>ENA-OWLM01000137-OWLM01000137.1-metagenome-genome-assembly--contig:-NODE-137-length-27292-cov-3.803282_pt1 | contig 27292 bp, 28 predicted proteins | sample MGYA00245349_ERZ651102 | MGnify/ENA primary metagenome ERZ651102 (study PRJEB26857, sample SAMEA4031759) | metagenome | biome: human; feature: oral; material: saliva | place: Philippines | collected 2014... | reverse complement strand
GTGCAGATACCAGTAGGCGGCGAACAGCATGCCCAGCAGTGCCAGCAGCAGGGCGGCCAGCAGGGGGATCTTCTTGTGTTGACTCATGATATTGGTTTTCCTGAACTGTGGCGGGCAGGCTAACATCGCGAAACTGTTTCGATTAGTATCCATTCATGAGATATACAGTTTCACTGGTGAGACAATGGACCTGAACGCAGCTCTAATTCTGGTGCGCATCGTCGACAAGGGCTCCTTCACCGCCGCCGCCCAGGAGCTGGGCATGACCAAGGCCACGGTGAGCCGGCGCATCGCCGAACGGGAGCAGCGCCTCGGGGCGCGGCTGCTCTACCGCTCCACCCGCCAGCTCACCCTGACCGAGGCGGGTGAGCAGTACTACCAGCGTTGCAGCAAGGCGGTGGAGGAGCTGGCCCAGGCAGAGCTGATGCTGAGCGCCAGTCAGCAGGAGGTGACCGGTACCCTCAAGCTGGCAGTGCCCATCGAGACAGGGCAGCTGGTGGTGGGCAGGCTGGTGGCCAACTTCCTGCAGGCCTATCCGGGGCTGCGGGTGGAGCTGGAGCTGACCAATCGCATCGTGGATCCCATCAGCGAGGGGCTGGATGCCATAGTGCGGGTCGGCGACATGAGCGACTCCAACCTGGCGGCACGACGGCTGTGGAGCACGGAGCGCCTGCTGTGCGCCAGCCCGGACTATCTGGCGCGCAGCCCGGCGATAGGCCGGCCCGAGGATCTGGTACACCACGAGCGGATCGCGGTCAGCAGCGGCTTTCTGTCCTCTCACTGGTGTTTCGAGCGGGAGGAGCGCGAGGTGCTGGTGGATCCGCCTTCCCGTTTCCAGGTCAACAACATCACCTGTGCCCGGGAGGCGGCCAAGGCCGGGCTGGGGCTCGCCTCCCTGCCCGCCATGCTGTGCCATGATGAGCTGGCGAGCGGAGCTCTGGTGTCGCTGCTGCCCGAGTGGCAGCAACCCAGGGTGCCCATCTACCTGCTGTTTCCGGAGCGGCGGCTGATGCCGCGCAAGTTGAGGGCATTCATCGATTTTCTGGTGGAGAACGGCCCCGAGTATGGCATCGACAAGCTGTTGTGAGCGGCGTCCGGGGGCGGGTGTGAGGATGACTGGGACGGGCCATAGTGGATCACAGGCCATCGGACCAGCCGCCCCGGGTGGCATGGCTCGGGCGGGAGTCTTGCGATAGGGGAATGGTGAGGAGATCTTTCATGGATCCATGGCTTGTATCTGGTCTCCCCTTCCCTGGAGGTATTCGCCCTGGCATGAGGGTCGCGCTGGCGGCACTGACAAGCGGTTTCGAGGACAACGTATGGATCAATGGATTAACTTGTATCGGGCTTCCCACTCCCTGGAGGCGCACGCACTGAAGGGGGCGCTGGAGGTGGAGGGAGTCAGGGTGAGGCTGAGCGGTGAGGGGCTCTCCGGCGCGCTGGGAGAGCTGCCGGTGGATCTGCTGCAGGTGACCCTGATGGTGTGCGAGCAGGATCGCAGCAAAGCGGGGCGGATCATCGAACGCTACCAGCAGCGGCAGGGCAACGGCTGGTTGTGCGGCCAGTGCGGGGAGGAGAACGGCGCCAACTTCGACATCTGCTGGCGCTGCCACCACGATCCCCACGACCACTGAGTGCCGCCCGCGCGGTCTCAGCGCAGGGTGAAGTCGATGTCATCCCCCGCGCTGGCGTCGTGGTAGGTGGCGAGATCCAGCTCTTTCTCGCTGCGGGCGATGAGCACGGAGACCAGGATGTCGCCGGAGACGTTGACCGTGGTGCGCGCCATGTCGAGGATCCTGTCTATGCCGGCGATGAGCGCCACCCCTTCCAACGGCAACCCCACCGCAGTGAGCGTCAGCGTCAGCAGCATGAGCCCGGTGCCCGGCGTCCCCGCCGTGCCGATGCTGGCGAGGGTGGCGATGCTGATGATGGTCAGGTAGTCCACCAGGTGCAGATCCACGCCGAAGGCCTGGGCCACGAACAGGGCGGTCACTCCCTGGTAGAGGGCCGTCCCGTCCATGTTGATGGTGGCCCCGATGGGCAGCACCTTGGCGGTGATGGCGGGGGAGACCCCGAGCCTGCGCTCGGCGCAGGCCAGGCTGATGGGCAGAGTGCTGCTGCTCGAGCTGCTGGTGAAGGCCACAGCCTGGGCGTCGACGATGCTCTTGAAGTAGTGCAGCGGATTGAGGCGGGCCAGCAGGATAAGCAGGCTGCTGTAGACGCCGAGCACGTGCAGCAGGCAGCCGAGGTAGACGGCCCCGATCACCTTGAGCAGCGGCAGCAGCAGGCTGACGCCGTATTTGCCGGTCATCCAGGCCATCAGGGCGCAGACGCCGTAGGGGGCCAGTGACATCACCATCTGGGTCAGTTTGAACATCCCCTCCGCCAGGGAAGTGAAGAAGAGGATGGCGGGGCGGCCACGCCGGCCGGTGGCGTTCAGGGCGAGGGCGAGGGCCACGGCGAACACGATCACCTGCAATATCTTGCCATCCACCATGGCCTGCATCGGATTGCGCGGCACCAGGTGGCTCAGCACGCTGGCCAGGGTTGGCTGCTCTGCCATGGCACCCCGCTCATAGGGACCCATATTGGCACCCATGCCCGGCTCCAGCAGCCAGCCCATCATCAGGCCGATGCAGATGGCGACGGCGGTGGAGCTGAGGTAGAGGGCGATGGCCTTGCCGGCGATACGGTCCAGGCGCTTGCCCTTGAGCAGAGCGGTGAGGCCGGCGATGACGGAGCAGAAGATGAGGGGGACCATCAGCATCTGTATGGTGTTGACGAACAGGACGCCGACGGGTTTGAGCAACAGCGCCTGCTCATTGAAGCAGAGCCCCAGCCCTATCCCGGTCAGCATGCCGAGCAGTGTCTTCAACCAGAGCGGGCGGCGGGTCCAGATCCGCCAGGGTTTGAAGACCAATCCATGGAACAGCATGACGCCAATGTCCTTATTTTCTGTCTGCGATGGCAAAAAGGGGCGCCAGTGTAGCCGTCCCCCCGTCAGGTTGCCACATTATCGACAAAGCGGTGAATACGATCACCCCGGTGGCGCAAAAAAGGCGCTTTGTTGGCTTATATCAAGATCATGCCGCGGACTTTTGGTTTTAATTGGCATCTGACATGATGATTAACGAGGTTTGAGATGTCCCAGTCGATACACGGCCACGAAGTGATGGAGATGATGCTGGCGCAGGGCGGGCAATTTACCCGGGCCAGCCTGAAGCAGGCGATCGAGACGCACTTTGGCGCCGATGCCCGTTTCCATACCTGCAGCGCGAGCGAGATGGATGCCGAGGCCCTTATCGCCTTCCTGGCCCAGCGCGGCAAGTTCATCGAATCCGACGAAGGGTTCCAGACCCGCGCCGACAAGATCTGCAACCACGGGTGATCCCTGGCGGCGGGCACACCTGGGTGCTCGCCGAATTCCGCCACCTTTGTTATATTTCGCCCTCTTTTCCCCTCTTGTTGAAAGGCTCTGCCTGGGCGTTGTATGGACACTTTTTCCGCTGCCGTCATGCTGTTTCTGATCATGGATCCCCTGGGGAACCTGCCGGTCTTCCTCTCGATCCTTCGCCATGTCGATCCCAAGCGGCGGCGCAAGGTGATGATCCGCGAGCTGCTGTTCTCTCTGGTCATCATGATGGGCTTCCTGTTCGCCGGTCAGCAGATCCTGAGCTTCCTCAACCTGCGCCAGGAGGCGGTCAGCATCGCTGGCGGCATCATCCTCTTCCTCATCGCCATCAAGATGATCTTCCCGAGTCCGGGCGGCGTGACCGGGCTGGCGGCGGGGGAGGAACCCTTCCTGGTGCCCATGGCCATCCCCATGATTGCGGGCCCCTCCATCCTGGCCTCCCTGCTGCTGCTGGCGAACCAGGAGCCGACCCGGATGGTGGACTGGTCCCTGGCCCTGTTGATGGCCTGGGGGGCCAGCGCCGTCATCCTGATGTTCTACGAGCTGTTCAACAAGCTGCTGGGTGAGCGAGGACTCACCGCGGTGGAGCGGTTGATGGGCATGCTGCTGGTGATGATCTCGGTGCAGATGCTGCTGGACGGCGTGCACCACTATCTGGCGGTGACGAACCAGAACTGACGAAGCGGGGCTGAGACAGCCCCGTTTTTTTGCGCGTCAGGCGGCACTCTCCACCGCGCTGGTGGGGGACTCCAGCTTGCCCATGATGAGGGTGAGCAGGGTCTCCCGCAGCCAGCGGTGCCCCGGATCCTCCTCGTGGCGCTGATGCCAGATGAGCAGATGGGAGATGCTGTCCAGGGCGATGGGCAGCGGCAGTGGCACCAGGGGGTAGACCTGGGTGGCATGACGGGCATAGAGCCGGGAGAGGGTCACTATCATGTCCGAATGCATGCCCATGCGCAGGGCCGCCTCGAAGGAGGGCACGGTCGCCTCGATCCGGCGGTAGAGATCCTGCTCCGCCAGCTTGTGATCCAGCATCCAGCGATCCCGCCCCTCGCAGTAGGTTTGCACGTGGGGGTAGGCGAGGTAGCGGGCGAGATCCCAGTCGGGCTCGCGCAGGGCCGGGTGATCCCGCTGCACCAGGCAGGTGAGATCGTCGATGGTGAGCAGCCGCTGGCAGATGGCGTTGGGCAGGGTGTCGAGCCGAAAGTCAGAATTGATGCAGTTTTCCCGCACCGTGAAGGCGATGTCCACCTGGCCCTGGCTCATCTCGGTCAGGCTGTTCTCGGTCCACTCCTCGTAGCGCAGCCGGATGCCGGGGGCCTGCCGTTTCAGCTCGCTCAGGTAGAGCGGCGCGAACAGGGTGAAGGCGCTGTCCATGCTGGCGATGACGAACTCCCGCTCGGTGGTGGTCGGGTCAAAATCCGGCGGCTGGATCAGGTTGTCCAGCGACAGCAGGATCGGCTGCAGTTGCTGCTGCAGGCTGAGGGCGCGTGCTGTGGGTTCCAGCCCGTAGGCCGAGCGCACGAACAGGGGATCGTCGAAGGTTTCCCGCAGCCGGCCGAGCGCCTTGCTGACGGCAGATTGGCTCAGATGCAGGCGGCGGGCGGCCCGGCTGCCATTGCGCTCTTCCAGCAAGACTTGCAGGATAATCAAAAGATTGAGGTCTATGCGCCCCAACTGTTCCAGCAACATGATATGAATCCTCTTCAATTCTTAGATGAATTTATACCATTTGTTTTCATATCTTGGCGATCCTATGCTCAATCCGTCTCTCGCCCTGGTGGCGGCTGGTACAGGATGTAGCGGTTGAGGGGACAAGTAGCACTGATTCATACGGCGACTCCAGGTCGCCGTATTTTTTTGCCTCTAACGTCCGCATCTGAGCGATTTTCCCGCCAACTTGCACCTGCCTTGATTTTGCCCAACAATCGAGGCGCTTTCTTTTGATACAACCTCAGGGTATCTAATCTGTCAGGAGTATCCCTATGGGGCTGGGTGGAATCCATATCTGGCATCTGCTGATCCTGCTCGTCGTCGTGGTGGTGGTGTTTGGCAGCAAACGCCTGGCCGGCGCCGGTGAGGACCTGGGCGCCGCCATCAGAGATTTTCGTAACGCCTTGCGTGACGATGGCAATATCCGGAATAAGTAGGAGTAAACATATGTCTGTAGACGAGAAAGTGGAATTGAACGAGACCTGTGACAGCTGCGGCTGCTTCGCCGAGATCGGGACCATCATCGGCGAGGGTGATGACGTGATGGAGCTGGTGATCGAGGCGGCGGAAGAGGCCGATGCCCGCGCCAAGCTTGCGGCCTATGAGGCGCTGGCCCGGCAGGTGACTGCCGAGGCGAAGAGCAGCAGCGAGCTGAGCCAGGGTGCCCACGGTGTGATCCTGAAGGCCCGCCTGCAATTTACCTGCACCGCCGAGAAACTGATCTTCGAGATGCGTGCCCGCTCGCTCTGAGTTCGTGATGAAACGGCAGGCTCGCCTGCCGTATTGCCCCTCCAATAGCCTTCCCCGTTGTATAGTGAGTTATCCCGCGGACGTTCCCGGTGCCAGAGCGGAACGAGCCGATGGGCGGACGCGCGCCCGCACCGCCATGGCCCCTGCCATGAGGCGCAGGCGCCACAGACGTCGTTCTGCTGACGCTTCCCCCGACGCGAGTCGGCCCACGATGAGGTGGCTGGATCATGATACGGCGATGGATCTGGGCCCTGCTGGCCCTCTGCTCTCTCCCCCTGCTGGCGGCGGATCCCATGCCTCTGTCTGGCGCAACGCCTTCACGTGTCCCGGATGTCAAACCCAAGCTCCTGTCCCAGGCCGGGGATCTCGATCACATCCTGGAGAAGAAGGAACTCAGGGCCCTGGTGGTCTATGAGCGGGGCTTCTTCTTCTTCGACAAGGGGGCCCAGTACGGCATACTGGTCAATCAGCTGCAGGGGTTCGAACGCTGGTTGAACCGGACCTATCTGGCCAAAGATAAACTCAAGCTCAAAATCATCTACATCCCGGTACGCCAGGACAAGTTGCTGGACTACCTCACCGAGGGGCGTGGGGATCTGGTGGCGGCCAACCTGACGGTGACGCCGACCCGGCGCGAGCAGGTGACCTTCTCCCAGCCGCTCATCTCCCCCATCGAGGAGTGGGTGGTGAGCCAGCGGGATCTGCCTGCCTTCAACCGCATCACCCAGCTCTCCGGCCGGCGGATCTGGGTGCGGGCCAGTTCCAGCTATTACGAGAGCCTGCGCCAGCTAAACTGGCTGTTTCGCGAGCTGGGGCTGCCCCCCGTCTACATAGAGACGGTACCCGAGTACCTGCAGGACGGGGACCTGCTGGAGATGGTGGCGGCCGGCATCATCCCGCTGACGGTCACCGACAGCTTCAAGGGGCGGATCTGGCTCGACATGATAGGGGGGCTCAAGGCCCACAGGTTGATCCCGCTGCGGGATCAGGGGCGTAGCGCCTGGGCCCTGCGCAACAACAGCCCGGAGCTGCTCAAGGCGGTGAACGCCTATATTTCGGAGTCGAGCAAGCGCACCCTCTACAGCGACATGACCCTTCGCCGCCTGCTGGCCCAGAGCGACCAGATGAGCAACATACTGGCGCCGGATCCCCTGGGCCGCCTGTCGACCATTCGCAAGGTGCTGGAAACCCAGGCCGACAAGTACGGGCTGGACTGGCTGATGCTGGCGGCCCTGGCCTACAAGGAGTCGGGGCTCAACCCCAATGTCCGCTCCCACCGGGGGGCGGTTGGCATCATGCAGCTGCTGCCGAGCACCGGGGGCGAGGTGGGGATCCGCGGCGCCAGGCTCACCAGCCTGGAGGGGAATGTGGAGGCGGCCTGCCGCTACATGCGGCTCATTCTCGATACCTACTTCAACGACCCCGGGATGGACAGGGTCAACCGCCACCTGTTTGCGCTGGCCGCCTACAACGCGGGCCCGAACCGGGTGAAGGCCCTGCAGGCCAAGGCCGGGGAGCGGGGGCTGGATCCCAACATCTGGTTCGGCAACGTGGAACAGCTGGTGGCCAACGAGGTGGGGCAGGGGCCCATCAACTACGTCGGTACCATCTACAAATACTACGTGGGCTACCGCTTCAGCCTGCCCCAGCTGGAGGGCAAGTCGGAGGCCATCGAGGCGGTGCAACCCTGAACGCTCAGTGCCGCCCGGGAAGGCGATCCCCGTGAAGCGGGGGGAGGGGGTCCCAACCCAGATCCTGGTGCTGCAGGTACCAGGGCATCAGCAGCCTGGCGGGGGTCGGGTCCGGCTGGCTGGCCTGAGGGCCCTGGCTGAGAGAGGGGTGGTCGCGTAGTTCCATCATCGGCTCCTTGACACGTGGCGATCGGGGCGGTTGTCTGGGTTATGCCACGATCAGATGACAAGGAGATGACCCTTGCTCACCGCCGACTTCGCCCTGCTGGATAACCCCGGTGACGCCCTCAAGGCCCGTTGCCAGCTGATCCGCCACGCCCGCCATAGGATCCTGGCCCAGTACTACAGCTGGGAGGAAGACGGCAGCGGCAAGCTGCTGCTGGCCGAGTTGATCCGGGCGGCGAGGCGCGGGGTCCGGATCCGGCTGCTCATCGACGATCTCTATGGGGGCGACAACCGCTTCCTGGAAGCAGTGGCGGCAGAGCCCGGGATCGAGGTGCGTCTGTTCAATCCCTTCTGGCTGAGGGGCTGGCGCCCCCTGACCCTGCTGCTGGAGGGCGTGCTGAGCTTTCGGCGCATCAACCACCGCATGCACAACAAGCTGCTGCTGGTGGACGGCAGCCAGGCGGTGATCGGGGGGCGCAACATCGGTGACCGCTACTTCGGTCTCGGGCCACCCCCCCATTTCATCGATCTGGATCTGCTCTGCCGGGGCCCGCTCTGCCAGCAGGCCGAACAGGGATTCGACCTGTTCTGGTACAGCCGCTGGAGCCATCCCGTGCGGCGCCTGTTGCGGCGCGCCTTGTCGCCCGCCGAGGTCACGGTGCTGAACGACTTCCTGCTGACCCTGACCGAGCCGGCGGTGGCTGCCGTCTACGATCTGCCCGTCAGCCTGTTCGACGACGAACCTGTCTCCCTGCGCTGGCACCCCGGGCGGGGGGAGTGCTGGTTTGACCGGCCCGGTAAGGGGCTGGTCTCCCGGCCCGCCACGGCGCCTCTGCTGGGTCGCAAGCTGGCCGGCAATCTGGGGGACCTCAGGTTGGTGAGCCCTTACCTGATCCTGACCCGGAGCCTGCGCCGCCAGCTCAGGGCGCAGCGCAGGGCGGGGGTCGGCATCGAGATCCTGACCAACTCCCTGGCCAGCACGGACGTCCCCCTGGTGTATGGCGCCTATCGGCGTCACCGCCCCTGGCTCGAACGCCAGGGGATAGCGCTGTTCGAGCTGGTGGGGGAGGAGGTCAGCCTGCACGCCAAGCTGATCCTGATGGGGCGGGAGGAGGCGCTGCTCGGCAGCTTCAACCTGGACCCCCGCTCCCTGATGCTCAACACCGAGCTGATGCTGCACCTCAGGTGCCCGGTGCTGTGCGACGAGTTGCAGCAACTCATCGATGGCTGGTTGCAGCAGGCCGTTCACCCGGTGGCGGCGTCCCCCTCTGCATGGCGGCGGCTGCTGGCGCAATTGAGCGATTGGTTACCGTTGCACCGCTGGCTGTGAATGGTGCACACCTTGTGCGAGATCTCGCAAAGCCTTGTGCGCCTTCGAAGACAACGTTTGCCATCCAAAATCGGGTTGGGATTTTATCGTATTGTTTTTAATCGGTTTATCTCTTGAGGCTGGCAAGGCAACTGCCACCCGGCCTGTATGGCGTGCCGGATAAAGCGGTTTTCTATTTTACTGAACTGCGTAGTATTTCGGTTGCAAGGACAAACACGGCGGCTGGTCTGCCGTGTGGGTGAAAGCAGTAGGGGAGATGGGTTGGCCGGATTGCTTCGGCTGGCAGCGCGGATCGGGAGCGGAAACCCGAGAGGCACAACGGCTCCCCGTCGTTGCCGGATCCCAATATGGAACATGCTATTTGCGAGGGGGTGACATGCGAATGTCGCCCCATTTTTTTATGCCCGCCGCCCGCCGGGACCAATGAAAAGACCGCCCGGAGGCGGTCTTGTCGGCAAGGCATTCCGACGTCAGGCAATGCCGGCCAGGAGGCGGCTCCAGTTGCGTTTGCTGGCGAGGAAGCCATCGCGCAGCGTGCGATACTCCAGTTGCAATTTGAGCCTGTCGTAGCGTGCCATGGCTGTGCGCTTGCGCTGCTCCAGCAGGGACTTGCGACTGGCGTAGTAGTGCTGTATCTGCAGGCTCAGCTTGTCGTACTCCTCCTGCAGCAGGGCCTGCCACCGTTCCCTGTCCTCTCCCCTGTGCAGCCTTGCCTGGGCGCGCTTGAGCTGCATCTCCAGCCTGGCCTGCTCGATGCGCTCCTCCGGGCAGGATCTCAGGTCCTTCGCCAGACCGCACCAGGCGGCGCTGCGAATGAGCCACTTGGTGGGATCGAACTGCCACCAGTGAATGCCGTTGCGATAGTCGTTCTCGAACAGGTGGTGGAAGTTGTGGTACCCCTCGCCGAAGGTGAAGAAGGCCAGGATGCCGTTGTCCCGGGCGCTGTTGCGATCGGTGAAGGGCTGGCTGCCCCAGATGTGGGCCAGGGAGTTGATGAAGAAGGTGGTGTGGTGGGTCATCACCATGCGCAGCACTCCCGCCAGCAGCAGCATGCCGAGCAGATCCCCGTGGACGAGCCCCAGTACCAGCGGAATGCCGATGTTGGTGCAGAGGGTCAGCGCCAGATAGTGCCTGTGCTGGAAGGCGACGACGGGGTTGTTCTGCAGATCCCGCACATTGGTGTAGTCGTGATAGGTGTCGCGCTGGTATTCCCGCAGCATCCAGCCGATGTGGGAGAACCAGAATCCGCGGCCCGCGCTGTAGGGATCCTTGTGGTTGTCGTCCACGTGGCGATGGTGGCGACGGTGATCGGACGACCAGTGCAGCGCCGAGTTCTGCAGGGCGAGGGCCCCGCCGATGGCGAAGATCCATTGCAGGATAGGGTGCGCCTTGTAGGCCTTGTGGGACCAGAGCCTGTGGTAGCCGGCGGTGATGGAGATGCCGCAATAGCAGAACAGCAGCAGGAAGCTGCCCCACTGCCAGAGGTCATAGCCATGGGTCATGCCGTACCAGGGCACGGCGATCAGTGCGGTCAGCCCGGAGAGGGCAAACAGCAGGGTGTTGGTCATGATGATCGGGGGGCGTTCCATCTCACTCGGTTCCTTTCAGCGAACAGCTGTTCACTATTCTCCATTGAGCCGGAATGCGGGTCAATGGTAAAAAAGTCGGAGACAAACCTGATCCCGCCCCTCCCTTCGGGTTATCATCTGGCCTCGCTCATCTCAAGGTGACAGTTTTCGTGGGTATTCGCGCGCAACAAAAAGAAAAGACCCGGCGTACGCTGATCGAGGCGGCGTTCAGTCAACTCTGTGCCAACCGCAGCTTCTCCAACCTCAGCCTGCGGGAAGTGGCCAGGGAGGCGGGCATAGCGCCGACCTCCTTCTATCGTCACTTCCGCGACATGGAGGAGCTGGGGCTGACCCTAGTGGATGAGGGCGGCCTGACCCTGCGTCAGCTGATGCGCCAGGCGCGCCAGCGCATCGCCGGTGGCGGCAGCGTCATCAGCACCTCGGTGCAGACCTTCATGGAATTTGTCGAAAACAACCCGAACATCTTCCGCTTGCTGCTGCGCGAGCGCTCCGGCACCTCGGCGGCGTTCCGCCAGGCGGTGGCCCGGGAGATCCAGCACTTCATCGCCGAGCTGACCGACTATCTGGAGGCCACCACGGAGGCGCCACGGGAAGAGGCCTACATCCAGGCCGAAGCCATGGTGACCATCGTCTTCAGTGCCGGTGCCGATGCCCTCGACATGACCAGTGAAGAGTGCCGGGCCCTGTCGGAGCGCACCATCAGCCAGCTGCGGATGATCGCCATGGGCGCCGAGGTACAGAACCGCAAGCGTCGCGAATCACTCTCTTAACGCAAGGATGGACAGCCCCATGCACGAACCGACCCCGATCCCGAAGAAGCCCCTGTTACTGGCCCTGCTGATAGGCATCTGCGGTGATGCTTTTCTCGCGGTGGTGACCGAATCCGTGGTGCCTTTCTCCTTCTTCCCCCTGATCGCCCTGCTGCTGGCGGCCAGCCAGCTCTATCAGTACTATCGTCAGGAGCCCATGGTGGGCAATACCCCCAGCTGCATCCTGCTCTGTTTCTTCATCGGCGCGTTCGGCCACTCTGCCCTGATCAAGGTGCAGTACCCCGAGCTTGGTAGCAACTTCTTCTCCCTCATCGCCATGCTGTTGCTGCTCGCCGTGCTCTCCATCAGGCTCGGGATCAGCCTCGGAAAAACAACGAAGGAGTGACGCGTCACTCCTTCTGGTCAGGCATGGCGGCTCGACGCTAGTCGACCCTGGGCGGGTTCTCGCCCTTCTGTCTGGCGTCTATGATGGCCTGCAGCTTGGCTCGGATCTCCATCATGCCGAACACGCCGAAGATCAACACCTGGGTGAACTCCAGGCGCGTGACCGCGAAGTAGGGTTTGCAGGCCGCCTTGATCATGCTCGCCTGTACCCAGTGCATCAGAATCACGATGACGCCGCAGACCGGCAGGAAGCCGTTCAGCTTGCCGGGCAGGGTGCCCAGCAGGGCGAGCACCACGCCGAACCAGAAGAACAGCAACACCCCCATCGCCAACAGATTAAACACCCGCTTCATCACCTACCTCCCGTACATAGAGTTGATGGCAGACCTGATGTGATCGACCTGCCTGTCCTTGATCCGTTGTCCAGATTGACGGGGAGGGGCACTGCGCCCATCTCCCCCCTTTAAACTGCTGCGTCATTACTGGTGTCCCGCAGATAGAGCTGATAGCAGACCTGACCGGCCTGCTTGTCCTTGAGTAATTGCCAGCTGGCGGGCAGGGCCAGATCGGCCATCTCCTTTTCCCGCTCCAGATAGATGAGGGCGTCTGGCGCCAGCCAGCCGCGCTGCTCCAGCAGGTCGCACACCTGGGGCAGCAGCTCGCGGCGAAACGGCGGATCCAGGAACACCAGATCGAAGGGGGTGACCGGGCCTTGCAGCCAGCTCACCGCATCGGCCTGGATCACCTGGCCCTGGCTGCTGCCGAGCACGGCCAGATTCTTCCTGATCTGGTCGGCAGCGCCCTTGTCCATCTCGATCAGGGTCACCTGCTCGGCGTAACGGGACAGCGCCTCCAGTCCCAGGCCGCCGCTGCCGGCAAAGAGATCGAGGCAGCGGGCACCGCGCACATGGGGCGCCAGCCAGTTGAAGATGGTCTCCTTGACACGATCCGTAGTGGGTCTGAGACCTTCCACATCCCTGACCGGCAGTTTGCGACCCTTCCACTGGCCGCTGATGATTCTTACCACACCCGCTCGCCCCCGGGGGGTTGGGCTCTTGCTCGGGCTGCTACGGCTGGATTTCACTCTGGGCATCGCGTTTCGTCGTCAGAAAATAAAGTGATAGTATAAGGCGGTTCATTTTTATGCCGACCCGCCGAGGGACGGCTATCTTAGCAGTCAGCCTTTGATGTGAGTATTTTTAGATGGCAAAAGGTTTGTTTTCCTGGCTGGGTTTCGGCCGCAAGAAAGAAGAGGCTGAGGCCGTCCAACCACAGACACCCCAAGCCACCCCCGAGCCAGGTCCCGAGGTCGCGACCAGCCCTGCCCCCGTTTCAGATACCGCGCAGCACGAGGCTGTCGAGACGTCGGCCAGCGCACAGAATGCTGGTGTGCAAGAGGAGTGCGCCCCCTCCGCCGAGCTTGACCATGGCCCCGTAGTGGTCGAGGAGTGTGCGTCCGAGCTGGAGCCGGTGATCGTCAATGACGCCCTGCTGGCCGAGGAAGAGGCCCGTGTTGCCGCCGAGGCTCAGGCCGCGGAAGAGGCTCGTGTTGCCGCCGAAGCCCGTGCCGCCGAGGCCCAGGCTGCGGAAGAGGCGCGTATTGCTGCCGAAGCTCAGGCAGCCGAGGAAGCCCGTCTCGCCAAAGAGGCCCAGCGCGCGGAAGATCTGCGCCTGGTCGCCGAGATGGAGGCGGAGGCCGCCGCCCTGGCTGCCCTGCCGCTGGCCGCCGCCGTGGACGACGACACCCAGGACAAGCCGCAGCGGGAGGGCTTCTTTGCCCGTCTCAAGCGCAGCCTGGTACGCACCAAGGAGAACATCGGTTCCGGTTTCTTCGGCCTGTTCCGTGGCAAGAAGATCGATGACGATCTGTTCGAGGAACTGGAGACCCAGCTGCTGACCGCCGATCTCGGCGTGGATACCACCAGCCGCATCATCGAGGGTCTGGTGCAGCACGCGGATCGCAAGCAGCTCAAGGACGCCGAGGCGCTCTACGGCCTGCTCAAGCAGGACATGGGTGCCATGCTGGCCAAGGTGGAGCAGCCCCTGGTCATCGACACCGGCAAGAAGCCCTATGTGATCCTGATGGTCGGTGTGAACGGCGTCGGCAAGACCACCACCATCGGCAAGCTGGCCAAACAGTTCCAGGCCGAGGGCAAGAGCGTGATGCTGGCCGCCGGCGACACCTTCCGCGCCGCTGCCGTCGAGCAGCTGCAGGTGTGGGGCCAGCGCAACAACATTCCGGTGATCGCCCAGCACACCGGTGCCGACTCCGCCTCCGTCATCTTTGACGCCATCGAGGCTGCCCGCTCACGCGGCGCCGACGTGCTGATCGCCGACACCGCCGGCCGCCTGCAGAACAAGAGCAACCTGATGGAGGAGCTCAAGAAGGTGGTGCGGGTGATGAAGAAGCTCGACGAGGAAGCGCCGCACGAGATCATGCTGACCCTGGATGCGGGCACCGGCCAGAACGCCCTGAGCCAGGCCAAGCTGTTCAGCGAGGCGGTGGGCCTGACCGGCATCACCCTCACCAAGCTGGATGGGACCGCCAAGGGGGGCGTCATCTTCGCGGTGGCCGACAAGTTCCAGATCCCGATCCGCTACATCGGGGTGGGCGAGGGGATCGACGATCTGCGTCCCTTCGTGGCCAACGACTTTATCGAGGCGTTGTTCAGTCGCGATGAATGAGTCTGGCCGCGATGCGCCAGCTCAGCCGCGATGAGCCAGTGTCCCAGCCCCGACTCAGGTCGGGGCTTGTCACTCTCAGGGTATGATCCCCCTCGATCCCGATCGGGGTTTGTCACTGTCAGGGAACCGTTATGATTCGTTTTGACAAGGTCAGCAAGGTATACAGCGGCGGCCACCAGGCGCTGCAGAAGGTCAGTTTTCACCTGCGCAAGGGGGAGATGGCCTTCCTGACCGGCCACTCGGGGGCGGGCAAGAGCACCCTGCTCAAGCTCATCAGCGTGATGGAGCGCCCGACCGACGGCCGCGTCTTCTTCCACGGCGATGACGTCAGCCACATCCAGCGCAGCCAGATCCCCTATGTACGCCGCCAGATCGGCATGATCTTCCAGGATCACCGCCTGTTGATGGACCGCACCGTGTTCGACAACGTGGCCCTGCCCCTGGTCATCGACGGCTACAGCCACGCCGACATCAACAAGCGGGTGGCGGCAGCCCTCGACAAGGTGGGCCTGCTCGGCAAGGAGCGTTACCAGCCGCGCATGCTCTCCGGGGGGGAGCAGCAGCGGGTCGGCATCGCCCGCGCCATCGTCAACAAGCCGCCGCTCTTGCTGGCGGATGAACCGACCGGCAACCTGGATCCCCAGCTCTCCATGGACATCATGCGCCTGTTCGAGGAGTTCAACCGCTTCGGCGTCTCCGTGCTGATCGCCACCCATGATCTGGGGCTGATTGCCCGCATGCGCTACCGCACCCTGACCCTCAAGGCAGGGCGCATGTACTCGTCCGGGGAGGAGCTCTGATGGCTATTGTTCGTCATAAACAGCCGCCGTTGCGTCGTTTGATGATGTATGGCGTGGACCACGTGCGCCAGGCCTTTGCCAGCCTGGGAGAGCTGTGGCGCAATCCGCTTGCCTCCCTGATGACCCTGGCCGTGCTGGGGGTGAGTCTGGCGCTGCCCTCCTGCTTCCACGTGCTGCTGAAGAACGCCGAGGTGGTGGAGGGGAGCTGGCAGACCAGCTCCCAGATCTCCCTCTATCTGCGCAAGGATCTGCCGGAGCAGAGCATCCTCGACATGAAGCAGCGGATCCTGCTCTACCCCGAGGTGGAGTCCGTCACCTACATGAACCGGGACGAGGCGCTCAAGGAGTTTCGCGAGATCTCCGGCTTCGGCGATGCCCTGGATTACCTCGACAGCAACCCGCTGCCACCGGTACTGAGCGTGATCCCGGATCCGCGCTGGCAGAACCCGGAAGGGGCCGCCGAGCTGCTCGCCAAGCTGGAGAATGAACCCGGCATCGAGCAGGGCAAGCTGGACCTGCAGTGGCTGACGCGGCTGCAGGGGATCATGAACCTGCTGCGCCACACCATCACGGGGATCGCCGTCCTGCTGCTCTCCGCCGTGCTCTTGATCGTCGGTAACACCTTGCGCCTGAATATCCTGAACCAGCGCTCCGAGATTGAAGTGCTCAAGCTGGTGGGGGCGACCGATGCCTTCATTCATCGTCCCTTCCTCTATACCGGCATCTGGTTCGGTGTCATCGGCGGCATGCTGGCCTGGTGGCTGACCGAGGTGATGGTGATCTGGAGCGAGGGGGTGGTGAAGGAGCTGGCGGGACTTTACAACAGCAACTTCCGGCTGGTGGGGATGGGGGCGTTCGACGGCTTCAACCTCATACTGCTCGGGGCCTTGCTGGGGTTGATCGCCTCCTGGTTTTCGGTCCACAGGCATATTCGCGACATCGAACCTTCCTGATGAATTTACCAGCAGTGCAAAGCACTGGATTTTGAGAACTGGATCAAGTAAAAGAGTGGCCCGTTTCTGGCAAGGCCCACTTTCTCGGGGTAATCTGAATTGTACCTGAATCATCAGGCGCTTCTCCGAGTCTTGGGAACCTTCCAATTTGTTAGCGGTCTACTAGTTCGACAAATTTATACGGGTATGGCCCCTATGCCTTGCTCGTCTGACTTGGCAAGCATGTGAAGGTTGCGAGCTCCGCAACAATGGACTTAGCATGCTACTTTTCGGGGGTCCTTCACTGTGACCCCTTTTTTTTGATTGTTCATTTATGATTCATGCCGTCAGCCTAAGATAGACCGGGTTCATGCTGGGGTTATGTATGATGCAGCCCGCAGAATGATACCTAGTCGGTAGACACGTCTTCTCAGGGTGTTAGACTGATTCGATTGAAAAGTAAGAGGTAGAACATGGGAACTTCATTGCAGCGCACTATGGCTCTGATTCCGCAAGGTAGTCTGGAAGGCTATATCCAGGCCGTCAACTCGATCCCTGTGCTGAGCGCAGAGGAAGAGCGCGAACTGGCGATGCGTTTGCAGCAGGATGGTGATCTCGAGGCTGCCCGTCAGCTGGTCATGTCACATCTGCGTTTTGTCGTTCACGTGGCCAAGAGCTACTCCGGCTATGGCCTGCCTCAGGCCGATCTGGTGCAGGAAGGCAACATCGGCCTGATGAAGGCGGTCAAGCGCTTCGACCCGAGTGTCGGGGTGCGGCTGGTCTCCTTCGCCGTGCACTGGATCAAGGCCGAGATCCACGAATACGTGCTGCGCAACTGGCGCATGGTCAAGGTGGCGACCACCAAGGCCCAGCGCAAGCTGTTCTTCAACCTGCGCAAGTCCAAGAAGCGTCTGGGCTGGCTGAACCACGAAGAGGTGCAGGCCGTGGCCGCCGATCTCGGAGTTTCCGCCGCGGACGTCACCGAGATGGAAGCGCGCATGAGCAATTACGATCAGGCCTTCGATCTGGTCGGTGACGATGAAGACGAGGGTGGCTTCGCACCTGTGCACTATCTGGAAGACAAGTCTTCCGATCTCGCCGCCACCATCGAGAACGACAACTGGGACAGCCATGCCACCCGTCGTCTGAGTGCGGCCATGGCTACCCTGGACGAGCGCAGCCAGCACATCATCCGTGCCCGCTGGCTGGATGAAGAGAGCAAGACCACCCTGCAGGAGCTGGCCGACAACTACGGCGTCTCCGCGGAGCGGGTCCGCCAGCTCGAGAAAAACGCGCTGAAGAAGCTGAAAGATGCGATGGATGCCTGAGGGCTTCCGCCGAGATGAAGCAGGGCCTGATGGCCCTGTTTTTGTTTCACGGGGAGCTGGTCGGCCTTGCCTTGGTTACCCTTGTGTATGTTATGTTGCCGCCACTGCCACAGTAGGGAGAGCAGAAGTGAAACTGTTGAACGACCTGTTTACCAATAACCGCGAGTGGGCGGAACGGATCAAGGCCGAGGATCCCAATTTCTTCGCTACCCTGTCCGCCCAGCAGGCCCCCGAGTATCTCTGGATCGGCTGCTCCGACAGCCGGGTGCCAGCCAACCAGCTGATGGGGCTGCTGCCGGGGGATGTCTTCGTCCACCGCAACGTCGCCAACCTGGTGGTGCACACCGATTTCAACTGCCTCTCCGTGCTGCAATACGCGGTGGAAGTGCTCAAGGTGAAGCACATCATCGTCTGCGGCCACTATGGCTGCGGCGGCGTCAAGGCGGCGATGCAGAACCAGGAGCTGGGCCTCATCGACAACTGGCTGCGCAACATCAAGGACGTCTACTTCAAGTACGGCGAAGAGCTTGAGGCCATCGAAGACGAGCACGAGCGCTTCGACTACCTGTGCGAGCTGAACGTGGCCGAGCAGGTAGCCAACGTCTGCCACACCACCATCATTCAGAATGCCTGGCGCAAGGGTCAGGAGCTGGCGGTGCACGGCTGGATCTATGGCATCAAGGACGGCCTGCTGCACGATCTCGATCTCTGCATCAGCGGTCCGGACCAGATCCCGGACGTCTACCGCGCCTGGCCGGACATGCGTCCGCCCCACCGCCGTCGCTGAGGCGCCTAGGTGGCCCCCGCACTCTACCTGCAGATAAAGCAGCACATCCTGGACGGGATCCGCGAACGCCACTACCAGGCGGGAGACAGGATCCCGACCGAAGCCGCCCTGTGCGAGCAGTTTGCCGTGAGCCGGATGACGGTCAACAAGGCGCTGCGTGAACTGGTGGCCGAGGGCTGGCTGGTGCGCACCGCCGGATCCGGCAGCTTCGTGGCCGACAGGCGCACCGAGTCGCCGCTTCTGGCCATACGCAACATCGCCGACGAGATCGCCGAGCGGGGCAGCCAGTACAGTGCACGCGTGATCCGCCTGCAACGCCAGGCCGCCGACGAGAAGGTGGCGGTGCGTCTGGGCCTGCGGGTGGGTGCACCCACCTTTCACAGCCTCATCGTCCACCAGGCCGACGGGGAGCCGCTGCAGCTGGAAGAGCGCTTCGTCGATGCGGAGCGCCTGCCGGACTACGGCGAGCAGGACTTCACCCAGCAGACGCCGAACAGCTATCTGATGGAGGTCTGCCCCCTCTCCGAGATGGAACACGTGGTGGAGGCGGTGCTGCCGAGCGCAGGGGAAGCCGGATTGCTGCAGGTACGGGTCGATACCCCCTGCCTGCTGCTGCACCGGCGCACCTGGTCGGATGGCTACCTGGTCTCCTATGCCAGGCTGCTCTCGCCGGGCTCCCGCTACAAGCTGAGCTCCAAGACGCGCCTCGCATAATTGTATATACAATTCAAGCCTTTTAAAGCCCACCCCTCGGTGGGCTTTTTTGTGTTTAAACTCTAATGAAACCGCTGTTATCAAGATGTGAACTTGATCCTTTCTTTCTCGTCAGAGATCGGCTATAAATCATTGTATATACATTTAGAGGTCGGTATGAACAAGGAACTGTTGAACTGCGAGCGGGTCTGGCTCAACGTGACACCCGCCACCCTGCGCTCCGATCTGGCGGACTACGGTCTGCTGGAGCCCCACGCCCTCGGCGTGAAAGAGGGGCGGATCCACGCCATGGTCCCCATGCAGGATCTCAAGGGGCCCTATCCCGCCCACTGGCGCGACATGAAGGGCAGGCTGGTGACCCCCGGCCTCATCGACTGCCATACCCACCTCATCTTCGCGGGCAGCCGCGCCGAAGAGTTCGAGCTGCGCCAGAAAGGCGTGCCCTATGCGGAGATCGCCCGCAAGGGGGGTGGCATCCTCTCCACCGTCAGGGCCACCCGCGCGGCCAGCGAGGAGCAGCTCTACGATCTGGCCCTGCCGCGGATCAAGTCCCTGATCCGGGAAGGGGTCACCACGGTGGAGATCAAGTCCGGCTACGGGCTGACTCTGGCGGACGAGCTCAAGATGCTGCGGGTCGCCCGCCGTCTGGGCGACGCCCTGCCCATCCGGGTCAGGACCACCCTGCTGGCGGCCCATGCGGTGCCGCCGGAGTATCGGGACGATCCCGACTCCTGGGTCGAGACCATCTGCCAGGAGATCATCCCGGCAGCGGCCGAAGAAGGGCTGGCCGATGCGGTAGACGTCTTCTGCGAGCACATCGGCTTCTCCCTGGCCCAGACCGAACAGGTCTATCTGGCGGCGGCCCAGTACGATCTCGCGGTGAAGGGGCACATGGATCAGCTCTCCAACCTGGGGGGCAGTACCCTGGCCGCCCACTTCGGGGCCCTCTCGGTGGACCATCTGGAATACCTGGATCAGGACGGCATCCAGGCGCTGGCCCATCGCGGCGTGGTCGCCACCCTGCTGCCCACCGCCTTCTACTTCCTGAAAGAGACCAAGTTGCCGCCGGTGGAAGCCCTGCGCCGCGCCGGGGTGCCCATGGCGGTCTCCTCCGACATCAACCCGGGCACGGCCCCCATCGTCTCCCTGCGCATGGCCATGAACATGGCCTGCACCCTGTTCGGCCTAACCCCGGTGGAGGCCATGGCCGGGGTGACCCGCCACGCCGCACGGGCGCTCGGCGAGCAGGAGCGCCTGGGGCAGCTGAGAGTGGGCATGCAGGCCGACTTTCTCATCTGGAATTGCGGCCATCCGGCCGAACTCAGCTACCTCATCGGCGTTGATCAGCTGGTGAGCCGGGTACTCAACGGCGAGGAGACGCTCCATGGATAAGTTCAACCCGGTCGACATGTCGGTCTGGCAGGGGCGCCAGGATCCGGAAGACGGCGCCCTGGCCCTGCGCTGGCACGACAAGGTGCAACCCTGGCAGGGACGGGGTGAACCCGGCGTGGTACTGCTCGGCTTCGCCTGTGACGAAGGGGTGCGCCGCAACAAGGGGCGTGTCGGCGCCGCCGGTGCCCCGCTGGCGGTGCGCAAGCTGCTCGCCAACAGCGCCTGGCACCTGGACCAGCCCGTCTATGACGGCGGCGACGTGCGCTGCGAGGACGGGGATCTCGATGCCGCCCACGGCCGGCTGGCCGAGCGGGTCGCCGCTGCCCTGGAACAGGGCCAGTTCCCGCTGGTGCTGGGGGGTGGCCACGAGGTGGCTTTCGGCAGCTGGAGCGGCCTCAACCGCCACCTTCTGCAACAGAACGCTGGCCGTGGCAAGGTCGGAATCATCAACTTTGACGCTCACTTCGATCTGCGCATGAAGCAGGAGCAGGCGAGTTCCGGTACCCCCTTCTACCAGATCGCCGAGCAGTGCGCGGCCCAGGGCACGGCGTTCCATTACGCCTGCCTCGGGGTCGCCGAGACCGCCAACACCGCCGCGCTGTTTGCCCGCGCCGAGGCGCTGGGGGTGTGGCACATGCTGGACGAGGCCATGACCCAGGCCGATCTGCCGGTGCTGCTGGCGGGGCTGGATGCCTTCATTGCCCGCTGTGACCACCTCTATCTGACCATCGATCTGGACGTGCTGCCCGCCGCCGTGATGCCGGGGGTGAGCGCCCCCGCCGCCCGCGGCGTGGAGCTGGCCGTCATCGAACCCCTGATCGCCCATATCCGGGCCAGCGGCAAGCTCAGGCTCGCTGATCTGGCCGAGTACAACCCGAACCTGGATCAGGACAACCGCAGTGCCCGCGTGGCCGCGCGCCTGGTCCACCAGTTGACCAAGTAGCGGCGCACCGCGCCGCCTGACCGCATCGATAAACAAGGAGTGTCTATGTCTGTACAACCCCAGGATCCCCGCCACGATCCGAGCCGGATCATCCGTGCTCCCCACGGTACCCAGCTGACTGCCAAGAGCTGGCTCACCGAGGCGCCCCTGCGGATGCTGATGAACAACCTGGATCCGGAAGTGGCCGAGCATCCCCAGTCCCTGGTGGTGTACGGCGGCATCGGTCGCGCCGCCCGCAACTGGGAGTGCTACGACAAGATCGTCGAGGTACTGACCCGTCTCGAGGATGATCAGACCCTGCTGGTGCAATCCGGCAAGCCGGTCGGCGTGTTCCAGACCCACAAGGACGCGCCGCGCGTGCTGATTGCCAACTCCAACCTGGTGCCGCACTGGGCCAACTGGGAGCACTTCAACGAGCTCGATAAGAAGGGTCTGATGATGTACGGCCAGATGACGGCCGGCTCCTGGATCTACATCGGTACTCAGGGCATCGTCCAGGGCACCTACGAGACCTTCTTCGCTGTGGCCAACCAGCACTTCAACGGCGAGCCCAAGGGCCGCTGGATCCTGACCGGGGGCCTCGGCGGCATGGGCGGCGCCCAGCCCCTGGCCGCCACCATGGCCGGCTTCTCCATGATCGCCGTGGAGTGTGACGAGACCCGCATCGACTTCCGCCTCAAGACCCGCTACGTCGACAAGAAGGCCTACAGCCTGGATGAGGCGCTGGCCATGGTCGAGGAAGCCAAGCAGAGCGGCACCGCCGTCTCCGTCGGCCTGCTCGGCAACGCCGCCGACGTCTTCGCCGAGCTGGTGGCCCGCGGCATCACCCCGGACGTGGTGACCGACCAGACCTCCGCCCATGACCCGGTGCATGGCTACCTGCCCCAGGGCTGGAGCGTGGCCCAGTGGCGCGATCTGCAGAAGAGTGCGCCGGAAGAGGTGAATGTCGCCGCCCGCCGCTCCATGGCACGCCAGGTTGAAGCCATGCTGACCCTGCAGTCCCGTGGCGCCGCCACGCTCGATTATGGGAATAACATCCGCCAGATGGCGCTGGAAGAGGGCGTCAAGAATGCCTTCGACTTCCCCGGCTTCGTCCCGGCCTACATCCGTCCGCTGTTCTGCGAAGGCATTGGTCCGTTCCGCTGGGTCGCGCTCTCCGGCGATCCGGAAGACATCTACAAGACCGACCAGAAGGTCAAAGAGCTGATCCCGGACGATCCCCACCTGCACAACTGGCTCGACATGGCCCGTGAGCGCATCGCCTTCCAGGGTCTGCCGGCGCGTATCTGCTGGGTCGGGGTCAAGGATCGGGTTCGCCTCGGCCTGGCCTTCAACGAGATGGTCAAGAATGGCGAGCTGAAGGCGCCGGTCGTCATCGGTCGCGATCACCTGGACTCCGGTTCCGTGGCGAGCCCGAACCGTGAAACCGAATCCATGATGGATGGCTCCGATGCCGTCTCCGACTGGCCGCTGCTCAACGCCCTGCTCAACACCGCAGGCGGCGCGACCTGGGTCTCCCTGCATCACGGTGGCGGTGTCGGCATGGGCTTCTCCCAGCACTCCGGCGTGGTGATCGTCTGTGACGGCAGCGACGATGCCGCCAAGCGGGTCGGTCGCGTGCTGCGCAACGACCCGGCCACCGGGGTGATGCGTCACGCCGATGCCGGCTACGAGATTGCCATCAACTGCGCCCACGAGGCGAAACTGGATCTGCCGATGCTGCACGCAGCCGGTAAAGGGGTGAAATAAGATGTTCGAACTCAATCTGCAACCGGGCAAGCTCTGCCTCAACACCCTGCGCCGCGTCAGCCGCGAGCCGGTACACGTCAGCCTGGATCCGTCCGCTCTGCCGGGGATCCACGCCTCCGCCGCCGTGGTCACCAAGGTGATCGAGCAAAACCGCGTGGTGTACGGCATCAACACCGGCTTCGGCCTCCTGGCCAACACCCGCATTCCGGTGGAGCAGCTGGACGAGCTGCAGCGCTCCATCGTGCTCTCCCATGCCGCCGGCATCGGCGAGTACATGGATGACGCCACCGTGCGCCTGATGATGGTGCTGAAACTGAACTCCCTGGCCCGTGGCTTCTCCGGCATCCGCCTGGTGGTGCTGGAGGCCCTGATGCGCCTCATCAACGCCGAGGTCTACCCCGTGGTACCGAAGAAGGGCTCCGTCGGTGCCTCCGGCGACCTGGCGCCCCTGGCCCACATGAGCTGCCTGCTCATCGGGGAAGGCAAGGCGCGCCACAAGGGTGAGCTGATCGACGCCGCCACAGCCCTGAAGATTGCAGGCCTGGAGGCCATCTCCCTGGCGCCGAAAGAGGGGCTGGCCCTGCTCAACGGCACCCAGGCGAGCACCGCCTTCGCGCTGGAAGGGCTGTTCCACGCCGAAGACCTCTACGCCGGTGCCATCACCATCGGGGCCATGAGCGTGGAAGCGGCCCTCGGCAGCCGCCGTCCCTTCGATGCCCGCATTCACGAGGTGCGCGGCCAGCGTGGCCAGATCGACGCGGCCGCCTGCTACCGCCACCTGCTGGTGGATGGCAGCGAGATCGGCATGTCCCACCACAACTGCGAGAAGGTGCAGGATCCTTACTCCCTGCGCTGCCAGCCCCAGGTGATGGGCGCCTGCCTGACCCAGATCCGTCAGGCCGCCGAGGTGCTGGTGTGCGAGGCCAACGCGGTCTCCGACAACCCCCTGGTGTTTGCCGACGACGAGGAAATCATCTCCGGCGGTAACTTCCACGCCGAGCCGGTGGCCTTCGCCGCCGACAACCTGGCCCTGGCTATCGCCGAGATCGGCTCTCTGTCTGAGCGTCGTATGGCGCTGCTTATCGACTCGCGCATGTCCGGTCTGCCGGCCTTCCTGGTCAACAATGGCGGTGTGAACTCCGGCTTCATGATCGCCCAGGTCACCTCGGCGGCGCTCGCCTCCGAGAACAAGACCCTGGCCCACCCGGCCTCGGTGGACAGCCTGCCCACCTCGGCGAACCAGGAGGACCACGTCTCCATGGCCACCTTCGCCGGCCGCCGTCTGGCGGACATGGCGGAGAACACCCGCGGCATCCTGGCGGTCGAGCTGCTGGCTGCTGCCCAGGGCCTGGATTTCCGCGCGCCGCTGCGTTCCACCGAGCTGGTGGAACTGGCCAAGGGCCGTCTGCGTGAAGAGGTCAGCTTCTACGACAAGGACAGGTATTTCGCACCGGACATTGAGGCGGCCGCCGCGCTGCTGGGCCGTGCCAGCTACAACGACCTGATCCCGGCCGGGACCCTGCCCAGCCTCTGAATCGAAGCCTGAGCAAACCATAAAAAAAGACCGCCCATGGGGCGGTCTTTTCATTTCTGGCTTTTGGGCGCCGCTCCTGTGCTGGCCATCGGGAGCGGGCAGCGCTGCAACGGCAGGCGCCCTTATCCGTGCTCGAACATCAGGAACAGGTGGGCCGTGAAGGGCACCATGCAGAGTCGGCGCCGTTAGCCATGTTCGAACAACAGGAACAGGTGGGCCGTGAAGGGCACCATGAAGAGTTGGCGCCGTTAGCCATGTTCGAACATCAGGAACAGGTAGACCACGAAGAGCACCAGATGGGTGGCGCCGTGCAGGGCGTGAGTGCGGCCACTGCTGAAGGTCACCTTGCACACCATGAGGGTAGTGACGAGCAGCACCATGTCGGCCGGGGAGAGGCCGAGGCGCACGTCGTGGCCCACCAGGGAGCCGATGAAGAGCACCGAGGGAACGGTGAGGGCGATGGTGGCCAGCACGGAGCCGAAGTAGAGGTTCATGGCGCGCTGCAGCTGGTTGTTGAAGGCCGCCTTGATGGCGCCGACCGCCTCCGGCGCCAGCACGATACAGGCCACGATGAAGCCACCCAGGGCCGCCGGGGCCTCCATCACATGGACGCCGTGATTGATGGGGATGGCCAGCGTCTTGGCCAGCAGGATCACCACCACCAGGTAGGCCAGCAGCAACAGGGTGTGATAGACGTTGCTGCGCAGGGGGCCGTGGTGCTCCTCGTGATCCTCGTGGTCGCTGTCGACGAAGAAATGGCTGTGGCTGCGAGTCTGGATCAGCAGGAAGACGCCGTAGAGCAGCAGCGAGATGATGATCAGCATCCAGGACATGGCGCCGGACAGGCCGCCCTGGGAGCCCCCCTGGGTGAAGTTGGGCAGCACCAGGCAGAGCAGGGCCAGGGGAATGATGGCCACCAGATAGGATTTGACCCCGTCCAGATTGAAGTTCTGGGTGTGGTAGCGCCAGCCGCCGAACAACAGGGTGAAGCCCACCAGGCCGTTGGTCACCAGCATCACCACCGCAAACATGGTGTCACGGGCCATGGTGGGGTTGGGCTCGCCGGTCAGCATGACGGAGGAGATCATCACCACCTCCAGGGAGATGACCGACAGGGTGAGGATCAGGGTGCCGAAGGGTTCGCCGAGCTTGATGGCAAGGGCATCGGAGTGACGGACGACGGAGAAGATGGCCCAGGTGACGACGGCCAGCAGGAGCAGCGACACCGGCAGGGAGACCGCAAAGGGGGGTGCCTCCGTCAGCAGCTCGCTGCCGAGCGTCTTGAAGAAGAGCAGGGTCAGCAGGCCGGCGGGCAGGGCAATCTCTTGGCGGATAAATGACTTCATAGGCAGTGGTTCTCATCTCGGGGCGGCGGTGGCCGACAGGGTATGGAGCGACTTGGCGTCGTCACCGGCGTGACGAACCCGCAGATGATAAAGGCTGTTGTCCGTTCAGGGGAAAATCATTTTGTTACAAATCGCGAGAGCGCCGGACCCGTCACCCGGATCCGGCGCCGCCATCAGGTGCTCGCGCGGCTCTGACTCCAGGCCATCTGCCAGATCTTCAACTGGCTTAGGGACATGGGTTTGGCATAGACATAACCCTGGATGAGATACACGCCATGTTCGCTCAGATAGTCGACCTGGGCCTGGGTCTCGACCCCTTCGGCGATCATCTCCATGCCCGACTTGCGGCCGAAGGCGATGATGGCGTCCAGCACGCTGCGCTTGAGATCGTCCGTGCCTATGGTGTCGACGAACATCTTGTCGATCTTGATCTGGCGGATGCCGAGGCGCTGCAGGTAGGCAAAGCCGCCATAGCCGGTGCCAAAATCGTCCAGCTTGATGTGATACCCCTTCTCCTGCAGCGTGGTGATCTCTCCCATGGCGGTCTTGATATCCTTGATGGGCTCACGCTCCGTGAGCTCGAAGGTCAGCCTGATGGGGGAGGGCCAGTCGTTCTGCTGCAAAAGCTCGCGCAGGTGGGGGTGCTCGAGGTGGGTGGCCACTATGTTGACGCTGACCCACTGTCCGTCGGCGAGCTTGGGCAGATCGGCGATCACTTTCTCCAGCAGCTGGCTGGTCATGGGCAGGATCAGCCCCTGCTCCTCCGCATAACCGATGAAGGCCCCTGGGGGGACCAGGCCGCCCCCCCGCTGCCAGCGCAGCAGGGCCTCGAACCCCACTACCTGCCGGGTACGGCTATCCACCACGGGCTGGTAGAAGGGGATGAACTCCTTGCGTGCCAGCCCGGCCTGCAGCAGGCCCTTGAGGGAGCGCCGGTAGTTGCGCAGCCCCCAGTAGGCGGCGACCAGCAGCAGCCCCAGGGCTCCGCCGAACCAGAGGCCATAATGGCGTACCTGGTTTTTCGCATAGGCGTGCAGCGCCTTGCCAGCCCACAGGGTCTGTTCCACCTGATGGGGTTCATCCATGCTGGTCACGCGGATGGCGTTTGCCTCTTCCCGTATGTGCTTGTTGCCCCGGGGGAAGTTGAGCCCGGCCTGGGCCGGATCCTTGTGGTTGAATTCGAGGTAGAAGCAGCCGTCGCACGGGGTGCGCAGCAACTCATGGCTCCAGCTGCTGTCGAGCACCCAGAAGGCCAGGTTATTGTCGCGTTTCGCATAG
>ENA-OWLM01000135-OWLM01000135.1-metagenome-genome-assembly--contig:-NODE-135-length-27516-cov-4.471032_pt1 | contig 27516 bp, 25 predicted proteins | sample MGYA00245349_ERZ651102 | MGnify/ENA primary metagenome ERZ651102 (study PRJEB26857, sample SAMEA4031759) | metagenome | biome: human; feature: oral; material: saliva | place: Philippines | collected 2014... | reverse complement strand
TGAAATCCCTCACCCTGCGTAAAGGGCCGACGCCGCCGCGTCCGGCGCTGGCAGAAGGGTTCAGCACCTGGCGGCTCATCAGCCAGCTGCAGATGAACTACCTCAGCCTGATGGACAGCGAAAACGAAGAGGGTGCAGCCGCGCTGCGCCAGCTGTTAGGGCTGTACGCCAACCTGGCAGAAACGCCCGTTGCGCGTCAGGTGGAGGGGATACGCCACTGCGTGCTGGAGCCGGTTCACCGTCGGGTGCCTGAACCCGGCCCGGTCGTTTTCGCCCGCGGGATCGGCATTACCCTGACGGTGGATGAGCGCGCCTTTTCCGGTGCCAGTCCGTGGCTCTTCGGCAGCGTAATGGAACGTCTCTTCGCCCGCCTGGTGTCCATCAACAGCTTTACGGAGTTCACCCTGAAAAGTCAGCAGCGCGGCGAGATTGGCTACTGGGCACCGCGCATGGGTAAAAGGGCGCTGATATGAGTGACGCTGCCACTGCACCGCTGCGCGTGCATCGCCTGACCAAACTGCCGGATGCGTTCTGGAACGGGGTACGGGAGACGCCCTGGCGCTACGATCTGTTTCAGCTGTTAAGGCGCATTGATGCCCAGGGCGGCGAGCGCTACCCGCTGGGACGCGCGCCGCTGCCGAAATTTGAGCCGCTGCGCATCGGCCAGCAGCCGTCGATGAGCTTTGCGCCGTCGACGCTGGCTCAGGTACGTCAGCGGGAGGAAAGCGGGCTGCATGAGGTGTCTATCCTCAGCTTTGGCCTGTTTGGCCCGAACGGCCCGCTGCCGGTCCACATGACCGAATACGCCCGCGAGCGTATTTATCATCATCAGGACACCAGCCTCAGCGCGTTTGCCGACCTGTTCCACCACCGCCTGACGCTGCTGTTTTACCGCGCCTGGGCGGATGCGCAGCCGGCGGTCTCTCTGGATCGCGCCGATAACAGGCGCTTTGAGGGCTACCTGGCGTCGCTGATTGGCATGGGGCAGCCGGGTCAGATGAACAAAGGCAGCCTGAGCTCGCATGCCCGCTTTACCCACGCCGGACACCTGACCCGCCACGGGCGGGATCCGGAGGGGCTGGAGAAGATCCTGCGCAACTATTTTAAAGCACCGGTTAAGCTGGTGAGCAACGTGCCGCAGTGGATGCCGCTCTCCACGCGCGAGCAGGCGCAGCTGGGCGCTGGACGGCGCATGCCGCGCATGGGGGAGTCCGCCTTTCTCGGGGTTGCGGTGCGCGACGTGCAGCATAAGTTTCGGATCGACATTGGCCCGCTGAGCGCGGAGGAGTACAACCGCTTTCTGCCGGGAGAAGCGTGGGTCACAGAGCTGCGCGACTGGGTGCGACAGTACGCCGGGGTGGAGTTTGAATGGGAAACGCGGGTGATCCTGCGTGAAGACGCGGTGCAGGGCACCACGCTCGGCAGCAATGGGCGATTAGGCTACAACACCTGGCTGGGCCTTCAGCCGCAGCCCGTCCCGCGTGGCGATCTGGTGTATCGCGCAGAGCGGTAATCCTTCCGTATACCGAATCATTGTTAATGGAAACTAACATGTCAGAAATTAGCCGTGCCGTGCTTTTCGGCAAACTGGATACGCTGTTATTTACCTCCCTGGAAAGCGCCACTGCGTTCTGCAAGCTGCGCGGCAACCCCTATGTTGAGCTGGTGCACTGGCTGCATCAGCTGATGCAGCAGCAGGATGGCGATCTGCAGCAGGTCATCCGCCACTTTGCCCTTGATGAACAGCAGCTGACGCGCGATATCGTGGCGGCGCTGGATGTCCTTCCGCGCGGGGCGAGTTCCGTTTCCGATCTCTCCGAACACATCGACAGCGCCGTAGAGCGCGCCTGGGTCTTCGGTTCGCTGAAGTTTGGCGTTAGCCGTATTCGCGGCGGCCATTTGCTGATCGGCATGCTTAAAACCTGGAACCTGGCGAACGTGCTGAAAAGCATCTCGTCGCAGTTCACCCGCCTTAACGTCGAGGTGCTGATTGAGCAGTTCGACGCTATTTGCGCCAACAGCAAAGAGACGCAGCAGGCCTCTGCCGCCGTCGATGCACCGGCAGGTGCGGTCCCGGCAGCGCAGGGGACGCTGGCCCAGTACGGCCAGGACCTGACCGCCCGCGCCCGCGACGGGAAGATTGACCCGGTCGTCGGGCGCGACGAGGAGATCCGCCAGATGGTGGATATCCTGATGCGTCGCCGCCAGAACAACCCGCTGCTGACCGGGGAAGCCGGCGTCGGCAAAACCGCCGTCGTTGAAGGGCTGGCGCTGCGTATCGCCGACGGTGACGTCCCGGAGCCGCTGCAAAATATTCAGCTGTGGCTGCTGGATATCGGCATGCTGCAGGCTGGCGCAGGCATGAAAGGCGAGTTTGAGGCCCGTCTGCAGGCGCTCATTAATGAAGTCCAGTCCAGCGCCACGCCGATCATTCTGTTTATCGATGAGATCCACACCCTGATTGGCGCAGGCGGCCAGCAGGGGACCGGCGATGCGGCGAACCTGCTGAAGCCCGCGCTGGCGCGCGGACAGCTGCGTACCATCGGGGCCACCACCTGGGCGGAATACAAAAAGTACATCGAGAAAGACCCGGCGCTGCCCCGTCGTTTCCAGACGGTGCAGGTTCACGAGCCGGACGAAGCGAAAGCCATTCTGATGCTGCGCAGCACCGTGTCGCCGCTGGAGACGCACCACCAGGTGCTGCTGCTCGACGAAGCGGTCAGCGCGGCGGTGAAGCTGTCGCATCGTTACATCCCGGCGCGTCAGCTGCCGGATAAAGCCGTGGCCCTGCTCGACACCGCCTGCGCCCGCGTCGCGGTCAGCCAGAGCGCGCCGCCCGCGCAGCTGGAAGACTGCCTGCGCCACCTTGCCGCGCTGGACGTGGAAATTGAGATCGCTGAGCGCGAAGCGCGCGTCGGTGCCGGTGACGCTGAGCGCGTAGCGGCCTTACGCACAGAACGCGACGCGTATGAAACAAAACGCGAAGCCCTGGCCCTGCGCTGGGAAGAAGAGCGCAGCCTGGTGCAGGAGATTATCCGCCTGCGCGCGGCGCTGTTCGCGGCAGGCGATGAAGACACCGCTGAGCTGCGCGGCCAGCTGGCGGAACAGCAGCAGGCGCTGAACGCCCTTCAGGGTGATGAACCGCTGCTGTTTGCGGCTGTGGATGAAAACGTGGTAGCCGCGGTGGTCTCTGACTGGACCGGTATCCCGCTGGGCCGGATGGTGAAAAACGAGATCGACGCGGTGCTGAACCTCGCCGACACGCTGAACCAGCGCGTTATCGGCCAGCGTCACGGTCTGGACCTTATTGCCCGCCGCGTGAAAACTTCGCGGGCGAAGCTCGACGATCCCAACAAACCGGTGGGCGTCTTTATGCTGTGCGGCCCGTCCGGCGTCGGTAAAACCGAAACCGCGCTGGCGCTTGCGGAATCCCTGTACGGCGGCGAGCAGAACGTTATCACCATCAACATGAGTGAGTTCCAGGAAGCGCACACCGTTTCCACCTTAAAAGGTGCGCCTCCGGGGTACGTAGGGTATGGTGAAGGCGGGGTGTTAACCGAAGCCGTGCGCCGCCGTCCATACAGCGTGGTGCTGCTGGACGAAATTGAAAAAGCGCACCCGGACGTCCACGAGATCTTCTTCCAGGTCTTTGATAAAGGCTGGATGGAAGACGGCGAGGGGCGTCATATTGATTTCCGTAACACCATCATTATTCTGACGTCTAACGTCGGCACCGACCTGATTAGCGCCATGTGCGCCGATCCGGCGCTGATGCCGGAGCCGGACGCGTTAAGCGGCGCGCTGCGCCAGCCGCTGCTGGAGGTATTCCCGCCGGCGCTGCTGGGCCGCCTGCTGGTGGTGCCGTACTACCCGCTCAGCGACGAGATGCTGGGGCTGATTGTTCGCCTGCAGCTCAAGCGCATTCAGCGTCGTCTGGAAGAGAATCACAGCATTATTTCTGAGTTTGACGACAGCGTGGTGGAGCAGATTGTTCAGCGCTGTACCGAGGTGGAGTCCGGGGGCCGCATGGTGGACGCTATTCTGACCAACACCTTACTGCCTCAGATGAGCCAGATCTTACTTACCGCCAGCCGCAGCGACGAGCAGTACCGACGTCTGCACGTCACCTGCGAGCAGGGCGAGTTTCACTGTCAGTTTGCCGCGTAATAATCATCAAGAGAACTGTAAAAGATGACGGATAATGATAACAATCGGACTGTCCCAAACGCGCTCCCGGTCGGGTACCGCTTCAACGAGTTTGAAATCAAAGAGGTGATCGGCGGCGGCGGTTTTGGCATTGTCTATCGCGCGTGGGATCACCAGCTCGAACGCACTATCGCTATCAAAGAATTTATGCCTTCCTCGCTCGCCGTGCGCGGCGACGACATGACCCTCGTGCTGCGCAGCGAGCGCTTTGGCAAAGCGTTTTCCGCAGGCCTGAACAGCTTTATTCAGGAAGCCCGTCTGCTGGCGCGCTTTAACCACCCGAACCTGTTGCACGTCCTGCGCTTCTGGGTGCAAAACGATACGGCCTACATGGGGACGCTGTTCTACAGCGGTACCACGCTTTCGCGCCTGCGCGAAGAAAAGCCGGAGCTGATCAACGAGGCCTGGATCCGCCGCACGCTGCCGATGCTCTTCGGCGCGATCAAGACCATCCACGACGAAGGCTACCTGCACCGCGACATCTCTCTGGATAACATTCAGATCCAGGATAACGGCCTGCCGGTGCTGCTCGATTTCGGCTCCGCGCGTCGCACCATCGGTAACCTCTCCGACGAAACGGAAACCATGCTGCGTCCGGGCTTTGCGCCGATTGAACAGTACACCGACGACAACGAAAGCGAGCAGGGCCCGTGGACGGATATCTACGCCCTGGGTGCCGTGCTGCGTACCCTGATTGTGGGTTCTCCGCCGCCGGTCAGCGTGGTGCGCTCTATTCAGGATACCTGCAAACCGCTGGTGGAAATCATGCCGCAGGGCTATTCCATCCCGCTGCTGCAGGCCATTGACCGCGCGCTGGCGCTGCACATGGAGGACCGTCCGCAGTCTATCGACGAGTTCGCGGCGCTGATAGAGATGCCGGTCGCCGGGATTAACGACGTGCTGACCGCCAAAAAAACCGGCACCATGCTGGTTCCGGTAGAGGAAGAGAAACCGGCTTCGGCGCTTGACTGGCGTCGCTACAAGATCCCGGGCATGGTTGCCGCTGGCGTGCTGGTGGGCATTGTCGCCGGAGCCATGCTGTTCAGCGGCGGCGGTCAGGATGCGCCCGAGCAGGCGGCTCAGGCTCCGGCAGAGACGCGTCCGGCTGAAACCGCCGCGAACACGCCAGACGTGAAGCCGGAAACGGCGAAGGTTAGCGAGCCTGCGGCGGAACAGACGCCACCGCCTGTCGATGCCAGCCCGGTCGCGCTGGTCTATATCCGTATCCAGGACGGCGAAACGCTGAAAGTGAACGGCGAGCCAAAAGCACTGCGTCCGGCGACGAACGGTTATGCATCGCTCAAGCTGCCAGCCGGTGAGGCGAAAATTGAACTGCAGGGCAACGGCAGAACGCGTGGTCAGACGCTGGATATCACCAAGCCGGGCACCTGGCTGGTGAATCCGTAAGTCAGGCAGGGACAGGGAACAGGACGGAGCGAATGTATAACATTAAGTTTGTCTATCTTTTCAGCGAGAACGTCTCGCCAGCGCTTTTTGCGAAAATTATCCGCCCGTCCGTCGCCGGGCAGTGGATTATGTCGGTGCCCGACAATTCGCTGCGCTCGCTGTTCACGCGCTACGATCTGCTGTACTCCATTACCGGTGCAAATCCGTATCAGTCAGGTCGCGATACTCGCAAGTTGATTGCGCAGGATCTCAACATGGGCAGGATCGTGGCTATCGACGAGAGTTTTCGCAACTGGTCGTCAGTGACTGAGATGTTTTATATCAATGCCGATGGGCGATTACAGGCTGCCTCAAATACGGGTCTGGGCTGGTATCCGGAGAGCACTATCGTTGAACGTTACGAAACCATGGTGCGCACCTATGGTTCCCGCCCCGCGCCAACGGAGCTGCCGACGCAGGTGGTGAAATCCAAAGCGGCTCAGGTGCCTGACCAGCCGACACCGGGCAAAGACGGTAAAACCTATGCGGCGCAGTTGGAGAATATGACCAAAGCCGAACGCTGGCAGGCTCGTAAGGACCTGATTGCGAAGGGCAGCAACAGTCTCTATCCGGATGCGCAGATCGCGGCTAAAAGGCTAGCGGCGAATAACATTGCGGTGGAGAAAGCGAAGCTTGCGGAAAATGTTTATAAGACCGTAAACCCGCTGGAAACGACGCCGGGCGTGCCGAAGGGGTGGACGGATATTAGTAATGACGCAGCGGCGCTGAAGAAGCTTGGGCTGAACAGCAAATCACTTTTCGACAATACAGCCTCTCCTGATTTTCTGGCCCGCGTATATCAACCCGACCCAGAGGTGTTTGGTCGTGATATGAACCCAACGTTGGTGTTCAGAGGGTCACGGCAACCCGAATTTTTCCCCATGAAGAACATGGCTGACTGGAAAAATAACGGTGCGCAAGGGCTCGGAATGGCGTCAGATTACTATAAAAGAGCAGTGGGTCTTGGCGAACAACTTGCTAAATCCGGTCAACAAGTGGACATTGCGGGCCACTCTTTAGGGGGCGGATTAGCGTCTGCTACCGCGATGGCCAGCGGTATGCCGGGATGGACCTTCAACGCGGCCGGTCTGCATCCGGGTACTGTAGAGAAGTACGGCGGAAGTTTGTTGGGCAGTACGGAAAATATTCAGGCCTACCGGGTTGAAGGTGAACTGCTGACAAAAATTCAGGAAGTTAACCTTTGGGAAGATTTCAAAACGGTTAAAGGACACGTGCCGGCGCTGATAGCCAAAGAAGAGCTTTCTGCCGTCATGCCTAACGCTGCCGGAATTGCACACGACCTTCCGGGGGGAACGGGAGGTGCTCTCGATCGCCATGGCATCGATCAGGCGATTAAATGTATTGAGCAACAGAAAGATGAAGACATCGCAATTATCGGGAGTCGCGCGTGAAATCATTGATTACTGGCTGGATAGCGCTTTGTTTAATGTTTATGGTTCAGGGGTGCAAGCAAAATATGGATTTAAAACCAGACAATTACTTCAGTGGTCAGCAGCTCGCAGTCGCGCGTGCAATTGAAGCCGGTGAGATGAATGAGGTTAGTAAACTAGCGTCGCAAACCGACCTTAATAAGCCCGGTAAAGAGGACATGACGCTGTTGTTTTGGGCGGTGATGAACGCAATTAACGATAAAAAAACGCCGGAACAGCTAAATATTATTACCGCTCTGGTTAAATCGGGGGCAGATCCGCTCCAGCCAAGGCCTAAAGGTGAGAGCAGTCCGGCTGAATATGTGCTGAAAGCGGACAGTGGGGTCTGGATAAAGGCGATGCTTGAGGGCGGATTATCGCCGGATGCGAAGGATAAAACGTTTGGGGAACCGATTATCTTCGAGACCCTCGAAGCAAAAAACACCGATACGCTGCAGGCGATGCTTGACGGTGGAGCGGACATCAATATTACCAATTCACTGGGTAATACGTTGCTGATTGCCGCGCTGGACTTTCACTCTTACGACCATGTCCTGCTTTTGCTGGAGCGCGGCGCAAACGCGGAGATCAAGGCGGACAATGGCTGGACAATGGCCAACCAGCTGCAGCGTTATCTGAACCGGGCGAAAGAGGGCAGTGACGAATATCAAAAGCTGACTGAAATCAAAGACACGCTTATTCAGCATGGCGGTAAATGGCCTCCTGCACCGGTGAAGTGAGGCCGCCATTGATGACCTCGAAAGAATAGATTTTCTATTTTTGGGGCGTGATGAATATCATCGGGATTATTTTTTATTTGCTGTCCGTTTTGTCCTCTCGCAGGAAGCGCTGCGCGTTCTCACTGTAAGTTGTTCTGTGACGTTATTCCCTGTTGTTATCGTCAGCACTGGATAAGCATTCTCCCCATAAATATTGCGCTGTTTGTATTTTCTGAATGACTAAAAATCGGAACGCTCATCTTTATCATAAAAAAACAGCCCGCCGTCCCTGCAGGGCTGTGATCAGAACAGCGCCTGTTCTGGCTTGCCTGTTGCCGTATTATTTTCATCGCATAAGCCATATGGAATACAGATTATGCTCAACCGAATTACCGTCCAGCTCCCGGTCGAGGGGCTGAACTTCTGGAAACTTTCCGGCCGGGAGGCGATGTCCGAGTCGTTCGCGCTGACGCTGACCCTGCTCGGTACGGATGCGCGCATTGACCGCAGCAAATTGCTCGGTCAGCCGGTCACGGTGACCATCCCGACGCAGAACCTGCTTACCTCCCGCTACATCAACGGCAAAGTCACTCGCGTGGCGGTCAGCGCCGTTGAGCTGACGGGCACCCGCTACGCGGTGTACCAGCTGACGGTGGAGCCGGACTTGTGGCCGATGAAGCGCGACCGCAACCTGCGTATCTTCCAGGGGCAGACGGTGCCGCAGATTGTGAAAACCCTGCTGGGCGAGCATCAGGTTAACGTGGAGGACAAGCTCACCGGCAGCTACCGCGTATGGGACTACTGCGTGCAGTATCAGGAATCGAGCCTGGACTTCATCAGCCGCCTGATGGAGCTGGAGGGGATTGCGTATCACTTCAGCCATGAGGCGGATAAACACACCCTGGTGCTGACTGACGCCGCCACGCAGCACCAGCCGTTCAGCGGCTACGAGGTGATTCCGTATCACCAGACGCCGTCCGGCGGAAGCACGGACGAAGAGGGCATCAGCCAGTGGGCGCTGGAGGACAGCGTGACGCCGGGGATTTACAGCCTCGACGACTACGACTTCCGCAAGCCGAACGCGTGGCTGTTCCAGGCCCAGCAGAACCCGGCGTCGCCGAAGCCGGGCAGCATTGACGTGTACGACTGGCCGGGCCGCTTTGTGGAGACTGGGCATGCGGAGTTCTACGCCCGCATTCGCCAGGAGCGCTGGCAGGTTGAGCATCAGCAGATTCAGGCCACGGCCACGGCGGCGGGCATTGCGCCGGGCCACATCTTCACCCTGACTAACGCGCCGTTCTTCAGCGATAACGGCCAGTATCTGGTGACGGCGGCCGGATACCACTTCGAGGAGAACCGCTACGCCAGCGGCGAGGGGGAGACTATTCACCGGACTGATTTCACGGTCATCCCGGCGTCGGTCTCCTATCGCCCGGCGCAGAGCACGGCGTGGCCGCGCACCTACGGCCCGCAGACGGCGAAAGTGGTCGGGCCGCAGGGCGAGAGTATCTGGACGGACAAATACGGTCGCGTGAAGGTGAAGTTCCACTGGGACCGTCTGGCGAAGGGGGATGACACCAGCTCCTGCTGGGTACGCGTGTCGAGCGCGTGGGCGGGCCAGGGCTACGGCGGGGTGCAGATCCCGCGCGTGGGCGATGAGGTGGTGGTGGACTTTATCAACGGCGACCCGGACCGTCCGATTATTACCGGGCGCGTGTACAACGAAGCCAGCATGCCGCCGTGGGCGCTGCCGGCGGCAGCAACGCAGATGGGCTTTATGAGCCGCACGAAAGACGGTTCTGTCGATAACGCCAACGCGCTGCGCTTTGAGGACAAGGCGGGAGGCGAGCAGGTGTGGCTCCAGGCCGAACGCAACCTGGATATCAACGTCAAAAATGATGAATCCCATTCGACCGAAAAGAATCGAACCCAATATGTGGGAGAAGATGAAACCTTACGGGTTGTAAAAAATCAGAAAGCGGGCGTTAAAGGGGAGGTCCTTTGCCTGACGGGTAACAGCCGCAGTGACAAAGTGGTTAACGACTATATTCTTTCAGCGGGTAATACGCTGAGGCTGGAGTGCGGTGAAAGCGCCATTGAATTATCGAAAGATGGAAGCGTGAATATTATTGGCAATAACTTCAACTTTACTGCTAAGCAGAATGCGCAAATAAACACGCTTGGCGGTGAACTGCATCTGAATCCTGCCGGTGGAAGCAATGCGATCAATCCTCCTGGGGCATCCCACCAGTCGGCAATCCAGCAGGAAGTGGATGGCTTTTTCGTTTTCAACGCTAATAAGTAAACGTATTCTGGCTGGCACATAACCGACTATCCCGGCACCGTAAGGCGACGGGGTAGTCGATGGGATAAATTGTAATGCACTGGTTTTTCTTCCTTTTCTTTTTGATCCTGACGCTGGCGGTTATCTGGAATGAAAAGAGCACCTTTGATAAAAAACAGTGGATAACAACGGGCCTGATGTTGGTGCTTGTTCTGCTTTCTACGGTAGTCATTGGTTTCTTTTTGAAATGGCTGGCGCTGTCATTTTTATTATTTCCTGTCTCGGTGGCAAAAAAATACTCCATCATCATTTCTATGTCTCTCCTGTGCGTCTGGGGCATGAGGTTTGCCGTCGCTTTGCTGTGTACTCTATTTTCAGGCGTCTTGGCCGCGCATAAAAAAATGAATTTTCGCAATTATGAAAAGATCTCCCTTATGTCACGCACCGTAGCGCCGCCCTTATTTGTCTTCGCTAAACTCCTTCTCTCGTTAGGGAGTGTCCTTATGTTTTCAGGCCTGTGGCTTAAGTAAGTGTTGCGATTGACGCTGCTTCGTGGCCGCTGAAACAAAGATGTTGCATTTACGGAATAACGATTATGCTCAACCGAATTACCGTTCAGCTCCCGGTCGAGGGGCTGCTCTTCTGGAAACTTTCCGGCCGGGAGGCGATGTCCGAGTCGTTTGCGCTGACGCTAACCCTGCTCGGCACCGACGCGCGCATTGACCGCAGCAAATTGCTCGGTCAGCCGGTCACGGTGACCATCCCGACGCAGAACCTGCTTACCTCCCGCTACATCAACGGCAAAGTCACTCGCGTGGCGGTCAGCGCCGTTGAGCTGACGGGCACCCGCTACGCGGTGTACCAGCTGACGGTGGAGCCGGACTTGTGGCCGATGAAGCGCGACCGCAACCTGCGTATCTTCCAGGGGCAGACGGTGCCGCAGATTGTGAAAACCCTGCTGGGCGAGCATCAGGTTAACGTGGAGGACAAGCTCACCGGCAGCTACCGCGTATGGGACTACTGCGTGCAGTATCAGGAATCGAGCCTGGACTTCATCAGCCGCCTGATGGAGCTGGAGGGGATTGCGTATCACTTCAGCCATGAGGCGGATAAACACACCCTGGTGCTGACTGACGCCGCCACGCAGCACCAGCCGTTCAGCGGCTACGAGGTGATTCCGTATCACCAGACGCCGTCCGGCGGAAGCACGGACGAAGAGGGCATCAGCCAGTGGGCGCTGGAGGACAGCGTGACGCCGGGGATTTACAGCCTCGACGACTACGACTTCCGCAAGCCGAACGCGTGGCTGTTCCAGGCCCAGCAGAACCCGGCGTCGCCGAAGCCGGGCAGCATTGACGTGTACGACTGGCCGGGCCGCTTTGTGGAGACTGGGCATGCGGAGTTCTACGCCCGCATTCGCCAGGAGCGCTGGCAGGTTGAGCATCAGCAGATTCAGGCCACGGCCACGGCGGCGGGCATTGCGCCGGGCCACATCTTCACCCTGACTAACGCGCCGTTCTTCAGCGATAACGGCCAGTATCTGGTGACGGCGGCCGGATACCACTTCGAGGAGAACCGCTACGCCAGCGGCGAGGGGGAGACTATTCACCGGACTGATTTCACGGTCATCCCGGCGTCGGTCTCCTATCGCCCGGCGCAGAGCACGGCGTGGCCGCGCACCTACGGCCCGCAGACGGCGAAAGTGGTCGGGCCGCAGGGCGAGAGTATCTGGACGGACAAATACGGTCGCGTGAAGGTGAAGTTCCACTGGGACCGTCTGGCGAAGGGGGATGACACCAGCTCCTGCTGGGTACGCGTGTCGAGCGCGTGGGCGGGCCAGGGCTACGGCGGGGTGCAGATCCCGCGCGTGGGCGATGAGGTGGTGGTGGACTTTATCAACGGCGACCCGGACCGTCCGATTATTACCGGGCGCGTGTACAACGAAGCCAGCATGCCGCCGTGGGCGCTGCCGGCGGCAGCAACGCAGATGGGCTTTATGAGCCGCACGAAAGACGGTTCTGTCGATAACGCCAACGCGCTGCGCTTTGAGGACAAGGCGGGCGCGGAGCAGGTGTGGATCCAGGCCGAGCGCAACATGGACACCAGCGTTAAGAATGATGAAACGCACAGCGTCGGCGGCGAGCGTAGCCATTATGTGAAGAAAAACGAGCTGCATCGCGTGGAAGCTAATCAGATCCAGGCGGTGAAAGGCGGAACTGAGATCCTGACGGGGAAAGGCAAGCTGGATGCGGCGGTGGAGCAGTATGTTATTGCTTCCGGAACGAAGCTGCGTCTGGTCTCGGGTGAGAGCGCCATTGAGCTGAATGCTAACGGCAAGATTAACCTGATCGGCAAAGAGTTTAACTTCTTCGTTGAAGGGGATGGTCATATCACCACGGGCGGTAAGCTGCACCTGAATACCTCGGGAACCAAGCCGGGCACAACGGCACCGGGAGCGGGGCATAAAGGGGATATTGATGCGGCGGTGCAGGCGAAATTTGCGGCCAAAGATGAGTAAGGCAGGTGCGGTGCTTATCGCGTTACTAACGACGGGAATGGCTGGAGGAGACGCGCAGAAAGAGGATCTTTGGATGTTCATTTCCGGGATGAGTGCATCGCTTAAGACGTTATCCGTTACAACCCTTAGTAACGCGCCGTTATCGTTTAAGATGACCAGGCAAAATGAATATATCAATTTCTACAATGCTGACGATTTCAAACTGGATGATGGAACGAGCATTACCGAAATTGGTTTACGTTTAAGCAAAGATAACGGCGGCATGGCGCCTTTACTGACTTTTTCACCCTCAGGTCAATGCATAACGCTTGATGCCGTTAAAAAAAGCTATCCGCAACTGGTGTTAACTGACTATCCTCGAGGCCGCTCTGAGAACGAAGTGACCAGCTATACAGCGCCAGAAGATATGAATGGACAAAAGGTGAGCTTCAGTTTCACCGTGAAAAATCCTGACTGTCTGGGTTCAGTGGTCATAAGCGCCGAATAAGAAACGCTGCTTCCATGTCCTGGCGATGTTTCCAGTGGTGAGAAGCGCAATAAATATTCATTAAATGACAATTAATGTGAAAATATACAATTCGACATTTCTTTGTTCTGTCCTGATGTTTACCTGTCTGAGCAGCAATGTGGTTTTGGCTCAGGTTATGCCGCCCGTTCTGATAAAAAAGGATTTTTCCGTCAAGGTCAAAGGTCAGCCTGTCACCTTAGGCGACAGCTGGACCCCTGATATCGCGCTTAAAATTGAAATGCCGGTGGAAGGCAGTTTTACAGGTGAGGTACCTTTTGACGGAACCTATTATAAGTTCTTCCAACATCAAAGGGCTGGATTAGAAATATTCAGTTCCAATCTTTGGTGGGATAAAGAGGAAAGAAGCGTTGATGATTATATCGTGTCTCAAATTACGCTGACTGCCGAAGACTTCGCAACGCCGCGCGGTGTCCACGTGGGTTCAACGAGAGAGGAACTGAACCACGCATACGGTAACGGTCAGGTAGACAATGATTCGGGGGAACAGTGGATTACCTACGAATTGGCTAAAAAAGCGCTCTCGTTTGAGATGAAAGGCGGCAACGTTGTGAAAATAACAATGAATTACGATAATGGTTCTTCAGAGTGACTTATGGCCAAAAAATATCTTGCAGTCGTATTGTTCACCGCTTTATTGACAGGCGTCGTTGAAACGTCAACGGCGCTTGAATTATCGCAATACAATAACCTCAATACGGTAAGTCGCATCGTTAACGATAGCGATGTGACAGACAATCTCAGGAAGACGCTGGGAAATCATTACCAGACCTTTATTGATAACTTTGATGTCTTCGGTGAACCGCATACCGCCACAGGTGGCGGATTGTTTGTTGAAGGCTGGCTAAAGGATCTCTCCCAGGAGAATGCGTCAGCGCTGGTCATCAATCCTGACGGCAAAATCTTTGCGGCCTGGGTGGTTCCGGAGTCGAACATTATTCATTACCAGTCTTCTGACAATAGCCCAGTTATTCATGCCGATATTCAGCAATGGGCTGCCAGATTCAATACGATGCATTTTGCGACGAACAGCCCATCTGGCTTCGCGTTTAACGGGAACTGGGAAGGTGAGTTCGAGAACGACTCGACGTTAACCCTGCGGTTAGCTGAATCAGGCAACCGTATCACCGGGTCTTATTGCTATATCTCCCAGAGAGGAAACCGCATAGATTGCCCGGAAGATGATGAGCGTAATCTAAGCGGTACGATCGCTGGTAATCGTGCCAACGTAGAGTTTAACTCATCGTTTGGCGGCGTAGGCGGACGGGCTGTTCTGGAAATAAAGGGGAGTGAAATGGAATGGCGCTTAGTTACTCCGCCTCAAAAAGGAAATTATTATGCTCCGCTGCGTTATACGTTGCGTAAAGCCGCTTCGGTTCAAAACGCGGAAACCAGAAAGCTCGACACCGAAAAGTTCTCTATTTCGCTGATAAACACGTGCGGTCATTTTGATAGCGAATGTGAGCAGATGGTTTATCTTGGCGTGCGCAAAAGTGATAACAGTACGATCTCCTTAAAAGGAAAAACGTTGCACGACTCCGCAGGTAAAATAATCGGCTCAACGTACAAGAATGGCGAGACCGTTTACACCGTGACGTATGCACCCGTGAAATTGACTGTCAGCAATGGCAACCATGTTTTAGTCGAACAGTCAGGCCAGTGGCTTAAATAACTATACAGCCAGCCAAAAGGCCAGCGTGGATTGGCCTTCTTGTTTCTCACCATATTAACCATCCCGAGTTCACTTATGAAATATACCCTCCAGGAAGGTTCGTTTTCCCTTTTTCCTGCTGCCTGGCAGGATAACAGCATGAACATTATTCGCGATGACGAAAGCGGGCTGTCCATGGTGGTCAGTCGCGGCGTTATCCCGGATGGCAGCAACTATGAACAAGAGTTCCACCGCCAGTGGGATGTGCTGCGTCCTCAGATGGGCGAAATTGCCCAAAGTGAATTCCGTAACGTAAAGGCCGGGCCTGACGGAAAAATTAACGGGCTGGAAGTTGAGACGACGTTTGACCGTAACGGGCAGCGCCTGTGGCAAAAACAGCTGGCCGTACAGACGCCGGGCAAACCGGTATTGATGATTTTTACCCTCTCGGCACTCAGAGCATTCACCGAAGAGGATGAGGTGCGCTGGAGCGCGCTTAAGCAGAGTCTGACGCTAAACGACAACCGGAATGTGTAAGGCATGAGCGATAACAACGCGGCCCGTAAGGGCGACGAGATTATTCACTCCAGCATTTTTGCTGATATCACCAGCATTGTGGCGGAAGGTGCCGCCTATGCGGTGATCGGCGCGGCGGTAGGCGCAGCAGCAACGGTAGCGGCACCATTGCTGGGGGCGGGGGCAGCGGCTGCAGGCGTGGCAGCCATTGGATCCAGCTGTCTGTTAAGCGGCATCATTGGCGGCGTGCTGGCGAACGTGGCGGGGATCACCGACGATATCAGCAACGCCGCGGAAGGGTTAGGCAACGCGCTTTTCCCGCCGTCGCCTGCGGGTAAAATCACCACCGGTTCGAATAACGTCCTGACCAACGCAATCCCCGCCGCGCGCGCGGCAGGCACGCTGACGCCCGCCGATACGCCGTCTCCTGAGCCGCAGTCGCCGGGCAGCTTTGCCGATTACGCGGGCATGCTGCTTTCCGCCGCAGGACAGTTTGGCAGCGAAATGTGGCAGCCGAGCGTGGCCTCTGCCGCCGCGGGAACCTCGCCGCTGGAAGAAGACAAGGTAGCCTGCGAAAAGCACTCCGGGCCGCAGTATCTGGCGGAAGGATCTAAAAGCGTCTTTATCAACGGGCAGCCCGCGGTACGTGCGAAAGACCGCACCACCTGTGAAGGCACCGTTTCCGACGACGTCTCACCGAACGTGATCATCGGCGGGGACACGCTCACGGTCCGCGATATCAAAAGCGGCAAAACGCCGGGTCTGGCGCTGGGGATGATTGCGCTCTCCCTGCTCCGCGGGCGTCCGGGCAAGATCCTGAAAAACATGCCCTGCGCGCTGGCGGCAGCCGGCGGCGGGATGCTGGCCGATATGGCGGTCAACGCCGTGTTTGGCTCCTCGCACCCGGTTCACGCCGCCACCGGCGTGAAGGTGCTGAATGACGACGACGAGCTCGATTTCTCGCTGCCGGGGCGCTTTCTGCTGCGCTGGCAGCGCAGCTACAACAGCCTGACCACCCGCGAAGGGCTGTTTGGTCTGGGTTGGGCAACGACCTTTGACAGCTATCTGGCGCTGGAAGATGACAACGCGACCTGGTTCGACGAAACCGGGCGCGAGCTGAGCTTTGAGCTGCCGCCGGTCGACCGGGCGTTTTACAGCATCAGCGAAGGCATCATTATCCGCCGTAATGAGAGCGGCGACGTGGCGATTGCCGACGATGACGGTGCGGTATGGCGTCTGTATAAACCGACCCGAGCGAATCCATCCATCCTGCGTCTGGCCTCTCTCAGCGACGAATACGGCAACGCGCTGCTGACGGAGTGGGACGAGCACGGCAGGCTGGTTGGTCTTCACGACGAGCCGCGGGCGATAGACGTCACCCTGCGTTATGAGGACGCACGATTCCCGCAGCGCGTGACCGCTGCCAGCCATTTCGACGGCAACCAGACATGGCCGCTGATGCAGTGGGGCTACGACGCGCGCGGCCAGCTGGCGAGTGCGACGGATGCCTCCGGCGTGGTGACGCGTGAATACCGCTATAACGACCACGGCCTGATGGTCTGGCACCGGATGCCGGGCGGTCTGGAGAGCGAATACCGCTGGAAAAAATTCGATCACTGGCGCGTGGTGGAAAACCGAACCAGCACCGGCGACGGGTGCCGCTTTAGCTACGATTTGGCCGCCGGGCTGACGACCGTTGATCACTACGACGGTCAGACGCGCCGCCACTACTGGAACGCGCAAAATCTGATTGTCCGCTACGTTGACGAGCGCGGTGAAAACTGGCGCTACGAGTGGGACGAGAACGAGCTTCTGACGCGTCGCATCGATCCGCTCGGTAACGCCGTCACCTTCGTCTACGACGAGATGGGCAACCGGGTTCAGGAGACCGACGCCAACGGTAATACCCGCACTACCACCTGGCTTGAGCACCGCGCGCTTCCCGCAGCAATAATCGAGGCCGACGGCAGCGCCACCCGGTTCTGGTACGACGAACATCACGGGCTGAAGCGCGTGGTGGATCCGATGGGGCAGACCACGCAGCTTCGCCGGGACGAATTCGGCCAGGTCGTTGAAGAGGTCGATGCCGCCGGAAACAGCCGCTACCAGGAGTACAACGAGGCCGGGCAGATCGTTCGTGCTACGGACTGTTCCGGACGTATTACCCGCTACCGCTATCATCCGCTGGGCTGGCTGGTGGCTGAAGTCAGCGCTGACGGTGAAGAGACGCGCTATCGCTACGACGCCGCAGGGCGTCCGGTGCAGCTCGATCGCCCGGAAGGCTGGACGGAATCGCTCAAATGGAACGAACGCGGCCTGCCGGTGAAGCATGCGGGCGCGGACGGTAAAGAAAGTGAGTTCAGATACGATGAGGCAGGGCGCTTAACCGCCACGCTAAATTCTCAGGGTGAAGAGGTCCGTCGCCGCTGGGACAGCCGTGGGCGTCTGATTGCCCTGGAAAACGAAAACGGCGAAGCGTATCAGTTCCGCTGGGGCGCGGATTCGCTGCTGCTCGAAGAGGTGGGGCTCGATGGCGTGGCCTCGGAGTATCGCTACGACGCCTGCGGACGCACGATAGCGCGCACGTTTGCCGCCGGTCATCCGGAGGCCATTACCCATGCCTTCGCCTGGAGCGCGAGCGGCCAGCTGGTCGCCCGCACCACGCCGGAAGGCCAGACCCGCTACCACTACACGCCGTCCGGGCTATTAAGCCGGATTGGGCTGCACCCTGCGCTTTCAGCCGACGCGTGGACCACCGAGGCAGAGCAGGAACTCGCCTTTGACTATGATGCGCTTGGTCGCGTCACGCGCGAGGCGGGCGAGCATGGCGAGCTGGCGTGGGAGTATGACGCGCTGGGCAACCGCACCTCCGTCACGCTTCCCGACGGCCGCGAGCTGAAGCAGTTTTACTACGGCAGCGGGCATCTGCTCAGCATTGCTCTCGATAAGCTGTCGGTCTCCGATTTTACCCGTGACGAACTCCACCGCGAGACGAGCCGCACTCAGGGGCTGCTGACCACCCGCAGCGAATACGATCGTCTTGGGCGACTGCATCGCCGGGACGTCTTTACCGGCAATGCCCAGCGCCCGTCGCCTCGCCGCTGGTCCCGACGCTGGGATTACGATTACCGCAATAACCTGGTGCGGGAAGAGCGGGACGATAACCCGTTCAGCTGGTACCGCTGGCAGTACGACAGCGCCGGGCGTCTGCTCGTTCAGGACGGCACGCTGCCCGGACAGGAGCAGTGGCGCTGGGACGCTGCCGGTAACCCGCTCGAAGGCTCTGCTGAGAAGGTCACGCACAACCGCCTGACGCAGCTGAACGGCATTCGCTGGCGCTATGATATCCACGGCCGCACCGTGGAGAAGGATAACGGCCAGACCCGCTGGCACTACCGCTACGACGGTGAACACCGCCTGACGGAGGTCATCAGCCAGCCGCGGGACCGCAACAAGCCGCAGACGCAGGTCAGCTTCCGCTACGATCCGCTCGGTCGCCGCATCAGCAAAACGCGACGCCAGATGCTGGGCGGGCAGCCAACCGGCAAGCCGGTCACCACCCGGTTTGTCTGGGAAGGGTTCCGCCTGCTGCAGGAGCTGCACGGAGACGTGCCGCTCACCTACGTTTACAGCGACCAGGACAACTATGACCCGCTGGCGCGTATTGACGGCGTGGAAGCCCCGGAGATTTTCTGGTTCCACTGCCAGCCGAACGGCACGCCGGAGCGGATGACGGATATCGAAGGGCAGGTGCGCTGGGAAGGGGTGAACAGCGCCTGGGGCAAGCTGCTGCGGGAAAGCGAGACGCAGGTATCAGGATATTCTCAGAACCTGCGTATGCAGGGGCAATACCTGGACCGCGAGACAGGGCTGCACTACAATCTGTTCCGGTATTATGACCCGGACTGCGGACGGTTTACGCAGCAGGACCCGATAGGGCTGGCGGGGGGTATTAACTTATATAAATATACTGTTAACCCTCTTACTTGGATAGATCCTCTGGGTTTAGCTGGTTGCACTTTAACAAAATCGAAGTCAAAAAATTACGAATACGTTTTGAAATTGAAACGATCTGAATATCCTGCAACGTTTGGTCACATATCAGACGCGATCGATTTAGGACATGCAAAGGTTGTAACAATTCAACGAGGCACTGCGAAAGCTAACAGGAAAACGAGTCTAAAAAATATCAAAACAAAGCCAGGTTATGATCGTGATGAATGGCCTATGGCGATGTTTAAAGAAGGCGGTGATGGCGCTAGCGTAAGATATATAGATCCTAGTGATAACCGTGGTGCAGGTTCAAGTATTGGGAATGTTTTATCGGAACTGCCAGATGGAACAAGAATAAAAGTTGAGGTAATTTAATGAGTGATAAGAATATACAAACGGTAGATCTACTGATTTCACATAGTCAAATATTGTTACGATCTAGAGACTATGACGAAAAGCTTAGTCAGTGGGGGAAAGGTAACGTTTCTCAAGGTGCTGTACTTCACAAGGATTATGTTATATTCGATCCATTGCCAGAGGATGCGTTTGGAGCAAACGTCAATATTAAACTAGAGAACGTTTTCAAATTAGATGAAAATGCTCAACGCTGCATTGTCGTGCCATTTACCGTTACGGATCAACATAAGCTGCAAGTCGCTTCAGCAACTGAGAAGTTTGATTTAAACTTAGATTTAAATGATCAAACTTATTCACTCTTTTATGAGATTTGTGAAGGGGATGAAATTTATTATAATTTCACTCTTGTACCGACAAAAGAAGCAATTGCTGCGAAGTTTTTGCTGGATGATCCTTGGGGAGGAATAAAAAATCATCCTCTCAAAGAAGGCGTTTTTTAACTTTAAAAAAACTGGTAATTTTTTCTCGGAATAAAAATCCACGTTTTGACGTGGATTTTTTCATTTAAAACAAATCAAACGTTAAAAAAAGTTCATCACATTGATATCTTTAACGATGTACTCTTTCCCTTCCGCACGCAGGGACTGCTTATCACCCGCAGCGAGTACGACCGCCTGGTCGCCTGCTTACCGGCAATGTCCTTTGCCGCACCGCTGGTCCCGCCGCTGGCATTATGACATCAACGGCCATCACCATGGAGAAGGATAACGGCCAGACACGCTGGCACTATCGGTACTACCCGCGGCTCGAACGCCGCGCCAGCAGATGCTGGGCGGTCAGCCAGTCGGCAAGCCGGTCACCACCCGGTTTGTCTGGGATGGGTAACGTCTGCTGCAGGAGCTGCACGGAGACGTGCCGCTGACCTACGTCTACAGCGATCAGGACAGCTACGATCCGCTGGCGCGTATTGACGGCGTTGATGCCCCGGAAATCTTCTGGTTCCACTGCCAGCCGAACGGCACGCCGGAGCGGATGGCGGATATCGAAGGGCATGTACGGTAGGAAGGTGTTAACAGCGCCTGGGGCAAGCTTCTGCGGGAAAGTGAGACGCAGCTATCAGGATATTCCCAGAACCTGCGGATGCAGGGGCAATACCTGGACCGTGAGACAGGGCTGCACTACAATCTGTTCCGGTATTACGACCCGGACTGCGGGCGGTTTACGCAGCAGGATCCGATAGGGCTGGCGGGGGGATAAACCTTTACCAGTATGCGCCGAACCCTATCAAATATATCGACCCGCTTGGATTATGTAAGGCTGAAAGAGCAAGAGCGCGCCAAGCTAAAATGCTAAAAGATGATGTAGGATATAATATTAGTCCAAAAAGTTGGGACCAATATCCTGCAATCGGTCGAGATGGTACATTTAATACAGACAAAAAAGGGACGTTGAAATATTTCAATGGAATTGAAGACGGAGATGTAACTATATCTAAATCTCTTTCTTCAAAAATTGAAAAAGACATGGATTTATACCCAGGATCTTTAAGTGAAGGATTTAATATAAGAAAGATTGGCGGCATCTCTAATATGCAGCCACTAAGCCCATTAAGTGGTAATGATTATTTCTTAGGTCCAGACCAACATTTACCTGGCGGGGCTCCAGGAATGGTGATAAATTCCGTACCAACATCAACTCCAGTAACTATAATGGTGAATGTAAATTGAATAAGATGCCAGATAATTCGATTGTTGTTATTGATATGGCTGGGGCTAGTGTAAAAATACGTGTTCTGGGAAGGGATTTAATTAAAAAAACACAGGCGATGGGTTTTTCATTAAAAGATGAGCTTATGGTTTTACCTGTAATTAACGAACAGGATAAGCAAAGAATAATAAGACTATTAGTTGACGAAGGAGCTCTTTTTTTATTTGGATATGGTTGGTATCCATCCGAAGTAATGGATTATTACAAAGAGCAAAACATCAACTTTGGTAAATATAAGATTATATACTGGAGTGATAAAGATACATACCATATAGAGGAAAGATGACCCCTCATAAAATAAATGCTGGAGAGCACTTATCAAACATTTTGATAATCTTCGAAGCACAGGACGAAAAGTTATTTTTATTTTATCGGCTGAATGCGCTTTTTTTACTTAAATTCATCAATCCAAAGGAAGTAGTTGTTGTCTGTGGTTTCACAGTACAACAACATGGCTTGTATGATTGGTTTTATCCCTATGATATGGGTCATAATGTGTTGTCTAGATGAGAACCTGCGTACTGAAGTCACTTTTAATAATAAAATATAACGACAATAGCGCCTTAAAATGGCTTACGCAGATGGGCATTCTTGCTAAATGTGAGAGTCTTCCCTGACCGGTAGAGCGTTTACGCCAGCGATAGGGCTGGCGGGGGGATAAACCTTTACCAGTATGCGCTGAATGCGCTGAATGCGCTGAATGCGTTGGGGTGGGTGGATCCATGGGGGTTGAAACCAAGATGTGCACCGACGAAAGCAAATGACCATGATCAGGCTGCGTTCGGCAGGCAGTGGCAAGCTCATGGGGAGTACAAAGGACGCGACTTATGGTCTAACACAATGTTAAAAGAAGGTGATGTCATCTTCTGTGGTGCTCCTGGACAATCTGGTTTTTATTTTGATAAGGCAACTCTCGATGCCGCTGGCGGTAGTAGACAAAAACTATGGGAGAGTTTGCAGGTACAGCCACATAGAATATTTGGATTCCGTAGCAAAATTCAGGCGTACCGTGTAAAACGTGATGCAGTTGCTGGAACGGGACAAGCATTATCACAAGATCCTGTTGTTTTTGGTCAGGGAGGAGGAACACAATTTTTCCTTTCAAATTATAAAACTGTGCTTGAGCCTATTGGCAAGCCTTTTGATATCGGAATATGACTATGAATCTTGATATAGATACAGGCGCTTTTTTCTTCAATAAAATGCTGGCGCTGACACCACTTACAACCAAAAAAGAAATAATGAATAATAATAATAATTTTAACTGGGAGGCTTGGCCAGATAAGGGATGTGATACAGTCTCTTATAGAGCTATTTTTAACATTAAAGGAAACACGCATGGTGATATTTATTTGATAGTTAACTTTATTCAACCTAATGATGAAAATGCTATTGTAGGTAGTTGGAGTTTCGCACCTTATAAATTAATCGATGGAGAACAAAAAAAACCTGAGGGGAAAGTTACAAAAAGATTAAGGGATTGGTTCAAAGAAAAAACGAATATTGACCTTCCAATTCATGGTCCATGGGGGCATATTAATTCGGCATATGACCATTGGAATTGTTCAGGTGCAATTTATTGTAATTATCGTTCCGGTTTCAGAGATGAAAAATCCTGGAAAGATTATTGTAAATGGAATAATATAAAATCATGAGTTGAGTGCGTATTGGTGTAAAAATCTTCGCAATTATAATGATGGGGTGTTGAAAAATCACATGGGGATAAATAGAATTGAAATTGACCCTGTGGGAGGTCATCTTATTATGCCAAAGGCCGCCGCCGATAAAAAAGTAATTAAAAATTTGTGGTATTCCAAAGGCTAATAATGTCAGATATAAATGCAATTATTTTTTTGGATAACTCCCTAAGACCTTACATTAATAATCGTTAAGGGTTACGAGTGCCAACCGGAAATTAACTCAGTAAAAGCTTGTCTGATTGGTTGAAAGAATCACTAAACCTGGACACGCCTGATACCACGGAAAAAGACATCATTAGGTGGAACTTTGAGTGGGGGCGGGTTTCAGTCTCATATGAGACAAAGTCATTTAATCATGGGATATATATAGTTTGGAATATAACGTAGTCACTTCCAGGCAAGGTTGTTTAGATATGTTAGAAATGAAACTTGATGTTCATACTGGATTTGTAGCAATTAACAACTACCCAATCGAATTAAAAGATGTTGATACTTTTAAAAATTCCGCATTTTACAAGTTCTTCTCGCCATTGACTAAAATAGGTTCTTTTTATTTCGCTATCGATAATATTAAATGGAAAGATCAAATTTTCATTTTGGAACTAAGGCCTTCAGCATTTTCTTTTACCCCATCATTATTCCTTACTAGTAAGGATGGAAGTTTTTATAAAACGCTAAATGATTGGGATAAAAGGGCAAGCCTGAGTAATTTATCGGATGAGCAGCAGCGTTTGACAGCATGGGTTGAGAGTGAAATAACCTCAAAGCCTAAGCTTAAAATTACCAATCCCCCATATGGATTTCAATGGGCGCATGAATGGGGAAGTATTGTTGTACAGTCTAATGAAAAAAGCTTCGATTGTGGTATTTATATCGAATGGAATGTTTAACATAAATAATGTTATTAATTAATAAAATCCCTCATTTTCTTCTCGCCTTACTTTTTCTATTAATAACTTAAAGGCTCAATAAAAATGAAATTAACTAATCGACTGAAGAGGAAGATATTAGTGCTGGATGGCATTGATAATGACTTTATAGATTATGGCGCAAAAATAGCATGCCCTGAATGCGAGGGTGTAATAGTCTATTCCATCGTAAACTCATATGTGTTTGACACGCTCACTGAAGAGGTAAAATGCTTTTTGGTTAAGAAAATGAGAGGTGTGAAGCTTGTTAGTGAACATAATAAATATAGCTACGACGATAGCCAATTAGATGTTTCGAAAAATACATGCTCAAAGTGTTTGAAAGAGTTTTCTACTGTATTAACGTATAAAGAAGTACAGCCAGCACGATACCGGGTATATCTTGTGGGGCTTTTTGAAGGTGATTTGAAACAGATCAAGCTTTAAAAGTTGAGGTTTACCAATGATTGAAAATCTCATTTTTTTTAAAGAAAATGACCTGGTTCAATGGGCGTTTAGTGTAAGTAACATAGTGGTTAATGTGCCTTTTTTAGACCATGCAATGGTCGACTCAACACGCCAGTTAGTCTTTGCGTTAAGCGAGCCAAAGCCACTACCAACTGTTTTGACCATCTTCAATGCGCAGGGCGAAAAAGTATTTTGGTCAGCACCTCCTAAAGGCGCATTTTTCTATTACTTAACTTTCAACCTGTCAAAGGAAGTGGTTGTGGTCTGTAGCTATGCGGAAAAGCAAAACGGCTGGCATGATTGGTTTTATTCCTGGGATATGAAGTGTAATGCTTTGTCTCAATTGGGCCCAGCGCATTAACATCAAAAGCGCCAAAAAACGATAACAATAACCGGTGGCAAAAGAGGGCTGCATAAGCAGTTCCAAGAAGCGGTTTAAAACAGAGCTGAGAGGCAAAGGATGAGCACGGTTTACATTGTCATTTTGACCTATATAAAACCACTCGAAGAAATCGACGCAGCGATACCTGCTCATGTTGAGTGGCTTAAAAAGGGTTATGCAGAGGGGATTTTCCTGGCGTCCGGAAGAAGGGTACCAAGAACCGGTGGAGTCATTCTCGCTAAGTGTGAGAGTCTTGCCTCTCTGGAAGAGCGCTTGCGCGAGGATCCTTTTCAGAGGTTAAAACTTGCGACTGTTGAAATCATTCCCTTCGAACCCAGCATGAAGGCAGAACTTTTAGACAATGTGTTTTAACGCCGCAATAAAAAAATCCACGCCAAAGCGTGGATTTTTTTTATTCAAGACGACTCAGACGTTGAACAGGAAGTTCATCACATCGCCATCTTTTACGATGTAATCTTTCCCTTCCGCACGCATCTTGCCTGCTTCTTTCGCGCCTTGCTCACCCTTGTAGGTGATAAAGTCTTCAAACGCGATAGTCTGCGCGCGAATAAAGCCTTTCTCGAAGTCGGTGTGGATCTTACCTGCTGCCTGAGGCGCAGTCGCACCCACAGGGATGGTCCACGCACGCACTTCCTTCACGCCTGCGGTGAAGTAGGTCTGCAGGTTCAGCAGCTCATAGCCCGCGCGAATTACGCGGTTCAGGCCCGGCTCTTCCAGACCCAGCTCGGCCATAAACTCTTCACGGTCGGCATCGTCCAGCTCGGCGATATCGGATTCAACGGCCGCGCACACGGCAACAACCACAGAACCTTCAGCCGCCGCGATTTCACGCACTTTGTCCAGGTACGGGTTGTTCTCGAAACCGTCTTCGTTGACGTTGGCGATGTACATGGTTGGCTTCAGGGTCAGGAAGCTCAGGTATTTGATCGCCGCTTTGTCTTCTTCAGTCAGGTTTTTCAGCGCGCGCAGCATGCCCGCGTTTTCCAGCTGTGGCAGACATTTTTCCAGCGCAGCCAGCTCCGCTTTCGCGTCCTTGTCGCCGCCTTTGGCTTTCTTCTGCACGCGGTGAATCGCGCGTTCGCAGGTGTCGAGGTCAGAGAGCGCCAGCTCGGTGTTGATGACGTCGATGTCGTCAGCCGGATCCACTTTGTTGTTTACGTGAATAATGTTGTCGTTCTCGAAGCAGCGCACAACGTGGCCGATCGCTTCGGTTTCACGGATGTTGGTCAGGAACTGGTTGCCCAGACCTTCACCTTTGGATGCGCCTTTTACCAGGCCCGCGATGTCCACGAATTCCATGGTGGTTGGCAGAATGCGCTGCGGCTTCACGATTTCCGCGAGCTGGTCAAGACGCGGATCAGGCATTGGCACAACGCCGGTGTTAGGTTCGATGGTACAGAACGGGAAGTTCGCCGCTTCGATACCCGCTTTGGTGAGCGCGTTAAACAGGGTGGATTTGCCCACGTTTGGCAGACCGACGATACCGCATTTGAATCCCATTTCTAAATCACCTTAATATCTTGATAATCAATCCGTTAACGATAACCGACTGATGAAAAGTAAATAACTACGCCTATTATACACGTAACCCGCATGACGCGCGGTAAAAATGCCGTACCGGGTGGATTATTGCGCTTTGAAAGCGTGTAAGCGGTTTGTCGCTTTGGTTAGCCCGTCTTTCAGCCAGATTTCAGTGCAGCGCGCCGCTTCGTCTACCGCTTCGTCAATCAGTTTCTGCTCAGAAACCGGGGGCTTACCGAGTACGAAACCGACAACTTTGTTTTTATCGCCCGGATGACCGATTCCGACGCGCAAACGGTGGAAATTCGGGTTATTGCCCAGCTTGCTGATGATGTCTTTAAGACCGTTGTGGCCGCCGTGCCCGCCGCCCAGTTTGAATTTTGCTACGCCAGGCGGGAGATCCAGCTCATCGTGAGCCACCAGAATTTCATCCGGATTGATGCGATAAAAGGTTGCCATTGCCGCCACGGCTTTACCGCTCAGGTTCATAAAGGTGGTGGGCACCAGTAAGCGAACATCCGCGCCAGCAAGGTTGATACGTGAGGTATACCCGAAGAATTTAGGTTCTTCGCGCAGGGGAGCACGTAACCGCTCGGCCAGCAGATCGACGTACCATGCCCCGGCGTTGTGGCGGGTGGCCGCATATTCTGCGCCCGGGTTGGCGAGGCCGACAATCAGTTTAATCGTCACGATTCAATTCCTAATGGGTTCCAGATCTGGCGCGTAGTTTACTGTCTGGCGCGCCGCTTGACAAAATTCTGCGACCATCACAGCGAAATACGAATAATTTCCACTTTGAACAATTAGAATTTCAAGCTGTTCAACGCCTTATTTGTAAATTTTTGTCTGGGCGTTATCTGTAATTGTGATCATTCACGCAACTCATAAAAGGGGCGTTGTCTATACTTTACACACAAGGATTAGGGGCTTTTCCCCTGACAACCCAAAGTTCCGGAGGTGACACATGAAACGCAAAAACGCTTCGATACTCGGTAACGTGCTGATGGGGTTGGGGCTGTTCGTGATGGTAGCCGGGGTGGGTTATTCAATTTTAAACCAGTTACCACAGTTTGATCTCCCGCAATACTTCGCGCATGGCGCGA
>ENA-OWLM01000132-OWLM01000132.1-metagenome-genome-assembly--contig:-NODE-132-length-28157-cov-3.830653_pt1 | contig 28157 bp, 30 predicted proteins | sample MGYA00245349_ERZ651102 | MGnify/ENA primary metagenome ERZ651102 (study PRJEB26857, sample SAMEA4031759) | metagenome | biome: human; feature: oral; material: saliva | place: Philippines | collected 2014... | reverse complement strand
TGATATCAGCCTGCGCGAGCGCCTGCCCCAGATCGAGAAGGAGCTGGAGGAGGCCAAGGCCAGGTTGCTGAACCTCAACGGTGACAACGAGCGCCGTTTCGCCGAGAAGGATGGCAAGATCGCCGAACAGAGCAAGGAAATCGCCAGCCTGAAGGCTCAGCTGGCCAGCCAGAGCGAGGAGATGGGCAACCTGAAAGAGCAGAACGACGCCCTGACCCAGAGCTACGACAACCGGGAGCACGACATGCAGATGGACTGGTTCATCCGTGGTGGTGCCATGGTGGGTGGCGGCATCCTGCTCGGTATCCTGTTGCCCATGCTGCCCCGTCGTCGCAAGAGCAGCGAACGCTGGATGAACTGATCGCCCCTGCGGTCACAACGAAAAGGGTCGCCAATGGCGGCCTTTTTTCATGGGCATTCCGACCCGCCCGGGGGTCGCCATGCCGCCTCATCGGTGTAAGATGGGCTCACTTGTCCGTGCCTGGCACGTCTTCTCAACAAGAGCTCTCATCTTATGTCATCGACCGAACAGGCCTTCTGGTTCGTGCTGGGGGGCGATCACCTCGTCCTGCTGGATGAACAGGGGCGCATTCCACAGGGCCCCAAGGCCTGCCTGCCAGCCGAGCTGCACGCCACTGCATTCGAACATTTCGACCAGTGGGGCGATCTGCCCTGCTACCTGCTGGATCTGGGGGAGGGCGCCGACACCGTGGCCACGTCGCCCCTGCGCCAGCTGATGGTGGCGGGGGATGAAGAGGGCTTTCGCCTCGCCGGCCGCGCCTGGCAGCTCGCCACCTTCCGTCGCACCCATCGCTTCTGCGGCGAGTGCGGGGCTCCCATGACCCCGAAGGCGGGGGAGTGGGCGCAAGGGTGCCGCCATGGTCATGTGGTCTATCCGCGCATCTCCCCCTGCATCATAGTCGCGGTGTGCAAGGGGCCGGCCATCCTGCTGGCTGCCCATCGCCGTCACTATCAGGCCGAGGATCCCATGTATACCGTGCTGGCGGGCTTCGTGGAGGTGGGGGAGAATCTCGAGCAGTGCGTGGCGCGGGAGGTGTTCGAGGAGAGCGGCATCCGGGTGCGCAACGTGCGTTACGTGGCGAGCCAGCCCTGGCCCTTCCCCCACAGCCTGATGATGGGCTTCACCGCCGACTACGAGAGCGGGGAGATCCGCGTGCAGGACGAGGAGCTGGTGGCCGCGGGCTTCTTCGAGGCCGATGCGCTGCCGCGGTTGCCGCCCCACGGCACCATAGCGCGCCGGCTAATCGAGCAGTGTCTCGCTGACGTGGGCTGACGGCCCCCGGTCCTGCAGAAAAAGCGGGGCGCTTGTTTGCGCCCCCTCACATCTTTGCACTCGGACGGCCCCACGGTGCGTTTGGGCCGCCCTCAGCCTTGCACAAAGTGGTATCATGTCCGCCATTTTATGCGTGAGATGAGTCAGGAACTGGGATGAAAGAGCTGAAGAACGATCGATACCTGCGCGCCCTGCTGCGCCAGGATGTGGACATGACCCCGGTGTGGATGATGCGTCAGGCGGGCCGCTACCTGCCGGAATACAAGGCGACCCGTGCCGTCGCGGGGGACTTCATGTCCCTGTGCCGCAACGCCGAGCTGGCCTGTGAAGTCACCCTGCAGCCCCTGCGCCGCTACCCGCTCGATGCCGCCATTCTCTTCTCCGACATCCTCACCGTGCCCGATGCCATGGGCCTGGGCCTCTACTTCGAGCACGGGGAAGGCCCGCGCTTCGAGCGCCCCATCCAGTCCATGGCCGACGTGCAGGCCCTGCCTGTGCCGGATCCGGAAGACGAGCTCGGCTACGTGATGAACGCGGTACGCACCATCCGCCGCGAGCTCAAGGGCGAAGTGCCGCTCATCGGCTTCTCCGGCAGTCCCTGGACCCTGGCCACCTACATGGTGGAGGGGGGCAGCTCCAAGGCGTTCACCAAGATCAAGCAGATGATGTACGCCGAGCCCATGACCCTGCACCTGCTGCTCGACAAGCTGGCGGACAGCGTCATCGCCTACCTCAACGCCCAGATCAAGGCGGGTGCCCAGGCGGTCATGGTGTTCGACACCTGGGGCGGCGTGCTGACCCCGCGCGACTACCGCGACTTCTCCCTGCAGTACATGCACAAGATCGTCGACGGTCTCATCCGCGAGCACGACGGTCGCCGCGTGCCGGTCACCCTGTTCACCAAGAACGGCGGCCAGTGGCTGGAGCAGATCGCCGCCACCGGCTGCGACGCCCTGGGGCTGGACTGGACCACCGACATCGCGGACGCCAAACGCCGGGTCGGCGACAGGGTGGCGCTGCAGGGCAACATGGATCCTTCCATGCTCTACGCCGCCCCCGAGCGCATCCGGGAGGAGGTTGCCTCCATCCTGGCCGGGTTCGGTCATGGCAACGGTCACGTCTTCAACCTGGGTCACGGCATCCATCAGGATGTGAACCCGGAGCACGCCGGCGTCTTCGTCAACGCGGTGCACGAGCTGTCGGTGCAGTATCACGGTCGCTGAGCGCGGCTAACAGTGCAATGAACGGGGCCTTCGGGCCCCGTTTCGTTGCTGGCGGGGCTGCATCCCGGCCATCGCTCGGGTTACACTGCACCACCATGGAACACCGTCACGGACGGGCTGGGCGAGCGCGCCTGCCCACCGGGTGATGGCGTCGCTGAACAGGGCAGGAGGCAGGATGGGCAAGAGTGCGTGGGATTGGGGCATCGACCTTGGCGGGACCAAGTGCGAGTGTGTGGTGCTGGACGGCGACGAGGTGTTGCTGCGCCATCGCATCCCGACCGAACGTGCCGGCGGTTATGACCACATCATCGGCCAGATTGCCAGGCTGGTGGACGAGTGCGCCGAGCGGCTCGGCCAGCGCCCTGCCGTCATCGGCATGGGGACGCCGGGGGCGCGGGATCCGCAAACCGGCCTGATGAAGAACTGCAACACCACCGAGCTCAACGGCAAGCCGCTCAAGGAAGATCTGGAGCGAAGGCTCGGCGTGCCCGTGCTCATCGCCAACGACGCCAACTGCTTCGCGCTGGCGGAAACCCACCTCGGTGCGGTGCGCCAGCACCACCCTGATGCCAAGGTGGTATTCGGCATCATCATGGGCACCGGGGTGGGGGCCGGCATCGTCATCAACGGCCAGATCCTGAACGGCCACCACGGCATCGCCGGGGAGTGGGGTCACAACGTGCTCTCGCCGGACGGTCCCGAATGCTACTGCGGCAAGCGCGGCTGCGTCGAGACCATGATCAGCGGCCCTGCTCTGGAGGCCTGGTACGAGGCCAAGACCAAGCGCCGCCTCTCGCTTGCCCAGATTGCGGCAGCCACGGCCCACGATCACGTCGCCAGGCTCACCATAGACAGGTTGCACCTGCTGTTCGGCCAGGCGCTCGCGAACGTGGTCAACATCCTCGACCCGGACGTCATCGTCATCGGCGGCGGGGTGGGCAACGTGCAGAGCCTCTACAGCGCCGGCCGCCAGACCGTGCTGCCATTTCTCTTCAATCCCCGTTTCGCCACCCCCCTCATCGCGCCTGCGTTGGGGGACAGTGCCGGGGTGTTCGGGGCCGCCCTGCTGGCACGCGGCGTCTTCCGGGAAGCGCTGCTCTCGTGAGCCGCCCATCCGTTCATCCCTCAGTCGCAGGTAAGGACACAGAACTTTCATGATCAAGATTGCCATCAACGGGTACGGCCGCATCGGCCGCAACGTGCTGCGGGCCCTCTACGAGAGCGGACGCGACAAACAGATCAAGATAGTCGCCATCAACGAGCTGGCGGCGCCGGAGGCCATGGTGCACCTCACCCGCTTCGACACCAGTCATGGTCGCTTCCGCTACCCGGTGCAACTGGCAGGCAACAGCATGCTGGTGGGGGAGGACCTCATCGCCCTGTTTGCCGAGAAGGATCCGTCCAGGCTGCCCTGGCGGGCGCTGGGGGTGGACGTGGTGCTGGATTGCACCGGCGTGTTCGGTTCGCGGGCCGATGCCGAGCTGCATCTGGGAGCGGGGGCGGGCAAGGTGCTCTTTTCCCATCCGGCGGATGCGGACGTGGACGCCACCATCGTCTACGGGGTCAATCACCAGGTGCTGACGGGACGGGAGCGGATCGTCTCGAACGCCTCCTGTACCACAAACTGCGTGGTCCCCGTCATAGAAACATTGCATCGAGAATTCGAAATAAATTGTGGTACTATTACGACAATTCATTCGGCCATGCATGACCAGCAAGTCATCGATGCCTATCACGGCGACTTGCGTCGAACCCGGGCCGCCAGCCAGTCCATCATCCCGGTGGATACCAAGCTGGCCAAGGGGTTGGAGCGGATTCTGCCGCACTTTGCCGGCAAGTTCGAGGCGATCGCGGTGCGGGTACCTACCATCAATGTAACCGCCATGGATCTGAGCATTACTGTTCGTAAAAAAGTGACAGTTAGTGACGTAAATCAAGCCCTGCAACGGGCATCCAGAGGTACATTACACGGTATTCTGGACTACACGGAAGAGCCACTGGTCTCCGTAGACTTTAATCATGATGCACACTCCTGCATCATTGATGGTACCCAGACCCGGGTCAGCGATGCCAACCTCGTCAAGATGTTGATGTGGTGCGATAACGAATGGGGCTTCGCCAACCGGATGCTGGATACCACCCGGGCCATGATGGCCGCAGGCTGAGAGCCTGCACGGGTGCAAGGTTACTGTTTTTTTAACATTACCTGAAAATATAGAGGACTGAATATGTCTGTTATCAAGATGACCGACCTGGATCTGGCGGGTAAACGCGTTCTGATCCGTGCTGACCTGAACGTGCCGGTAAAAGACGGCAAGGTCACTTCCGATGCACGTATCGTCGCTACCCTGCCGACCATCAAGCTGGCTCTGGAAAAGGGCGCCAAGCTGATGATCACCTCCCACCTGGGTCGTCCGACCGAGGGTGAATACAACGAAGAATTCTCCCTGGCTCCGGTTGTCAACTATCTGAAAGACGCACTGTCCTGCCCGGTTCGCCTGGCCAAGGATTACCTGGACGGCGTAGACGTCGCCGCCGGTGAGCTGGTCGTGCTGGAAAACTGCCGCTTCAACAAGGGCGAGAAGAAGAACACCGAAGAGCTGGCCAAAAAATACGCCGCCCTGTGTGACGTCTTCGTAATGGATGCGTTCGGTACCGCTCACCGCGCCGAAGGCTCCACCTACGGTGTGGCCCAGTTCGCCCCGGTTGCCTGTGCTGGCCCCCTGCTGGCCGGTGAACTGGAAGCCCTGGGCAAGGCCATGCTGAAGCCCGAGCGCCCCATGGTTGCCATCGTCGGCGGCTCCAAGGTCTCCACCAAGCTGACCGTGCTGGAATCCCTCTCCAAGATCGCTGACCAGCTGGTCGTCGGTGGTGGCATCGCCAACACCTTCATCGCCGCTGCCGGTCACAACGTCGGCAAGTCCCTGTGCGAGCACGACCTGATCGACACCGCCAAGAAGCTGGCTGCCGAGACCAACATCCCGGTGACCACCGACGTGGTCGTGGGTAGCGAATTCTCCGAATCCACCCCGGCCACCATCAAGTCCGTCTCTGACGTGACCGACGGCGACATGATCTTCGACATCGGCCCGGATTCCGCCAAGGCCCTGGCCGACATCATCATGAACGCCAAGACCATCCTGTGGAACGGCCCGGTCGGTGTGTTCGAGTTCGACCAGTTCGCCAAGGGTACCGAAGTGATCGCTCGCGCCATCGCCGAGTCCCCGGCCTTCTCCATCGCTGGTGGTGGTGACACCCTGGCCGCCATCGACAAGTTCGGCATCGCCGACAAGGTTTCCTACATCTCCACCGGCGGCGGCGCCTTCCTGGAGTTCGTAGAAGGCAAGGTACTGCCGGCTGTCGCGATTCTCGAAGAGCGCGCCAAAGCCTAATTGACCCGGGACGGGGGGCAAAAGCCTCCCGTTTCGTTTATCATGTGGCCGCTGTGCCGGTTCATGATGAACCCCCCACTTTTTATTAACGGCATACGAGACAGGACGATTAAACATGTCTAAGAAAATTTTCGACTTCGTAAAACCCGGCGTGATCACTGGTGATGACGTTCAGAAAGTGTTCGCCATCGCCAAGGAAAACGGCTTCGCTCTGCCGGCCGTCAACTGCGTCGGTACCGACTCCGTCAACGCCGTACTGGAAGCTGCCGCCAAGGTGAAAGCCCCGGTTATCGTGCAGTTCTCCAACGGTGGTGCTGCATTCACCGCCGGCAAGGGTCTGAAGCTGGAAGGCCAGCAAGCTGCCATCATCGGTGCCATCTCCGGTGCCAAGCACGTGCACGCCGTTGCCGAAGCTTACGGTGTACCGGTAATCCTGCACACCGACCACGCCGCCAAGAAGCTGCTGCCGTGGATCGACGGTCTGCTGGAAGCGGGCGAGAAGCACTTCGCTGAAACCGGCAAGCCGCTGTTCTCCTCCCACATGCTGGATCTGTCCGAAGAGTCTCTGGAAGAGAACATCGACATCTGCTGCGAGTACCTGACCCGCATGGCCAAGATGAACATGACTCTGGAACTGGAACTGGGTTGCACCGGCGGCGAAGAAGACGGCGTCGACAACAGCCACATGGATCAGTCCGCTCTGTACACCCAGCCGGAAGACGTGGCCTACGCCTACGAGCGTCTGTCCAAGATCAGCCCGCGCTTCACCATCGCTGCCTCCTTCGGCAACGTGCACGGTGTCTACAAGCCGGGTAACGTCAAGCTGACCCCGTCCATCCTGGACGCTTCCCAGAAGTACGTTTCCGAGAAGTTCGGCATCCCGGCCAAGTCTCTGGACTTCGTATTCCACGGCGGTTCCGGTTCCACTCTGGAAGAGATCCGCGAGTCCATCTCCTACGGCGTAGTGAAGATGAACATCGACACCGACACCCAGTGGGCGACCTGGGAAGGCATCCTGGACTTCTACAAGACCAACGAAGCCTACCTGCAAGGCCAGCTGGGCAACCCGGAAGGCGCCGACAAGCCGAACAAGAAGTTCTACGATCCGCGCGTATGGCTGCGTGCCGGTCAGACTTCCATGATCAAGCGTCTGGAGCAGGCTTTCTCCGACCTGAACGCCATCAACGTACTGTAATTCGTTACAGCACCTTGATTGCATGAAAAGGCGCCCTGCGGGGCGCCTTTTGCATTGATGACGCGGTCGTTACGGACAGGTGCCCTTTGGGGCACCTTTTGCATTTCTGTGATCCTGACAGGCTGGATCGCTACCCTGGGGCTGGGTATTATCGATGACATCCGTTTAATTTAGTAAACGAATGCAACCAGGGCAGGATGCTGAACATGCAGGGAAAGCACAACACACATCAGGAGCACGTGGCCTCCTACTACGCCGCGACCCGCAACGACCATCGGCAGTGGCCCGAGCTCAGCGGCGAGCTGGAGGCCGACGTCTGCATCATCGGCGGGGGCTTCACCGGCCTCAATACCGCCATCAACCTGGCCGACGCTGGTTACAAGGTGGTGCTACTGGAGGCAAACCGCATCGGCTGGGGGGCCTCAGGGCGCAACGGCGGCCAGCTCATTCGCGGTATCGGCCACGACACCAGCCAGTTTGCCCGCTGGATTGGTGAAGAGGGCGTGCGCGAGCTGGATCTGATGGGGCTGGAGGCGGTGCAGCTGGTGCGCGAGCGGGTCGAGCGCTTCAACATCGCGTGCGATCTCACCTGGGGGTACTGCGATCTCGCCACCAAGGCGCGTCACCTGAAGGGGTTCGAGGAGGATGCAGAGCATCTGGCGAGCCTCGGCTACCGGCACGAGATCAGGATGGTTCCCGGAGAGGAGATCCGCACCGTGGTGGGGTCGGATCGCTACATCGGCGGTATGGTCGACATGGGCTCCGGTCATCTGCATCCCCTCAATCTGGCGCTCGGCGAGGCGCGCGCTGCCCAGAGTCTGGGCGTATCCCTGTTCGAACACTCCAGAGTCACCCACATCAACTACGGCAAGCGGGTCGAGGTGACCACGGCTCACGGCCGGGTGAGCAGCGACTATCTGGTGATCGGCTGCAACGCCTATCTCAACGACCTCAACCCCGAGCTTGGCGGCAGGGTGTTGCCGGCAGGCTCCTATATCCTTGCCACCCAGGTGCTGGAGAAACGGCTGCGTCAGCGCCTGCTGCCGCAGAATATGGCGGTGTGCGATCAGAACGCGGCGCTGGATTACTATCGCCTGTCGGCGGATGGCCGTTTGCTGTTTGGCGGGGCCTGCAACTATTCCGGCCGAGATCCTCGCGATATCAAGGCCTTCATGCTGCCCAAGCTGCTGCGGGTATTCCCCGAGCTCGCGGGCACCGCCATCGAGTTCCAGTGGGGAGGGATGATAGGGATAGGGGCCAACCGCTTGCCCCAGATAGGCCGCCTCAAGCAGCGCCCCAACGTCTTCTATGCCCAGGCTTACTCGGGGCATGGGGTCAATGCCACCCACATGGCGGGCAAGCTGGTGGCGGAAGCGATCCGCGGCGAGAGCCGGGGCTTCGATCTCTTCGCCGGTGTGCCCCATATCACCTTCCCCGGTGGCCCGGCGCTGCGCTCACCGCTGCTGGCGCTCGGGATGCTCTGGCACCGGATGAAGGATCTGCTCTAGGCGGGAGGAGGCAGGGGGATTATCCCTGCTGCGCAGGTTCGGGTTCCGCCAATCGCCAGCCCTGCTCGGTCTTCATCATCCAGACCTGGCTCTCCTGGGGCAGCACCTGCCCCGCTTCGAAGTCGCCGTACTTGCGCTCCAGCTCCATCAGTCCCATCTCCTGCTGGAAGGGGCCGACCCTGTCGTAGACGAGATCTTCGTCGTGCAGGACCTGCAACTGATCCAGCCCCTGCTTGAAGTGGAGCTGGTAGCTCACCTTGACCAGATAGATCCCCTCCATCCGCTCCTCCTTGCCGAGGATGGTGAAGTCGCTGATGTCGAACAGGCTGGCGTCGGTGGCCGCCTGCAACTTCGCGGTCACCTGGCTCTGGATGGCCTCTTCACCGGGACCCGAGTTGCAGCCATAGAGCCAGAGGGCCAACAGGGGGATGAACCACTTTTTCATCAAAACTCCGGACGAACGAGACGGGAAAGGGCAAATTCTGCCATGGTGCCGGTCATATACAAGGGATGGCCGGAAAAATCAGTCAGCAAGGGATGAGATGGCGAGGGCTTGCGCAGGAGGCGAGGGGCCTATGCTGCATTCCAGCACGATCGCCTCGGCCCGATAACCGGCGAGCTCGCGACGATAACACTCGGTGAACCCTCTGCGCAGCCAAAAAGATAGTGCAGATTCATTGCTGGCAATCACCGACAGGCGAAGCCGGGTGGCTCCCCATGAGCGGGCCAGCGTACAGGCGTGGAGATAGAGCGCCTGACCCCGGCCGGCCCCTTGCCAGGGTTCGCCGACCAGCAACAGGCCCAGATAGGCGGTGCTCGGGTCGGGGTAAGCGCGCAGCAGATCGAGCACGGCGGTGAGCTCTCCCTGCTCCCAGCGCCCGATCACATGCTTGGCAGAGAGCGGCAGATCGGGCGGGCATGCAGCGAGTGCTTCTTGGGCCGCTTGCGCGCAGAGAGGCTCATGACTGATGGCCGCCTGATAGGCAGGGGCCAGTTCGAACAGGCGCTGCAAGGCCGGGGCATCGGCAGCCCGGAGGTGACGCAGTTCAGTTGGCATCGATCACCCTGTCGAGATGTCCCGCGAACTCCTCGGGGCCCATAAAGCCGGTCACCCGCTGGCCGCTCATTTCATTGCCTGCGCTGTCGAAGAAGATCAGGGTCGGCAGTCCCAGCACGTTGAGACCGTTGAGCAGCTCGACGTCGGCGTCGTCATTGGCGGTGACGTCCGCCTGCAGCAGCACCATGTCATCGAAGCGTGCCTGCACATCCGGGTCGCTGAAGGTCTTGTGCTCGAACTCCTTGCAGGCCACGCACCAGTCGGCGTAGAGGTCGAGCAGCACCGGCTTGCCGTGGGCGGCGGCGAGCCGGGTCTTGAGATCCTCCAGGGTCTTGATGCGGATGAAAGCAGGCGCCCGGGTCTCGGCGCTGGCCTGGACGCCGGGGGAGGGCTGCAGCAGATCCTTGCCCATCACCACCAGGCTCATCATGGCCAGCAGCAGGGCGAAGCCGCCGAGGCTCTTGCCGACCGAATGGGGGCGGTGCTGGTTGTGGTGATAGAGGTAGGCGCACAGTGCCAGCGCCCAGCCGAGCCAGGCCAGGGAGGTGGTTTGCTCGCTCCAGAGCCTGGAGAGCAGCAGGATGGGCACCGCCAGCAGTGCAAAACCAAAGAGTTGCTTGATCACATCCATCCAGGCACCGGCCCTGGGCAGCAGCTTGCCCCCCGAGGTGCCGAGCAGCAGCAGCGGCAGTCCCATCCCCAGCGACAGGGCGTAGAGGGCCGCACCGCCGAGCCAGAGGTCGCCACTCTGGGCCACGTAGATGAGGGCGCCGGAGAGGGGAGCCGTGGTGCAGGGGGAGCAGACCAGCCCCGAAATCATGCCCATGACCGCGACCCCGGCCACCGAGCCGCCCTGCTGGCGGTTGGAGAGGCCGGAGAGCCGGGTTTGCAGGCCGCTCGGTAGCTGCAGGGTGTAGAGCCCGAACATGGAGAGGGCCAGCAGCACGAACATGACGGAGAGCCCGATCAGCACATAGGGGTGCTGTAGCGCCGCCTGGAATTGCAGGCCGGCCGAGGCCACCACCAGGCCGAGCAGGGTGTAGGTGAGCGCCATCCCCTGCACATAGACGAAGGAGAGCAGGAAGGCGCGCCGGGTGGAGAGGTGCTGCCCCGCGCCCGCGATGATCCCGGTCAGGATGGGATACATGGGGAAGACACAGGGGGTAAAGGCGAGCCCGAGGCCGAGTGCGAAGAAGGCGGCGACGCTGAGCCAGAATCCCTGGCTACCGAGGGCGGCGGCCAGCCTGTCTTGCTGGCTGGACGAGGTGGAAGCGGTGGCCGGTGCCGCAGCATCGGGCTTGGGCGCCAGCGGCTGCACCTGGACGACCTTGGTGGTCGGCGGGTAGCAGAGGCCCTCGGTGCAGCCCTGATAGCTCAGGGTGAGGCTGGCCCCCTGGCCGGCCTGGGTCAGGGTGACGGGGATCGACAGCTCCTGATAGTAGACCCGGCTCTTGCCGAAGAAGTCATCCTCGTGCTCGGTGCCCGGAGGCAGGACGGGCTCGTCGAAGGCAAGATTCTCTCCCTTGACGCGGATGCTGTGGCGATAGAGGTAGTAGTCGTCGGCGATGCGCAGGGTGAGCGTGATCCGGTCGCCCTGCTGCTCGCTCTCGAGGACGAAGGCCTCGTCCACTTTCAAAAACTTGGGCTGGGCTTGGGTCTCGATGCCGAGGCTGCTCAGCAGATCCTGGCCGCTCGTCTGGGCGTAAACCGGCAGGGTGCAAAACAGGCTCAGCAGGAGCAGCAGAGGGAAAAACAGGGGAAGGGGTCTCATGATGTCTCCTCTTTCAACCAGTCGAGGTAGGGTTGATGACCCTGGCTTGCCGGGAGCGCCAGGATCTCCGGGACCTCGTAGGGGTGATGGGTGAGGATGCACTGGCGCAGGGGCTCGAACAGGCTGGCCCGACTCTTGATGATGAGCTGGATTTCCCGCGCCCGCTCGGTTTTTCCCTGCCAGCGATAGACGGATGTGAGCCCGGGCAGCTGATTGATGCAGGCGGTGAGGCGCTGGCTGAGCAGCTGCTCGCAGAGGAGGTCGGCACTGGCCTCGTCGGGGCAGGTGCAGAGCACCAGGATGGCGTCGGTCATGGGATGGACGGTCTCGGCAACGTGGGGCGTACTGGCCCTCTGGATCAGCCGTTACTATACCGGGCCGGGGGGCAAATAGCACCCGGCCTCCCGACCCGGAATAAGTCATGCGTCCGAGATAGACGCTGTGAAAAGGACAGGGCAGAATGAGCGGGCTTGTTCCCACACAACGTAAGGAAATGTATGACCCAACAGAATGAGCAGCAGAGAAACCGCATGTTGAGCCTGTTGCGCGAAGGCGAGCGACGCATGCTGGTGCAACTGGCCGGTCTGCTGCGTACCAGTGTCGACGAGATCAATGCGGAGCTGGAAAAAGAGGAGCTGTTGTCTGCGTTGGAGCAACCGATCACGGTGGAGTATCTCAACGGCGTGGTGCAGCACCATCTGTTCGAGCGTCTGCACAAGGGTGACATGGTCGCGGCCCAGCGCATGCTGAACCAGTATCAGAGCGACCTCGAAGCCATGCTGCAGCAGGAGGGCAAGCAGGACGACACGCCCCCGGAAGAGATCCAGGCCCAGGCCTGATCCCGACGAGGCAATCCTTCCTCCAGCACCATCATGCCCGTCGCATGATGGTGCCTCGTCTTGACCCGCCCTCTTTGCGTCGCTTACCCCGCTACTTTCTGTTGCACCATCGGGATGGGGAATACCTTGTCATAGCTCCAGTTGTAGACGAAGGCATAGACCAGGTAGAACAGCACGAAGCCCAGATCCAGCACCAGCGCCTCCAGCAGACCGATGTCGAGCCACCATGACATCACCGGCAGGGCGACGACCAGCAGACCCCCCTCGAACCCCAGCGTGTGCAGTACCCGCTGCCACAGCGCCTTGTGGGTGTGGCCCTGATAGCGCAGCAGCAGCTTGTCCACCCCGATGTTGTAGACATAGTTCCAGACGGTGGCGACTACCGAGAAGAACAGGGCCAGCGGGCCCATGTGGTTGAGACCGACGCCGGTGACCCAGCTAGCCAGCGGGGCGGCGATGAGCAGGCCAATCAATTCGAAGCCGATGGCGTGGCGCAGGCGGTCACGGGTAGTACGCATGATGGTCTCTCTCGTCTGTGAAGATGAACTGCGGCAAATTTATCGCTAAAAACAGATGGGTTCACGTTGGTATCCATCGTTAAAATAGATACATCTATGCAGCCACTGGAGCGCCGGAGCCGACCATGACTCCCTCACTGGAACAATTCAGGGCCTTGCTGGCGACCGCCGAGACAGGATCCTTCTCGGCGGCGGCACGCAGGCTGGGCAAGGCGCAGTCGGTGGTGAGTACCGCCATCGCCAATCTGGAGATCGACCTCGGTCTCGAGCTGTTCGATCGCCGCGGCCGCTACCCTGTGCTGACCGAGGCGGGGGCCCGCATTTGTCAGGAGGCGGGCGTGCTGCTGGCCCAGAGCGAGCGCCTGCAGGCCATCGCCGGCGAGCTGGCCAGCGGCATCGAGTCTCGCCTGACCCTGGCCATCGACGATGACTCCCACCTGCCCTGGCTCGGCTCCCTGCTGGAGGCGTTTGCCAGCCGCTATCCGACGGTGGAGCTGGAGCTGCTGTTTCCGCTGATGGAGGATGTGACCGAGCTGCTCAAGAGCGGCCGGGCCCAGCTCGGCATCAGCTACCAGAAGGCGGAGCCCGAGCGGGAGCTGGTCTCCCGCTCGCTGGGCGCCGTCGCCATGCCGCTGGTGGTCTCCCCGGATCACCCGCTGGCTCGCAAGGTGCCGCTGCGGGAGAGCGACCTGCAGGGGGCGCGCCAGTTGATGGTGACCGGGCGACGGGAGGGAACGGAGCGCCACCGCTTTCGCCTCTCGGCCCAGGTGTGGTGGGTCGAGGGAGATCTCGGCATTCTGGAGCTGGTCAAACTGGGGTTGGGCTGGGCGGCGGTGCCCGAGTTTCTGCTGCACCGGCCGCTGGCACGGGGGGAGCTGGTGGTGCTCAAGCCGGACTTCATCGCCCAGGCCGAGCTGGAGCTGGAGTTGCAGTGGTATCGCGCCCGCCCGCTGGGGCAGGCGGGACGCTGGCTGAAAGAGGCCCTGCTGGCGCGAGTGCCTCGTCAGGGGGAACTTACTCGGTGAGTTCGTAGGGCAGGGGGTGCAGGGCCAGGCTGGAACCCTCCTCCTGCTTGAGGCGGAAGCTGGCGTCGGCTTCGGTGTCCTTGGGCAGCACGGCGGTGAGCCACACCTGGCCATCCTGCTGCCAGGCGTTGAGCACTAGGCCGCTGCGGCGCCAGTTGTCACCGAGCTGGATCTCCAGGGTGTCGCCGCTGGCGACGGGGCCGCTGGCCTGACCCGCCAGCACGAACAGGGCGCGGTTGTTGGCACCGCGATACTTGGCGCGGGCCACGATCTCCTGACCCATGTAGCAACCCTTGGTGAAGCTGATGCCGTCGAGCGCCTGCAGGTTCAGCATCTGGGGAATGTATTCCCCCTGGTGCACTGCCTCCAGATGGGGGATGCCCGCCTTGATCTCCAGCCCCCACCAGAGGGATTCCTGGCCGGCCGGCAGGCTCAGCGCCAGGGGCGCCTCGCTGACCAGCAGCCAGCGCTCCGCTTCCACCCGCACTGCCATGCCGCCCTCGACAAGGCCGGTCCCGGTCAGAGCGAAGTGCTGGGCGATCCAGACATCCGTGCCCTGGCCGGCGATGCCGACCACAGTCCCCGTGTACTCGGCGATCTCGACCTTGGCAAACACCGCAAACTTCTTGAGCTCGGGCAGCTGGCGCGCCAGTACCGACGGTTTGGTCAGCATCAGCAGGCCGTCATCGAGGCAGAGCAGGCGAAAATCGCTCCACAGCTTGCCCTTGGGATCGCAGTGGCCACCGAGGGTGCTCTGACCCGGCTGCAGTACGTTGACGTCACAGGTGACCTGACCCTGCAGATACTTGGCGCGATCCGGGCCAGTGAGGAGGGTGATGGCCAGATCGGTCAGGGAAAACAGGGTCGGCTCGGCAGGAAGAAGGGGGGTCGGCAGGCTCACGATGGTCGTCCAGAGACAGAAAGTATGTGACCTGCATGGTAAAGACGTAAGGAATGTTTGTCAGCCGGAAAATCCAGCTGCTACCATTCCCGGGTCTTTGTAAGGAGAGTTCCATGTTGACCCCAAGTGAGAAGTCCCGCCTGAAGTGGGCCTGCCGCCGCGGCATGCTCGAGCTGGATGTGATCTTTATGCCTTTCTTTGAACACGAGTTCGACGGCCTGAACGAGGAGCAGCAGCAGACCTTCATCCGCCTGCTGGAGTGCGAGGATCCCGAGCTGTTCCGCTGGTGCATGGGCCACGGCGTGCCGGAAGATCCCGCCTTTGCCACCATGATCCCCCTGATCCTCGAGCGTAACCAGGCCCGTCACGACCGCCTGCGCTGAGCCCGCTCTCCTGACCCACGGCCGGACTCATTCCCATGGCCAGCCCGGTGTCCCCGATGCGGGTAGAGATACCCGTCATTGCCTCCCGCCAGCAGCACCTGCTGCTGTGCATTCTGTTTCTGTTGCTGCTCTGGCCCACGGCCCACTTGATCCAGGGCTGGCAATGGGCGCTGTTCTTCCCCTGCTGGTTGCTGGGCCTCGGGTGCGCGTTGCGCCGAAGCCCGGCGGGTGAGCGACTCGTCTGGGATGGCGAGTGGCTGACGTGGCGGGGGGAGCGCCATCGGCTGGATCCCCGCAGCCGCATCCTGCCCGGTGTGCTGTGGCTGAGGCTGCGGCCCGAGAAGCCCAAGAAAGGAGCGGAACGCCAGCTCTGGCTCTTCTCCGATGCGCTCTCTCCCGAGCACTACCGTACCCTGGCTCGCGCCATCCACCTCGCCATCCGTTAGGGGCGTCTCTCTATCCCTGCCACGTCCGGCCACCCATAACAGATGACCCCGCCTGGGCGGGGTCATCTAGGGGGCAGACACCCTAGTCGAGCGCAACGGCTTTATTCCCGATCCGGCGTCAGCACGGTCGGTCTGGGGTTGGACTGCATGTCCGGATAATCCAGGTTGTAGTGCAGACCGCGCGACTCCTTGCGCTCCAGGGCGCAGTTGACGATGAGCTCGGCCACCTGCAACAGGTTGCGCAGCTCCAGCAGGTTGTTGGAGACCCGGAAGTTGGCGTAGTACTCCTGCACCTCTTGCTTGAGCAGATCGATGCGGCGCTTGGCTCGGGCCAGGCGCTTGTTGGTGCGCACTATGCCCACGTAGTCCCACATCATCAGCCGCAGTTCGTGCCAGTTGTGCTGGATCACCACCTGCTCGTCCGAGTCGTCCACCTGGCTCTCGTCCCAGGCGGGCAGACTGGGGGGCGCCACGCTGGTGGGCAGCTTGGCCAGGATGTCGGCCCCCGCCTGGTGGGCATAGACCACGCATTCGAGCAGGGAGTTGGACGCCATGCGGTTGGCACCGTGCAGCCCGGTATAGGTCACCTCGCCGATGGCATAGAGGCCGGGGATGTCGGTCTGGCCGTTGTTGTCGATCATCACGCCGCCACAGGTGTAGTGGGCCGCCGGGACGATGGGCATTGCCTCCTTGGTGATGTCGATGCCGACCGCGAGGCAGCGCTCATGGATGGTCGGGAAGTGCTTGATGATGAAATCCGCCGGCTTGTGGCTGATGTCCAGATACATGCAGTCGGCGCCGAGCCGTTTCATCTCGTGGTCGATGGCCCGCGCGACTATGTCCCGCGGCGCCAGCTCGGCCCGTTCGTCGAAGTCCGGCATAAAACGGCTGCCGTCGGGGCGGCGCAGGTAGGCCCCCTCGCCACGCAGGGCCTCGGTCAGCAGGAAGTTGGGGTCGTCCGGGTGGAACAGGCTGGTGGGGTGGAACTGGTTGAACTCCAGGTTCGCTACCCGGCAACCGGCGCGCCAGGCCATGGCGATGCCGTCCCCTGAGCTCACGTCCGGATTGGAGGTGTACTGATACACCTTGGAGGCGCCGCCGGTGGCCAGTGCCACGAAGCGGGCGCGCACTACCTCGACCTGCTCGGCGTTGCGGTTCCAGACATAGGCCCCCAGCACCTTGTTGCCCGGTAGACCCAGCTTGCGGGTGGTGATGAGATCGACCGCGTTGAAGCGCTCCATCAGGGTGATGTTGGGGTGGGCGCGAACCTGGTCGATCAGGGTAAGCTGCACCGCCTTGCCGGTGGCATCGGCCGCGTGGAAGATGCGGCGATGGCTGTGACCCCCTTCCCGGGTGAGGTGGTAGTGGGACTCCCCCTCGGCATCCTCTTCCTGATCGAAGGGGACCCCCTGCTGGATCAGCCACTGGATGGAATCGCGGGCGTTGCGGGCGGTGAACTCCACCACCGCCGGGTCGCACAACCCTGCCCCGGCGTTGAGCGTGTCGCTCACGTGGGATTCGATGCTGTCGGTCTCGTCGAACACGGCAGCGATGCCTCCTTGCGCATAGAGAGTGGCCCCCTCACTGATGGGCCCCTTGCTCAGAACCAGGACTTTGGCCTGGTCTGCCAATCGCAATGCGAGGGACAGACCGGCGGCACCGCTGCCAATGATCAGCACGTCGCAAAGGTATTCAACACTTGCTTTCATAAGTATCATTGGCCTGGATTAAGAACTGGCCCCATGGTAGCCCAAGGGGGGGCAGTGATGCAGCCCGCATCACATTTTTTTCAATGCAAGCGAACTTTCTCTGATTCCTCCTGTCTGAACTTGTGCGCTAAGAAGGGGCCGGAAAAGAAGAACGATAACCTGATGGGGGTTTTACGGCTCTGATGAGCGACCAGAATCTACTGGACGAACAGCTGGTTGAACGGGTCCAGCGTGGCGATAAAAATGCATTCAACCTGTTGGTACGCAAATACCAGCACAAGGTGGTCAACCTGGTGGCCAGGTATGTCAACAATCCGGGCGATGTACCGGATGTGGCGCAAGAGGCTTTCATCAAGGCTTATCGCGCATTGCCGACATTCCGTGGCGAGAGCGCGTTTTACACCTGGTTGTACCGGATCGCCGTCAACACGGCCAAAAATTACCTGACTTCACAGGGGCGCAGACCGCCCAGCAGTGATGTCGAAGCGGACGAGGCTGAATTTTATGGTGGTGGTGAAGCCCTGCAAGAGGTGGCCACCCCGGAAAACCTGGCGCTGACCGACGAGATCAAGCGCACCGTGTTTACCGCCATAGAAGCCCTGCCGGAAGATTTGAGAACAGCGATCACCCTTCGTGAAATGGAAGGGCTGAGCTACGAGGAGATTGCGGAGATCATGGATTGCCCTGTGGGTACGGTGAGATCCCGCATCTTCCGGGCGAGGGAAGCAATAGATAAAAGGTTGCAACCTCTGATCGAGCATTAACTGGGGAAAGACAGGCAAACTTATGGCAAATAAAGAGCAACTTTCAGCCCTGATGGATGGTGACCTCAGCGAAATGGAGGTTCTGAAGGAGCTGGGAACGGATCCCGCCCTGCAAGAAACCTGGTCGCGTTACCATCTGATCGGTGATGCCATGCGGGGAGACCTGCCGGTCAATCTGCAACTGGATCTCAGCGACAGCATCATGCTGGCGCTGGAAGACGAACCGGTCATCCTGGCGCCCAAGCCGGCACAATCCGAAGCTCCTGAGGTGAAGACTCCCGGCAAGGTAGTTCCTCTGGTGCGCCGGTTTGGCCAGCAGATGGGGCAGTATGCCATTGCCGCCTCCGTGGCTGCCGCCGTCATCTTCGGTGTCCAGCAGTATCAGGGCAAGGATGGCGTGCCGACCAACCCCGTACTCAACACCATACCCGTGGGGGGCAGTGCCACACCGGTGAGCGTGCACTATCCCCAGGACGGTAATAGGGCCAGTGTGCGTCAGCAAGGCCTGAGCGAGCAGCAGATGCAGGAGCAGCGCGAGCGGATCAATGCCTTCCTGCGAGATCACCAGCTGCAACAACGTCTGCTGCAAGACAAGCAGATTCAGGAATAACGGATTTTTAGGGATCAGATCGTGCGCCAGTCCAGTTTCATCCTGCTGGCCTCTCTCCTGTTCACTTGTGCCAAGGCCTCGGCCGACGATCTGTCGGCCGAGGCCTTGTTGCAGCAGATGCAGAGTGCCGTTTCGCAACAGAATTTCGAATTGTCCATGGTCAAGGCCCGGCAGGGACGGCTCGAGCCGATCCGTTTCAGCCACGGGGTGATCGATGGCAAGGAAGTGGCCCACCTGAGTTATCTCGATGGCAAGGCGGTGGAGTACCTGCAACGCCAGAACGAATACACCTTCTTCGAGAACAGTCATGATCCCTACACCCTCAAGGGGGCGCGTTTTCCCGGCGTCTGGTCGAGCCTGGTGAGGATGCCGCTGTCCCGGGTGCTGGAGAGCTATGACCCCGTGCTGGCGGGCCGCAGCCGGGTGGCCGGTCTGGTGGCCCAGGTGGTGAGGCTGGTGCCCAAAGAGGCGGACAAATACGGTTTCGTGCTCTGGGTCGACGAGCAGAGCCACCTCCTGCTGCGGGTGGACATGGTGGATCGGGAAGGCAACCTGGTGGAACAGGTGCTTGGGGTGGATCTGGACAGGCAGCCGGCACCGGCGCCCTGGCTGGTCACCCTGGCGCGCAGCAAGTTGCCCGATGCGCTGGCGTTGGAAGATGCCTACCCCGCTCCCCAGCAGGCCCTCAACTGGCATCTGACCTGGCTGCCGGGTGGTTTCAAGGTGCTCTCCCAGGACAGGCACCAGCTGGTCAGTACCAGCCTGCCGGTGGATTACATGATGCTCTCCGACGGTCTGGTGGATCTCTCTATCTATGTGGCCCGTGTCGACCCCAAGCAGGCGGTGCGCCAGCAGCTGATCCGCCAGGGTGCGACCTCCCTCGTGAGCTATGTCAACGAGGTCGGTGTGGAGATCACCGTGGTAGGGGAGGTGCCCGCCGAGACTGCCAAGCGCATTGCCGAGTCGGTGCAGCCCCTGGCTCGCAACGAGGCGGTGCAGTGAGGCGTACGAAGGCACTTGCCGAACCGGGGCGCGCGTGATGAGATCGGGTCATCCCCTTGCCACCCCTCTGGAGCTGTCCGGTGAGTAACATGAGTGAAGAGCTGGCCACAGTGGTGGCCATCGAAGGCACCTATGCCTGGGTGGAGTGCGAGCGGCGCTCCGCCTGCAGCGGATGCCATCAACAGTCCAACTGCGGTACCGGCACCGTCGCCAAGGCCTTTCCGATGAAGCCCCAGCGGCTGCGGGTTCCCCTCGTCGGCGAGGTGGCGGTGGGCCAGCAGATCCGGCTCGGCATTCCCCAGGCGAGCATATTGCGTGGGGCCGCTCTGGTCTATGTGCTGCCGCTCTTCTGCCTGCTGCTGGGCGCCCTGCTCGGCCAGCTCTGGCTGGCTCCGCTCTTGTCGGCGGGAGAGGGTGTCACCATTCTCAGCTGCCTGCTGGGCGGCGCCATCGGATTTTTACTGGTTCGTTACTTTTCTGACCGGCTCGAGCAGGGTGAATATGGTCCCCGCATGCTCGGGGTGGTGCTCGATACCCGTCATCTTTCCTGAGGGGCAGGGTCTGGCGGATACCATCGTGGTGTCCAACACCTCGCCGGACAAGGCGCTATTTCAGGGGCCCGCCGACTAAAGATTGGCCGTCGACCGGGTTATCCAGTAAAATCCTGCCCTCATATCCGACCCTAACTTAATTTTGAGTGATTCTTGCTCGATGAAACACATTCGTAACTTTTCGATTATTGCGCACATCGACCACGGTAAGTCGACCCTGTCGGACCGTCTGATCCAGACTTGCGGCGGCCTGTCCGATCGCGAGATGCAGGCCCAGGTGCTGGACTCCATGGATCTGGAGCGCGAGCGCGGCATTACCATCAAGGCACAGAGTGTGACCCTGAACTACCAGGCACAAGACGGTAACACCTATCAGCTGAACTTTATCGACACCCCGGGCCACGTGGATTTCTCCTACGAGGTTTCTCGCTCCCTGGCTGCCTGTGAAGGGGCACTGCTGGTGGTGGATGCCGGTCAGGGGGTTGAGGCACAGACTCTGGCCAACTGCTACACCGCCATGGAAATGGATCTGGAAGTGGTGCCGGTACTGAACAAGATCGACCTGCCGGCCGCCGAGCCGGAGCGGGTTGCCGAAGAGATCGAGGACATCGTCGGCATCGATGCGGTAGACGCGGTGCGCTGCTCCGCCAAGACCGGCCTCGGCGTCGATCTGGTGCTGGAAGAGATCGTGGCCAAGATCCCGTCCCCGGAAGGTGATCCGGATGCCCCCCTGCAGGCGCTGATCATCGACTCCTGGTTCGACTCCTACCTGGGGGTCGTGTCGCTCGTGCGGATCAAGAACGGTTCCCTGAAGAAGAACGACAAGATCAAGGTGATGAGCACCGGTCAGGTGTGGGGTGTGGATCGCATCGGTATCTTCACGCCCAAGCAGGTGGACACCGACGGCCTGGGTTGTGGCGAGGTAGGTTGGGTCGTCTGCGGCATCAAGGACATCCACGGCGCGCCTGTGGGGGATACCCTGACCCTGGCCAAGCACGGTGCCGAGAAGGCGCTGGCGGGCTTCAAGAAGGTGAAGCCGCAGGTCTATGCGGGCCTGTTCCCCATTTCCAGCGATGACTACGAGTCCTTCCGCGATGCGCTGGAGAAGCTCTCCCTCAATGATGCCTCCCTGTTCTACGAACCGGAGAGTTCCACTGCGCTGGGCTTCGGCTTCCGCTGCGGCTTCCTCGGGATGCTGCACATGGAGATCATCCAGGAGCGTCTGGAGCGTGAGTACGATCTGGATCTCATCACCACGGCGCCGACCGTGGTCTACGAGATCGAGCTGAACGATGGCTCCACCATCCACATCGACAGCCCGGCACAGATGCCCGCCATCAACAACATCAAGGAGATGCGCGAGCCCATTGCCGAATGTCACATCCTGCTGCCGCAGGAGTACATGGGCAACGTTATCACCCTCTGTATCGAGAAGCGTGGCGTGCAGACCAACATGGTCTACCACGGCAAGCAGGTGGCGCTGACCTACGAGATCCCGATGGCGGAAGTGGTGCTCGACTTCTTCGACCGCCTCAAGTCCACCAGCCGCGGCTACGCCTCCCTGGACTACGGCTTCAAGCGCTTCGAAACCTCCGACATGGTCCGTCTGGACATCATGATCAACGGTGAGCGGGTCGACGCCCTGGCCATCATCACCCACAAGGAGAACGCCCAGTATCGCGGTCGCCAGGTGGTGGAGAAGATGCGCGAGCTGATCCCGCGCCAGATGTTCGACATCGCCATCCAGGCGGCCATCGGCAACCAGATCATCGCCCGCAGCACCGTCAAGGCCCTGCGCAAGGACGTGACCGCCAAGTGCTACGGTGGTGACGTGAGCCGGAAGAAGAAGCTGCTGAACAAGCAGAAAGAAGGCAAGAAGCGGATGAAGTCCCTGGGCCGTGTCGACGTGCCACAAGAGGCCTTCCTCGCTATCCTCCACGTCGGAAAGGACTAATCGATGGCAAGCACCTTTTCCCTGATCCTTGTCGTCGTCACCCTGCTGACCGGCATCATCTGGACCGTCGACAAGCTGGTCTGGTCCAAGCAACGGGCGGCCAAGATCGCGGCCGCCCGTGCCAATGCCGGCCCGGACGTGGACGAGAAGACCCTGGCCAAGGTGGCGCCCATGCCGGTCTGGATCGAACAGACCGGCGGGGTCTTCCCGGTGATCGCGCTGGTGCTGATCCTGCGCTCCTTCATCTTCGAGCCGTTCCAGATCCCGTCGGGATCCATGATGCCCACCCTGCTGGTGGGCGATTTCATCCTGGTGGAGAAGTTCGCCTATGGCCTCAAGGACCCGGTGACCAACACCAAGTTCCTCGAGACCGGCGAGCCGAAGCGCGGTGATGTCGTGGTCTTCAAGTATCCGCTGGATACCCGGGTGGACTACATCAAGCGGGTGGTCGGTATGCCTGGCGATCGGGTCATCTATCGCAACAAGGAGCTGATGATCCGGCCCAAGTGCGACGAGCAGGAAGGGAAAACGTGCCCCGGCTTCCAGAAGCTGGGCATCAAGTTCGAGCAGCGCGGCGAGTTCAGCCAGATGGGGATCCCGCTGGATCGCTACACCGAACAGCTGGGCGATGTCTCCCACGAGACCCTGCGCAACCCGCTGATGCCGGACCTGGTGGATCGCTACTATCGCCAGCCGGGCACCTATCCTGATGAATGGGTGGTGCCGGAAGGCCACTACTTCGTGATGGGCGACAACCGCGACAACAGCACCGACAGTCGTTTCTGGGGCTTCGTGCCCGAGCAGAACCTGGTGGGCAAGGCGGTTGCCATCTGGATCAGTTTCGAATTTGAGCGCGAGGAAGGTTCCAGCTTGCCCAGCTGGGTGCCGACCGGCGTGCGCTTCAACCGCATTGGCGGAATACAGTAAATGAATATCAAGATGAACAGACTGCAGTCCCGTCTCGGGCATGTCTTTCAGGAAGCCGAGCTGCTGACCCGGGCACTGACCCATCGCAGCGCCGGTTCCCGGCACAACGAGCGTCTGGAATTCCTGGGCGACTCCATCCTGAGCCTGGTGATTGCCGACGACCTCTTCCACCGCTTCCCGCAGGCGGCGGAAGGGGATCTCAGCCGGATGCGCGCCACCCTGGTGCGCGAGAAGACCCTGGCCGAACTGGGCCGGGAGTTCGATCTCGGGGATCACCTGATCCTGGGGCCGGGTGAGCTGAAAAGCGGTGGCTTTCGCCGCGAGTCGATCCTGGCCGACACGGTCGAGGCGGTGATCGGCGCCATCTATCTGGATACCGATCTGGAGCGGGTGCGCAGCCTCCTGCTCGGCTGGTACGCCAGCCGCCTGGAAGAGATCAAGCCCGGCATCGAGCAGAAGGATCCCAAGACCCGCCTGCAGGAGATCCTGCAGGGCAGCCGCCGGTCCCTGCCGACCTATACCGTGACCAACGTCAAGGGCGAGGCTCACAACCAGGAGTTCACCGTGCAGTGCGAGGTGGACGGTCTGGATGGTCCCCTGGTCGGGGTCGGCACCAGCCGTCGCAAGGCCGAACAGGCCGCGGCGCAGCAAGCATTGGAAAGGCTGTCATGACTGCTATGAATGCAAGAGGCCGCGCTCTTTCGACACAACCAGCATTGGAAAGATTGTCATGACGGATACAGATAGCACCTATTGCGGCTTTGTTGCCATCGTGGGCCGCCCTAACGTGGGCAAGTCCACCCTGCTCAACAAGCTGCTTGGCCAGAAGGTCAGCATCACCTCGAAGAAACCCCAGACCACCCGTCACCGGATCCTGGGGATAGACACCGAGGACAACTACCAGACCATCTATGTGGATACCCCGGGTCTGCACATCGAGGAGAAGCGGGCCATCAACCGCCTGATGAACCGCGCTGCCACCAGTTCCCTGGGGGACGTGGCCATGGTGGTGTTCGTGGTTGACGGCACTCACTGGACCAAGGACGACGAGATGGTGCTTGGCAAGTTGCGCCACCTCAAGTGCCCCGTGGTACTGGCGGTCAACAAGATCGACAACGTGAAGGAGAAGGAAGACCTGCTCCCCCACCTCGAGTGGCTGGGTCAGCAGATGAGTTTCTCCCATATCCTGCCCATCAGCGCCGAAAAGGGCACCAACGTGGAGAAGATCCGCGAGTGGGCCAAGGATCTGCTGCCGGAAAACATCCACTTCTTCCCGGAAGACTACGTGACCGACCGATCCTCCCGCTTCATGGCCTCCGAGATCATCCGCGAGAAGCTGATGCGCTTCACCGGCGAGGAGCTGCCTTACTCGGTGACGGTGGAGATCGAGCGCTTCAAGGTAGAGGAGACTGGTCTCTACCACATCCACGGCCTCATTCTGGTGGAGCGTGAAGGCCAGAAGAAGATGGTCATCGGCAACAAGGGCGAGAAGATCAAGACCATAGGCACAGAGGCTCGCATCGACATGGAGCGGCTGTTCCAGAACAAGGTGCACCTGGAGCTCTGGGTCAAGGTCAAGTCCGGCTGGGCTGACGATGAGCGCGCCCTGCGCAGCCTCGGGTATGGTGATGACTGATTGCTGACTCCGGCTTTCGTCATCCACAGTCGGCCCTATCGGGAGACCAGCCAGCTGGTCGAGGTCTTCACCCAGGATAGTGGCCGATTTACCCTGGTGGCTCGCGGTTCCCGCGGGCCACGCTCCTCTCTGAAGGGGCTGCTGCAACCCTTTACCCTGCTGACCATCGCCTGGCGTGGCAAGGGAGATCTCAAGAACCTCACCCAGGTGGAGTGCCCGGATCACTCCCTGCGACTCGGCGGCGATCGCCTCTTCTACGGCCTCTATCTCAACGAGCTGGTCTACTACCTGCTGGAAGCCCACACCCCCTTCCCCGAGGTATTCGACGCCTATGCCCGCGCCATCATGGCGCTGGCGGATGGCGAAACCCCGGAGCTGCCCCTGCGCCGCTTCGAGTTCCTGCTGCTGCAGGCGCTGGGCTATGCGGTGGACTTCGAATATGCCGCCGACGACGACTCGCCCATCGACCCGACCCTGCTCTACGGCTTCGAGCGGGAGCTCGGCTTTGTCGCTTGCGAGCGGGCGCCGGATCCCCGTACCCTGTTCCTCGGCGCCCACCTGCTGGCCTTTGCCGAGGGGCGCTTCGACACCCCTCCCTTGCTGCAGGCGGCCAAGCGCTTCAGTCGCCTCGCGCTACAGCCTTATCTGGGCAAGCGGCAGTTGAAGAGCCGGGAGCTGTTTTTAAAACGCAAAGCCATGCAAGGCTGACATACGGATATCGAGGCTGGCGCCAGGGCGGCAGCTGCACAGTTAACAGAAAGTATTTTCAAGGAGTTAAGTAATGAGCGAGATCTACCTGGGTGTGAACATCGACCATATCGCCACCCTGCGCAACGCCCGCGGCACCCAGTATCCGGATCCGGTACAGGCCGCCTTCGTGGCCGAGCAGGCCGGCGCCGATGGTATCACTGTGCACTTGCGGGAAGATCGCCGCCATATCACCGACCGGGACGTGGAGATCCTGCGCCAGACCATCCAGACCAGGATGAACCTGGAGATGGCGGTGACCGAGGAGATGATCGGCATCGCTTGCCGTATCAAGCCCCAGTTCGTCTGCCTGGTGCCGGAGAAGCGCACCGAGGTGACCACAGAGGGTGGCCTGGACGTGGCCGGCCAGCTGGACAAGGTGACCGATGCGGTGACTCGCCTCGCCGCCGTCGGCGCCCAGGTGTCGCTCTTCATCGATGCCGACCCCCTCCAGATCGACGCAGCCACCGCGAGCGGTGCCCCCTTCATCGAGATCCACACCGGCCGCTACGCCGACGCCACCACGGATGCGGAGCGCAACGCCGAGTTCAAGCGCATCGCCGCCGGAGCCTCCTATGCTGCGGGCAAGGGCTTGAAGGTCAATGCCGGCCACGGTCTGCACTACCACAACGTCAAGGCCATCGCCGCCATTCCCGAGCTCTATGAGCTCAACATCGGTCACGCCATTATCGGCCGCGCCGCTTTCGACGGCCTGGCCAAGGCGGTCAGCGATATGCGCGCGCTGATGCAGGAAGCCCGTCAGGGGATCTGACGTCAGCAGCTTGCTGATGACAACCCACGAGGGACGCCGCGGCGTCCCTCGTCGTTTTTGGGGTACTTGGTCTGGGCAGCGAGGCCCAACCTGGGTGGTTGAAAGAGGGTCGGTATCCGGCATCCGCCACTCTGTGAAGGCAGCGGGTCTCAGCCTATTGCTCGGGGAAGTAGCGCTCCAGCAAGGCTATCAGAATGGCCTGGCACTCGGCATCCAGCTCGCCGCTGACCTGGGCCGGGCGGAAGTGGAGCTGGAAGGCGCGCATCACGGCGCGGCTCTGCACATCCCACTCACCGCTCGGTGCAATGCCATAGCCGTAGCGGGCGAGCTGCTGCTGCCAGACGAGGGGCGGCCAGGCCGGGAGCCCTTGCTGGCGCAGGGCCGCGACCCTGGCCTCGTCGGGCCAGGCACCGACGCCGTAGCGCAGGGCCAGCTCGCGCCAGGGGAAGCGGGGGCCGGGATCCTGCTTGCGCTCGGGGGCGACGTCGCTGTGGCCCAGCACCTGGGTGTGCGGTATGTCATAGCGCTCGACCAGCTCCCGGGCGAGGGCTCCGAGGGCGGCGATCTGGGCTTCCGTGTAGGGTTGCCAGCGTCTCAGGTGGGCGGGCAGGGCCGCTTCTTTTTCGTCATACCCAAGATTCACTATCTCGATGCCCAGCGAACTGGCGTTGAGCCCGGCATATTGGTGCCAGCGGCTGCGGCCTGCGTGCCAGGCGCGCTGGTCGTCGGGTACCAGCTGGTAGACCGGGAGCGGTCGCTCATCGGTGTCGCGGGGGATCAGGTAGTGGGCGCTTACCTTGTGCTCTGACTCGGTCAGCAGGCGAAGGGAACGAGCGTCATCCTCATCCGTGTAGTGCAGGATCAGGAAGGCGATGCGCTCGTTCTGGTTGGCGCTCTGATGGTGGGAGGAGAGACGATAGGCGTCGGGCTGGCAGGCGCCGAGCAGCAGGAGGAGGCAGAGTGACCAGAGCCAGCGCGCGCCACCGCTCCCCCGGAAACGGGGGAACAGGGGGCTGCGACGCCGGCTCATGGCTCAGCCTCGCACCTTGCCAGGAGCGGTGATCACGGCTCGGACCTGTACTTGGCGGTGAGGCCGATGAGGAAGTTGCGCAGGATCTGATCCCCGCAATCCTGATAGTGCTTGTGATCCCGTGAGCGGAACAGGGCGCTCAGCTCGGACTTGGAGAGGTTGAAGTTCGCGAGCTTGAGGGTGCCCAGCATGTCCTCTTCCTTGTAGTTGAGGCCGATGCGCAGCTTGCGCAGGATCAGGTTGTTGTTGATCCGGTTCGGGATCACCTGGGGCGGCGCATCCTCCCGCACGCCGCGGCGCAGGGCGATGAAGCCGTCGAGGAACTGGCTCAGGGCCGAGTCCGGACAGGCGGCGTAGCCCGGGTCCTGTGCCTCGCCCTCTGCGGCCTCCTTCATCAGCCAGCCGTGCAGCTGGGCGTGGGTGACGGCCAGGTTGCCCTTGGCAAACATCTCGACCATCTGGTCGTTGCCGATGCTGAGGGCATAGCGCAGGCGGCGCAGAATATCGTTGTTGGTCATGTTGACTCCTGTGAAAACGGCGCCGATGTTACCACCAGCTGGCTGCGCCGTCAGAAAAAGCGCCTCAGTCGGTCAGGGCCAGGTAGCGGGGGGCCTCCTGCCTCACCTGTTCCAGGGCGTCCTGCAGCTCCAGCAATTCGGGTTCCAGATCGCGGACGGCGACCCCGTCCCGCAACTGCTGCTCGAGCTGGGAGAGCAGGCGCTGCAGGCCCGGCACCCCAGAGTAGGCGCAGCCGCCGTTGAGGCGATGGATCTGGGCCAGTACCTCGGCATCATCGGCGCCCCCCTCCAGAGCGGCCTCCAGGAGGGGATCCACCTCGTCGAAGCTGGCGAGCAGCATGGTCAGCATCTCCCTGGCCAGTGCCGGCTTGCCGGCGGCCTGGCG
>ENA-OWLM01000130-OWLM01000130.1-metagenome-genome-assembly--contig:-NODE-130-length-28272-cov-2.825814_pt1 | contig 28272 bp, 26 predicted proteins | sample MGYA00245349_ERZ651102 | MGnify/ENA primary metagenome ERZ651102 (study PRJEB26857, sample SAMEA4031759) | metagenome | biome: human; feature: oral; material: saliva | place: Philippines | collected 2014... | reverse complement strand
GGCCTGGGCGGACGACAGCGCCGCGTGGCGCGGGGCGTCGCCGCCGGCCAGTTCCAGTGCCAGTACGCCTAAGGCATTCATGCCGGGGTCGGGTTTGCTCATGGTTTCACAGTTGGCCCATCACAGGGCGGCAGCTACACTTGGCTCCATTATGCCTGCTCCTTCGTGCAGGCCATGTTGCAGACACCCCTTCCATGTCAGGTACGTCCATGCCCAACGCTCGTCCCGTCGCCATCCTCGGTGGTGTCCGCATTCCGTTCTGCCGCCAGAACACCGCCTATTCGGATGTCGGCAACCTTGGCATGTCGGTGCGCACGCTGGGCGCGCTGGTGGAACGCTTCGGCCTGCACGGGCAGCAGCTGGGCGAAGTGGCGATGGGCGCGGTGATCAAGCACTCCAGCGACTGGAACCTGGGCCGCGAGGCCACGCTGTCGTCGGGGCTGTCCCCGCTGACTCCGGGCATCACCCTGCAGCGCGCCTGTGGCACCTCGCTGGACACCATCATCACCGTCGCCAACAAGATTGCGCTGGGCCAGATTGAATCGGGCATCGGCGGCGGCTCGGACACCACCTCCGACGTGCCGATCGTGTACGGCAAGAAGCTGCGCGCGCGTCTGCTGGCGGCCAATCGCGCCAAGAGCACCGGCGACAAGATCAAAGCGCTCACCTCCGGCTTCAAGTTCAGCGAACTGAAGCCGGAATTCCCGGGCGTGGCCGAGCCGCGCACCGGCAAGAGCATGGGCGACCACTGCGAAGACATGGCCAAGGAATGGAACATCGCCCGCGATTCGCAGGACGAATGGGCCGTTTCCTCGCACAAGAAGCTGGCCGCCGCCTATGAGCGCGGCTTCTTCAACGACCTGATCGCCCCGTTCCGTGGCGTCGAGCGCGACAACATCCTGCGTGCGGATACCTCGCTGGAAAAGCTGGCCACGCTGAAGCCGGCGTTCGACAAGGTGTCCGGCCGTGGCACGCTCACCGCTGCCAACTCCACGCCGCTCACCGACGGCGCGGCGGCGGTGCTGCTGGCCAGCGAGGAATGGGCACGTGCGCATGGCCACGAACCGCTGGCCTACCTGCGCGACTCGCAGGTGTCGGCGGTGGACTTCGTGCATGGCGAAGGCCTGCTGATGGCCCCGACCATCGCGGTGCCGGAGATGCTCAAGCGCAACGGCCTCACCCTGCAGGATTTCGACATCTACGAAATCCACGAGGCGTTCGCCGCGCAGGTGCTGTGCACCCTGCGTGCGTGGGAAAGCGAAGACTACTGCCGCAACCGCCTCGGTCTGGATGCGCCGCTGGGCCGCATCGACCCGGAGAAGATCAACCCGCTGGGCTCGTCGCTGGCCACTGGCCACCCGTTCGCCGCCACCGGCGCGCGCGTGATCGCCACCGCCGCCAAGCAGCTGGCCGAACGCGGCGGTGGCCGTGCGCTGGTCTCGATCTGCACCGCCGGTGGCATGGGCGTGGTGGCCATCGTCGAACGTTGATTCATGGCGCGTCCGACGCGCCGACCCAATTGTTGAAGGACGCAAGGAGCAGGGAATGCACCACTTGTCTGTATATCGCGGTCTGCTGCTGGCCGGGTTGGGTCTGCTGGCCCTGCCCGCCGCCGCCATGACCGTCATGGATGCGAAGTACGAATGCCCCATTGGCGGCGAGAAGTTCTCGCAGCGAATGCAGGGCTCGGGCACCTCGTTTGGCATGGCGTTCGACGCCAAACCGTATGGTGCGCTGATCTCACCCTGGCCGCTGCCGCAGTGCCCGGGCAACGGCATGGTCATTTACGACCGCAAGCTGGATGCGGCCGCGTTGGAGCGGCTCACGCCGTTCGTGCTGGGCGCGCAGTACCAGCAGTGGCGGAAGACCGAGACGCCGTATTTCCTGGTCGCGCAGATGCTGCAGCACATGCAGGCCCCGCTGCCGCAGCAGGCCTGGGTGATGCTTCAGGCCACGTGGGAAGCCTCGCCGGCGCAGTATCCGCGTTACGCCGCACGCGCGCTGGAACTGCATGAGGCGGTGTGTCCGGATGCCTCGCCGGCGCCGGGTGACTGGCGCTTCTGCCAGATGATCCGCGGTGAGCTGGAACGCCGCCTGGGCCGGTTTGATGCCGCCCGCACCCGTTTCGAGTGGCTGCAGCCGCTGATGAAGACGAACAGCGCTGGCAGGTGGATGTCGCCGCCGCGCAGCTGAAGCTGATCGAGCAGCGCAACACCCAGCCCTCGCAGCTGCCCGACCGCGACGAAGACGCGTAGAGCCGGGCTTGCCCGGCTGTTGCCGGCCCCGCGCATAAAGCCAGCGGGGCAAGCCCCGCTCTACAACACCACGTCGCAACGCGCCACGCGCGTCACACCCGGGCCATCCGACGCACGTAGTGACGCGCCATGCGCGTCATGCGCAAACCATCCGACGCGCCCTCAAGGCTCGCGTCGATTCCCAAACGCATCATGGTCCACCGGATGATCCAGCACCGGTGCCGGCTCACTCATCAATGACTGCTCTTCAACGGTAGCCCGTTCCGGCACCACGGCCGCCACCGGCAACGCGGCGGCATCAGCCCGCGCCAGCGCCACACTGTCCTCACCCCGCTGCTGTCGCAACGCATTCCCAAAGCACTGTGCGGCCAGCGCCGGGTCACCCTGCGCCACAAACACCTGGCCCAGTGCTTCCCACGCATCCGGGCCCGCACCGGCCGCAATCGCGCGGTGCAGATAATCTTCGGCCTGCACATACTCACCCTGGCGCGCGGCAATGCGCCCCAGCGCCAGCAGCAGCGCCGGGCTGCCGGGCTGCTGGCCGAGCCAGCGCTGCAGGTTGGCCTGGCGCGTGGCCAGCTTTTCCACCGGCATCTGCCCATACAGGGTGACCAGCGATTCGTCCCAGCGCGTGTCCAGCGCCTGTTCCAGATTCAGCAGCGCCGGTTCTTCCCAGTCCAGCGCGACCGCGCGCAGCGCATAGGCGCTGACCACGTCCGGATCATTGCGCAGCGCCTTCGGCGTGGCTTCCCACTGCGCGGCCAGCGCATTAACATCAGTGGCTTCCAGCAGCGACTGCGCGGCAAGGCGGTTTTCCAGCTCGGCCATGTCTTCATCGGGCAGGATCTTCTGCTTGCGCAGCGCGCCGAGCTGACCATAGGCCTCATGCGCACGCCCCGCACGGGCCAGTGCTTCCGTGCGCAGCCACAGGCCGCGCGGCGGCAGCGGCTGCACGCCCGGTGCGTCCAGTGCATTGATCGCATCCACCGGGCGTTCCAGCTGCAGCAGACGCTCGGCCTGCATCAGCGCATAACCGGTGGCATCGGCGGTGGAAAGGCGCTGCAGGTACTGGTCAACGCTGGCGGCATCGTCGCGTGCCTCGGCGCTGCGGATCGCGGTGGTCAGCGCCACCGCGCTGACTTCGCTGTCTTCGGCGGCGCTCACCAGCGACTTCTCCGCGCGCTGCCAGTGCCCGTATTCGTGCGCCTGCAGGCCGTCGATCAGCTTCACCCGGCCCTGCTTGCGGCGATAGCGGCCCCAGGCGCGGAACGGCGACGAGGCCAGGCTCCACAGCAGCCACAGCACCAGCAGCGCGACCAGCACCATCAGCGCCACCTGCGGCACGCTGGAGCGGTAATCAACGCCGCCGTGGCGGTAGATCACTTCGCCGTACTGGCGCAGGGATTCGGTGCCCAGCCATTGCGCGGCCACCACGCCCAGCACCACGGCCAGCAGCAGGACCACCACGGATTGAATCGGCTTCATCTTTTATCTCCCGTCGCGCAGGGCGCGCAGTTGCTGCAGGGTGCTGCCCAGTTCGGGCAGGGCGGGGCGCAGCACGCTGGTGCGCAGTTGCCTCAGTTCAGCACGTCGCTCGCGCAGAGCGGGTGAATCCGGCCACAGACGCGGCATCCACAGGCCGACTCTGTCCAGCGCCTGTTCAAACGCGGCCTGGTCGCCGCGTTCGACGGCGGCGCGCGCCAGGGTCAGCTCCAGCTGCAGCGAATCCCACGCGGCCACGCGTTCGGCATTGCTCAGCGGGCCCTGGGTGGCGGTCGGGGTGATCGTCACGAACGGAGCCAGCAAGGTGTGCCACCACGGCGTGGCGACGGTTCCGGCTGGCGCTTCCACGTGCTCGGGCAGCGCGGTCAGCGTCTGCGCGAACCTGCCCAGTTGCTGCAGCACGCCGGTACGTACTCCCGGCCCCAGCATGTCCAGTGCGTTGCGTTCCTGCATCAGCGCCTGGCGCAGGTTGAGATAGTCGTTGCCCTGCACATCGTCCAGCGCGGTGGCGGCCAGCGCATACAGGCGCTTGGCTCCGTCCACGTCGTCGGCGTAGGCCAGCCGCTGCCCGGCCTGGCTCAGCAGCAGTTCGGTCTCTTCCAGCTGCAGCGCCTGCGCACTGTGGCGGGTGCTGTCGGCCAGCTTGGCCAGGTTTTCCTCGAGCAGCGCGCTGCGCTGGCTCAGGCCCAGCATTTCATCGCGCAGCACCCGGTTGGTGGCAGCGGCGTCCTGCACCCGCTGCGAGGTCGAGCGCTGGTCGCGGCGCAGTGCTTCCAGGCTGTCGCTCAGGCCCTGCACCAGCAGCGCGGATTCGGCCTCGCGCTGGGCATGGCGGGCCTGCTGCGCCTGCCATTGGCTCCAGCCCCACCAGCCGGCCGCGCCCGCGCCGACCGCCACCACAACCAGTGGCACGATCCAGCGAAGGGCAGGGCGGTGTGGCGGGGGTGATTCAAGCTCATTCATGTACGCATCCTTGTCGTTCGCGCCGGTGTCTTCACGAGCTGGCGAGCGATCAGGCGCACAGCATCGCCCGTCCCCCGCGCGGCCCGCAAGGCCACCGGTCTTCCCTGTTCAGTCAGGTGCGCGGGCGGTGATGACCGCGTGCGCTGCCTGTGCCAACTGTAGCGGTTGCGGGCCCTGCGCCAGATGGATACGGGCAAAGCCCTCGGCCCCGGCCAGCGCGGCCAGACGTTCGCTGGCGGCCACCACCGTGGCGGCGCGCAGGCGCGCCAGCAGGTCGGCCGGCAGTTCTGCCACGGCCCAGGCCAGGGCCTCGGCGCTGCTCACGGCCAGCACCCAGGGGGCGGGTTGCCGGCGCAGTCGTTGCAGGGTGCGCGGGGCCGGGTCCAGCCGCTCGCGTGCGTACACATCCACCCGTTGCAGGCGTGCGCCGCGCGCTTCCAGCGTTGGCGCAATCAGCCCGCGTCCACCCGGGGCGGTCACCAGTGCCACCGAACGCCCCTGCAGTTGCGCCAGCTCGGGCAGCGCCAGCAGGCCCTCGCTGTCCATTCGCTGCGGGGCCACCACCGCCTCGGCTCCATGGCCGCGCAGGGCGGCTGCGGTACCGGCCCCCACCGCCAGCCACTGGCCCGGGTGGGGCCCGTCCAACGGGGCCAGCCGCGCGGCCGCGTGGGCTGCCGCCGGGCTGGTGAACACCACCCGCTCGGCCTGCAGCGCCTGCGCCAGCAGGGCCCGGGTGGTGGTGTCGTCGCGCGCGCGCAGGACCCATGGCGACAGGGCCAGCAGCTGCCCGCCCAGCGCCTGCGTGGCGCGCCGCACGATCGCGTGCTGGCCGCGCGGGCGCAGCGACACCAGGGTCCATTCCGGCACATGTGCGTGGCTGTTCATTCCGGGCATTATGCGAGTCCTTCGCTGCAACGTCGCCGTACTGATGTCCCAATCGCTTTCCCTGCCCGACCATCTGGGCGCGCTCCAGCAGGTGCTGGACCGGATGCCGCCAGTGGCGGCCATGCAGATCCGCGTGGCCGGCTACCAGGACAACCAGCTGGCACTGACTGCCCCGCTGGCCGCCAACGTCAACGACAAGGGCAACGCCTTCGGCGGCAGCCTGGCCTCGGCGCTCACGTTGTCCGGCTGGGCGCTGGTCACCCTGCGCCTGCGTCTGGCCGGCTTCGACGCCGACGTTTATGTGGCCGACAGCCACGTGCGCTACCTGGCCCCGGTGTACGGGGACCTGTCCGCCCAGGCCCAGGCGGTCGATGAGGGCGACTGGGACACGTTCCTGGCCACCTTTGCCCAGCGTGGCAAGGCCCGGATCGAGGTGATGGCCCGGCAGCCGGGCGAGGCCGGCAAGCCTGCCGCTGAACTGAGCGGTCGCTACGTGGCCTTCGCAAGAAGGTAGGATGGGCACCTTGCCTATTGGGGAATTCGCATGCGTCGTACCTTCCAGATCCTGTTGCTGGCCCTGCTCGCGCTGACCAGCGCGTCGGTGTTCGCCGCCGAAAGCCAGAAAGTCACCAAGAAGATGCGCAAGCAGCTTGAAGAAACCCAGGTGAAGTACGACTCCACCCTGCGCTGGGGCAACCTGGACGACCTGATTCCCTACCTGGATCCGGAATACGCGGAAACGCACCCGATTACCGACCTGGAGCGCAGCCGCTTCGAGCAGGTGAAGATTTCCGGCTACCGCGGCAGCGACAACGTCGGCCTGCCCGATGGCCGCATCGGCCGCAGCGCCGAAGTGCGGGTGATCAACAACAACACCCAGGCCGAGCGCGTGGTGCGGGTCAACGAGATCTGGCGCTGGGACGCCGAAGCCAAGCGCTGGCTGCAGGCCAACGGCCTGCCCGACCTCTGGCAGACCCGCTGATCCCCCCTCAACCCCCGCTGGACGCCGGTTTCGCCCGCATGTGCGACAATCGGCCCCCGCTTAATTGACCCGTGATCTGAGTGAATTACGAAGAGTTGCTGGCCTTTGCCGGCCGAAACCCGATGTTGTCGGCGGCCCTGGTGGGCCTGACAGTGGCCATCATCGTCACCGAAATCCGTCGCATGACCCGCGGCTACCGTGGGCTGAAGCCGGCTGAATTGACCCAGCTGATCAACGCCGGGGGTGCGGTGGTGGTTGACCTGTCGTCCTCGTCGGACTTCGAAAAGGGCCACATCGCCGGCAGCCGCAACGTGCAGCCCAGCCAGTTCGGCCCGGAGCACAAGCTGGTCGCCAACGCCAAGCAGAGCCCGGTGGTACTGGTGTGCCGCACCGGCACCGCGTCGGAAACGGCCGCCAAGGCCCTGAAGAAGGCCGGTTTCGAAAACGTAAGCGTGCTCGAGGGCGGCATCCCGTCCTGGCAGCAGGCCGAGCTGCCGCTGGTCAAGGGCCGCAACTGATTTTCCCCGATTCGCATCGCGCACCTTGTGCGCGGTGCCACGCGCCCGCATAGCAGGGCATGTAACAATCGGTTTCTACTGTATTCATTACTGCATTCATTCTGGAGCATCAGGAAATGTCCGAAGAGAACACCAACGGCGCCATCGCGCCGGCCGACGCCGCCACCGGTCCCGCCTTCACCGTTGAGAAGATCTACGTCAAGGACGTTTCCTTCGAATCGCCGAATGCTCCGAGCGTCTTCAACGAAGCGGTGCAGCCGGAGCTGCAGCTCAACCTGAACCAGCGCGTGCAGCGCCTGGGCGAGAACGCCTTCGAAGTCGTGCTGGCCGTGACCCTGACCTGCAAGGCCGGCGACAAGACCGCCTATGTGGCTGAAATCCAGCAGGCTGGCGTGTTCGGCCTGATCGGCCTGGAACCGCAGGCCATCGACATGCTGCTCGGCACCCAGTGCCCGAACATCCTGTTCCCGTACGTGCGCCAGCTGGTCAGCGACCTGATCCAGGCCGGTGGCTTCCCGCCGTTCTTCCTGCAGCCGATCAACTTCGAAGGTCTGTACGCGGAAACCCTGCGTCAGCGCCAGGAAGAGGGCGGCACCTCGCTGGCCGACTCCGAGCCGGCCGGTAACGCCTGATCGGCGTTTCGATGAGTCAGAACGCAGACAAGATCGCCGTTCTCGGCGCAGGCTCCTGGGGCACCGCCCTGGCGAGCCTGCTGGCGCGCCACGGTTGCCAGACCGTGCTGTGGGGTCGCGATGCGGCCATGGTCGAGGCCATCGACCAGCGCCACGAGAACACCCGTTACCTGCCGGGCATTCCGCTGCCGGAATCGCTGCGTGCCACCACCGATCTCGCTGCCGCCGTGCAAGGGGCTACCTGGATCCTGGTGGTGGTGCCGTCGCACGCCTTCGGTGAAACCGTGCGCGCGCTGGCTCCGCTGCGACCGGCCGGTGCCGGCGTGGCCTGGGCTACCAAGGGCTTCGAGCCCGGCTCCGGCCGCTTCCTGCATGAAGTCGCCCGCGAAGTGCTGGGTCCGGACGTGCCGCTGGCCGTGGTCACTGGCCCGTCGTTTGCCAAGGAAGTCACCCAGGGCCTGCCCACCGCGATCACCGTGCACGGTGACGACGTGGACTTCGCCCAGCAGGTGGCTGAAGCCATGCATGGCCCGGCCTTCCGCGCCTACACCGGCGACGACATGGTCGGTGCCGAGCTCGGCGGTGCGATGAAGAACGTGCTGGCTGTCGCCACCGGCGTGGCCGATGGCATGCAGCTGGGCCTGAACGCCCGTGCCGGCCTGATCACCCGTGGTCTGAATGAAATGCTGCGGCTGGCTGCGGCGATCGGTGCCAAGCCGGAGACCCTGATGGGTCTGGCCGGGCTGGGCGACCTGGTGCTCACCTGCACCGGCGACCTCTCGCGCAACCGCCGCCTGGGCCTGGCTCTGGGCCGTGGCCAGACGCTGCAGGACGCGATCCGCGAAATCGGCCAGGTGGTGGAATCGGTGCAGACCGCAGACGAGGTCATGCGCCAGGCCCGCCGCCACGGCATCGACCTGCCGATCTCCGACGGCGTGCGCGCCGTGTTGCACGGTGAACAGACCCCGGCCGAAGGCCTGCAGGCCCTGCTGGCCCGCGAACAGAAACCGGAATACCCGGACACCCTGTTCAAGTGATCCAGACAAAACCCCGGCGAAAGCCGGGGTTTTTGTTTCCGCCAGCGTCGCGTCTCGTAGTGACACGCCATGCGTGTCAACGCCATCTCACATCGACCGCAATCTCGGCCATTCCATGCGCAACCACGGCGTCAGCCGCGCATCGGCATCGGTCAGCTCGGCATCCAGTGCTGCGGGTTCCACCCAGCGCAGCGCGGCTACCTCCTCCGGATTAGGTCGCGGTGCATCCGCCGGAATGCGCGCGGTGAACACATGGCACAGCTCATGCTCGGCACCGTCTGCCTGATAGCGCGCCCAATAGGTAAAGTCGAAACACCAACGTGGTGCGTCGAGCAGCGTCACCCCCAGTTCCTCCACGCAACGCCGCTGCACGGCCTCGCGCAGGGTTTCGCCCCAGCGCGGATGCGAGCAGCAGCTGTTCGCCCAGAAACCCGGCCATAGCGGTTTGCGCGCGCTGCGCTGCTGCAGCAGCACCCGCCCAGCAGCATCGAACAGAAACAAGGAGAACGCGCGGTGCAGAATGCCGTCGCCGGCGTGACACTGCGCCTTGCTTAGCGGCCGCAGCGGGCGGTCGTCGGCAGTAACGGTAATCAGTGCGTCGCCGCCATGGGGGCTGGCCAGAATGTCCATGCCGCAAGCGTGCCAGAGCCAGCACACTCAGTTGTGGCCAGATGTGGCCGTGCGTACAGCGCCTCCTTGCTACCGTATGCGTGCCTGAAACCGTATCTGCGTGCGCCGTGACCCACCTGCTCGTTGTTGATGACCACCGCTCCATCCGTGAACCACTGGCCGCGTATCTGCGCCGACAGGGCTATGAGGTCAGCACGGCGGCGGACGGCCCGGCCACCCGCGCCCGCCTGCAGGAGCAGCGTTACGACCTCGTGGTGCTCGATCTGATGCTACCCGGCGAAGACGGTCTTTCCTTGTGCCGGCACATCGACAGTACGCATGGCACGCCGGTCATCATGCTTACCGCACGCACTGACTACCCGGACCGCATCGAGGGCCTGGACACCGGCGCGGCTGACTACGTGACCAAACCCTTCAACGTGGACGAACTGGTCGCGCGCATCCGCAGCGTGCTGCGACGATCGGTCGCAGCAGCACCACCGCCGCGCGAAGATGCCGGCGTGCTGCATTTCGAAGGCTGGTCGCTGGATCTCGCGCATCACCGCCTGCACGATCCTGCCGGCGTGCACGTGCCACTCAGCACGATGGAGCAGCGCCTGCTGCACTCGTTCCTGCAGCGCCCGAACCAGGTGCTCAGTCGAGATGACCTGCTGGATCTGGTCAACCGTGACAGCCTCGCCTTCGACCGCAGCATCGACAGCCAGGTCAGCCGCCTGCGCCGCAAGCTGGAAGACGACCCGCGCCACCCGGTGCTGCTCAAGACCGTCTGGGGCACGGGCTATCTGCTGGCCGCGCAGGTCGAGCGCGTGCCGGCATGAAGCTGCTACCGCGCAGTCTGGGCGGGCAGCTGGCCGCGCTGATGCTGGGCGGCTTCCTGGTCGGCAGCCTGTTCGGCACCATCGGGCTGTGGTCACGTGCCGGCGCACTGCACCCCATCGCCCGCGAACACGCGCTGTCGCGCACGCTGACCGCGTACCGGCTGGCGCAGCAGCAGCCGGCCGATGACAGCCGTTGGCTGGACACCTTCAACACGCGGGTGGCACAGCTGTGGATCGACCGAACCCCCAGCCCGGTGAGCATGGGCGAGCGTGAGCTGGAGCTGGCTGCTGCACTGCGTGAGCGGTTGTCCGCCAGCGCCGTCGCCGTGCGCATGCCATGTCGCCCCGATGCACTGCGTCCCGCGCTGCAGGTGGCAGGCAATGAACTGGAATGCCTGGAGATCGACCTGGCACTGGGTGACGGTCGCTGGCTGCACACCCGCCAGACCTTGCCGGTGCAGTCGCTGTGGCGCGAAAGCTGGCAGCTGCTGCGCTTCTCGTTGCTGATGGGCATTCCGCCGGTACTCATACTGATGTACCTGTTCGTCAATCGCATCCTGCGCCCGACCACCGCGCTGACCGAGGCGGCCGAGCGCATGAGTCGTGGCGAGCGTCTTGAACCCTTGCAGGTGCAGGGCCCGGATGAAATCCGCGAGATCGCCGTGGCGTTCAATGAGATGCATGAACGCATCACCCGCTTTGTCGACGAACGCACCCGGATGCTGGCGGCGATCAGCCACGATCTGCGCACGCCGCTCACCTCGCTGGTGCTGCAGGCGGCGATGTTGCCGGAGAGCGATGAGCGCACCGAGATGCTGCGCACGCTGGAAGAAGTGCGCCTGATGGTGGATGAGACCTTGCGCTTTGCCACGGCGAACGCGCGTGCCGAGTCCAGTGCACCGACCGACCTTGCGGCGATGCTGCGCGCGCTGTGTGAGCGTCACACGGCACTCGGACAACAGGTGTCACTGCAGGCACCTGCCACGTTGATCTATCGCTGCCGGCCGATGGCGATGCGTCGTGGGCTGGGCAATCTGATCGAGAATGCGGTGACCTATGGTGGTTCTACCCGTGTGACGCTGCGGGACGCTGGCGATGCAGGCGTGGTGGTGGAGATCCAGGACGGCGGTCCCGGCATTCCTGACGAGATGATGGAACGTGTGTTCGAGCCCTTCTTCCAGCTGGATGCGGCGCGCAATCGGGACGCCAGCAGCAGCGTGGGGTTGGGATTGGCGATTGCGCGTGATTGCATCCAGGCGCATGGGGGCAGCATTACGTTGCGTAACGTCGAAGGGAGTGGGTTGCTGGTGCGGGTGGCGTTGCCTTCTGCTTGAATCCGGCACCGCGATGACGCGCATGGCGCGTCACTACGCGGGCTACCCGCGCCTACCGCATCGCGTCCGCCACACTTTGGCAAATTTTCAACGAACCCCGGCACTAAGCTTCACCCACAGAGAACGCCCTCACCGCCGCCAGGCGGCGAGGGCGTTCGTGTTTCCATAAAAGCCTTTAAAATCAATGCTTTGAATTGATTCCAATCAATGTGCACGGCGGCTCTCAGGCGGAGTATTTGTCTCAGGCAATCCCGGAGACACATTGATGAGCAACACCCTCCCCAACGCATCACAGGTCACCGACCTGCGCTCGGCCATCGAACTGCTCAAGCAGTACGAAGGCGAATACATTGAAACCAACGAACCGGTCGATCCCGAAGCCGAACTGTCGGGCGTGTACCGCTACGTCGGTGCCGGCGGCACCGTCATGCGCCCCACCCGTACCGGCCCGGCCATGGTCTTCAACAAGGTCAAGGGCTTTGACAACGTCCGTGTGCTGATCGGCCTGCTGGCCTCGCGCGAACGTGTGGCCCGCATGTTCGGCGTGGAAAAGGAAAAGCTTGGCTTCCTGCTGAAGGACTCGGTCAACAAGGCCATCGCCCCGGTGGTGATCCCGCGCGAAAAGGCGGTGTGCCAGGAAGTCGTACATCTGGCCAGCGATCCGGCCTTCGACCTGCGCACGCTGCTGCCGGCCCCGAAGAACACCCCGGAAGATGCAGGCCCGTACTTCACCCTGGGCATGGCCTATGCGGCCGACCCGGAAACCGGCGAACACGACGTCACCATTCATCGCCTGTGCGTGCAGAGCCGCGATGAGATCTCCATGTACTTCGTGCCCGGCCGTCACCTGGACCAGTTCCGGATCAAGGCGGAGAAGGCAGGCAAGGCACTGCCGATCACCATCAGCATCGGCGTCGACCCGGCCATTGAAATTGGCGCGTGCTTCGAGCCGCCGACCACCCCGCTGGGCTTTGACGAGCTGTCCATCGCCGGTGGCCTGCGCGGCCGCGCGGTTGAACTGGTGGAGGGCGTGTCGGTCGGCGCGCGCGCTATCGCCAATGCCGAAATCGTCATTGAAGGCGAACTCGTCCCCAACTACCGCGTACGCGAAGACCAGAACACCAACACCGGCAAGGCGATGCCGGAATTCCCCGGCTACACCGGCGAAGCCAAGCTGGAAGTACCGGTGATCAAGGTCAAGGCGGTCACCCATCGTCGCAACCCGATCCTGCAGACCTGCATCGGTCCCAGCGACGAGCACACCAACATGGCCGGCATTCCGACCGAGGCCAGCATTCTGCAGTTGGTGGAGCGTGCGCTGCCGGGCCTGGTGCGCAATGTGCATTGCCCCTCGCCGGGCACCGGCAAGTACGTGGCGGTGCTGCAGGTGGGCAAGCGCGGTCCGCAGGACGAAGGCCGCCACCGCCAGGCCGCACTGCTCGCCTTTGCTGCGTTCTCGGAACTGAAGCACGTGTTCCTGGTGGACGAAGACGTCGACCTGTTCGACCTGTCCGACGTGATCTGGGCGATGACCACCCGCTACCAGGGTGACGTGGACACGGTGTTCATTCCCGGCGTGCGCTGCCATCCGCTCGATCCCTCGCAGGATCCGGCGTTCAGTCCGTCGATCCGCGACCACGGCATCACCTGCAAGACCATCTACGACTGCACCGTGCCGTACAAGCTCAAGGAAAACTTCCAGCGTTCGCAGTTCATGGAAGTGGACGTGGAGCGTTTCATTCCAGGCTTCCGGAAGTAAGGGGAGTAGTGCCATGCAAAAGCCCCGAGTCATCGTCGGCATCAGCGGCGCGACCGGCTTCCAGTATGGCGTCAAAGCCCTCCAGCTCCTTCGGGAGCTGGGGGCCGAGACCCACCTGGTGATGTCCAAGGCGGCGGGCCTCACCCGCCAGCATGAAACCGATTTTGATCGCGCCGCAGTGGAAGCACTCGCGGACGTGGTGTATCCCTCCGGCGCGGTGGGTGCACCCATTGCCAGCGGTTCGTTCCGCACCCTCGGCATGATCGTTGCGCCGTGCTCCATGCGGACGTTGGCCTGCATTGCCAACGGCATGACCGACAACCTGCTGACCCGCGCCGCCGATGTGGTGCTGAAGGAGCGGCGCAAGCTGGTGCTGATGGCCCGCGAGACGCCGTTGCACCTGGGTCACATCCGCAACATGGCCAAGGTCACCGAATACGGTGCCATCGTGTTCCCGCCGGTGCCTTCGCTGTATGCCGGCCCGCAGAGCGTGGACGACATCATCGCCCACAGCGCCGCACGCGCCATCGGCCTGCTGGGGCTGGAGCATCCGTCCACCCCGCGCTGGGGCGAAACCATCAATGCCACCTTGGCCGAAGGAGAAGCCGCATGATCGTCGGACCGTGGATCAATGCCGGGGCCGTGCTCTTCGGTGCGCTGGCCGGTGCTGCGCTCTCCACCCGCATTCCCGAACGCGTGCGCAGCGCCATGCCGCTCACCTTCGGGTCCGCCTCGCTGGCGATGGGCGTGGTGATGATCGCCAACGTCAAGCACATGCCGGTGATGGTGCTGGCCGCCATTCTCGGTGCGCTGCTGGGCGAGATCATCTGGCTGGAGCGTGGCATCGGCCGCGTCGGTGCCAGCGCCAAGGCCATCGTGGAACGTGTGGCGCCTGCGCCGAAGGGCATCAGCCATGACGAGTTCCTGGAGAAGTTCGTCGCCATCCTGGTGCTGTTCGCCGCATCCGGCACCGGCATCTTCGGGGCCATGAACGAAGGCATGACCGGCGACGCCACCATCCTGATCGCCAAGTCGTTCCTGGACCTGTTCACTGCCGCTATTTTCGCCATCACCCTGGGCTACTCGGTCGCCACCATCGCGGTGGTGCTGCTGGCGGTGCAGCTGGCGCTGGCCTACGGCGCAACGCTGATCCTGCCGATGACCACGCCGGCGATGATCGACGACTTCAAGGCCGTCGGCGGTCTGCTGATGCTGGCCACCGGCCTGCGCATCTGCGGCATCAAGTCGTTCCCGGTCGCCAACATGCTGCCCGCGCTGATTCTGGCCATGCCGATTTCCGCGCTGTGGGTGCGGTTCTTCTAGGAGGTGCGCCATGCAAGAAGTCCCCGCCGCACTCCAAGCCGTGCTCAACCAGTACAACGTGCTGTCGCTGGCCGTCTGCTACGACGACATTCCGTGGGCCGCCAACGCGTTCTACGTGTATGACGACAGCGAACAGCGCTTGATCCTGATGAGCTCGCTGGACACCCGCCACGGCGAGATGCTGTCGGTGAACCGCCAGGTGGCCGGCACCATCACCCCGCAGTTCGACGACATCAGCCAGATCCACGGCGTGCAGTTCCTGGGCGTGGCCCGGCAGCTGGATACCCCCGGCCTGGCGGGTCCGGCACTCGAACGCTACTACCAACGCTTCCCGCTGGCGGCCGGCATGACCGCCGCTGTGTGGGACATCCATCTGGTGCGTCTGAAGCTGACCGACAACCGGTTGGGTTTCGGCACCAAGGTCCAGTGGAGCCGGCACGCCGGCCGGGTCATCCCCGGCGCTACCGCCCTCCATACCCCCCTGACGACATCGTCACTCTGAGGAATACCCGGTATGAAACCGCATCACATCGCCCCCTCGCTGCTTGCACTGGCCCTGCTGGCCAGCCCTGCCTTTGCCCAGACCCTGGCCGGCCCCGCGCTGCCGCGCGGCGAGCAGCAGGTACTCAAGGTCACCCGTTACACCGATGACGGCAGTGAAGGCACCCTGCGCTGGGCGCTGGAAACCAACAACGCCAACCCCGGCCACTACCGCATCGAGCTCTCCGCCATCGGCCAGGCCCCGTATGTGATCCGTCCCACCCGTGAACTGCCGCCGATCAAGGGCCCGGTGGTGATCGAGAACGTGGACTGGGCACGCAACGGAACCTTCGTTGCCATTGATGGCGGAGCCTACGTACAGGGCCCCGGCACCCGTGCCTGCCCCGGTGCCGTACCCGGCCAATACGGCACCAACGTACGCACCACCACCAAGCCCGGCCTGATCCTGCGCGATACCGAAGCGGTGGAGATCCGCGGGCTGGAGATCAGCAACTTCTGCATCGGCATCCTGGTCAACCGCGCCAGCGGCAATCTGATCCGTGACAACCGCATTGTCGGCAACAAGGGCGGAGCCGGGATCATGGTCACCGGTGATGACGGCAACGGCAATTCCACTGCCACCAGCACCGTGCACAACAAGATTCTCAACAACCGCTTCGTCAACAACGGCGACGCCATGGAGATGACCCGGGGGGCGGCTTTCAATCTGATCGCCGGCAACTTCATCACCAGCGACGACAAGGCCAATGAAGAGCCTTCGCAGGGTCTGGAGATCCTGTGGGGCAACGACAACATGGTCGTGCACAACCACTGGGAAAACCTCTCTGACGGCGTGCAGCTCAACTGGGGCAACCGCAACTACATTTCCGGCAACACCTTCACCGGTAACTCTTCGGCCGTCACCCTCAGCGGCACCGGCAACATCGTTGACGGCAACACCATGACCGGCAACCGCGTGGCCGTCTCCGTGCGTCCGCAGGCCGCTCCCGGCAAGGACGCCAGCCCCGGCCGCAACCGGGTGACCGGTGCCGCGGTGAACACCATCACCGCCAATGAGATGCACGGCAATGGTGTGGACATCCGCCGCTGCTTCGCCGGTGGTTCGTGCCTGCCTGAGCTGAAAGGGGCCATCGTGTTCAACGTGCCCGGACTTGAGCACGGCCGCTTCATCGGCAACCGCGGTGGCGGCGTGGAAAGCGATGTCAGCAAGCTGGAAACGGTCTGCGCGCTGGATGGCGCAGTGGAAGGCTGCGAAGCAGCTCCCAACCATGGCCAGGCGGCTCCCGCGCTGCTTGCCACCCTCGGTATGGCCAAGGGCGCGGTCGGCGTGAAGGGCGAGATCCAGGGCTCCCCCAACACCCTGTACCGCGTGGAGCTGTTCGCCAACGGCACCGCGGGTGCGCTGGAGGCCGAACATTATCTCGGCTTCGTGCAGGTGCAGGTGGATGGCACTGGCAAGGGCCAGTTCGTCTATCCGCTGAGCTCGGCAGATGCCGCCAAGGCCGCCAACGTCACCGCCACCGCAACCCGCCCGGACGGTGCCACCTCGCCGCTGAGCGCCCCGCTGGCACTGCGCCGCTGAGCTACGCGGTTCCTGCAACACCGGGTGCGGCCGCCGCGCCGCACCCGCGATCTCCCCACACTGCAACAAAGGATTGCAATGAACACCTCCCCCCTTAAGGGCTGCCCGCAGGCAGTCACGGCCCTGTGTGGCCTGCTGCTGGCCCTGCCGTTCGCAGCGGCCGCCGATAACGGCAACGCCTTCTCCGGCCAGACCATGACCGGTGACTGGAACGGCGTGCGCACCGACCTCGCCGAAAAGGGCATCAACGTACGCGGTGGCTTCATCACCGAAGCGGCTGGCGTGGGTTCCGGCGGTATCGACCACAGTGCCCGCAACGCCTTCCAGACCCAGGTCGGGGTGGACGTGGACATGGGCAAGCTGACGAACTTCTGGGGCGACGGCCGCTTCCACCTGACCATCAATGATCGTCGTGGCCGCGGGGCTTCGCAGGAACTGGCCGGCAATGACTACATGCCGATCCAGGAGATCTACAGCGACCAGTTCACCCGCCTCACCGAACTCAGCTACGACCACAACTTCTTCAACCGGAAGATGAACTGGAAAGCCGGCTACTACGTGATGGGCAATGATTTCGGCATCAACCAGATCATGACCAACTTTGTGAATGCCGCGCTGTGCGCGCACCCCATCTCGCTGTCCACCAGCGCCGGCTGGACCAACTGGCCGCGTCCGCGCTGGGCCACCCACATCACCATTCATCCCACCTCGGAAACCACACTGCGCACCGGCATGGTGCTGGTGAACCCGAACTACAACCTGGAAGAGAACCGCTGGAGCCTGCATGAGCACGGCACCACCGGCCACCTGTACCCGATCGAGTTCGAGTGGGCCCCGGGCACCGCCAACAAGGGCAACTACCCCGGTCACTACAAGGTGGGCTACTACTACGACACCAGCGACATGGCGATGGTCGGCAACCGCGCCGATCAGATGGCTGACCACCGCGAAGGCGGCTATGTGATGGTGGACCAGAAGGTCACCAACAACGCCACCAACGGCGGCCTGATCCTGTTCGCGCAGTACACCGCGCAGTCGCAGCAGACCGCGGCGATCCATCGCTGGTTCTCGGCCGGCTTTGTCTACCAGGGCCTGATCGAAAGCCGCCCGCAGGACCGGATCGCCGTGGGCTACGTGCGTGCCTCGGTGAATCCGCATCAGATCGAGCGGCAGATGCAGCTGCAGGCGATGGGCCTGATCACCGACCCGGACTTCGAGCTCAATACCGCCGAAGAGCTGGTCGAGCTGGCCTACACCTTCCAGCTCAAGCCGTGGTTGTCGCTGCGTCCGGACGTGCAGTACATCACCAAGCCGGGTGCGTTCCGCTACAAGAACACCCAGGACGTGATTGCCCTCGGCCTTCAGGCCAAGGTCACTTTCTAAGCCGCGTTGACCGTCCCCCGGCCGCACCCCCCTGCGGCCACCCGCCCCGGTGCACACCTTTCTCCTGTGCACCGGGGCCTCTTCTTTCGTGAGTCCCCATGACACCTCCCCCCTCCCGTGGCGGCCTGGCCGCTGCCCTGGGGTCGCGGCTGCGGAACCTGCGCATCTCGACCCGCCTGCACCTCATCAACGTGATTGCCGTGGTCGGCATTGCCGCCATCTGTCTGTATGTCGGCGTCACCACCCGCGCCTCGTTGATGGCCGAGCGCCGACAGGCCCTGGCCCAGGTGATGGATGCCACCACCACCGCCATCGCGCACTACGCCGCGCAGGAAAAGCAGGGCGTGCTGACCCGCGAGCAGGCACAGCACAAGGCGCTGGCGGTGGTGCACGACCTGCGCTATGGCGAAGACAACTACGTGTGGATCAACCATGTGTTGGATGAGAAGCGCGCCCGCCGCCTGATGAACGGTGCCAACGACGCCCTGGTGGGCAGCATTGCCGATGCGCCGGCCGACGTGGAGTTCCTGCGCCTGGTCCGCACCCAGGGTGGTGGCGTGGTCGACCAGCGGTGGCCGCGCCCGGGCAGCAACGTCCCGGTGGCCAAGATCACCGAAGTGCGAGGCGTGCCCGACTGGAACTGGGTGGTGGGCTCGGGTGTGTATGTGGATGATCTGTCCGCGGCGTTCTGGGCCGCCATGGCCCGCCTCACGGTGATCTTCATCGTGGTCTGGGGCCTGCTGATGGTCGCCGTGCGCGTGCTCACCACCAGCATCATCGTCCCGCTGCGGCATGCCACCGACGTTGCTACCGCCATTGGGCAGGGCAATCTGGACACGCCCTTCCGCAATTGCGGCCGCAATGAGATCGGCTCGTTGCTGGACGGTATGGCGCGCATGCAGCAGCAACTGCGCGCCTTGATGGACGCACAGAACACGATGGCGCGTGAGCATGACGCCGGCATGCTCAGCTACCGCGTGGACGACACCGCGTTCGCCGGACAGTTCGGGGCCATGGCCCGCGATACCAACGCACTGGTAGACGCCCACGTGCAGACCCAGCAGCAGTTGATGGACGTGATGGCGCACTACGCCGTGGGCGACCTCGACCACAGCGTGCCGGACTACCCGGGCGAGAAGGCGGAGATCACCCGCACGATGGCCACGGTCAAATCCAACCTCTCGGCGATCAACGCCGAGATCCGCCGCCTTGCCGAGGCGGCGGCGGCAGGGGACTTCAGTCAGCGCGGTGACGCGCAGCGGTTCCAGTTCGGTTTCCGCGCGATGATCGATGACCTCAACGCCATGATCGCCAGCGCCGACACCAACCTGGAGCAGATCTCGCACCTGCTCAAGCAGATCGCCAGCGGCGACCTCACCGCGCGCATGGATGGTGACGCTCGGGGGGTGTTCGCCCGGATGCGCGATGACGCCAATGCCACCGTGGCCCAGCTCACCGGCATCATCGGCCGCATCCAGCAGGCAAGCGGCAGCATCAGCACCGCTGCCGCCGAGATTGCCGCCGGCAATGACGATCTGTCGCAGCGGTCCGAGCGCCAGGCGGCAGACCTCGAAGAAACCGCCGCCTCGATGGAAGAACTGACGTCCACCGTGCAGCAGAACGCCGAGCACACCCGTCAGGCCGACCGTGCCGCACAGGACGCCGGGGTGGCCGTGCGGCGCACCGGTGAGGCCATCGATGGCGTGGTGCAGGTCATGACCCAGATCAGTGAGGCCTCGAACCGGATCACCGAGATCATCACCGTGATTGACGGCATCGCCTTCCAGACCAACATCCTCGCCTTGAATGCAGCGGTGGAAGCCGCCCGCGCCGGCGAGCAGGGCCGGGGCTTTGCGGTGGTGGCCAGTGAGGTACGCACCCTGGCCCAGCGCAGTGCGACCGCCGCCAAGGAGATTGCCAGCCTGATCCACGCCTCGGGCGAGCGCGTGGAAGCCGGGCTGGAAATCAGCGCCAATGCCGGTGAAGCCATCATCACCCTGCGCCAGGCCGCCGCACGCACCACCGACCTCATCAATGAGATCTCTGCGGCGAGCACGGAGCAGGCCAGTGGTATCGAACAGGTGAACCAGGCCGTGGTCAGCATGGACCAGACCACCCAGCAGAACGCGGCGCTGGTGGAGGAAGCCACCGCCGCCGCCCGCAGCCTGGAGCAGCAGTCGCAATCACTGATGGAGGCGGTTGCGGTCTTCAAGCTCCATCACCCGTAGAGCCGGGCTTGCCCGGCTGCTCTTCGCGTAATGCCAAAACCCCCAAAAAAAGAAAGCCCGGCTAGGGAGCCGGGCTTTCGGTGACGCGTGGGAGAGAGGTCACACGTCATACAACAACGTACTGCATCTATATTTCAACACTTACCACGTGAAGCGCGGCCCAACGAAATACTCCTTGTCACCACCCTTGGCCAGCTTCACTTCACCACTCAGGCCCCAGTTCGGGGTGAACTTGGCCTGGGCACCCACGCGGCCATAGAACTCGCCGTCCGGGTTGATGCCGTGCTTCTTGCTGAAATCTTCATAGCCGGCCATGGCGTAGCCCTCGAAGTTCGGGGTGAACGCGGTGCGCACGCCCACTTCGGTGCTGTAGCCGTTGAAGTCCAGACCGTGCTTCGGGTCGAACTTCTGGTACGCCACGCGGGCCACCAGGTCGGTGGTCGGGGCGATGCCGTAGTTGTAGCCGGCACCGATGCGCCACTGGTCAACGTCGGCGTTGCCGCGCTTGGTTTCCTGCGCGTTGTAGTCACCAAAGATGTGGAAATTCGGATGCACAGCCACGGAGCCCTTCACGCCCCAGCCGTCCGCATCGCCACCCTTGGCGTCGGTGTTCACGTAACCGCCTTCCACGTAGTTGTACGACAGGCCATCGGCGGCAGAAGCGGCGAACGGCAGCGCGGCCATCAGGCCCAGGGCAAGCAGAGAGGTCTTCATAATCGGGACACACCTTTTTTATTTTTGGTTTTGCCGACCACACCGCTCGGGGGAGGGGAGAGAGCGGGTGGTCGACAGGTGTTAAGTATCCGTTTCCTGACGCAATCGACCCTGAATATTGAACTGACCAGTACATGAATAAGGCTCGGGTTCAGGGAACTTCGGTGGTTGGCGCATGCTGAACCCGGAGCGGTTGAAAATGTGTTCTATAAGTGCCACTTTGTGACCGTCAAGATTCCATATATAGACCCACGATGGCCAAGAAGTCCCATCCAATGACCCCTGAAACCCTGACAGCCAATGTGCGGCTGGGTGCGGCCATACGCGACGCCCGGGTGCGGCGCAGATTGACCCAGGCCCAGTTGGCTGAGCGCGCGGGCTGCGGGAAGGTCACGATTGGAAGGCTGGAGTCCGGCGATCCAGGCGTGAGCATCGGGACGACACTGGAGGTGCTGGCGACCTTGGAGCGCGAATGGCTCGCAAGTGTGGTCGCCATTCCCGAGCAGGACCTGCAAGGGCGCCAACTTGAGCGTTTGCGCCTACCTCAACGCGTTATCAACCGTGAGGCTGAGTTCTGATCATGGCGCGCCTATACGTTTTCGCCCCATTGGGTACCGCGCATCGTTTGGTTGGTCGCATCGACTGGGAAGCTGGACTGCCGGCTGGACAACTGCCGCTGGTACTCGCGCGCATGCGTAAACTCTGAGCACATTGCTGGCCAACACGTATGGACCTCGAGGAGCCTACTTGGAATGACGCAACTCCACTTCGAATCTCCCGATGGATCAACGCAGATCGCGTCACCCACTGCCCAACAGATGGCAGACATCCTCCTGCACTCTGATGCGAGCTACTGGCAGCGCGGGGGGAATGGTCAAGCCGTGTTATCCATTGGCTCCATGCCTGTGATGTCATTCACGTGTCCGGTCGAGGACAGCTTCTTCATAGAGACCTACCTGGATGACAGATGCGTCATCTACGACCGAAGCGGCCGACAGGAACACGTTGTCTCCGAACTGGGCGGCGACCCATTCCGCATTCCGCTGGCATGTCTGGTCACACCGCAGGTCGCGGCACAGGTTGCCAGCCAGTTCGTCCAGACCCGGCAGTTGCCAACCTGTGTCCACTGGGTGCCAATGGGTGACGTACCGTTCGATGTGGGATGGTACGACGAATGAAGGGTGCCGACTCTGGCTGAGCAATAGTCGGCGCGAGCCAGCTTGGCACAACGGTGAGGGCGCTTGATTGCCCCTCTACCAGAACCGCCTTAGCAACCTGCGCAGGTGCCTGCGGGTACCACCCTTGAAACCGGCCTTCTCCCAAGCGAGCGAGCCGCGTATCTGTAGAAGGATCTCCGTGCCCTGACGCGACGGTCCGGAGCGCACCCTCAGCGTGCCGCCGACGCGCGCGGCGCGCTCACGCATGCCCGCCAAGCCCCAGTGTCCGTTACCCGCAAGGCTGTCCGGCTGGAAGCCCACGCCATCGTCGCGAATGCGGAGTGCGAATGCGTGCCGTGAGTAGCGGATCCTGATATCAACCGAGGACGCCTCTGCGTGCTGGAATGCATTGAGCAGCGCCTCGCGTCCGATCATGTACGCCTCCTCCCAAACGCGCTGTTGAATCGGCCGGGGCGCGCCTTCCACCACAAGCCGCACCACAGGCACGTCCTGTCCGGTTTCTTCCTGTACACCCAGCAGGGCCGCCCCGAGGTCGCGTGATTCACCGGAATGCCGCCGCAGTCCGCGTACGCGCTCGCGGCCTTCGGCGGCTACGCGCTCTGCGGTGTTGATCGCGGACTCCAGTTCCGTCCTGACCGGGTCGTCGCCAGCCAGCTTCCGGCTCGACGCGTCCAGCCGCAGGATCAGGCCCTGGGTGCTCTGCAGCAGTGTGTCGTGCAGTTCTCGGGCGATGCGCTCACGCTCGCGATGGCGTTCATCCAGCCGGGCGCGGATGCGGGCTCCCACCTGCCTCAGCCTGAGCAGGTACAGCAGCCACAGCACGCCCGCGAGAACGATCACGCACAGCGCTCTGAACCAACCTGTTTCCCAGTAGTTCGGCGCGATGGAGATCACCAGGCTGTCGCCGGTCTCATTCCACACGCCATCATTGTTGCTGGCCATGACGCGGAACACGTAGCGGCCATGGCCCGGCGCGTTGTAGAGGGCCGAACGTTCCGATGTCTCGATCCAGCGGCTGTCGAAGCCCTCCAGCTGGTAGCGGAAGCGCACCCGTTCGGGAATGGAAAGGCTCAGCGCGGTAAAGCCGATGCGCAGGTTGCGCGTGCCGGCGGCGAGCTTGAGCTCGCCTTGGTCGAACGGTAGATCCGTGCCATCCGCCTCCATTGAGAGAATCTCTACCGGCGGCGGAATCAGGTTGCGCGCAATCCTGCGGGGGTCCATCGATACCAGGCCACTGGTGGTGGCAAACCACAACCTGCCGTCGTCGGAGCGGGCAGCGGTAGGCAAAGGCCGGAACTGCGCGGCGATGCCAGGCAATCCGTCCAGTGCATCGAATGTCTCATAGCGCGGCCGTTCGGATCCGCCAAACAGCGCTGGCACATCTGCCGCGCGTACATGCAGCACGCCACGAGCCCCATTGAGCCACAGGTCGCCCGCCGCATCGGAGACGATACCGCTGATGCCCCGGAAGTCCTCGAGGACAGCCGGGACCACATTGCGCACCCGCCCATCTTCAATCAGCGCCAGACCGCGCTCACCGCCAATCCACATCGCGTTGCCGTCTTCGTGCAGCGCCGTGACGTTGCCTACCCGCGGCGCTTCCCCCGACCACGGTGCCTGAAAACGATCACCGTCCATGACGACCACCGCACCCCGCGCAAAGCCGAGCCAGAGCCGGTTCCGTGCATCGACGTGCATCACCAGCGGCGAGTCGCCTGCCGGCAATCCGGCGCGATCCTGTACCTGTGTCCAGCGTCCCTGCTGGTAGCGATGCAGGCCAGGCGTGTTCAACGACAGCCAAAGGGCTCCGTCGCGGGTGAGGGCCATTGCCTGCACGCCAGAGCGTGTGGGCACGGGCAGGTCGGTGATCCTGTGGAACTGGGTGCCTTCTGCTTTCCAGACCCCATCGGGTCCGGCGAGCCACAGGCCACCCGAGGCATCGCGCTGGATCGCGGTGATCGTGGTCGACAAAGCAAGCGGTTCGCGGGTGGTGGCGGTGACCCGCTGCAACGGCTGGTTACGGGTCCCCACCACCAGGCGGTCACCATCGGCGGCGATGGCGAAGTCCTGCGAACCCTCCGGCATCGGCACCTCGGCCAGGTTGGCATGGCGGAAGCGATCCAGGCCGCGACTGCTGCCTACCCACAGATTTCCTTCGCGGTCCTCCAGCAGTGGCTGCAGATAGTCGGAGCTGAGGCCATCGGAGCGCTGGAGGCGCTCGGGGCGCGGCATCGCATCCCCAGGACCAAATCGCAGCAGCCCAGCGCCCAACGTGCTGGCCCACAGCACGCCGTCGCGGTCGAACAGCAGGCCCGCCGACGGCGCGTCCTCCCCCGTCCCGGAAAGGGGACGGATACCGCCATCCGCCTCGGCCACCCAGATCGCGCCATCCGGAGCCTGCGCGATCTGGCTGACGCGGCCCACCTTGCCGGGCACCGCAACGAAAGCGCTTGAACCCCGCCGCAGCACCACCATGCCGTCCCCGGTAGCGATCCACAGCGTGCCTTCGCGATCGGTGAACACGGTGCGGGCCTGCTGCCCGGGGTAGGCCATCGACGCGGCAGGTCGGTTCCAGCGTTGCCCGTCGAAATAGAAGGGGCCGGTAAATGTGGCAGCCCACAGGCGGCCTTCAGCGTCTTCGGCCATGCGGTAGACGGTGCTGGTGGGCAAGCCCTGCTGCACCGAGAAGTGGCGCAGGTGGCCGCTTTCGATCAGGCTGATGCCACCGTAGCGGAAGCCGACCCACAGCCCTCCGCTGCGGGAGGTGTACAGCGTGGACACACTGCTCGCGGGAAACGTGCTCGCGTCGGGGGGGATGAAGCGGGTGAAGCGATCACCATCGAAGCGGTAAAGCCCGATCTCCGTGCCCAGCCACAGGTAGCCATCCGGTGTCTGCGCCAGCGCGGTGACCTGCCCGGGTGCACCTTCGTTTACCGTCCATGCCGTGTGGTGGAACTGGGTCACCGATCGCTGCGGATCCAGGGCGGAAGTGGGACCCGCCAGCAACAGCAGGCATCCACAGAGAAGGCAAGCCAGGGCGCGCGTGGGGGACATGAAGTGGGAGCCTGTAGTCTGCGCGCCGGTGCGGCTTGTGCAGGGCGCATCATAGGAGACGCACAGGGCAGCGTGAAGCCTGCGCACGCCAGCCAAGCGCGCGCTGGTAAAGGAGACGTAGAGCCACGCCTTGCGTGGCTGCGCCGCGATGCCGCGATCGGGAGGGTCGCAGCCACGCAGGGCGTGGCTCTACGGTCGATACCACAGGTTTCGGGATGAACCCGCACCGCCCGGAATCCAGGCGGTGCGAAGTCCACTATTACGCCTCAGCGTAAGCCGGATAGTCGATGTACCCTTCCGCGCCACCGCCGTAGAACGACTCGCGCTTCGGCGCGGCCAGCGGCCAGCCGTTCTTCAGGCGTGCCACCAGGTCCGGGTTGCTGATGAAGCTGGCACCGAATGCGGCCAGGTCAATCACGCCGCCCTCGATCAACTGCTCGGCACGCTCCCGGGTCATGCCACCGGCCAGGATCAGTGCGGTCTTCGGCAGATGCGGCTTCAGGCTGTGCAGCAGGCCTTCAAAGCCACCCTCGCCGCTGCCGCCCGCCGGGCGGTCGCCCATCTTGTAGCCGGACTGGTCCATCAGGTGCACATAGGCCAGCTCGCGCTTGCCGATCTCGCGCGCGAGCGCGGTCTAGGTCGCGCCGATCTCCGGGTACAGCGGCATGTCGAACAGCTGGCCATACGGCGACAGGCGAATCGCGGTGCGCTTGGCTCCGATGCGTGCCACCACCGCATCAATCACCTCCAGGGTGAAGCGCAGGCGGTTTTCCAGCGTTGCGGCGGAGTAGGCATCGGTGCGGTCATTGACCAGCGGGTTGAGGAACTGCTCGTGCAGGTAGCCATTGGCACCGTGGATCTCCACGCCGTCGAAGCCGGCTTCGATGGCGTTGGCTGCCGCCTGCGCAAAGGCCTCCACGATGCGCGGAATCTCTGCGGTTTCCAGCTGGCGCGGTGCCGGCGTCTCAATCAGTGCCGCTTCACCCTGCGCGTTGTAGCCGAACGCCTGTGCGCCCACCGCCTGCTTGGAGCTGGCGCTGACCGGCTGCTGGTTGTCGAACTGGATGGTGGGATGTGACACGCGGCCCACGTGCCACAGCTGGGCGAACATGCGACCGCCGTTGGCGCGCACCGAATGCGTGGTCAAGCGCCAGCCGGCAATCTGCTCGGGGGTGAAGATGCCCGGGTTGAACAGATAGCCTTGACCCTCGCGCGAGATCGGCGTGCCCTCACTCACGATCAGGCCGGCGCTGGCGCGCTGGGCGTAGTAGAGCGCGGTGCGCTCGTCGGCGGCATCGTGCGGCGCACGTGCGCGGGTCAGCGGAGCCATCACCACGCGGTTCTTCAGCGCGGTGCCGGCCAGATCAAAGGGTTCAAACAAACGGCTCATACGGGTGTCCTGCGGGAGGGAAGGGGCGCAGTTGACTGCGCGCTGCCCATCAAGCTAGGGGCTTGCAAAACGGGCTACAATCAGGCCGCCCGGCAAATCACTATTGCTGGAATCGCAATTTATCCACCGGTGCCCCGCCGCCCATGCAGCTCAAGGCTCTCCGCTACTTTCTGACCGTTGCCGCCACCGGCAGCTTCCTCGCGGCCGCCCGGCAATACAGTGTTCCAGCCTCGTCGGTGTCGCGCTTCATTGCCGCGCTGGAAAAGGAGCTGGGCAAGCAGCTGCTCTATCGCAGCACGCGCGCGGTGCGCCTGACCGAGGCCGGCGAGCGGTTCCACCAGCAGGTACGCGACGCACTGGAGATCCTTGACCAGGCCGCCGAGCAGGTGGAGGGTAAAGACGCCGGCATCAGCGGGCTGATCCGCATCAACGCCCCCGAATCCCTGGGTCGCCGGCACATCGCGCCGATCATTGCCGCGCTGCAGGAGCAGCACCCGGCACTGGTGGTGGAACTCACCCTCACCGACCTGTACATCGACCCGGTGCAGGACGGCGTGGACATCACCATCCGCATCGGCCCGCTGGTGGATTCGGGCTTGATCGGCAAGGTCATCTCGCCCAACCGCCACCAGGTCGTGGCAAGTCCGGCCTACCTCGAAGCCCACGGCACACCCGAAACGCCGGAGGACCTGCTGCAGCACCGCTGCCTGGTCTACAAAGGGCAGCTGGGCATGCAGCGCTGGTACGTCAATGCGGGCGACGAGCAACCGCTGAAGGTGCTTAACGTCACCGGTCCGCTACGCAGCAACAATGCGGAGGCGTTGTTGGCGGCCGCCGTCGCCGGACGTGGCATCGTGCTGTTCCCGGACTGGATGTTCGAAAACGGAACGTTTGCGCGCGGCGACATGGTGAAGCTGCTGCCGCAGTGGCAGTTCTCCACCCAGCCGGATCAGGTGTACCTGCAGATGCTGTCGCCCGAGAACAAGATGCGCTCGCGCAAGGTGCAGACCGTGTCGGCATTCATTCTGGAGGCGATTGGCTCGCCGCCGTACTGGTGTCTGGATTGCTGAGCAACCCAGGATGAAAAAAGCGGTCCCGGCACCATTCATCCCCGCCGGGACCGCCACAGAACATCCCTGTTACTGCTATGGCGGTCGCAGGGGAGCGGCGCTCCTCGTCAAAGCGCCGACACAACCAGCCAGTCCACAAAGAATAGAAGTGCGGTAAACGCGCTGCTATCAGGCAATCCCTAAATCGGAAGGCGGGCTACTGGAACAGATCCGATGCCAGACAGTAGCTGATCAGCTCCTGGTCGGACTTGGTGCCCAGCTTGCGCATGGCGCTGATCTTCTGTGTGCTGACGGTCTTGCTGCTGCGACTGAGCTGCTTGGCGATGTCATTGACGGTCAGGCCGTGTGCGAACAGACGAATGACCTCGAATTCACGCGGCGAAAGCGCGCTGGCCGAAGGTGCCTCACCGACGTCGGGCAGCGTCTGCTCAATGGGCAATTCCGGTGAACGGTATACGCGCTTGGCCTTGACCGCCTGCACCGCCACGATCAGCTCTTTGAGGTCGCCGCTTTTGCGCACCACGCCTGCTGCG
>ENA-OWLM01000128-OWLM01000128.1-metagenome-genome-assembly--contig:-NODE-128-length-28626-cov-3.427286_pt1 | contig 28626 bp, 35 predicted proteins | sample MGYA00245349_ERZ651102 | MGnify/ENA primary metagenome ERZ651102 (study PRJEB26857, sample SAMEA4031759) | metagenome | biome: human; feature: oral; material: saliva | place: Philippines | collected 2014... | reverse complement strand
TCTGTCGCGCCCGCATCGAACTCCAGGCGCTTGTTGCGGATCACGTCGCCCGCTTTAAGCACCAGGCGGCCCTTGACCTCGGGCGAGTAGCTGTATGCCCGCGCGGTCGGAAAGAATTGCTTGACCAGCTGATACACGCCTTGGCCCATGCCGGTCGCGTCGATCCCGATGTAAGCCACCGCATACCGCTCTGTGATTTCTTTGATCTTCTTGGCCTGCGCGGCAAAGTCCATTCCGCGAAACTGATGATGCTCCAAGACCCGGAACTTTCCACCGGGCGTGCGCGGAGCCGCCAACACCACACAGCCGGCGGAATCACCTGTAAGCGATGGGTCATATCCCACCAGCACGGGGAAATGCCCGTATGGCCGCAACAAGAACTTCTGCACGTCCACCCATTCAACCATCGCATCGACCATGCAGCCCTGCAACATGGCCAGCGGAAAGATGGACGCCGTATCGTCGATGAACCCGCACATAAGCAGGTTCTCGAACTGATCCGGGCTGTATTCGAGGCGCAGCTCCTCGATGTCGAAGAGGGTGCAGCCCCCCGCCTCTGCGTCCAGGATGGTGACGATCTGGCGCCAGATGCGGTCATCGCAGCGGTGGCCATTCTTCAGTATTGAGTGCGCCAGCTCTATGGCCACCTGGTCGCGCTTGGCCCGCCGCTTGTTGAATACTTCGCCAGTCCAAAGCGGATATGCCTCGTGCGCCATGCTGGACGGCGTAGAGAAGTACGTTTTTCGCCATTGTTTATGCAGGGCCATGCCGCTCGCCACCTTGTTCAGCTCACCGAACTTGGGCACCCAAAAGAACTCATCGAAGTAAAAGTTGCCGTGGTAGCTCTGCGCAGTGCGTGCATTGGTCCCAAGAAAGTACAGATGCGCGCCATTGGGCAAGACAATGGGATCGCCTTTCAGATCCACGTCTGCGGCCTCACGCGCAAACTGGATGATGTACTGCTTGAAGACGTGCGCCTGCGCTTTCGAGGCAGACAGAAAAATCTGATTCCGCCCGGTCGTGATCGCATCAATCAAGGCCTCACGCGCGAAGTACCAAGTGGCACCAATTTGCCGAGACTTCAAGATCATGCGCGTGCGCTGATCCCCGTTGCGTAACCAGACCTTCTGGTAGTCAAAGAGCGAATCACGGAACGCCTGCGAGAGCTTGACCGCCTGGTCATCGCAGATCGCGTTGCGTTCCGGCTTGCGTTTGGGCGCAGCGTTGCGGCGCTCGATGTTGGGATTCAGGGTCGATTCGCGCCCGTCGTCGTCGTACTTGCGCACGCGCGCGGTCTTCTCCAACTGCCGGCCCAGTAGGTCTATTTCCTTGAAGTCGCGGCCATCCTTTTCCGTCTTGGCGATGAGGGCACATAGGCGCGCCTCCAACGCCGATTCCACGCGCTCCACAGGCGAGGCTGCGTCCCAGCCGTCGCGCGTCTTCCAGCTATGCACCGTCGTGCGCTTTTCGCCCAGGTGGCGCGCGATAGACGAGATGCGCCAGCCCTGCCAGTAAAGGTCACGGGCAACGCGGCGCGGGTCGATGTGGTCGGTCGATTGCAACATGCCGTCATCCTGCCGCGGTTCTCCGCGCGCGCGTGAGGCGGGCTCCTCTGGAACGCGCTTTTACAAGCGCCGCGCGTTGAGCGCTGAGGCCGCCGGGGCCAGTATGGCAACACCCGAACACCACCCACCGAGCACACCTTTATGGACAAAAACCGCTGGTTTACCGTGGCCACCGAAGGCCAGACTACCGATGGCCGCAACATCCTGCGCGCCTGGCTGGAACAGATCGCCGAGACCTACAACCGTGAAACCTACGGCGCCCGAATTTGGATGGAGCACATTCGCGGCTTGGTCCCCGAAAGCCCCTTCAAGGCTTACGGCGACGTGCTGGCGGTCCGCACGCAGGAAAACAACGCTGGCAAGCTGGAGCTGCAGGCGCAGCTCGACCCGACACCCGAGCTGGTGGCCATGACCAAGGGCCGCCAGAAAATCTACACGTCCATCGAGCTGCAGGAGGATTTCGCCGGGACGGGCAAATGCGGCCTCATCGGCTTGGGCGTCACCGACAGCCCGGCAAGCCTGGGCACGAGCATTCTGGAATTCGCGGCCAAGAACCCCGCCGCCAATCCGCTCGCATCGCGCAAGCAGTCCCCCAACAACATCTTCAGCAGCGCGCTCGAAACTGCACTGAATTTCGACGCCGATCCCAAAGCATCCGACGAAGCCGCGTCCGCATTCCAGGCCATCGGCGCATTCTTCCGCACGCTGCTGCCGGGTCAAGCGCAGCAGGCACAGCAACAGCCCCCCCAGCAACCCGCGCCTGCCGCGTTCTCTGGTGCGGATGTGGATCGTGCGGTGCAGGCATTCGGAGCACTCGAAAAGGCCTTCAAGCAGACCACGGACAGCCTGGCGCAATCGGTCTCCCAGATCACGGCCGACCTGCAGGAATTCAAGAAGTCCGCAGCGAGTGCCAAAGATCTCGAAGATCTGCGCGCCGACCTGGACAAGACCCCCGGCAATTTCAATCAACGGCCGCAGGCCTCTGGCGGGTCGGCCCGCGTGAAAACCGACTGCTAACGCGCTTAGCCGCACCCATTCACATTCCATTCTCTGGATATCTGACATGCGCAACGAAACCCGCAAGTACTTCAACGAATACCTGGAAGGCATTGCAACGCTCAACGGCGTCACCGACGCCACCAAGACTTTCAATGTCCTGCCCGCCGTGCAGCAGACGCTGGAAACCAAGGTGCAGGAAAGCTCCGCGTTCCTGACCAAGATCAACATGATCGGCGTGAACGATCAGCAAGGCGAAAAGCTCGGCCTTAACCTGTCCGGCCCCATCGCGTCGCGCACCAACACCGAAGAGCGCGACCGGGCGCCGCGTGACCTGACCTCGCTTGACAAGAACGGCTACTACTGCCGGCATACGGACTTCGACTCGTTCATCAAGTACGCGCAGCTTGACGCCTGGGCGATCTTCCCGGATTTCGAGGCCCGCATTCGTGACCTGCTGATCCACCGCCAGGCGCTGGACCGAATCATGATCGGTTTCAACGGGACGAGCGTTGCCGCCAACACCGACCCCGCCACGAACACGCTTCTGCAGGACGTGAACAAGGGCTGGCTGCAGAAGATGCGCGAGAGCGCCGAAGAGCGCGTTATGGCCGACGGCAAGGTGGCCGGCAAGCTACAGGTTGGCGCAACCGGGGACTACAAGAATCTGGATGCGCTGGTGTACGACGCCGTCACGCTGCTGGACCCGTGGCACCGCGAAAACTCCCAGCTCGTCGCCATCGTCGGCCGGGACCTGATGCACGACAAGTATTTCCCGCTGGTCAACCAGGACAGCCGCGCCACCGACACCGTGGCGGCCGACCTCATCATCAGCCAGAAGCGCATCGGCGGCCTGGCAGCGGTCCAGGCACCGTTCTTCCCGGAGAAAAAGGTACTCATCACCACGCTGGACAACCTGTCCCTGTACTGGCAAATCGGCGCGCGCCGTCGCCACGTTGAAGAGAACGCCAAGCGCAGCCGCGTGGACACCTATGAAAGCTCCAACGATGATTACGTCGTTGAAGACATGGGCCTGGCCGCGCTGGTCGAAAACATCGAGCTGGTGGAGGCCTGACCATGACCAGCCCCGCACAACGACACCGCACGCGGGTGCTGGCCTCCAAGGCGAGCGCGGCTGATGGAGCCGCGCCCGCCGTGGTGGGCGGCATCTTCGGCCAAATGATGGCCAAGCTCACCCACGACCGGCGCCGCCTGCACGACATCCGGTCGGTGGAGCGCAAGATTGACCTCAAGCGCGAGCTGGTCCCGGAGTATCGCGATTATCTCGATGGCGTCCTGAGCGGCAACACCGGCCAGCCGGACGAAGTGCTGACCACGCTGATGGTGTGGCAGTTCGACATCGGCGATTTCTGGCGCGGCTTGGCGCTGGCGGACTATGTGCTGCGCCATGGTCTGGCCCTGCCCGAACGCCTCAAACGCAACACAGCCACGCTGCTGCTGGACGACGTAGCGGGCGCCATTGCGGGCGGCGCCGTGCCCAACAATGACGAGGCCATCCTGCTGCTGCAGGAAGTCGCGCGCCTAGTCGATGGCCAGGACGCTCCCGACCAGGCCCGCGCCAAGCTGCACTTGGCCATGGGCAAGACCCTGGCGGCGCAGGCGGGCGACGAGCCGCGAGGCCCGCTGCTTGAAATGGCGCGCGCAGCCGTCGCCCAACTGCGTCGCGCCGTGGACCTGCATAGCGGCGTGGGCTGCAAGAAGCTCATCGAGCAGCTGGAACGCAAGATTAAGAACGCCGGCCAGGCCGGCTAACCGAGTGCCCCAAAGCGCACGGCGGCGCGGGCGGAAGGCTGGTCCCTGACCTGCTGGATGCCCGCCCACCGCCGACCTGACTAGCCCACGCCATGAGCTTCATTGCCCCAGCCCCCGCTACCCGTACCGTCCCGCCCCAGGTCATCGCCAATGATGGCTTTTTCCCGGACATTCCGCTGGACACCGCCCGGCAGACACTACGCCTGGATGGCACCGTTACGGACGAGCGCCTGCGCTTCGCCCTGGTTGGCGCGCTGCTGGAGGCGAGCAACAGCCTAGCCGCCTGGAAGGCAGCACAGCGCGCACGCGGACACGATCAGCTGGCCGATGTACCTGCGGAACTACTGGACGGGGTCAGCCGCCTGCAGCATGCCTACATTCGCGCCGTGTACAGCCTGGCGAAGGCGGACCTCATCGAGCGCATGACCGACTACGACACCACGGCGGCCGGCCAGAAGCGGGCGGAATGGCTTACCGAGGCGTCGGACGATCACCGCCGCAATGCTCGCTTCGCCATTGCCGACGTAACGGGTGCGCCGCGCGCCGTGGTGGAGCTGATCTGATGCTGGTGCGCGCACTTCAAGGCGACACCGTGGACGCGCTGTGCTGGCGGCACCTTGGTACAACCCGCGATGTGGTCGAACAAACCTACGAACTCAATCCCGGCCTGGCCGACCTGGGCGCGGTGCTGCCGCATGGCCAGGTCGTGACGCTGCCGGATAGCCCCCCTCAACCATCGGCGGCGCCAGCCGTCAAACTCTGGGATTGATCCAATGGCCGAACCCTCGACCGTATCGGGCGCCGTGGCCACCACGCTGGTATCTGGCGCGGCCCTGTCGCAAATCTTGCCCCTGATCGACGCCAACGCCGCCTTCGGTGCGGTCATGGGCGCGGCCTTGGTTGCGAGCACCAAGAAAGACCTGACCGCGTGGAAGCGCTTCGCGTCGTTCCTCCTGTCCGGCCTGTGCGGCTACGGCGGCGCGGGCGAGATCGTGGCCCGCGAGCTGGCCAAGGAATCCTTCCTTCCCGCCCTTGTTGGCGCCCTCGTCATCGTGCCGCTGGCATTGAAGCTGCTGGCCAGGGCACCGGACTTTGACCTGAGTGCCCTTTCTCGCGTCTTTGGGGAAAAGAAATGACCGACTTGCACCCGACCCCTGCCCTGTCCACCGTTGCGGTCGCCTGCGCCGTCCTGTACGCACTGACGGCGGGACGCTTCCTCTGGTACCGACCCAATGGTGCGCGACACCGACGCGCCCTGTCCTGCCTGGCAAGCGCGCTGATCGCCGCACTTTTTTGCCGCGCGGTCGAAATCCTGCTGCTGCGCACTCCGGCCAGTGCTTCGGAGCTGGCCATTGCCTGCCTGATTTGTGCATGCGCTTGGCGCGCGCGCGGCAATATCGCGGCGCTCGTAAGAGGGGACTCCGATGTCTGACATTCTGCGCAAGGGCGACATCGGCCAGGCAGTGGGCGATCTGCAAGCCGATCTGCGCCGCGCCGGCTACGCGGTCGAACGCACCGCGATCTATGACGAGGCCACGCGCGACGCCGTGGCGGCGCTCCAAGTCGCCACCGGCCTGGTTGTAGATGGCGTCTATGGCCCGAAGAGCCGCCTGGCACTTGCGAACTTTGATACGTCCCGCCTCATGCGCGAATCCGATCTGATCGCGGCTGCCGGCCGCCTGGACGTGCCGCTGGCGAGCATCAAGGCAGTCAATGAGGTGGAATCACGCGGGACGGGCTTTCTGCCCGATGGCCGGCCGGCCATTCTGTTTGAGCGGCATGTCTTCTGGCGGCAACTGACAGCCCACGGCCTGGACCCGGCCAAGTACGGCGAGCGCCCATCCATCTTGAGCCGTCAGCGCGGCGGCTATGCCGGCGGCGCGGCCGAGTACGTCCGCTTGGCCAGCGCCATGCAGATTCACGCAGCCGCAGCCCAGGAGGCGGCGAGCTGGGGCGCATTCCAGATCATGGGCTTCCACTGGCAGGCGCTGGGCTTTGCAGATATCGAGTCCTTTGTTGCCACCCAGCACCGCAGCGAAGGCGACCAGCTCGCAACCTTCACCGCCTTTGTGCTGGCGGACCCGGCCCTACACCGTGCGCTCAAGGCAAGGAAGTGGGCGCAATTCGCGCGGCTCTACAACGGGCCCGCCTACGCCGAGAATCTTTACGACACCAAGCTGGCACGGGCCTACGCGCGCTTCTCTGGCGAAGCGCAAGAGGTGGCGGCATGAGCGCGATTGTCCGCGTCTTGGCGCCTTATGCCATTTCCCTGACGCTCGCCGTGATTTTGTGGCTTCAACATGGCCAGATTGCGAGCCAGGACACTGCGCTCAAGGCGTATGGGGAAATCATGAAGGGCCAAGCCAGCGACCTGGCGAACCTGGCCGACCGAGTAACCGGCCAGCGTCTTGACCTGGTGCAACTGGAACGCACACAAGAGGACATTCGCAACGCGCTGGACCAGCGCACGTTCGACTTCGAGAGGCTGAAAAATGAAAACCCGGAAATTCGCAATTGGGCTGATTCTTTGCTGCCTGATCCTGTTGCAAGGTTGCGGCACCGCCCCGCCCTCACCGGGGCCGCGGCTTACGCTGAATACTTGCGCGCCCGTGACGCCGTGCAGCCTGCCGGCTTCCGCGCCTCAGACGAGCGGCGATCTAAACCAGCAGATTGACCGCGTTGAGGCCGCCTGGGCGATCTGCGCGGCAAAGGTAGACACCATCATCAAATGCCAGAGCGAGGCCGACCATGCGCAAGGCCATTGAACTGCGGGAGTATCTGACCCGGCACAACCGCTTTCTGAGCGAAAGCCCGGACCGGCTGCATGTTTTCGTGGACCAGGGCAACGTACTTTGCACCGGCACGCGCAGCCTGTCGCACGAATACCGCTTCACCCTCACCATCGTGGTGACCGACTACGCTGGACCGCCCGACGCGCTCATGCTTCCGCTGCTCGCTTGGATTCGGATCAAGCAGCCCGAGCTGCTGGCCAACAAAGAGCGCCGCGAGAATGCCATCAGTTTCGAGGTGGAGCTGCTGAATCACGAAGCCGCCGATGTGGAAATTAAGATTCCCCTCACCGAGCGCGTGATTGTCGCCAAGGCGCCCGATGGTAAAGGCATGGTTGCCAGCCATGTGGACGAGCCGATAGACCCCGATCTGCCGCTTGACGCGGAGGAAGTCACCGTAGCACTGCCGGGGTTCGATCCCGTGACAATCAGCGTGCCGGCCTGGCCCCATCCTTATGAGTGACGATTTCAGCGACGTGCAGGCGTGGGCAGCTGCGTTGCTGGCCCAGCTCCGACCGGCAGAGCGCCGTCGCGTGAACCGCGCGGTCGCCGTGGAGCTGCGGCGCAGCCAAAGCCAGCGCATTGCCGCACAGCAAGACCCGGACGGCACACCATACGCGCCCAGGCGCACCAAGAAGAACCTGCGCGGCAAGGCCGGTTCCATTCGCCGGCGGATGTTCGCGCGGCTGCGCACAGCGCGCTATCTACGCGTGCTAGCGACCGACACCGACGCAATTGTCGGCTACACCGACGCAATTGTCGGCTACACCGGCGCAACGGCTCGCCTCGCCCTAGTTCACCAAGAAGGACGCACCGACCGGCCCGCGCCAGGTCAAAGCCCCGTGCGGTATCCGCGCCGCAAGCTGCTGGGCTTCACGCAACAGGAACGGGACGCTGTTCTAGATGCGCTGGCGCGACACCTGGCAGGACACTCCCTGTAGATCGCCGATGTACAAGCCGCGCCCCGTGCGCGCGCGAAGGCGGCCCGGCAACATGGCCGGTATGAATGACATCGCCGAACTCTTCCGACTCATCGCCAACCTGATCCGCATTGGCACGGTCTTTGCCGTGGACCTCACGAGCCGTCCAGCCAAAGTCCGGGTTGCGTCTGGCGACCTTGAATCCAACTGGCTCCCGTGGCTGGAGCTACGTGCAGGCACGACGCGCACCTGGAATCCTCCCACTGTGGGCGAGCAGGTTCTTGTCTTGTGCCCTGGCGGCGACCCTGCCGGCGCCGTGGTCCTGGCCGGTCTGAACTCCGACGCCATCCCCGCGCCCTCGGACAGCGAAGCCGAGCACGTAACCGACTACCCAGACGGCGCGCGCATCACCTACGACCACCGGGCCGGCAAGCTCACCGCCGTGGGCATTACCTCTGCCTTCGTTGAAGCCAGTGAGACCGCCACCGTCAAATGCCCGGAAATCACCCTGGATGGCGATGTGACCGTGACGGGACTGCTGACGTATCAGGCCGGCATGGCGGGCAAGAGCGGCAAGGGCAACAAGACCACCATCGAAGGCGACATCACGCACATTCAAGGCGATCTTTCGTCCAACGGCATCGTCCTGCATAAGCACCGGCACCGGACGCAAGGGCTGGACGCGCCCACGACGGAGCCGACGCAATGAGCTACCTGGGAATGAATGCGGCCACGGGGCTGCGCATTACCGGACGCGAGCACCTGACGCAGTCCATCAGCAAGGTTCTGCAAACCCCGCTCGCCACCCGTGTTCGCCGCCGGACATTTGGAGCGAAGGCCGCCGACATAATCGACTCGCCAGCCAATGGCGCGGCCATCCTGCAGCTCTATGCGGCGGCGGCCACGGCGCTGATGCTTTGGGAGCCGCGTTTGCGCGTGCGCTCGATGTCCGTTGAGGTGGACGCCGATCGGCCTGGCCGCATCGTGCTGAACATCCACGGCGAAGCCGATACCGGCGACCGGATCGAAAACGTATCCGTCGCGACCACACTGAGCGCCTGACATGGCAAACCCGAACATCATCGACCTTTCCCAGCTTCCTGCGCCCGACGTGGTGGAGGCATTGGACTACGAGCAAATCCTTGAAATTCGCAAAGCCCGCTATCTGGCGCTCTTCGCGCAGGAGGATCAGGACGCCATCGCCAAGGCGCTGGCCCTGGAATCGGAGCCGCTGGTTGTTGTGCTGCAGGAGAACGCAGAGCGCGAGGTGATCATGCGCCAGCGCGTGAACGACGCCGCGCGCGCGGTCTTGCTCGCGTTCGCGCGCGGCAAAGACCTGGAGAATATCGCCGCTGAGTACGGCGTAACGCGCCAGGTCATTCAGCCTGCAATTCCCGACGCCGTCCCGCCCGTGAATGCGGTGTATGAGACCGACGACGAGCTGTGCGAACGCGCGCAAATGGCCTGGGAAGGTCTTTCTACCGCTGGTCCTCGCGACGGCTACGTGTTTTATGCGCTGAGCGCCGATGGCCAGGTGGCCGACGCGACCGCGACCAGCCCGCAGCCATGCGATGTCGTGGTGTGCGTACTGGCGCGGGACGGCGACGGCACGGCACCGCCCGAGCTGCTCGCCAAGGTCCGCGCCCAGCTCAACGACGAAGACATCCGGCCCATGGGCGACCGCGTGACAGTTCAGTCTTCGCAGATCGTGCCGTACCGCGTCCGCGCAGTGCTGCACATGAAGGGCGAAGGACCGGGCCGTACCGTGACCATGGAAGCGGCGCTTGCCGCTTGCGGCGCATACGTCAATCGCGCTAGGCGCGCGGGCGTCTCTGTCTGGCGTTCAGCAGTTACCGCTTCGCTGCATGTTGAAGGCGTGGACCACTTGGAGCTATTGGAGCCGGCAGACGATCTGGTACTGACGGCCATACAGGCGGCCACCTGCGAGGACATTGAGCTGTCCATCGCGGCAGAGGGTTGATATGGCCGAAAAGCCCACGCTCCTGCCGCCTGCGTCTACCCCTGTGGAGCGCAAGCTTGCCCAGGTCGGCGCCGATATCGAATCCGTTCCGCTACCCATTCGCTCGCTTCGCCGCGCAGCAACCGCACCTGACGCACTTCTGCCTTGGTTGGCCTGGGAGCGCTCCGTTGACCGCTGGGATGATGGCTGGTCCGTTGCGGCCAAACGCAAAGCGCTGGCGAACTCGTTCCGCATTCACCAGATCAAGGGCACCATCGGCGCGCTGCGGCGTGTGGTGGAACCGCTGGGGTATCTGCTGGAAGTCACTGAATGGCACCAGATGACGCCCGAGGGCACGCGCGGAACATTCAGACTCACCATCGGCGTGCTCGATGGCGGGATATCGGAACAGATGTACTACGAGCTTGGCCGCCTGATCGACTGCACAAAGCGGCTTAGCCAGCACATGGCCGGCCTGGCCATCGCGGTGGAAGTCCGCGCGCCCATGAACTACGGCATCGCGTCCTATGACGGCGACGAGATGACCGTTTACCCCTACCAACCCCAACCCGTGGAAGTCCTGGCCGGAGTATCCGCCGGCCTGGCCACGCACATCATCGACATTCTCACGGTGTATCCATGACAACGTTTTTCGGCATTTTGACCAAAGTTGGCGAAGCAAAGGAAGCCAACGCCAAGGCGCTGGGCGTCCCGGTGCTCATCACTGAGCTGGAAGTTGGCGACGGCGGCGGCGTCTCTCCCACGCCGGACCGAGAACAAACCGCGCTCATTGGCCCGAAGCGCCGCGCCCAAATCAACCGCTCCTTCGTTGACCCCAGCAATCCGGCCTGGCTAGTAATTGAGCAGGTTATCCCCGAGCAGGTCGGCGGGTGGTGGATTCGCGAGTTGGGCTTGCGTGATGCTGACGGCGACCTGATCGCAGTTGCCAACTGCCCGCCGACGTACAAGCCCCAGCTCGCAGAAGGATCAGCGCGCACGCAGGTGGTGCGCATGGTCCTGCAGGTTTCCAGCTCCAACGACTTCACGCTGAAAGTTGATCCCGCCGTGGTTCTCGCGACACGGGGCTACGTGGATGCTGGATTGCTGCTGAAGCTCGACAAGGATGGAACCGCCGTCGCGGCTACCAAACTTGCTGCAGGACGAAAGATATCCGTCAGCGGCGGCGCCACCGCCGTAGGAGTCGCCTTCGACGGCACCGTGGACATCGAAATCAAGGTAACGGCCCTGGACGTGTCGAAAGCGAACGCCGGAATCCTAGGAGTCGTACACGGCGGGACAGGGCTGAAGACGATTGCCGACAAGGAAATTCTGGTCGGCACCGCAGCCGGTGGCTATGCCAGGAAGTCGCCCGAAGAGGTGCGCAAGCTCATCGGTGCGCCAAAGGTTTGCTCGATTTTCGATCTTCCTGCGGAAGACATAGGCCCGGTCCTGGTGGCCGAATGCAGCGAGGTTTGGGTATGGACGGCCACCGCCTTCTATACCGGATACCGCTCGCCGCTTTGCGGCCGCCCTCTGGACGGCCATACGGCCGTGCCTTTAGTCAGCGAAGTGGACGGGATTGGCGGATTGCTGAATAAGGTTACATATTCACGGCTATGGGGTTATGCGCAGGAAAATAGCCTAGTCGTCTCTCAAGCGGTCTGGACTGCAAACATCGGCGCGCATTACTTCGTGGACGTCAATGCAACCCAATTTCGCGTACCCGATCTGCGCAATATTTTCCGCCGTTTCACCGGGACTGACGCTGACACTGCAAATGCAAGACAGTTCGGTAGCTGGCAATTTGATGCAACGCAGAGGACGGTCGGAACGCTGGACGGATTTAATGATTTCTCTGCTGTATCAGGGGTTTTTGACCACTCAAACCCTGTACCCGGGGAGCAAGCGACTGCCGGCACTGGAACGCAGTACCACGGCCTTTCTTTCGACAACGCGAGAGTCGCCAGAACGTCAAGCGAAACGCGCCCCAAAAACACGGCCTTCCATCCGCGCATCCATGCATAGCCTATGCATGGATGCGCGGGCGATAGGCGGTATTGAGCGGGCGGGTTTCGGCCGCCGTGCGTGCAACTCTGGAGGCGTCAAAAGAGACGCCGGACCACAATAGTTCAGCAACCGAATAGGGGTTGGACGGTTGTAATTCGCCTGAACGCCGCTATCTCGAAAGGCACCCTGAAGGGTTTGCCAGGACACCGTGTTTTGAACCGCACCAAAGGACCCCGTAACGTTTTGGAGGGCATCGCCCTGGCGGCTACCGAGCGCCCTTGCATTTGCAGTGCAATTTTCAATCAACAGGAGTGAATCGAATGAAGCGTGTATTTCAAACTGACGCACACGGCCTCTATCTGTACGAGGTCCACGCGAATGAACTGCCCCTTTCCCCGGGAGAGTTCAACATCCCCTTCGGTGCCTTTGAAGACGCACCGCCGACAGCGCCTGCCGGCCAGGTCGCGCAGCGCCACGCCAACGGCTGGAAGCTGGTTGAGGACCACCGAGACGCAGAACTGTGGTTGGTCAGTACGGGACAGCCGTACCAGTTAGGCGCAGAAATTGGCGCACAGGGCGACGAAGCAGCTAGCTACGCCGGCATCGGACCGATACCTGAATGGCTCACTCCGCTCGCGCCCATCAATGGCCCCGAAGATGACACCCTTCAATCTGCAGCCGATACGACGCCAAACTAGGATGCGTGAACCGTCAGCCCGTCAAGGACGCCATCGCACGGGAGGATTGGCGTTCTAACTTGAGCTGCAAAAGCTGGCGGCGCCCTAGTGGACTGCGAGCTAGCTTCTGCGCCAGCACGCGTCCGCGTGGATGGTCGTACCGCAACAGCATGCGCGTGTCCACGTTGCCGTTTACCTTGTACAGCGCCCGCACACAAGGAATTCCCCGTGCGCGCGCGTAGCCAAGCCCTCAGAATTTGAGCGATCCCCGCACGAAGACGAGCGGGACTTGCTCAACCTTCTGAGGGCATTATCATGGCGCTTGACCAATACCATCACGGCGTGCGCGTTGTCGAAGTTGACGGCGGCACGCGCCCCATCCGCACCGTATCCTCCGCTATCGTGGGCCTTGTGGCCACGGCCGAAGATGCGGACGCTGCAGCCTTTCCCCTGAATACGCCTGTCCTGGCTACCAACATGAAGGCCGCCGCCGCGAAGGCCGGCACGAAGGGCACGCTCGCGCGGTCTCTGGAAGCTATCGCCTCCCAGACCAACCCTGTGGCCGTCATCGTGCGCGTCCCGCAAGGCGAGACCGAGGCGGAAACCACATCCAATGTCATCGGCGGCGTGGACGCCACCGGGCGATACACCGGGATGAAGGCGCTGTTGGCCGCGCAGAACTCCGGCCCCAAGGTCAAACCGCGCGTCATCGGCATTCCGGGCCTGGAAAACGCGGCGACCATCGCAGCCCTGGCCGAGACGGCCCAGAAGCTGCGCGGTTTCGGCTATGCCAGCATCACCGGCTGCAACACGATCGAAGAGGCCGCCGCGTTCCGCGAAGGGTTCGGCCAACGCGAATTGATGCTCATCTGGCCGGACTTCCTGGGCTGGGATACGCGCACGAATGCCGAGGGCATCATCACCGCGTCCGCCGCCGCGCTGGGCATGCGCGCCAAGCTGGACAAGGACATCGGCTGGCACAAGGTGCTGTCCAACGTCGCGGTCAACGGTGTCACGGGCATCAGCAAGGACGTCTTCTGGGACCTGCAAGACCCGGCGACGGACGCCGGCTACCTGAATGAGAAGGACATCACCACGCTGGTGAACCGCAACGGCTTTCGCTTCTGGGGCAGCCGCACTTGCGCCGGCCCTGAAAGCCTCTATCCCTTCGAGAACTACACCCGCACCGCGCAAATCCTGGCCGACACGATGGCCGAGGCGCATATGTGGGCCGTTGACGCGCCGCTGCATCCGTCGCTGGTCAAGGACATTCTCGAAAGCATCAATGCCAAGTTCCGTCAGCTCAAGTCGCTGGGTTACATCATCGACGGCAAGGCCTGGTACGACGAAGAGCCGAACACGAAGGAATCGCTCAAGAGCGGAAAGCTCATCCTCGACTACGACTACACGCCCGTTCCGCCGCTGGAAGACCTGGGATTCCGTCAACGCATCACCGACCAATACCTGATGGACTTCGCGCAGCGCATCGGCGCCTAACCCCCAGCCGGCGCCCCGCGCGCCGGCTTTCCTGAACCTCTGGAGCCAAACAAATGGGAATGCCCAGCAAGCTCAAAAACATGAACGTCTACAACGACGGCACCAGCTACGCCGGCCAGGCCACGTCGGTGACGCTACCCAAGCTCACGCGCAAGATGGAAGCCTTTCGCGGCGGCGGTCTGGGTGGCGCCGTCAAGGTTGACTTCGGCCTGGATGATGACGCGCTCAAGGTGGAATGGACGTGCGGTGGCTATCTCACGCAGGTTCTGAAGCAATACGGCTCGGTCGACGTGGCCGGCGTGCAATTGCGCTTCGCGGCGGCGTACCAGCGCGATGACACCCAGGACGTTACGAGCGTGGAAATCATCGTGCGCGGCCGCCATTCGGAAATTGATCGCGGCGAGATGAAAGTTGGCGATGACACCGAGATGAAGATGGTCACCGAATGCGTCTACTACAAGGAAGTGGTAGACGGCGAGACCCTTTTTGAAATCGACGTCCTGAACATGATCCACATTGTTGGCAACGTGGACACCATGCAAGCCAGCCGTACCGCCATCGGCCTCTAACCCTTCAGCCTCATTGGATACGTCATGACCGAAACCACCACCACCATCACCACCGGACCGCTGAATATCGACCAGCCCGCCGCCGTCATCGACACGGACAACCTGAAGTCCGTTGACCTGGACGAGCCGATCAAGCGCAGCAGCGTCGAAATCAAGCGCCTGCTGATCCGCAAGCCCAACGCGGGCGCCCTGCGCGGCGTCACGCTCATGGCGCTTGTTCAGGTCGATGTCCAAGCGCTGCGCACAGTGCTGCCGCGTGTGTGCGATCCCATCCTGACGCCGGCCGAAATCAACTCCCTGGATCCGGCCGACCTGCTCAACACGGGGGCAACGCTGGCCAGTTTTTTTATGAGCAAGGCGGAGCGAATGGCTATCCAAACTCCGTAGAGGACGCCATGGCGGATATCGCCATGGTCTTTCACTGGCCGCCGGCATCCATGGACCCCATGGACCTGGCCGAGCTGGCCGACTGGCGCGAGCGCGCCCGCGTACGCCACCAACCCGAGACGTAAACGATGGACAAGGCGCTACAGCTTCGCGTCATCGCGGCCCTGCAGGACAAGCTGTCCGGGCCGCTACAGAAAATCAGGAAAACGGCCGGCACGTCCGCTCAGGGTGTCGCCGACCTACGGGGCAAGCTCAAGCAGCTCACGGCCGCGCAGCGCGAGGTCGGCCAGTTCCGCGAGCTGACGCGCGGCCTGCAGTCCACACGCGCCGAGCTGGCCACCGCGCAACAGCGCGTTGCCACACTCGCGCAGCAGATGCAAGGCACTACCGCCCCAACCCGCGCGATGACGCGGGAATTCAACCAGGCGGTACGCTCAGCGCAGCTGCTCAAGGAACGACACGGGCAGCAGTCCATCGAGCTGCAGCGGCTGCGCGACAACCTAAACCGCACCGGAATTTCCAGCTCCAACCTGGCGCAAGACGAGCGCCGCTTGCGCCAGCAGATTGACCAGACCTCACAGGCGCTCACGCGCCAGGCGCAGAAGCTGCAGGCCGCCGCGAGCCATCAACAAAAACTCACAGCGGCCAAGGAAAGGTACAGCTCGGGCAAAGCCGCCGCAGGCGCAATGGCGGGCACGGGCGCGGGCGCCCTCGCTACTGGCGGGGCCGCGCTCTATGCTGAATCGCGCTTTCTTCGGCCTGGCGTGCAATTTGACGCCCAAATGAGCAAGGTTCAGGCGCTGTCACGCCAGGACAAGGCCAGCGCGGAAATGAAGGCACTCCGGCAGCAAGCCCGCGACCTGGGCGCGACAACGATGTTCTCGGCCACGCAGGCCGCCGACGCGCAAGGCTTTCTCGCTATGGCCGGCTTCAATGCCAAGGCCATCCTCGACGCGATGCCGGGCATGCTGTCGCTGGCCAAGGCGGGCGATACGGACCTGGCGCAGACCGCTGATATTGGGTCCAACATCCTGACCGGCTTCAAGCTTCCCGCCGAGCAGATGAACCGCGTGGGCGATGTGCTCACGGCCGCCTTTACGCGGTCGAATACCAGCCTCTACATGCTGGGCGAAACCATGAAGTACGTGGCGCCCGTGGCGGCAGGTGTCGGCCAAGACATCGAGACCGTGGCAGCGATGGCAGGCAAGCTGGGCGACGCCGGCATTCAGGGCAGCATGGGCGGCACCGCGTTGCGGTCCATCCTGGGCCGTCTGGCCGCACCGCCCAAGGCGGCAGCGGATGCGCTCGACGGGCTGGGCGTCAGCACCAAGGACGCCGCCGGCAATCTGCGCGACGTTCCCGCCATCCTGGAAGAGCTGCACAAGAAGACCGCGAAGATGGGTAATGCCGAGCGGTCCGGTATCTTCAAGGCCATTGCAGGCGAGGAAGCATTCAGCGGCCTGCAGGTGCTTGTCGGCCAGGCAGGAACGGGCGAGCTGCAAAAGTTCGTCGCCACGCTCAAGCAGTCGGCCGGCGAAGCGGAGAAGACCGCCGGCACGATGGCCGATAACCTGGTGGGCGACCTGGACGAGCTTTCCAGCGCCTGGGAAGACGTGGGCATCCAGGTTGAAGAGCTGCACGACGGCAGCCTGCGCAAGCTAGTGCGCGGCTTGGCGGGCGTCGTCAGCAATGTGGGCGAATGGATGAAGGCGAATCCGAAGCTGGCCAGCGCGCTGACGATGGGCGCCGCCGCCATCGCGATGCTGATCGCTGCCTTTGGCGCGCTCACGCTGGCGATGGCCGCCGTGCTGGGACCGTTCGTGATGGTGCGCTTTGGTCTGTCGATGCTTGGCATACAGGGCGGCAGCCTGCTGGGCGTCCTGTTCAAGCTGACAAAGGGCGGATTCGGCCTGCTGGGCGGCGCCATCATGACAGTGGGCAAGCTGCTGATGGCCAACCCCATCGCGGTGGCCGTCACCGCCATCGCGGGCGCGGCCTATCTGATCTACCAGTATTGGGGGCCAATCAGCGCATTTTTCTCGGAACTGTGGGCGCAGGTAACGGCCGCTTGCGGCACCGCTATGGAGGCGATACGGTCAATGCTGGCCAGCCTTGATCCAATTTCGATACTGGCGGGCGCCTGGGGCGGTGTCACGGCCTTCTTTACCGGCATCTGGGATTCCGCCAAGGTGGCCTTCGACGCAGGCCTGGCCAACATCAGCGCGGCGCTTAGCGCCTGGTCTCCGCTGGCCACGCTAAAGGGGGGCATCACGAGCGCGCTGGGCACGCTTGGCATCGAGCTGCCGGGCAACTTTACCCAATTCGGGTCCATGCTGATTCAAGGCCTCATCAACGGCATCACCAGTATGGGCGGCGCGCTCAAGGAATCCATTTCCAACATCGGTAGCGGAATCGTGGGCTGGTTCAAGGAAAAGCTGGGCATCCGTTCGCCAAGCCGTGTTTTCGCCCAAATGGGCGGCTTTGTCTCCGAGGGCGCCGCCGTAGGGATCGAAGACCGCCAACCAGCCGCCGTAAAGGCCGCCCAGGCGCTTGCCGCGTCCGTGGCCATAGGCGGAGCCATGTCGCCCGCAATGGCCGCTCTAGCGCCCTCTGCCGCGCTCCTGTCGCCTGCTGCGGCGATGGCGAACGACGCCGGCGCCCTGGCCAGGATCGACAACCGCCCGGCGATGGCGTCCGCGGCTGGCGCTGCTCGTTCTATTACGGTCCAGGGCGACACCATCACGATTCAGATCAAAGAAACCGGCGCGAGTCCCAATGACATCGCCCGCGCGGTGGAGGATGCCTTGCGCCGCCGCGATAGCGACAAGGCCGCGCGCCTGCGTTCGGCCTACCACGACAACGACTAGGAGACCGCCGCCATGATGATGGCCCTTGGCATGTTTATTTTTGGTCTGCCCACGGCCGCCTATCAGACGCTCAAGCGTCAAACGGAATGGCGGCACGCCTCGAATTCGCGAATGGGCGCCGGGCCGGCGTATCAATTCTTAGGCAAGGGAGAGGACACGTTCACCCTGGGGGGAACCATCATCCCCCAGCTTTTCGGCACCACCAGCAGCCTGCGGATGTTGCGCCGCATGGGCGACACCGGAAAGGCCTATGTCATGGTGGACGGCATCGGAACCGTCCATGGGGCTTTCATCATCACGGCCCTGGATGATGAGGCCTCGATGTTCATGGTGAACGGGTTGCCGCAGAAGGTGGACTTCACGATCACGCTCAAATGCGTGGATGACTTGCAGGCGCGGCCGCTTCTCGATGACCTGCAGATTCCCATCGAAAAGATGGACGGCTCAATTCTTGGATGGGGCATGTGATGGCGCGTCAATCCACCGCCGGCCAGGCAGCGCCCCGCAGCGAGCATCCGGCGCCTCTGTGGCGCGTAATCGTGGACGGCAAGGACATGACCGCCAAGGTGGCGCCCCGCCTCATGAGCCTGTCGATCACGGAATGCCGATCTGACCAGGCCGACCAGCTCGACCTGGTACTAAACGACGCGGACGGCCGCCTGCAGCTTCCCCGCCGTGGCGTATCCGTGCGCGTATACCTGGGCTGGAATGGCCCGTGCGGCCTGGTCGACAAAGGCACGTTTGAGGTGGATGAGGTGGAGTTTTCCGGCCCACCAGACACCGTCACGCTGCGGGCGCGCAGCGCAGACATGAGCAACGCACTGCGCACGCGCGCGACACGCAGCTTTCACAAGACCACCATCAAGGACATTGTTGAAACCGTCGCCAAGGCCCACAAGCTCGCCCCTGTCGTGGGCACGTTTGGTGATACCAAGATTGCCCACATCGACCAAACCGACGAATCCGATTTGGCGTTCCTGAACCGCATCGGTAAGCGTTACGACGCCGTGGCCACCATCAAAGAGGGCAAGTTGCTGTTTCTGCCCGTGGGCAAGGGCGACACCGCGAGCGGCAAGGAAATGCCCACCATCGAGCTGACGCGCCGCGATGGCGACCGCATCCGATACCACGTCGCGGATCGCGATTCCTACACGGGCGTGCGCGCCTCATGGCAGGACAAGGGCAAAGCGACGCGCCGCCACGTCCTGGCCGGCGTCATCGGCAACGCCAAGCGCCTGCGCCAGCTTTACGCGAGTGAAGAGGACGCGCTTGAAGCTGCGCGCGCCGAATGGGCGCGGCTGCAGCGCGGCATGGCGACATTGAATTTCGATTTGGCCTATGGCCGGCCGGAGCTGGCGCCGCAAACGAAGGTGCGCTTTGCAGGACTGAAAGAACCCATCAGCGCGACGGTGTGGCTGCTGTCGCGCGTGACTCACAAGCTGGACGATGGCGGGCTGACCACAACGGCCGAAGGCGAGACGATAGAAGCGGCAGACGCGCGCAAGACGGACGAAGCCCAGCCCAGCGGCGACCTGCCGGCGGATGAAGACGCGGACTAGGACCGCGACCTGCTACCGCTGGACGTTCACTTTCACGTTAACCACCAACTGCACCGCGCCGATCTGGATATTGTTATTGCCGCGTATGGATTGACGCGGCGCAGTTTCGCCAGCGAGCTGCAAATTCCCATCGCCGGCGATGTGCTGCTCCTTGGGCAAATGCTCCGATGACACATGTGCATTGCTGGCGCTTTTTGAGCGCGTCAATGCTTCGTAGAGCGTGGTTAAAACATCGTCGTCGGGTTGAACCTGGTGAGGTTGATTGAGGATATGAACGTTGGAGTTAGGACCGTGAGGCTTATGCATTTCTTGTCTTCCTACTGTGCTTCGCCGACTCCATACAGGCACATAACACCGGATGCACCTGCAGCCCTTGCCGGCTTATGAGGGCTTCACTTGCCCCTATTGCCTCTCTCGTAAGCTTGATTCTCCCTACGGCGTTCTTCCAATTATTACCATGCCCGCGAAAGCCGCAACGCCCGCAACGAGGCCTGCAGTAGTTCTCCACTCTCCGGGGAACAAACTTGTTTGAGATACCGCCAGCGCGCCGAGAAAAATGACAAAAATTCCGCCGGCTAGCACGGTCGCCTGTGTGCGCAGACGTTCCACCCGCAGCAGCTCAAAGTGCTTAGCGACGTCGTTTTGGCAGTTCCAGCACAAGGCTGCAAGCGGCGGTATCTGTGATCGACATGCGGGGCATTCGATGTGCTCTACAAGCCGGGGTGCTCGCCTTTCTTCGTACACGTGCATGTCGCGGCCAGCTTGCTTGTTCCCGTCTCCGTAAATAACCATCGACCTCGGCGACGACGCCGACGCATCCTCCTCCCTGGGGTCGCTCGGTACCGAATCCGCCAATGAATTCCTAAGCAGGGCAAGCACGTCCGTGCTGGCGTCGGTTGCCTGGCCCGATTCTCGCGGCGGGGTGGGTTGATTACCCGTGAATTTCAAGATGTTTGAATCATGGTGCTCAGTCATGTTTTGCCTCAGGCTGCCAGTTCAAGAACCAAAGCGGCAAGCTGCTCCTGACTCGCACCCGCCACCTGGGATTTACTGGCCCGAAACAAGGCTTCGGCGGCCTTGCGCTTTTTTGCTGGACTCATTTTGCGGCCCGTGGTTTCGAGCGCCATCTCCAATGTTTCCCACGCCATCCCGTAACGCTCCAAGTCGGCTTGAACGTCCTCGGACGATATAGCCCGCGCGCCGGTCACGATGTAAGAAACATCGGCGCCTCGCGTCGCAATGTGCGCCAGGAACTCGGCATTAGGCACTTGCGCACCCTTTTCCCATTCGACTTGGGAACGCTTCGAGGCTCCCCCGATTTCTGCGAAGGTTTGTTGCGAGAACCCCAAACGCTCGCGCTCTTCACGCAGGCGAATCCCTATCTCAAGGCGCATTTTTTTGCACTCCATATATTGACAAGTGCAGATTTCTGCACCAGAATCACACTGTTCCTCATCAAAACACAGTGTAACGCCATGAGACACACAACATCATCATCCAAAAGTGCGAATTCCTGCACAAGCAGGAAGCTTGTGGGGCTGCGCATGAGTCCCGAACAGGCCGGGCAACTGGCGCGGTATGCGGCCTCAGATAACAGGTCTGCCGCGCAGTTCGCACTCATGATGTATCTGCGGGGCTTGCAAGCGTGGGAGTCCGAGCGCAAAGCCGCAAAGCCAACCCGCCGGGGCGGTGCGCAATGAACGTCCTTGGGCAGCATTGCCCTCATTGCAACGCGTTCGCTACGGTCCGCACTAGCGAGGCCGTATCCCCAACGCTGCGAATCCTCTACTTCCAATGCCGCGATATGAGCTGTGGTCACACGTGGGTGTCGCATTTGGAGGCGGTGCGTACGGTGTCCCCGGCTGCCCTGCCTAATCCGGGCGTTCACCTTCCTCTTTCCAGCAAGGCGGACATCATCCGTCAGCGCCTCGCGTCTTCATCCGACCCCCGCCAACTGAGCCTCGACCATGAAAACCAATAACGCCCGTCTTTCCGTTGTGCATGGTTCCGTCAACTGGAGCCGCAGTTTTCTGTCCGACCAAGCGCATCAGTTCATTGCGGTTGAGCTGGCCAACAGCCGACGCTCGACGATCTTGCGAGACAACCACCTGCTTGAGCGCTGCACCGCTCATTTGGTGGCGCTGGCGGGTTGCTCCGTCGCAACTGCCGCCACGCAGGCGGCCCAGGTAATCGCGGAACACGACAGCGTCCGTTGCCGCGTGTCGCTCGATATGGACCGCAGCACGAGCCATGCGCTTTTCGTGGTCGACCGGGCGCAAGGCACCACCCGTGTCATTTCCGCCGCCGAACTGGCAAAGATTCTGGACGCACATCAGGGCGGCCAGTCACTGCAGAGCGCGCCCGCGCACTAACCCCCCACCCTCGCTTTTCGCCTTGTTGGCGCGCGTCTTGACGCCCGCTACGGGTAACTGTTTTCCGAAGGAATTGATATGCCCGCTATCCCCGTGCATGCCCGCGTCGAAACACACATGACCGACGATGAGGTGAAAGCCTTGGTCAAACTCACCGAATACCTTGTTCGCGGCGCTTATGAACCTGGGCAATCCCTATTCTTAACCGCGTCCGCAGGCGATGCCGTGCTGTCCGGCCACATGCTCACCGCAGCATGCGCCATCCACGCCGCTGGCATGCGGACCCTGCGCGAACGCTGCCTGACGGCGTAGATATATGCGCGCAGACATTCAGAAGGCGTTCGACGCGGCCGGCCCTCGCTGCACGCTCGACGAAGCAATGCAAAGCCCGTTGCTCAAGCGCTGCTTGGAAATATCCGCGCGCGCCCTGTCTCAGCCGGCCGACATCAGCCCCCCTTCCGCTGCCAGCGCGCCCGCGCGCAGACCGGCAAACAACTCTAAAGATGCCGCTACGCCTCGCCCCGATTTCAAGAGAGCGAGCGCAGCCGATTTGGATTAGCCATGGAACACCAATCAAAACCCGACACATCGGCAGAACCGACGAGCGCGAAACGCTCAACCAGGCCCGCGCCGGAAAAGCTGCTACCCGATGCTCTGTATTCGTGGAACGACATTGCAGGATTCGTCCGAGTAGGTCGCGCCACATGGAACCGCCGCATCAAAGACAAAACCGCGCCGCCGCTGGCTATTGGCACGCGCTGCACCCGCTACCGAGGCAAGGAAGTGCTTGAGTGGATAGCCTCGCCCGGCACGTATCGCGCCGATAAAAAAGTAGAGAAGTGATATGCAAGGATCTGCCTCCAATCCCGCAATGGCGGAATGGTTCGACCGCTTAAAGCGCGACATTGATCTGCACGACCTGGCGGACCGCCTTGGCCTTAAGCGCCAAGGGGCTAAGGGCAACTATCACAGTCCCCATCACGGCGACAAAAGCGCCTCTGTGTCGGTCTTCAAAGAAGGCCGCTTGTGGAAGGACTGGAGCGGCCAGACCGAAGGCGGGACTTGCATAGACCTCGTGATGTACTGCGACGGGGCGGAGTCGTCCTTAGACGCGGCGAAGCTGCTCGGTCAGTGGTATGGAATCCCCATGCCCGTGGCGCAGTCTGAAGGGACTAAGAACGCGCCCGAACGCAAAAGCACCGTGGAGTACATCGCGGATCGTTGTCTCAGGGATGCCGAACCAGCCATTGCGTACCTCGCCGGCCGAAAGATTCGGGAGGAAATTGCAAGACGCGCGCTGTCACAACGAACCATTGGCTGGAACACCTGGCGCAGCGATAAGGTAGCCGCCGGTCAGCCTGGCCACGGGGGACCGGCCGTCGCCTTCGTGGTCCGAGCCGCCGGCGGGGCGCAAGTCGTTGCCGTTGACTTCCGCTATGCCGATCCTGAGGCGAATGGCAACGTGAAAACGCAATGCCAGGGTGAAAAGCTGGGCCACGGCTGGACTAGCGACCGCCGCCGTCTGGAACGGGCACACACGGTCTACGTTGTGGAAAGCCCGATCAATGCTTTGTCTGTGGAATGCGCGTTAGCCAATGGCTTCGCGGCTTATGCCATTCGTGGAACAGGAAACGTGGAAGCGATTGACTGGTCTTTCCTGCGCGGAAAGAGCGTGCGGATTGCCCTTGACCATGCCGACCCGATCAACGAACGCACGGGCGAGCGCCCTGGATTAGCGGCAGCCTGGCGCTTGTCTGAAATACTGACGGCGCAAGACATCAGCTCGCTATTGGTGGACATGCACGGTTGGGACGAAGGCGAGGACATCAACGACGTGCTGGTCAAACGCGGCGATGACGAGCTGGCGCGCCGCCTCCGCATGCTCGAAGCGTGGCTAATTCCGGGCATGCCCGGCGGCGGCGCCAGCGAGCGCCTGAACGGCACGCGCCGCGTGTTCCTGCCTGGCCATGACTTCGGCGTGTATTGGCGATATCGCGTCAAAGACGACTTCACACAGTACGTGGCCAAGTTCAAAGAGAGCGACGAAGAGGACGGCCAGCGGTCCGAAGAGCTTGATGATATGTGCTCGTTCCGCGTGGCCGGGTTTTCCCGCCTGCGCATTCAAAGCCACCTTGCCACCCTTAGCGGCCAGCCCGATACGCAGCCGGAAACTATCTTCGGCGTCAGCGCGCAGGTTCCCCGCCATGGCGCCACCCTGCAACGCGAAGTCGTCACTGATGAACGCCTGTACAACTTGGAATGGTGGCGAGCCAAGTTCGGCCAGGTATGGCTACCCCAACAGTTCACCCGGATGATTACCGTCCTTGAGCGCACGGCCCACCTCGGCGCGCGCGATGTGGTGAATTTTGTCGGTATGGCCTGGCGGGATGGTCAGCCGGCCGCGCTGGAAGGCAAAGATTGCTATTTCATGGAGCCGCAAAAGCAGTGCCTGTACTACAACATGCAGTTTCCCCGCGGACCCCGCGAAAACGCGGCAGCCGTAATCCAGGCTTATCAGGCGACGTTTCACGACAACGCCGCCGCCATCGCCTTGGTATGGGCCCTTGGCGCTCACATCAAATCTATCCTGGGCTTTTACCCTCATCTGCAGATGCAAGCGGAGAAGGGTTCCGGTAAGTCCAAGCTGCTGGAGAGCTTGCAATCCACGCTCGCGTTTCAGGTGCTTTCCGGTCAGATGCTCAAGACCGACCACCGCCGCCGTGCGTCCGTTTCCTACACCACCCAACCCGTTGGCTGGGACGAATTTTCAAAGCTACCCAAAGCGGTGCTGTCCGACATCGACGGGCTGCTGCAGGCGACCTACCGCTTCGAGTTCACGCGCGTAGGCGCCGCCCTGACACCGTACTTGATGTGCGCCCCGGTGCTGCTCGCAGGCGAGGAAGTTGATGTTGAGAGCCTGCAATCGAAGATTTGCCGCACGTCGCTATCCGTCGCTCGCCAGGGCGCAATCATCCCGCACGACATGCCGCAGTTCCCCGTATGGGAATGGCTCCAATTCCTTGCGAGCCAGCAGCCCGCACGCATCCGCGAGCTGCACGCTAAGTGCCTGGCCGGCTGCGTGCGCCGGGCGCGATCGGAAGAGACTGACGCCACGGCCAGGCGCATGCTGGAAAATTATGCGGCCGTCCTTGCGGCGTGGATGCTGCTATGTGAGTTCGCCGGCGTCGACCCCCAACAGGGTGGATTCCCAGATAGCGTCATCATGGAAATGAATATGCACGTTGCCGACACGAATGGCACCCGCCTGCCTTGGGTATGGATCATGGAGATTGTGCTATCCGAGATCGAGGCCAGGCGCTTCCTCTTCCCCTACACCTTTGACCGCGTGGTTGATGAGGACGGACACGATCAAATGGCCCTCTTCCTGCGCCCCAATCATGTCATGGACCACCTTTCCACTGCGCCGCACTTGCGCGCGAAGTTCGACGCGCTGCCGGTCAAAACCGGGCGCATCTTCAAGGAACAACTGATGAAATCGGATGTCGTGGCCATGGCCGGCGGCAAGCCCATGGACGAGGTAGAGAAGCGCATCCGGGGCCAGCGTGCTGCCCGGCTCACGGGAATTCGCTTAGACAAGCTCGCCCAGCTCGGGCTGTACGTCACCCCCGAGGTGGTGGGCGAAGACCCGCCGGCGTAGCGGCTTGGCCAACTTCCAACAAGCCCGCCCCGTGCGGGCATTTCTTCGGCCAAATAACCCTACTGCCATATCAACATTAAGCGGCGGACCATTTTTCTAGATCAACAAGCCGTCAACACGTCAAGAAGAAAATCGACCATCGAGCCGTTAAAACAGGCTGCTGGAAACGCATACGAGCACTTTTCACCGTGGTTACACCTGATTTTTTCGCGTAAGTCCTTGATGTCTGAGAGAAATGTCTAATTTGCGCCCTCCAAAAAGCTACACGGTTTCCTCCAAAAGTCCCACGCTCTGTAATACTTTCCGTGGGACCACCTGTTTTCTCTTCTTCGCTTCTTTTCTTCTTTTCTTTTAAAAAACAAAGAGATAAAGAGATAAAGAAAGGCGAGGAAGAAAAGATGCGGTCCCACGGTTTAGAAAAGTGTGGTGCAGAAACAACCACGGTTTCCCACGGTGTTTTTGGTGAAACCGTGGATCAAAAAGCGAACAAACCGGCTCGCAAGTGCTTGATTTAAATAGAAGTCGGTTTTTGGCCCACGGTTTCCCACGGTCCCACGGTGTTTCTGCTACCACCCCGGCGATCAGGCGGCGCGTACCAGTGGCAGCACCTGGCCACCGAAGCGCAAGGTGTCCATGTAGTCGGACCATTCCTGCATGAAGTGGACGCGCTCCTGCAAGAACGACGTGCGGTTGTAGGCCCGGCCCAGCGCGTCGGCGACCTTGTGCGAAATCTGCAGCTCAAGTACCTCGGGACGTGTACCCAGCCGCTCGGCTGCGAGCGTTCGCGCTGAAGCTCGGAACCCGTGCGCGGTCATCTCACCGCCGAAGCCAAGCCGCACCAGCGCGCTGCGCACCGTGTTATTCGACAGAGGCTGTCCGGGCTTGCGCTGCGAGGCGAAGACCATGCCAGTGCGACCGGTCAACGGGTACAGCGCCTGCAGGATGGCGACAGCCTGGCGTGAAAGTGGCACAAGGTGCGATTCCCAACCCGTGCGCGTGATCTTCGTATCGCCCTCGGCTCCTTCGCGTTCGGCCGGAATCTCCCACATCGGCGCACCCCAGTTGTTGCCGGTCAAATCGAACTCATCCCAGCCGGCGTTGCGCAATTCGGAGGGCCGTTGAAAAACCAACGGAGACAACTGCAATAGGCATTGCGTGACCATCTCGCCGCTGTAGCTGTGCAGGCCACGCAGCAGGTCGCGGAACCGCTCGGGCGTGGTGATCGCGGCGAAGTGGCCGGCCTTTGGCGTCATGACCGCGCCCTTAAGCGTCTGCGTGGGATCGCGCTTCGCGCGGCCCGTGGTGATGGCGTAGCGGAACACATCGCCCATGATGCCGCGCAGGCGCCGCGCGGTCTCTGGCGCGCGCACCTCAACGCGGTTCAAGATGGCCAACAGCGTCGGCTCATCATGTTCCAAGTCGCGCGGCGTGCGATTGCCGATCCACGGAAAAACGTCCTTTTCCAGCTTGGCCAGGATCGAATGAACATACTCGGGCGACCGACCTACAGCCAGCTTCTTGGCCCACATCTCGCGGGCCAAGGCTTCAAAGTCTGCCTTCGCATCAGTGCGCGCGATAAGCTTATCTGTCTTGCGCTTGGCCATCGGGTCAACGCCGGCGGCGAGCAACTGGCGCGCTTCCTTGTGCTTGTCGCGCGCCGCCTTCATTGAGACATCAGGATAGATGCCCAGCGCCATCGTACGCGCGCGGCTGAGAAACCGATAGTTGTAGCGCCACAGCTTCACGCCATCGGGCTTTATCAACAGGTACAGACCACCGCCATCGGAGAGCTTGTAATCCTTCGGGCCTGGCCTGGCCGCGCGGACCTTAATGTCGCTGAGTTTCTCCAGTGCCTTGATGCTCATATGCGGGTATTTTCCGTTCGAGGGGCTTCCTGCCCCGAGATACCCGCAAAAATACCCACTGATGTGATGCGCTGTCTAGAGACAACGTGAGACAACGCGCACCAATGAAAAACCCGCAGAGCGTTAGCTTCTGCGGGTCTTGGAGCATCGTGAGACATCATGATGCAGGTATCTGGCGGAGACGGTGGGATTCGAACCCACGATGCAGTTTTTAGCCACATACTCCCTTAGCAGGGGAGCCCCTTCAGCCTCTCGGGCACGTCTCCGAAAAGAGAACGAGATTCTAGCACGATTTTTTTCGCTCTTGCCCGCGATGCAGACCTTCGATCAAAAAAAATCGTGCCGGAGCTGGTTCCTTAGACCTTGGTGGCCGGCGCCTGGTCCAGGCCGAAGGCCTTGTGCAGCGCGCGCACGCCCAGTTCCATGTACTTGTCGTCGATGATGACCGAGGTCTTGATTTCGCTGGTGCTGATCATCTGGATGTTGATGCCCTCTTGCGAGAGCGTCTGGAACATCAGGCTGGCGACGCCGACGTGCGAGCGCATGCCGATGCCGACGATGGAGACCTTGGCGACCTTTTCGTCGGTGTTCAGTTCGCGGGCGGCCACGGCGGGGATGACTTCGCGCTTGAGCAAGTCCACCGCGCGCGCAAATTCGTTGCGGTTCACGGTGAACGAGAAGTCGGTCGTGCCAGCCACGGACTGGTTCTGCACGATCATGTCGACATCGATGTTGGCAGCCGCCACCGGCCCCAGGATGCGGGAAGCAATGCCCGGCACGTCCGGCACCTTGGTCAGGGTGATCTTGGCTTCGTCGCGCTGGAAGGCGATTCCGGAGATGACGGCTTGCTCCATGTTGGTTCCATCCATTTCTTCTTCAAAGGTGATCAGCGTGCCCGATTTCATTTCCTCGTCGAGCGGGATGTCGGGCGATGTGAGGCTGGAGAGCACCCGGGTCTTGACCTTGTACTTGCCGGCAAACTCGACCGAGCGGGTCTGCAGGACCTTGCTGCCCAGACTGGCCATCTCGAGCATCTCCTCGAAGGTGATGCGATCAAGCCGGCGGGCTTCGGAGACGATGCGCGGGTCGGTGGTGTAGACGCCGTCGACATCGGTGTAGATGAGGCATTCATCGGCCTTGATGGCGGCTGCCACGGCCACGGCCG
>ENA-OWLM01000127-OWLM01000127.1-metagenome-genome-assembly--contig:-NODE-127-length-28744-cov-3.355607_pt1 | contig 28744 bp, 22 predicted proteins | sample MGYA00245349_ERZ651102 | MGnify/ENA primary metagenome ERZ651102 (study PRJEB26857, sample SAMEA4031759) | metagenome | biome: human; feature: oral; material: saliva | place: Philippines | collected 2014... | reverse complement strand
TCGTCAATCACCCCGATGGTGAGGGTGTTGAACGCCGGCGGGCCGATGGTGCGGAAGGATTCGTTGCTGTCTCGTGGACGAAACTCCGCCTCTTCAGTCAGCACGTTGAAACGCAGGTCGTAGTGTTGTTGCAGGTGGGCGAGCAGACGCTGGTGCAGGCCGCCACCGAACTGGGCAGCGGCTACTGGGTCATGACGCCCCTGGAACTGCCCGGCGGCGGCACGGTGCTGGTCAACCGCGGCTTCGTGCTGCCGGAATGGCGCAAAGCCCAGGCGCAGATCGCCCAGCCGCCCGCGCCCGGGCAGGTCACCGGACTGCTGCGCATGGGCGAACCCGGCAGCGGCTTCCTGCGCAACAACGACCCCGCCTCCAATCTCTGGTATTCACGCGATCTGCCGGCCATTGCGGCCGCGCGCGGCCTGACCGGCGTGGCGCCCTTCTTCATCGACGCCGATGCGGCGTCCAGCCCGGGCAAGAACCCCGCCCGGGAACCGGTTGGCGGTCTTACCGTCATCAACTTCCCCAACAATCACCTGGTCTACGCCATCACCTGGTATGCGCTGGCGCTGATGGTGATCGTGGGCGTGGCGATCTTCGTGCGCGAGGAAAAGCGCGCGCGCAAGAAAGCCTGAGCCGTTCAGGCCGGGTTGAAAAATATGGCGCCTCCAGGGGCGCCATATTTATTTCACCGCCTGGAAAGACCGGCGGCCCGCCCTTACAGGCCCGGCCAGCGGACGCTGCCGGGTTCCGGGCACACCCAGGATGCCTGCAGCCGTTCGCGAATCTGCGCCAGGCTCTGCTCGACCAGCAGGCAGCCGTCGCGAAACACCGGCGCCAGCGCCCCGCCCGCTGCCTGTTCGGGCGTCTGCTGGTCGTGCAGCACATAGCCGGCCGGCGTCTCGTCCACCCGCAACAGGCCCTTGGCCGACCGCTTCACGCCGGAATCCGTCACCGGGTCCTTCACCAGCTCCTGCGGTTCGCCATTGACCTCGGCATAGGTCGCCTTCAGGGCCCAGCCAAAGGTGTCGCGTGTCAGGTACTGGTAGGTGTAGGAACCGATGCCCAGCACCACGTTGCCCGACGCAAAACCCTTGCGGGCCAGACGCACCAGGATGTCGCGCGCCCGGGTCAGGGTGATCGAATCGCCGTAGATCAGGCCGACGTGCGGGTCCAGCAGCTTGTAGCCGCGTTCGGTCTCGGCGCCCCCGAAGGTGTCCCACAGGCATTGCACCGCGCCCTTCACTTCCTGCGGCCGCAGCGCCTCCACGGCACGGGCGCCTTCGCCCAGCAGCCAGTACGTGCCCGTAGCGGCGTCGCGCACGGCCTCGAAGCCGTCGGCCAGCGCCTGCGCCATGGCGGCGTCGTCTTGCACGCCGGGCACGTCGGTGCAGAAGTAGCCGGTCAGGATCTTCACGGGATCGCCGGAATCCGGCCGGAACACGACCTTGGCGTTGCCGTAGGCGTCCGGCCCGCGGCCCATGATCTCGGACTTGAGCGCCGCAGCGAAGTCCGTCACGACCTGCCAGAAATCCCAGGTGTCCGACACCACGGACACAATGCCCGACGGATAGACCTGCGTGACCAGGCGCCGGATGGTTTCGATCTCGCCCTCCTTGCTGCCCAGGCACATCACCGAGTGTTCGGTCGCCGGCACGGAACCGCCGATCAGCTCGCGGTCGGAGTCGGCTCCGTAGATGTCTTCCAGGTAGTCGATTGCGGGAATGGTATCGGTGCCGGTGAACGACAGCAGGTGGCCCGCGCCGCACTTGCGCGCGTCGTACAGGCCGGACATGCCGCGCATGGAGAAGTCGTGGCCCTGCCAGTTCACGAATTCCATCGGGCTACCCGTCAGCCGCGCGAAGTAGGTCAGCAGCTTGCGGTATTCGAAGGCGATGGTCGCCACCGTGGAAGGCTTCCAGGATTCGCAGCTGAACAGGGTCTCGATGTAGGTCACCAGCCAGGCGAATTCCGGCCGGGTATTGATGAAGGTGACCGGCGGCACGCGGATGTCGACGCGCGCGCCTTCCGGCACCGACCGGATCTCCAGCGGCAGGTAGCCCAATTCGTGCAGGGCGCGCAAGTGGTCGACCGTGACCGCACCCTTGCCCAGCGCGTTGTCGACGCGGCGCTGGTACTGGCGCACCGCCGCATCCGCGGACTTGGCGAAGAATTCGCGATCGAACAGGCCGATCAGGATCTCCTTGATGAAGCCCTGCAGCCCGAACCAGACGATCTTGTCGTCGAACAGTTCTGGCAGCACCGGCGCCAGCCGGGCCGAACGCGGCGTGAAGTTGGCCAGGATCTTGTTGGTGCCCTCGGGATACTGGAAGGGGTGGCCGGTTTTGTAGAAGTCCGCCTGCAGGAAGGGGTTGAGGCCGTTCTTGAGGCCGGGGGCCAGGGAGTCGGGAGCATTCATGGCGGGTTCCTTCTTAGTTGACCAGCACGGGAGCGCCGGCGCCTTCGGCGGCGGTCCAGTCATAGGCGGTGAATACGGCGGCATAGCGGGCGTTCAGTTCCGCCAGCCCTTTGCTGAAAATGCCGTGGGTGACGTACAGGCACAGCGGCTGGTTCGTCTTGTCGCGCAATGCGGCCGCCAGTTCCAGGAACGTGCGGCCGCCGTCGCAGATGTCGTCGACCACCAGCACGGGCTGCGCGGGGATATCGTCGGGCACGCGGGTTTCAGTGATGCGGCCGGTCTGGGGGTCGCGCACTTTCTCCGCGTAGCGCACCTCGGTCACGCCCAGGTTGCGGGCCAGGGCCTGCACTCGCTTGCGGGCGCCGGCGTCCGGCGCCATCAGCGTGACGCCCTGGGCAAACATCGGCGCGGCCAGCGCCTTTTGCACGAAGGCCGCGGCGTCGACGACGCGCACGCGCTGCAGCAGCGCCGGCGTGACGTCACTGTGGGGCTCCACGATGGTCACGGTGGCGTACTGCTGGTCGTTGATCAGCTTGCAGAACACGGCCGCGCCCAGCGCCTCGCCCGGATTGCACACGCGGTCCTGCCGCGCGTACGGCACATAGGGCATGTCCAGGTGCACCGGCACGGCCGGGTTCAGGCGGCGCAGCGCGTCCGTCAGCATCAAGAGGCGCATGACGTCCTCCGCCGACTTCAGCAGGGCGTGGATGCGGAATTCGGTGGCAGCGTCCGCTACGTCCCGCAATCCGGCCGGCACCGTGACCTGGCATTCGCCGCCCGGGAAAGTGAATGCGGCCGGCGTGTCGCTCCGGCGTTGTCCTGCTGATAGCGCGGTGATCGTGAACATGGTCGTCTCTTAGTGGCATTTCAGAACTAAGTGACGCCAGTATAGCCCCTCTTATTGTTGTTTTGCAACTATCAGAGAATCCGCCACATCCGCCGGCCGCGCTCAGGCGACGCTGCGGTCGAACAAGGTGAAGTCCTTCAGGCGGTACAGGCGGGCTGGCCGCTGCGCGCCGCCGACGTAGTCGCTGGTTGCCTCCAGCACGTCCCAGGCCTCCATCTTGCGGCGGAAATTGGATTTTTCCAGCCGGGTCTGCAGGATGGCCTCGTAGGTGTGCTGCAGTTGGGTCAGCGTGAAGCTTTCGGGCAGCAGGAAAAACGGCAAGGTGGAATAGCTGGACTTGCCGCGCAGGCGCTTCACGGCCGCCCCCACGATGGCGGCGTGGTCGAACGCCAGGGGCGGCAAGGCGTCCACGCTGACGAAGCGGAATTCCGCGCGCGTGGCCGCTTCCAGTTCGGCCGCCGGCACCAGCGCCACGTAGGCCACGGAAAGCGACCACTGGCGGGGATCGCGGTCCTGCCCCGAGAACACCTGCAACTGCTCCAGGTAGCGCGGCTCGAACCCGGTCTTGTCCCGCAGCACGCGCCGGATGCTGTCTTCGGTGGATGTGTCCTCGTCCGCATGCACGACGCCGCCCGGCAGCGCCATGGCGCCCAGGAAGGGCTCGCGGTCGCGCTGATGCAGCGCGATCTCCAGGCCGCCGTCGCGCAGGGTGAGCAGGACGGCGTCGACGGTAACGAGGGGATTGGGAAAGTCCACGGGCGACTCCACAGTTCAGGCTTCGGGGCAAGATGCCACTATGCGGCCCGCCGGTCAATCGGCCGATTGGAGCGCGCCGGCAGCCCTGCTTTCGGGCGACATCGGCGTCCGAAGTTTCCCCGGCCAAAGATGAACCGAAATAGGCTGGAATTGACGCTCGTTAACGGAAAATAACGCATTGTTCTACAATGCAGCCCAAGGAACACCGCCCGGTTGATGCTAGGCGTGCTGTTCCTTTTGTTTTTTCCAACCCATATCCCAGGAGTTTCCCGGATGAAAAAGACGCTGCTCGCCGCCGCAATGCTGGCTTCCTTTGCAGGCATCGCCCAGGCAGAACCGTCAGTCACTCTCTATGGTGTCATCGACACCGGTCTCGGCTACAACAAGATCAAGGGCGATGGATACAGCGGTTCCAAGCTCGGCATGATCAACGGCATCCAGGCCGGCTCCCGCTGGGGCCTGCGCGGATCCGAAGATCTGGGCGACGGCCTGCGCGCCGTCTTCAAGCTGGAAAGCGGCTTTGACTCCGCCAACGGCCAGCGCGGCCAATCGGGCCGCCTCTTCGGCCGCCAGGCCACCATCGGTTTGGCCAACGACGCATGGGGCACGCTGGAATTCGGCCGCCAGGCCACGATCGGCTCGAACTACCTGGCCGACATCGACCCCTTCTACACCAGCTACACCCAATCCAATCTGGGCCTGGGTTTCAGCGCGGCCAACACCATGCGCTGGGACAACATGGTCATGTACCGCACCCCTTCGGTGAACGGCTTTGAATTCGGCGTGGGCTACTCGTTCAATGCGGACGACACCAACGCGGACCAGACCGGCTTCCGCACCGCCGACAACACGCGCGGCATCACCGCCGGCCTGCGCTACGTGCAGGGTCCGCTGAACGTGGCGCTGACCTACGACCAGTTGAACGGCGCCAACAACAGCTCCATCGACAACGGCGCCACCCCGCGCCAGTACGCCCTGGGCGTGTCGTACGACCTGGAAGTCGTCAAGCTGGCCGCCGCCTACGGCCGCACCACCGACGGCTGGTTCGTGGGCCAGGACCTGCCCGCCGGCACGCCCTTCAGCGACGAATTCGGCACCAACCGCTTCGTGGACGGCTTTAAGGCCAACTCCTACATGCTGGGCGCGACCCTGCCGGTCGGCGCCTCGGGCAGCCTGTTCGCCTCGTGGCAGCACGTGGACCCGTCCAACAGCAAGCTGACGGGCGGCGACGAGAACATGAACGTCTACAGCGTGGGCTACACCTACGACCTGTCCAAGCGCACCAACCTGTACGCCTACGGTTCGTACGCCAAGAACTACGCCTTCGTGGACGACATCAAGTCGACCGCCGTCGGCGTCGGTATCCGCCACCGCTTCTAATCCAACGCAGGGCGCAAGCCCTGTCTGGATTCAAAGCGAAAGCGCGCGAACGGGCTTCGGCCCGTTCGCATAAACCACCCTTTCGGGTGGTTTTTTTTCGCGTTCCGGGTTGGTTTTCAACCTGTTGTGTGCGCGTGCCGGCGGCTTCCTGTAAGCTACACGGGCGTCATCGAAAACTGCGATTGTTCCATTTGAGGAATGCAGTCTTTCACCTGTTGTTCAAGCTACAGAGTTCAGCCGGAAGTAACCGCGCGAATGCTACAATCCTAAGGTTTGCGCATTTGACGGACGCCTGAATGAACCTGCAACAGTATTTTCCCGTCCTGCTGTTTATCGTAGTGGCCACCCTTATCGGGTTCGCGCTTCTAACGGCCGGCTCCCTCCTTGGCCCGCGGCGTCCTTACGCTGAGAAGCTGTCGCCGTACGAGTGCGGCTTCGAAGCCTTCGAAGACGCTCGCATGAAGTTTGACGTGCGCTACTACTTGGTGGCGATCCTGTTCATTCTTTTCGACCTGGAAATCGCGTTCCTGTTCCCGTGGGCCATCGCCCAGGGTACGGTCGGACTCGTCGGTTTCTGGACGGTCATGGTTTTCCTCGCCGTGTTGACCGTCGGCTTCATCTACGAATGGAAAAAGGGCGCGCTGGACTGGGAATAACCCGCCGGGTTTTTTTACAGCACGCTATCAGAGACGAATATGGCTATAGACGGCATTCTCAAGCAAGGGTTCATCACAACCAGCGCCGACAAGTTCCTGAACTGGGCGAAAACCGGCTCCATGTGGCCCATGACCTTCGGTCTGGCCTGTTGCGCGGTTGAGATGATGCACGCGGGCGCGGCCCGCTACGACCTGGACCAGTTCGGCATCATCTTCCGGCCCAGTCCGCGCCAGTCCGATCTGATGATCGTCGCGGGCACGTTGTGCAACAAGATGGCGCCGGCGCTGCGCAAGGTCTACGACCAGATGCCCGAGCCGCGCTGGGTGGTTTCCATGGGCTCCTGTGCCAATGGCGGCGGTTACTACCACTACTCGTATTCGGTGGTCCGTGGCTGCGATCGCATCGTACCGGTAGACGTCTACGTGCCGGGCTGCCCGCCCACGGCCGAGGCGCTGGTCTACGGCTTGCTGCAAATGCAGAACAAGATCCGTCTGACCAACACGATTGCGCGCTGATGCTTTGCCCGGTTTGACGGCAGGCTCCGCCGCCGCAAGCCAGACGAAACCAGCGTATCGGTTCACCTAAGCGTACAAGATGATGACCAGGCTCGAATCCCTGAAAAACAATTTGCAGACCACCCTCGGCGCGGATATCGCGCTGACCGAGGCGCTGGGCGAGCTCACGCTCGAAGTGCCCGCAGAACAGTGGTTCTCGGTCTGCAACAAGCTGCGCACCGAAGCCGGCCTGCGCTTTGAAACCTGTATCGACCTTTGCGGCGTCGACTACCTGACCTGGGGCAACGGCACGCGCCAGCTGCCCGAGGAATCGAACGCCCGCATTCACCGCTCGCGCTATGCGGTGGTCGCGCATCTGCTCTCCATCGAGAACAACTGGCGCCTGCGCGTGCGCACCTGGGCCGCCGACGACGAATTCCCCATCGTGGCCTCGCTGATGGAATGCTGGCCGGCCGTGGGCTGGTTCGAGCGCGAAGCCTTCGACCTGTACGGCATCGTCTTCGAAGGCCACCCCGACCTGCGCCGCATTCTCACCGACTACGGCTTCATCGGGCATCCGTTCCGCAAGGACTTCCCGCTGTCGGGCACCGTCGAAATGCGCTACGACCCCGAGCAACGGCGCGTCATTTACCAGCCGGTCACGATTGATCCGCGCGAGATCACCCCGCGCGTGGTGCGCGAAGACACCTACGGCATGGGGCGTTGAATCATGGCAGACATCAAGAACTACACACTGAACTTCGGTCCCCAACACCCGGCCGCGCACGGCGTGCTGCGCCTGGTGCTGGAGCTTGACGGCGAAGTTATCCAGCGCGCCGATCCGCACATCGGCCTGCTGCACCGCGCCACCGAAAAGCTGGCCGAGCACAAGACCTACATCCAGGCGCTGCCCTACATGGACCGCCTGGACTACGTGTCCATGATGTGCAACGAGCACGCCTACGTCATGGCCATCGAAAAGCTGCTGGGCGTCGAAGCCCCGCTGCGCGCGCAGTACATCCGCGTGATGTTCGACGAGATCACCCGTCTCCTGAACCACCTGATGTCGCTGGGTTCGCACGCGCTGGACGTGGGCGCCATGGCGGTGTTCCTGTACGCCTTCCGCGAACGCGAAGACCTGATGGACTGCTACGAAGCCGTCTCGGGCGCGCGCATGCACGCGGCCTACTATCGTCCGGGCGGCGTCTACCGCGACCTGCCGGATTCGATGCCGCAGTACGGCGACTCCAGCAAGTTCCGCGGCGACAAGGAAATGCGCGTCATGAACGATGCGCGTTCGGGTTCGCTGCTGGACTTCATCGAAGACTTCACCAACCGCTTCCCCGGCTGCGTCGACGAGTACGAAACCCTGCTCACCGACAACCGCATCTGGAAGCAGCGTCTGGTCGGCATCGGCGTGGTCGATCCCGATCGCGCCAAGGCGCTGGGCTTCACCGGCCCCATGCTGCGCGGCTCGGGCGTCGCCTGGGACCTGCGCAAGACGCAGCCCTACGAAGTCTACGACCTGCTCGATTTCGACATCCCCGTGGGTGTCAACGGCGATTGCTACGACCGCTACCTGGTCCGTATCGCCGAAATGCGCGAGAGCAACCGCATCATCCGCCAGTGCGTGGAGTGGCTGCGCAACAACCCCGGCCCGGTCATGATCGAGAACCACAAGATCGCCCCGCCGTCGCGCACCGCCATGAAGACCAACATGGAAGAGCTGATCCACCACTTCAAGCTCTTCACCGAAGGCTTCCACGTGCCCCCGGGCGAGGCTTACGCCTCGGTCGAGCATCCGAAGGGCGAATTCGGCATCTATCTGGTGTCCGACGGCGCCAACAAGCCCTACCGCCTGAAGATTCGGGCGCCCGGCTTTGTCCACCTGCAATCGCTGGATGAAATGTCGCGCGGTCACATGATCGCCGACGCCGTCACCATCATTGGTACGCAGGACATCGTTTTCGGCGAAATCGATCGCTGATCCGCCCAGACAGTCACGAGCACGCCCGCATAACCCGGATTCAAACTATGCTGCTTTCCGAACAGGCCTACCAGAAAATCGACCGTGAACTCGCGAAGTTCCCGGGCGACCAGCGGCAGTCCGCCATCATGGCCTCGCTTGCCATCGCGCAAGAAGAGAAGGGCTGGTTGGCTACCGAAGTCATCGAAGATGTGGCCAACTACATTGGCGTTCCGCCCATCGCGGTCCAGGAAGTCGCCACCTTCTACAACATGTTCGACGTCAAGCCCGTCGGCAAGAACAAGATCGCCGTCTGCACGAACCTGCCCTGTGCCTTGCGCGACGGCGACCGTGCCGGCGAATACCTCAAGCGCAAGCTGGGCGTCGATTACCGCCAGACCACCGAAGACGGCCAGTTCACGCTGGTCGAAGGCGAGTGCATGGGCGCTTGCGGCGATTCCCCCGTCCTGATCGTGAACAACAAGCATATGTGCGTGCGCATGACCGACGAGAAGCTGGACGCGCTGGTCGCGGCCCTCAAGGTTCGAGGAGAGTCGGAATGAACGCGCCCGACCTGTACAAGCAGTTCGCCCAGGGGCTGGATCCCAACCCCCTGAACGATCTGTCCAACTCGATGTGCCTGCACGGCCGGCACATCCAGCCGCAGATCATGGCCGACGTCGACGGCGCCAACTGGCGCCTGGCGGAATACGTCAAGCGCGGCGGCTACGAAGCCCTGAAGAAGATCCTCACCACCGGCATGAAGCCGGAAGACGTGATCGCCGAAGTCAAGGCGTCGGGCCTGCGCGGCCGTGGCGGCGCGGGCTTCCCGACCGGCCTGAAGTGGAGCTTCATGCCGCGCGCATTCCCCGGCCAGAAGTACCTGGTCTGCAACTCCGACGAAGGCGAGCCCGGCACGTTCAAGGACCGCGACATCCTGCGCTTCAATCCGCACATCGTGATTGAAGGCATGGCCATCGCGGCCTACGCCATGGGCATCAGCGTCGGCTACAACTACATCCACGGCGAAATCTTCGAAGTCTACGAGCGCTTCGAGGAAGCCCTGGAAGAGGCGCGCGCCGCCGGTTTCCTGGGCGACCGGATCTTCGGTTCGGACTTCAGCTTCCAGCTGCATGCGTTCCACGGCTACGGCGCCTACATCTGCGGCGAAGAAACCGCGCTGCTGGAATCGCTGGAAGGCAAGAAAGGCCAGCCGCGCTTCAAGCCGACGTTCCCGGCCAGCTTCGGCCTGTACGGCAAGCCCACCACGATCAACAACACCGAGACGTTCGCGGCGGTGCCGTGGATCATCCGCAACGGCGGCCAGGCCTACCTGGAAGTCGGCAAGCCGAACAACGGCGGCACCAAGCTGTTCTCGATCACCGGCGACGTCGAACGTCCCGGCAACTACGAGATCCCGCTCGGCACGCCGTTCTCGACCCTGCTGGAACTGGCGGGCGGCATGCGCGGCGGCAAGAAGCTCAAGGCCGTGATCCCCGGCGGCTCGAGCGCCCCGGTCCTGCCCGCCGACATCATGATGGCGTGCACGATGGACTATGACTCCATCGCCAAGGCCGGCTCGATGCTCGGCTCCGGCGCCGTGATCGTCATGGACGAGACGCGCTGCATGGTGAAGTCGCTGCTCCGTCTGTCGTACTTCTATTTCGAGGAAAGCTGCGGCCAGTGCACGCCGTGCCGCGAAGGCACCGGTTGGCTCTACCGCATGGTGCACCGCATTGAAAACGGTCATGGCCGTCCGGAAGATCTGGAACTGCTGGACAACGTGGCTGCGAACATCATGGGCCGCACCATCTGCGCCCTCGGCGACGCCGCCGCCATGCCCGTCCGTGGCTTCCTCAAGCATTTTCGCGACGAATTCGCGCACCACATCGAGCACAAGTCTTGTGTGGTCCCGCAATATCTGTAGGTCTCAGGAACAGCAATGGTTGAACTAACCGTCGACGGCAACAAGGTCGAAGTGCCCGAAGGCAGCATGGTCATGCATGCCGCTCAGAAAGTCGGGCTTTACGTGCCGCATTTCTGCTACCACAAGAAACTGTCCATCGCGGCCAACTGCCGGATGTGCCTGGTTGAAGTGGAAAAGGCGCCCAAGGCGCTGCCCGCCTGCGCCACGCCCGTGACCAACGGCATGGTCGTCCACACCTGCTCGGAGAAGGCTCGCGCCGCTCAGAAGTCGGTGATGGAATTCTTGCTCATCAATCACCCGCTCGACTGCCCGATCTGCGATCAGGGCGGCGAATGCCAGCTGCAGGATCTGGCCGTGGGCTACGGCGGCTCCTCCTCGCGTTACCAAGAGGAAAAGCGTGTCGTCTTCCACAAGGACCTCGGTCCGCTGGTTTCCGCCGAGGAAATGAGCCGCTGCATCCACTGCACCCGCTGCGTGCGCTTCGGCCAGGAAATTGCCGGCGTCATGGAACTGGGCATGCTGGGCCGCGGCGAGCACTCCGAGATCACCACCTTCGTGGGCCGCTCGATCGAGTCCGAACTGTCGGGCAACATGATCGACATCTGTCCGGTGGGCGCGCTGACCTCCAAGCCCTTCCGCTACAGCGCACGCACCTGGGAACTGGCTCGCCGCCGTTCGGTCAGCCCGCACGACAGCCTGGGCGCCAATCTGGTGGTCCAGGTCAAGGGCGACCGCGTGATGCGCGTGGTTCCGTTCGAAGACGACGCCGTCAACGAATGCTGGATCAGCGACCGCGACCGCTTCTCGTATGAAGGCCTGAACAGCGACGACCGCCTGTCCGCCCCGATGATCAAGGGCGCCGACGGCAAGTGGCAGGAAGCCTCGTGGGCCGATGCCCTGCAGGCTGTCGCCCAGGGCCTGTCGCGTGTGCGCGACAGCTTCGGCGCCGGCCAGATCGGCGCGCTGGCCTCCGAATACGCCACCACCGAAGAATACGCGCTGCTGGGCCGCCTGGTCCGCGCACTGGGTTCCGAGAACATCGACTTCCGCCTGCGCCAGACCGACCCGGCCTTCGACGCCGCGCTGGCTGGTGCGCCGTGGCTGGGCATGCCCATCGCCGAACTCGACAACCTGGACCGCGTCCTGGTCGTCGGCTCGTTCCTGCGCAAGGACCACCCGCTGATGGCCCAGCGCCTGCGCCAGGCCGCCAAGCGCGGCACGCAGATCCTGATGGTCGACAGCGCCGCCGACGATCCCCTGATGCCCGTGACCGCGCGCATCACCGTGGCGCCTTCCGAACTGGCGCGCGCGCTGGCGGAAGTGGCCGTCGCCCTGGCGCAAGCCAAGGAACAGGCCGTGCCGGCTGAATTCGCCTCGGTCGTCCCGGGCGAGAACGCCAAGCTCATCGCCGCCAGCCTGGCGTCGGGCGCCAACACCGCCGTGCTGATGGGCAACCTGGCCGTCGCCAGCGCCCAGGCCTCCACGCTGGCCGCCAACGGCAGCAAAGTGGCCGACCTGGCCGGTGGCAAGTTCGGCTTCCTGACCTCCGGCGGCAACACCGTCGGCGGTTACCTGGCCGGCGCCATTCCGGGCAAGGGCGGCAAGTCCGCCGCCGCAATGCTGGCCGAGCCGCTCAAGGCCTATGTGGTCCTGCACGCCGAGCCGCTGCTGGATGCCGACAATGGCCAGCAAGCCATCGCCGCGCTGCGCGGCGCGCAATTCGCCGTGGCGCTCACGCCTTACCGCTCGGCTGCGGCCGAATGGGCCGACGTAATGCTGCCGGTGTCGCCGTTCACCGAAACCTCGGGCACCTTCGTCAACGCGCAAGGCCTGGCCCAAAGCTTCAAGGGCACGGTCACGCCGTTCGGCCAGACCCGTCCGGGCTGGAAGGTCCTGCGCGTGCTGGGCAATGTCCTGCACCTGGCCGGCTTCGACGACGAAACCTCCGAGTCCGTGCGCGACGCCGTGCTGGCGGGCGGCATCGAAGGCCGTCTGTCCAACGACGTCAAGGCCCCGCTGGGCCTGGGCCAGGCCGCTGCCGGTCTGGAACGCGTCGCCGACGTGCCGATCTACCGCACGGACGCCATGGTGCGCCGTTCGGAACCGCTGCAGGCCTCGCCGGCTTCGAAGAAGCCCGCCGCCGCCATGAACGGCCGCACGCTCACCAGCCTTGGCCTGACGGCCGGTGTCAAGGTGCGCGTGTCGGGCGGGCAGGGCGCCGTCGAACTCGAAACCGTGCAGGACGATGCCGTGGCCGATCGCGCCGTGCGCATTTCCGCAGCCTTTGAAACTACCGCTGCCCTGGGCGGCGCATTCGGTCAAATCAGCGTGGAGCGTGCCTGATGGAATGGCTCAATGTTCTTGAAAGCCACGGTCAGGCATTGCTGGGCCCGACGGTCTGGATGGTCCTCTGGACCCTCGTCAAGATCGTGGTCATCGCCGTGCCCATCATTCTGTGCGTGGCGTACCTGACGTACTGGGAGCGCAAGATGATCGGCGCCATGCACGTGCGCATGGGCCCGAACCGCGTCGGTTTCAAGGGGCTGCTGCAGCCGTTTGCCGACGTGTTCAAGCTTCTTACCAAGGAAGTCGTCGTCCCCAGCCAGGCCAACAAGGTGCTGTTCGTCGTGGCCCCGGTGGTCACGCTGATGCCCGCGCTGGCCGCCTGGGCGGTCGTGCCGTTCGGTCCGGACGTCGTGCTGGCCAACGTCAACGCCGGCCTGCTGTACATCATGGCCATCACGTCCATCGGCGTGTACGGCGTGATCGTCGCCGGCTGGGCGTCGAACTCCAAGTACGCGTTCCTGGGCGCGCTGCGCGCCTCGGCACAGATGCTGTCGTATGAACTGGCCATCGGCTTCGTGCTGGTGACGGTGCTGCTGGTGTCGGGCAGCCTGAACATGTCCGAAATCGTGAACGTGCAGAACCGCGGCTGGTTCGCCGACAAGGGCCTGACGTTCATGTCCTGGAACTGGCTGCCGCTGCTGCCGCTGTTCGTGATCTACGTGATCTCGGCCGTCGCCGAAACCAACCGCCACCCGTTCGACGTGGTCGAAGGCGAATCGGAAATCGTGGCCGGCCACATGGTCGAATACTCGGGCATGGCGTTCGCGCTGTTCTTCCTGGGCGAATACGCCAACATGATCCTGCTGTCCTGCATGGCCTCGATCATGTTCCTGGGCGGCTGGGCTTCCCCGATTGATATCGCGCCGCTGACCTGGATTCCGGGTTGGATCTGGCTGGGTCTCAAGACGTTCGTCGTGGTCTCGTTGTTTGTGTGGTTCCGGGCTTCGTTCCCGCGCTACCGCTACGACCAGATCATGCGCTTGGGTTGGAAAATCTTCATCCCGCTGACTGGCGTTTGGCTGGTCGTGGTGGCGATCTGGATGCAGACGCCCTGGAACATTTGGCGCTAAGCCGCCAAGCAGAGGCAGGATATGGAAGCGATCAAGGATTTCTTCGGCAGTCTGATGCTGACCGAATTGCTCAAGGGCATGCGCCTGACGGGCAAGTATTTCTTCAAGCGCAAGGTCACCTTGCGCTACCCCCAGGAAAAGACCCCTGCGTCGCCGCGTTTCCGCGGCCTGCACGCGCTGCGCCGCTATCCCAACGGGGAAGAGCGCTGCATCGCGTGCAAGCTGTGTGAAGCCGTGTGCCCGGCGCTGGCGATCACGATCGAGTCGGACCAGCGCGACGACGGCACCCGCCGCACCACGCGCTACGACATCGACCTGACCAAGTGCATTTTCTGCGGCTTCTGTGAGGAAAGCTGCCCCGTGGATTCCATCGTGGAAACGCACATCCACGAATACCACGGCGAAAAGCGCGGCGACCTGTATTTCACCAAAGACATGCTGCTCGCCGTGGGCGACCGCTACGAAGCCGACATCGCCCGCCGCCGGGCCGAAGACGCTCCCTACCGCTGAAGCCCAGGGTCTGATCCATGACTTTTACCACTGTCCTTTTCTACATACTGGCCGCCGTGCTGGTGATCGCGGCCTTCCGCGTGATCACCGCGCGCAGCGCGGTCACCGCAGTCCTGCACCTGATCCTGGCCTTCGCCAACGCGGCCATGCTGTGGATGCTGCTGGGCGCCGAATTCCTGGCGCTGCTGCTGGTGTTGGTGTACGTGGGCGCCGTGATGGTGCTCTTCCTCTTCGTCGTGATGATGCTGGACATCCGCATGGATACCCTGCGGCAAGGCATGAAGACCTACCTGCCCCTGGGCCTGGTGATCGGTCTGGTGCTGGTGCTGGAAGTGTCCTTCGTGCTGGGCTCCATCTGGTACGGCTCGGGTCCGCAGGCGAAACTTCCCAGCGACTACAACAACGCCCGCGCGCTGGGCGAGGCGATGTACACGCAGTACATCTACGCCGTTGAAGTCGGCGCCGCGCTGCTGCTGGTCGGCATGGTCGCCGCGATCGCGCTGACCCTGCGCCGCCGCCGCGACGTGAAGTACAACGACCCGGTCGCCGCTGTCCGCGTGCGCTCGAAGGACCGCTTCCGCATGGTGAACATGCCCGCCCAGAGCGAGCGTGCCCAGGCCAAGCGTGACGCTTCGAACGGCGTTGCCGCGCCCCAAGGAGAAAAAGAATGACGCTGACGCTGGCCCACTATCTGATCCTCGGGGCGATCCTGTTCGCCATCGGGATCTTCGGCATCTTCCTGAACCGCCGCAACCTGATCATTCTCCTGATGTCCATCGAGCTCGTGCTCCTGGCCGTCAACATGAACTTCGTGGCGTTCTCCAGCTGGTTCGGCGACACCGCCGGCCAGGTGTTCGTGTTCTTCATCCTGACCGTGGCCGCCGCCGAAGCGGCGATCGGCCTGGCCATCCTGGTGCTGCTGTTCCGCAACCTGAACACGATCAACGTTGACGAACTCGATCGCCTGAAGGGCTGACGGGGTATTGGAAGAAAATGTCTAGCTCACCCAATCTCTACCTGCTCATCGCGCTGGCTCCGCTGGCCGGAGCAATTCTCGCGGGCCTTTTCGGCACCGGGTTCCTTGGCCGGCCCATCGGCCGCCGCGCGTCGCACCTCATCACCATTCTTGGTGTGCTCATCTCCACCATCGGTTCGGTGGTGGTGCTGGGCGACGTGCTCAACGGTCTGCGCTTTGACGGCGCGGTCTACACCTGGAGCCTGATCGGCCAGACGAAGCTGGAAATCGGCTTCCTGATTGATCCGCTGTCGGCCATGATGATGGTCGTCGTGACCTTCGTGTCGCTGATGGTGCACATCTACACCATCGGCTACATGTCCGATGATCCCGGCTACCAGCGCTTCTTCTCGTACATCTCGCTGTTCACGTTCTCCATGCTGATGCTGGTGATGTCGAACAACATGGTGCAGCTGTTCTTCGGCTGGGAAGCGGTGGGCCTGGTGTCGTACCTGCTGATCGGCTTCTGGTACACCCGCCCGACGGCGATCTTCGCCAACATGAAGGCCTTCCTGATCAACCGCGTGGGCGACTTCGGTTTCGTCCTGGGCATCGGCCTGCTGTTCGCCTATGCCGGCACGATGCACTACGGTGAAGTCTTCGCCCAGGCCGACAAGCTGGCCGCGATGACGCTGCCCGGTTCGGACTGGATGCTGCTGACGGTCGCATGTATCTGCCTGTTCATCGGCGCCATGGGTAAATCGGCCCAGGTTCCGCTGCACGCCTGGCTGCCCGACTCGATGGAAGGCCCCACCCCGATCTCCGCGCTGATCCACGCCGCCACCATGGTGACGGCCGGCATCTTCATGGTTGCGCGCTTCTCGCCCCTGTTCGAACTGTCGGACACGGCGCTGTCGTTCATCATCGTGATCGGCGCCATCGGCGCGCTGTTCCTGGGCATCCTGGGCATCATCCAGAACGACATCAAGCGCGTCGTCGCGTACTCCACGCTGTCGCAGCTGGGCTACATGACCGTGGCGCTGGGCGCGTCGGCCTACTCGGTGGCGATCTTCCACCTGATGACCCACGCGTTCTTCAAGGCGCTGCTGTTCCTGGGTGCAGGCTCGGTCATCATCGGCATGCACCACGACCAGGACATCCGCAACATGGGCGGCCTGCGCAAGTACATGCCCATCACCTGGATCACCTTCCTGCTGGGCACGCTGGCGCTGGTCGGCACGCCGTTCTTCTCGGGTTTCTACTCGAAGGAAAACATCATCGAAGCCGCGGGTCATGCGAACGTGTGGGGCGCAAGCTTTGCGTACTACGCCGTGCTGATCGGCGTGTTCGTGACCTCGCTGTACTCGTTCCGCGTGTACTTCCTGGTCTTCCATGGCAAGGAACGCTTCGACACCAGCGACCATGGCCACGGCCATGACGCGCATGGTCACGACGACCACGGCCACGACGATCACGGCCACGGCCATCATGGCGGCAAGCCGCATGAGTCGCCCTGGGTGGTCACGCTGCCGCTGGTGCTGCTGGCGATCCCCTCGGTGCTGATCGGCGCCTGGGCGGTCGACCCGATGGTGTTCGGCAAGTTCTTCGATGGCGTTATCAAGGTGCTGCCGCTGCAGCATCCGGCCATGCACGTGCTGAGCGAAGAATGGCACGGCTGGGTCGCCTACGGCCTGCACGCCTTCCAGACCCTGCCGTTCTGGCTGGTCGTGGCTGGCGCCGTCATCTCCTGGTACTGCTACCTGATCAATCCCAAGGTTCCGGCGGCCATCAAGTCCAGCATGTCGGGCGTGTACAAGGTGCTTGAGAACAAGTACTACGTGGACTGGGTCAACGAGCAGATCATCGCGCGCGGTTTGCGCTGCCTGGGTCGCGGCCTGTGGCAGACCGGTGATCGCGGCATCATCGACGGCCTGCTGATCAACGGCAGCGCCCGCCTGGTGGGCTGGGTGGCCGCCATCAGCCGCCACCTGCAGTCCGGCTTCATCTATCACTACGCGTTCGCGATGATCATCGGCGTCATGGCGCTGGTGACTTTCTTTGTGCTGATTCCCCAATGATGGCAAGCGAGATGGCATCCAACACTTTTCCCTGGCTCACGCTTGCGATCTTTGTCCCGATCGTATTCGGCCTGCTGGTGCTGGCGGTGGGCCGTGACGACCGTCCCGGCCTGACGCGCGGCCTGTCGCTCGTCGGCGCGATCGCCGGTTTCCTGGTCACGATTCCGCTCTACACCGGTTTCGACTCCTCCACGGCCGCCATGCAGTTCGTGGAGAAGGCCTCCTGGATCGAGGCGTTCAACGTCAATTACCACCTGGGCATCGACGGCATTTCGATGTGGTTCGTGCTCCTGACCGCCTTCATCACCATCATCGTGGTGCTGGCCGGTTGGGAAGTCATCACCAGCCGCGTTGCGCAATACATGGCCGCCTTCCTGATCCTCTCCGGTCTGATGGTGGGCGTGTTCTGCGCGCTGGACGGCATGCTGTTCTACGTGTTCTTCGAAGCCACGCTGATTCCGATGTACATCATCATCGGCGTCTGGGGCGGCGCGAACCGCGTGTATGCGGCGTTCAAGTTCTTCCTGTACACCCTGATGGGCTCGCTGCTGACCCTGGTGGCGTTCGTCTACCTGTGGAATGCCTCGGGTGGTTCGTTCGACATCCTGACCTGGCAGCAGACCAAGCTGGGCTACACGCCGCAGATCCTGATCTTCGTGGCGCTGCTGGCGGCATTCGCGGTCAAGGTCCCGATGTGGCCGGTCCATACGTGGTTGCCTGACGCCCACGTCGAAGCGCCCACCGGCGGTTCCATCGTCCTGGCCGCGATCATGCTGAAGCTGGGCGCCTACGGTTTCCTGCGCTTCTCGCTCCCGATCGCCCCTGACGCCTCGCACAGCCTGGCCGGCCTGATGATCACGCTGTCGCTGATCGCCGTCATCTATATCGGCCTGGTCGCGATCGTGCAGGACGACATGAAGAAGCTGGTTGCCTATTCGTCCGTCGCCCACATGGGCTTCGTCACGCTGGGCTTCTTCATCTTCAATACGGCCGGCGTCGAAGGCGCCATCGTGCAGATGATCTCGCACGGCTTCGTGTCGGGCGCCATGTTCATGTGTATCGGCGTGCTCTACGACCGCATGCACTCGCGCCGCATCGCCGACTACGGCGGCGTGGTCAACACGATGCCGCGCTTTGCCACGTTCTTCATCCTGTTCTCGATGGCCAACAGCGGCCTGCCGGCCACCAGCGGCTTCGTCGGCGAATTCATGGTGATCATGGGCGCGGTCGAGCACAATTTCTGGATCGGCCTCCTGGCGGCGACCGCCCTGATCCTGGGCGCGGCGTATTCGCTGTGGATGGTCAAGCGCGTGGTGCTGGGCGACGTCGCCAACGACCACGTGCGCGAGCTGACCGATATCAACCGCCGCGAATTCGTGATTCTTGGCGTGATGGCGATCGCCGTGTTGTACATGGGGATCTATCCCAAGCCCTTTACCGACGTGATGCACGTGTCGGTCGAGGCCCTGCTGCAACACGTTGCCGTCTCGAAACTGTAAGACAAGACAATGATGCAATCCCAAATCGATTTCGCCCTGGCGACACCGGAAATCCTTCTGCTGATTTTCGGCCTGGCTATCCTGCTCGTCGACGCGGTCAGCAATCACCCCGAGCGCAAGCCGACGTTCCTGCTGACCATGCTTGCCCTGGGCGTGCTGACCGTCGTGTCCGCCGTGCAATGGAAGAACGGCGTGGCGGGCGCGACCTTCAACGGCCTGTACGTCACCGACGAGCTGTCCCATCTGCTGAAGATCGCCTCCTATGTGGCGGTCGCGGTGACGCTGATCTACGGCCGCGTCTATGCGCAAGTGCGCGACATGCTCAAGGGCGGCGAACTCTACGTCCTGACGCTGTTCGCCCTGCTGGGCCAGATGGTCATGATTTCCTCCGGGAACCTGATCTCCATCTACCTGGGTCTGGAACTGATGTCGCTGGCGCTGTACGCGCTGATCGCGCTGCGCCGCGACAACGTCGTGGCCACCGAGGCCGCCATGAAGTACTTCGTGCTGGGCGCGCTGGCTTCGGGCTTCCTGCTGTACGGCATGTCCATGATCTACGGCGCGACGGGCCACCTGGACCTGGGCGAAGTGTCCAAGGTCATCGCCGCGGGCAAGGCCGAGAAGATGGCGCTGGTGTTCGGCATCGTGTTCCTGGTTTCCGGCCTGGCGTTCAAGCTGGGCGCCGTGCCTTTCCACATGTGGGTGCCGGACGTCTACCAGGGCTCGCCCACCGCCGTGACGCTGATCCTGGGCGGCGCGCCCAAGCTGGCCGCCTTCGCGATCACGCTGCGCCTGCTGGTTGACGGCCTGCACGGCCTGGCCGCCGACTGGCAGCCGATGCTGATGATCCTGGCGGTGCTGTCGCTGGCCATCGGCAACCTGACCGCCATCGCGCAGACCAACTTCAAGCGCATGCTGGCCTACTCGACCATCTCGCACATGGGCTTCGTGCTCCTGGGCCTGATGTCCGGTTCGGTCGCGGGCAAGCCGGAACTGTCGTCGGCCGCCTACGGCGCGTCGCTGTTCTACATGCTGACGTACGTGCTGACCACGCTGGCCAGCTTCGGCATTGTGCTGCTGCTGTCGCGTCAGGGCTTCGAGTGCGAGCACATCGACGACCTGAAGGGTCTGAACCGCCGCAGCCCGTGGCATGCCGCCATCGTGCTGCTGCTGATGTTCTCGCTGGCCGGCATTCCGCCGCTGGTGGGCTTCTACGCCAAGCTGGCCGTGCTGCAGTCCCTGATCAGCGCCGGCCACATCGCGCTGGCCGTGATCGCGGTGATGTTCTCGCTGATCGGCGCGTTCTACTACCTGCGCGTGGTCAAGGTCGTCTACTTCGACGAGCCGGCGGCCGACGCGGCCCCGATGGCGGCTACTTGCGGCCAACGCGGCGTCCTGTCGATCAACGGCGCCCTGATCCTGGTCCTGGGCCTGTTGCCCGGCGGCCTGATGGCCCTGTGTGTCCAGGCCATCCGCTCTTCGCTGAGCCTCTAAGGGACGGATAGCAGCCATGAACCAGACACTGGCGGTATGGCTGTTGATCGCGCTGGCGCTTGTCAGCGCGAATCTCCCTTTCCTGACCGAGCGCGTGTTCGCCGTCCTGCCCTGGAAACAGGGCGGCGCGGTGGCGGTCAAGCCGTTCTGGATGCGGCTGGTCGAAGTGCTGGTGTTCTACGCCATCGTCGGCGCACTGGGATTCGCCTTCGAATCCACGCTGGGAAACCGCTTTGCCCAGACCTGGGAGTTCTACGCCATCACCCTGAGCCTGTACCTGGTGCTGGCTTATCCCGGGTTCGTGTACCGCTATCTGTTCAAGCGACATCCTCGCTTGCGCGCATAAAGGCGCGCCTAGCCACGCAAACGCCCCGCCAGGGGCGTTTTTTCATGGGCGAATGGATTCGGGCGGGGAAGGGCGCCTGCGCCTTGTAGCGCGTTCTGTGGCCGCTGAGCATGGGACGTAGCGGGCGCATTTCGGGACCGCGAGTCTGGAATTCGCGCGCAGGATCCGACACCGTTAAATGTCGCTATATGCCGGCATATATATCGAAAAATTCGCCAAGCGGTGTTGTTTTTTCGTCTTTTGGATGAGCTACATCAAGTCATTCAGGTTTCATTCAGCGCCTCGGTTCAGAATCGCAAACGCCGAAAAAAACAAGAATCGTTGCTATTCACATTCTGGAGAAGCTGGTTTGAAGCCCCAAGATTCGTATTCGCTGAATACGCTCACCACCTCGCTCGCCGCCGCCATTGCCGCGCCCGCGTTGTTCATTACCCCCTATGCCGCAGCCCAGTCCGCAGACGCGGGCGTGACGCAGCTTTCGCCCGTCCGCGTGGAAGGCGAGGGGTCCTCGTATCAGACGTCCACGGCTCAGTCGCCCAAGATGACCGCGCCGTTGCTGGACACGCCGCGCACCGTGCAGGTGGTGCCGCGCCAGGTGATCCAGGACCAGGCCGCGTCGTCGCTGCAGGACGTGCTGCGCAATTCGCCGGGCATCACGTTCGGCGCCGGGGAAGGCGGCCGTCCGGGCGGCGACCTGCCGATCATCCGCGGACAGAACTCGGCGGGCAGCATTTTCCTGGATGGCATCCGCGATTCGAGCACCCAGGTCCGCGATACGTTCAACCTTGAACAGGTCGAGATCATCAAGGGACCGGATTCGGTGTACGCGGGCCGCGGCGGTGCGGGCGGCAGCATCAACATGGTCAGCAAGACGCCCAAGGCGGTGGACTTCACCGAAGGCACCGCGCAGATCGGCACGGACAACAATTACCGCGCGACGATCGACAGCAATTGGCGCCTGGCCGACAAGGCTGCGTTCCGCCTGAACGTGATGGGCAACAAGGGCGACGTGCCTGGCCGCGACAACGCGGTGGACTTCGAACGCTGGGGCGTGGCGCCGTCGCTGATGCTGGGCGTGGGCACGCCGACTCGCATCACGCTCAGCTACTACCACTATCAAGACGACAGCATGCCCGACTACTCCATTCCGTATGATCCGGCGACGGGCCAGCCGGTGACGGAAACCAAGGGCGTGAGCCGCAAGTCGTTCTATGGCCTGACTGGCCGCGACTTCATGAAGACCCGCGACGACGTCGCGACGGTCGACTTCCAGCACGACTTCTCCGACAAGCTGCAACTGCGCAACGTCACCCGCTACGGCCGCGGCACGACGGACTTCGCGGCGACCAACCCGGACGACAGCAAGGGCAACGTGCCCAATGGCTTCGTCTACCGCGCGCTCAAGTCCGGCTACTACGTCACCAAGAGCTTCGCGAACCAGACCGACCTGACCGGCGAATTCGAGACCGGCAGCCTGAAGCACTCGTTCGACCTGGGCTTCGAGTACAGCAACATCAAGCAGGACAAGGACGGCTACACCGAGTCCGGCGTTCCGACCAACAGTACGTGCACGCGTCTGTCTGTGATGTGCGCATCGTTGTGGGATCCGGATCCCAGTGTTGATTACACCGGTAAGTTGACCCGCAACAACAATCCGGCCCGATACAGCACCGACACGCTTGCGTTGTACGGCTTTGACACGATCAAGTTCAACGAGCAATGGCAGGCCAGCCTGGGCGCGCGCTGGGACAACTACCGCACCAGCGGCAGCAATATCGCCAAGGGTCGCAACGATCCGGCCAGCACGCCGGCGTTCTATAGCACGAGCCGCGAAGACAACCTCTTCAATTATCAGGTGGGTCTGGCCTATAAGCCACTGCCCAACGGCACGATCTACGCGACCTACGGCACGTCGTCCACGCCTTCGGCAATTGCCTCCAGCGCCATTAGCGACGCGACCTCCATCTCGACTTCGTCCCTCGAGCCGGAAAAGAGCCGCACGGTTGAACTGGGCACCAAATGGGAAGTGCTGGACAACAAGCTGACGCTGTCGGCGGCAGCCTTCCACGACGTGCGCAAGAACACCAGCGTGGCGATCTCGGCTAATGAGACCGCCCAAGTGGGCGAAGCCAAGGTGCGCGGCATCGAACTGGGCTTCTCGGGCGCCATTACGCCCAAGTGGAACGTGTTCGGCGGCTACACCTTCATGGACAGCGAAATGACCAAGGGCGCCTACAACAGCGGCGCCGTCGGCCAGGACCTGCCCAACACGCCCCGCAACGCCTTCAGCCTGTGGACCACCTACAAGGTGCTGCCCAAGCTGACCGTCGGCGGCGGCGCCTACTATGTGGACAAGGTGTACGGCAATTCGGACGCCACCAAGAATGCCAACGGCACGCCGAAGGCGCGCTGGGTGCCTTCGTACTGGCGCTTCGACGCCATGGCGGCCTACGAATTCAACGAACACATTTCGGCGCAGCTGAACGTGCTGAACATCTTCGACGAAACGTACTACACCAAGGCCTATGCGGCGCACTACGCGGCGCTGGGTACGGGCCGCGCGGCGCTGCTGTCCCTGCGCATGCGGTACTGATCCGGGTAAACGAAAAAATGCCACCGCGAGGTGGCATTTTTCGTTGGGCGGACGTGCGCGGAAAGCCGCGATCAGCTTTCAAACCAGTTCAGCACGCCGTCCAGGCCCGACACGTTCAGGGCGTAGCGCGTCTGTTGGCGCACGAGCGGCTTTGCGTGATAGGCCACCGGGAAGCCCGCGGCGGCCAGCATCTTCAGGTCATTGGCGCCGTCGCCCATGGCGATGATCTGGTCGGTGGCGGCGCCGTGCGTGCGCGCGAATTCGCGCAGGTGGACGGCCTTGGCGTCGGCGTCCAGGATGTCGCCCAGCACCCGGCCGGTCAGCACGCCGTTTTCGATTTCGAGCGTGTTGGCGTGGGCGCTGTCCAGGTTCAGGCGCTGGCGCAGCCGCTCCGTGAAGAAGGTGAAGCCGCCCGAGACCAGCAGCACCTTGATGCCGGCGGACTGCGCCGTGGAGATCAGGCGTTCGGCGCCGGGGTTCAGGCGCAGTTTTTCCTCGTAGACCTGTTCCAGCGCGCTGGCGGGCGCGCCCTTGAGCAGGGCGACGCGGCGGCGCAGGCTCTCCGAGAAATCCTTGATCTCGCCGCGCATGGCGGCCTCGGTGATCTCCGACACCTTGTCCTTCACGCCGACCACGCCGGCGATCTCGTCGATGCACTCGATGTTGATCAGGGTGGAATCCATGTCCATGGCCAGCACCTTGCAGCCCGCCAGCTTCAGGCCCGCCGGCACGAAGGCGGCGTCGACGCCGCGGGCGTCCGCCCAGGCCACGACTTCGGCGCGGGTATCGGCGTCGTGCTGCACGTCGAGCAGGCGGGCGGCGGTGTTGCTGATGCGCGCCACGCCTTGCGCCTGGGCCAGCGCGGCCAGCTGTTCCGCGTGTTCGATGGCGAGGCCGGGAGATTGGACGACGAGGTTGTGGGTAGTCATAGGCGTAGGGTAAAGGATGGCGTGGATTACTTCAGGGCGCGCAGGACGGCTCGCACGGCGTCGGCGCGGGCGGGCACTTGCGCCGCCTTGATCTCGACGCGCAATTTATCCTGTCCCGCAAGCTTGATGTGGCGCTGGCGCTGGACGAGTTCGATGATCTTGGCGGGGTCGACCGTGGTTTTGGGGCCGAACTGCAGCAGGGCCTGCGTTTCGCTGGCGTCGATCTTGACGATGCCCAGCGGCTGGGCCGCCAGGCGCAGCCGATGCGTGGCGAGCAGCGTCTGCGCCGCTTCGGGCAGCTTGCCGAAACGGTCGATCAGTTCTTCCTGGATGCGGATCAGGTCGTCTTCGTCGGCGGCGTGCGCCAGCCGCTTGTAGATAGCCAGGCGGGCGTGCACGTCGGCGCAGTAGTCGGACGGCAGCAGCGCCGGAGCATGCAGATTGACTTCGCACGCCAGATTGAAGGGCGCGTCCAGGTCGGGTTCTTCGCCGGCGCGCAGAGCGCGCACGGCTTCGTTGAGCATCTCGTTGTACATCGAGAAGCCAACCTCCTGGATATTGCCGGACTGGGAGTCGCCCAGCACCTCGCCGGTGCCGCGGATCTCCAGGTCGTGCATGGCCAGGTAGAAGCCGGAGCCCAGCTCTTCCATGGCCTGGATGGCTTCCAGGCGCTTCTTGGCGTTGCTGGTGATGGCGTCCTCGCCCGGCGTCAGCAGGTAGGCGTAGGCCTGGTGGTGCGACCGGCCGACGCGCCCGCGCAACTGGTGCAGCTGGGCCAGACCGAAGCGGTCTGCGCGATGGATCACGATGGTGTTGGCGCTGGGCACGTCGATGCCGGTTTCGATGATGGTGGTGCACAGCAGCACGTTGTAGCGCTGCTGGTAGAACCCCTTCATCACCTGTTCCAGTTCCCGCTCCGGCATCTGGCCGTGCGCCACTGCGATCCGGGCCTCGGGCACCAGCTCTTCCAGGCGGGCGCGGCGGTTGTGGATGGTTTCGACCTCGTTGTGCAGGAAGTAGCACTGACCGCCGCGCTTGAGTTCGCGCAGCAGCGCCTCGCGCAGGGTGCTGCCGTCTTCGCGCCGCACGAAAGTCTTGATGGCCAGGCGCTTCTGGGGCGCGGTGGCGATGACGGAGAAATCGCGGATGCCTTCCAGCGACATGCCCAGCGTGCGCGGGATGGGCGTGGCGGTCAGCGTCAGCACGTCGACCTCGGCCCGCAGCGCCTTGAGGGCCTCTTTCTGGCGCACGCCGAAGCGGTGCTCTTCGTCGATGATCACCAGTCCCAGGCGTTTGAACTTGACGTCCTTGGACAGGATCTTGTGGGTGCCGATGACGATGTCGACCCGGCCGTCGTTGATGCCTTCGATGGCGGCGGAGACTTCCTTCGCAGAGCGGAAGCGCGACAGCTCCACGACGCGCACGGGCCAGTCGGCGAAGCGGTCGGAGAATGTCTGGGCGTGCTGCTCGGCAAGCAGGGTAGTGGGGCACAGCAGCGCGACCTGCTTGCCGTTGGCCACTGCCAGGAAGGCGGCGCGCAGCGCCACTTCGGTCTTGCCAAAGCCCACGTCGCCGCAGACCAGGCGGTCCATGGGCCGGCCCGACGTCATGTCGCCGATCACGGCTTCGATGGCGGCGGCCTGGTCGGCGGTTTCCTCGAAACCGAACCCTTCGGCGAACGCCTCGTAGTCGTTCAGGGGCAGATTGAAGGCGAACCCTTCGCGCGCGGCGCGCTGCGCATAGAGCGCAAGCAGTTCGGCGGCGGTGTCGCGGACCTGCTTGGCCGCCTTGCGCCGGGCCTTGTCCCACTGGCCGGAGCCCAGCTGGTGCAGCGGCGCGGCTTCCGGATCGGCGCCGCTGTAGCGGGCGATCACGTGCAGCTGCGACACCGGCACGTAAAGCGTGCTGCCGTTGGCGTATTCGAGATGGAGAAATTCCATTTCGCCTTCGCCCATGTCCATGTTGACCAGGCCGTGATAGCGCCCGATGCCGTGCTGCGCGTGCACGACGGGGTCGCCAGCGCGCAGCTCGGACAGGTCGCGCACCATGGCTTCGACGTTGCTGGCGCGCTCCTGGTCGCGCTTGCCGCGGCGCCCGGTGCCCGCAACGCCGGGATACAGGTCGTTTTCGGTCAGGAAGGCCAGGTTGGCGCCAGGCAGCTCGAATCCAGTGCCCAGCGCGGACGCGACGATGCCGAAATGCGCGTCGGAGGCCAGGAAGGCTTCGATGGTGTCGGGCTGGGCGTCGGGCGTGACGCCGAACTCGTTCAGCATCTGCACCAGGGTTTCGCGCCGGCCGGCGGAATCCGCGCACAGGAGCACGCGGGTCTGGCGCGTCTGCACCAGCGCGCGCAGCTTGGCGATGGGATCGTCGGACCGTCGGGCCACGCCGACGTCCGGCGCGGCGCGGAAGTCGGGGTGGGCCTGGCCGGCGGCCAGCGCAAGGCGGCGGAAATCCTTCAGCCTGGCGTACAGGGACTCGGTATCCAGGAACAGTTCCGACGGCGGCAGCACCGGGCGCTCGCGGTCGCTCTTCAGGAAGCCATAACGGCTGGCGGTGTCCTGGTTGAAACGCTGGATGGCGTCGTCGATGTCGCCCACCGTGACCATGACCGTGCCTTCGGCCACATAGTCGAACAAGGTGGCGGTGTCTTCGAAGAACAACGGCAAGTAGTATTCGACGCCGGCGAACGGGATGCCGTTGCCGATGTCCTTATAGGGCAACGCCCGCGAAGGGTCGCCTTCGAAGACTTCGCGGAAGCGCGCGCGGAACCGGTTGCGCGAGTCTTCGTCCATCGGAAACTCGCGCCCGGGCAGCAACTGGACTTCGCGGACGGGGTACAGGCTGCGCTGGGTGTCGACGTCGAAGCTGCGGATGGTCTCGATTTCGTCGTCGAACAGGTCCAGGCGGTAGGGCACCACCGAGCCCATGGGGAAGAGGTCGATCAAGCCGCCGCGCAGGCAGAATTCACCCGGCGAAGTCACCTGGGTGACGTGGTTGTAGTTGGCCAGGGTGAGCTGCGCGCGCAGGGCCGCTTCATTCAGCCTGTCCTTCTGCTTGAACGAGAACGTGTAGGCGGCCAGGAACGACGGCGGGGCCAGCCGGTACAGCGCGGTGGTGATGGGCACGGTCAGCACGTCCACCGACTTCATCATCAGCGAATGCAGCGTGTGCAGGCGTTCGGAGATCAGGTCCTGGTGCGGCGAGAAGGCGTCGTAGGGCAGCGTTTCCCAGTCGGGCAGCTGCCTGACGCGCAGGTTCGGTGCGAACAGCTGGATTTCCTCGGCCAGCCGCTGGGCTTCCAGGGGCTCCGCCGTCAGGATGACCAATGGACCGCCGGCCTGACGCGCCAGGTCCGCGAGCAGCCATGCGTCGCCGGAACCGGGCGGCCGCGGCTGCGCGTAGCGCGTGCCCGGCTTCAGCGCGGACAGGGTGGGAGCCGTGGCGGGGACGGGAGGCGCTGCTGGGGCGGAGGCGGAAGGGGAGGGCATCAGGCTGGAAGCGGACATCAAGCGGAAGATTATAAAATCACCGCACCATGTCTGACTCAATCATTGCGATCGTGCCCGCCGCTGGCGTCGGCGCCCGCGCCAGCCGGCCCGGGCATGAGGCCGTGCCCAAGCAGTATCGTCCACTCTCCGGACAGCCCATGCTGCGGCACGCGGTGTGCGCCCTGCTTGCCGACGAGCGCGTGTCCCAGGTGCGCGTGGCGGTGACGCCGGGCGACGGCTGGGTGGATGCCGCGCTGGCCGGCCTGCCGCGCACGGTCTGGCGCGCCTGCGGCGGGGCAACGCGCGCCGATACTGTCGCGGGTGCGCTGGCCGACAGTGGCGTGGCGGATGACGCCTGGGTGCTGGTGCACGACGCCGCGCGTCCGGGCCTGCCGGCCGCGGCGCTGGGGCGGCTGATCGACGCCTGCCTGGCCGATCCCGTGGGCGGCCTGCTGGCCCTGCCCGTGCCCGACACCGTCAAGGCGGGCCGCGAGCGCGTGGAACGCACGTTGGACCGCAATGGCGTATGGCTGGCGCAGACCCCGCAGATGTTCAGGGCGGGCGTGCTGCGCGACGCCCTGACGGCTGCCTGCGTCAACGGCGTGGCCGTCACCGACGAGGCCTCGGCCATCGAGGCGGCCGGTTACGCGCCCCTGCTGGTTCCGGGCGCGATGCGCAATTTCAAGGTGACATGGCCGGACGATTTTGAACTGATGGAAAAATGGCTATGAGCATTCCTTTCCGCGTCGGGCAGGGCTTCGACGTGCATGCGTTGGTCGAGGGTCGGCCGCTGATCATCGGCGGGGTCACGATTCCGCACACCCATGGCCTTCTGGGGCACTCGGACGCCGACGTGCTGCTGCATGCGATCACCGACGCGCTGCTGGGCGCCGCGGGCCTGGGCGACATCGGCCGGCATTTTCCGGACACGGACCCGGCGTTCAAGGGCGCCGACAGCCGCGTGCTGCTGCGCGAAGCCATGGCCCGCGT
>ENA-OWLM01000126-OWLM01000126.1-metagenome-genome-assembly--contig:-NODE-126-length-28746-cov-3.915792_pt1 | contig 28746 bp, 27 predicted proteins | sample MGYA00245349_ERZ651102 | MGnify/ENA primary metagenome ERZ651102 (study PRJEB26857, sample SAMEA4031759) | metagenome | biome: human; feature: oral; material: saliva | place: Philippines | collected 2014... | reverse complement strand
CTTGCATATCCGACGCCAGGAGGGAATATCCCTGCTGCCCAGGTCATTGTCCTGTTCATCCGGAATATCCTCCGGGTAACCGTGCGTCTGATACCAGCGCAGGTATACCGCTATCTTATTCCGGTAATGCTCGGCTGTTTTTTGTGGCATGACATCGAGAAGAAACATGGCATAGCTTCGCCAGGTATGATGTGCTGGTCTGGAGATACGTTTGCGCAGGGCAAAATAAGCCCCACTTTCATTAGCATAAATGGCCCCGCTGGCCGCGCCGGATACGCGGGCACACATTCGCGCCCAGGTCTCGGGCTCCAGTACATGATAAAGCCACAGACCGCGGCGCTGTTCGGGACCAAAAGGCTCACAGACCCGCATATTCCGCAGGGGGACACCGGCTCTGTACATCAGGTCATACAACGGGTTGTAAATGGCACCCGTGCGGGCGTGGTAAATCCAGATGTCCCGGGCTTTCCAGTCATACAGAGGGCACATCGTGTAATAGAACCCCTCGGGAGATGCGGTGGTCCAGGGTTTGTCATCGGCATAACGAAGCTTTCGCTGGCTGGTAAGGCCTATAAACCGGTTCAGGGATTCATCTGCACGAACGCCGGTCAGTATGGCCACTCCACACTGATTGCCCGTAAACCATGTCGAAAATGCCGGGACAAACTCTTCAAACGTCATGGCATAACGGTAAAATGGAAAATACTCCATATCAGTAATGGCATCTTCCGGTGGCTGACGGACCCATTCCACATCGGGCTCCCAGCAGACCCATTCCGGCTGAAACTGTGAAACACCATTTACCGTCGTCAGCGGGAGAGCCACCCAGAAAAACGTCTCCGTCACATCACTGTAGAGCTCCTTCATTTTCTGAACATGCTCAATCGTGCACTGATACTGGGCTTCCCAGTCAATGAAAAGGACAGAGAAACGCCGGTGTTTCCTGCGGGCTATTGTGGCGGCGATATGAAACAGAACGGTTGAGTCTTTTCCACCTGAAAAAGACAGGCAAACCTGAGAAAAGGTATCAAATATCCACTCCACACGGCTTGTGACCGCAGACAGCACATCCTCCCCGGTTCTGATCTTCTGTATTTGATTACGTTCCATAATGACGTCGTCTGACATAAATACCTGAAGGCCAAAGCCCGGTAGTGTTAAAGTATTTGTTATGTGATCTATTAACCCAAGTGTTATTCTGCTGACAATATTAAGATGAATTTTCTAACTCATATTTGATCTGCCCCCCGAAAATGGAAACGTAAAGTTCAGGAGCCTTAGCTTCCAGAGTATAGGTTAATATTTCTAAAGGTTCATTTGAGATAATTTAATATAAATTTTATCAAGTGTATTATCGTTACTGTCTGAAATTGTAATAACTCCTATATGCATAAGAAAATCTTAAGGATTAGTTATGTCTGGAAGTATTCTCAGGTTCAGAGTCATCTCCGCTTTAATATTTTCCATTCTGGCTCCTGATGTCGCAGCCACTCCTTGCTTCATTGATAACTCTGTGGCGAAAGACACACATATGCGTTCTAAACTCACCACAAACAAAGATTGTAATGATACTGATTCAAATTCACGGAAATCTGTAAGTGAAAAAATCATAAACTCTGTTGCAGAGAAACAGAAGATAAATCAGCAAATTATGACAATAGACCTTGAAATAGGATTATTGCGGACGAAGAAAGGAAGCATGACTGCACAGGATTATGAGAGTAAAATGCGTGAGCTGACAAATAAACGTTTGGCTTTAAAAAGAAAAATTAAATAATCAACGTAATAAAACTATTTCATCTGAATGGAAATCATGTCGAGTCGATAGCCCGTAAACACAGCCTGTATGAGTTACAAACTAATGTAAAGGAGTTGTGCATGAGCATTGAGTATTTCATAACTGTTTTTATTATTTGCCTGTCCCCGGGAATAGGCGTGGTTTATACGCTGTCGGCAACACTAGGCGGTGGATGGAAGGCAGGATTTTGGGCTTCTGTCGGATGTACAATTGCTACCGTCATTCATCTTATAGTCGCTATGGCTGGTTTGGCGGCCGTTCTTCATACCAGTGCAGTATTGTTTCAGACAATTAAATTTTCTGGTGTGGCCTATCTGCTCTGGATGGCCTGGGCGGTACTGAATGACCACGGAGGTCTGTCCGTAAGACCTGTAACGTCGGTAACATCCATACGACTGGTTAGTAGGGGGATTTTGCTGAATATCCTGAACCCCAAGCTTCCTTTATTCTTTATGGCATTCATTCCGCAATTTGTTCCAGCCGGAAGCAGCCCTGCTCTTTTGGTTGAGCTTGGTATGGTCTTTACCATCATGACTTTTACCATGTTTATGGGGTATGTCACATTAGCATCCACAGGTCGTCAGCGAGTGTTGCAAAGCGCCACGGCGATGAACTGGCTGCGACGGGCATTCTCTGCTTCTTTTGCAGCGCTTGGGTTTAAACTGGCAATTGAAAAGACATAATGGGCTGTGAAGCTGAAGGCGCTGTACATAACGGTGCCTTCATCCCCAAAATGTTAAACCAATCAATAACCCCACATTGATCGTCACAATGAACTTGATGTTTTCTTCGCCAGTTGAGATGCTGAGATTATAAAGATACCCACATTCAGGAGCACTGCAGATGAACGCACAAGCACGCGGTGCCCGGGCCGCAAGGCTTTATAAAAGGGCTAAATCAAAGCTGATTTCACTCGACCAGTTCTGTGTTCAAAAAGCCAGAGAGCATAAACTGCCCGCCTGGACTGGTCATCTCCCGGTAACTGTCTTAACAGGGATTCTTATTGCTGCAGTGATTTTTGGCTCACTGCTATTCGTGGGTTTAAGTCTACTTATATTCGCGCTTGTTTTGCTATCTTCGGCCTATTCAAAACAACAGAGTTCTCCTGTGATGTTTGCTGAAGTGGAGAATGATGATGAAGAGGATGGGATTCGGAACGGTTATCAGGGAACTGGATACTATATGGGAGGTTACAGAGTTGATAGGGACGATTAAGTCGCTGTAGATAACAGTGCCTCTTAGATGTATTAGCTCAGACTTGATCTGACAGTTTTCACTGGCAGCACTTAATCAAATCTGACAGTCTGTTTTGAGCTAATAGCGGAAGCTCAAAAGGACATTAATAACATTGCTGTGTGTTCATCAACAAGGAGTATGTCGCCTCCATGTAGGGGGCCAAATACGGTGTGCAACAACACGATAGGATCACTGGCTACAGTTATTTAAATTATGCATGGCTATAAAAATTCCTTGAGTGTTAACTTAATTTATTGATATCTCAATTAAATTATGATAAATAACAACTTTAACATAAAGATGGAATTAACATGGAATGGAGATTTTTAGGCTCTATATCAGATGCCAGGAGGGCTGGCTGTAGCGGAGTTTATCTTATTGTTCATCAAGGGCTTTTTAATCGTGTTGTTTATGTTGGGGTGAGTTGTAATGTAGGGAGAAGGATGAATGAACATTATGAAGACTACCTGAGAGGAAACCGAACAATTTATAATGCAGGCCACAATGATGACGTGTATCGTCTTATGTCAGCTTACAAGATTCGAAACCATATAAAATACTATCAATCCCTAGCAAGGGATTATGAAATATGGGGTTCAACTACATTGCATTTTGATACACCTAAGAATATTTTAGCAAAGAACCAAACTTTTGATGCCACATGGGAGAGCATTGCATTTGAAAAGTATATCCCTCAACTGGTAGTGTGGGCCCTTCCAATGGCAAATTACTGTTATTCAAATGCAACTAAAATTGAAAGTGTAATCCAATCAAAGCTCATTAAATCTTTTGATTTAAGGGGTTTTTTTAATGCTAAATACTTAAGCATTTTAGGTAAAATTGAAAAGCCTTATTTAAAAAAGGTTAAATGTTTTATTATTGACGTTCCTGATGTAGACTCGGCATCCAAAATTATTTTTAGCAATTTATATTCTAAAAAAATTGATGAAAACTTTTGCAGAGAATTCCATTCACAGTTTGAAAGTGAAATTTCTCAGCGGGAAAGAGGAATTCAGAGAAGGCGAGATATTAGGAGCCACAAAGTTTCTCTCCATGAAAATTATGGCAAACCTTGGACTTTAAAGGAAATGGAAAAACTAAGAATCATGTTAGTAGATTTTGATATGTCCCCAACTGAAATATCTGATTACCTTGGAAGGGGACCTCGCTCTATTTCAAAAAAAATAATCGAAAATGATAAAATTACTAACTATAAGTGGCGAGAGAGCGTCGGATGGTTGTGACGTTGCATAATAATGACGAACACAGCAATGGCACAGAGGTGCCTCTCAGATTAGATTTAGATCTGTGCCATAGATGTGTCAGATAAAATCTGATCTAATACATCTTAGATAATTAATTTTGCTTCATTTCATCCCCGACAAAGCTTTATCCGCAATCCCTCCAGCTTTACCTCCAGCATCCTGAGCTCTCTTACTACCACTAACCATAGCACTTTCAACAACTCCACCAATCCTGACCCCAGCCCAGGAAAGCGCCCCCATCCAAACTGCCGGCAACACCAGGAACATCGTCCCCATAACAAAGTTCATGATCAGGTCATCTGCACTATTCTGAAAACCGGCCACATTCCATCGGCTATCAGAACGTGGAGGGTTAAACCACAACGTCTCAGTGAAATCATTGCCAAGAGGCAATGAATCAGGTGCATCATCATAATAACGAGCCTCCCGGTAAAGCGTATCTTTGTCTATCCAGTCGGGCTCAGGATTGAAGTGACGTAACAACCATCGATGTATCTGCTCGCCATTCTGTCGGACACTCAGAACGCCGGCTGCAGATAAGGCTGAAGTCAGGCGCTCACAAACCTGGTTGAGAGCGGCAACCGGCGAATCATCTTTGTAATTCGCTGGCAGGTATCGATATACCACCATCCTGACGGAACGATTTTGTCCCCGCCAGGGAACCCCGGTGACAAGTGAATCAGTGAACAAACCTTCCGGCCGGGTGATATTTCGCAGATGCTGTTTTGTTTCAGCCAGCCAGGCCTTCGTAAATGCCGTCCCCTGAGCATGCGGTTTGATGTAACTGGCTAACCGATTCATATAGGCACTGAAGTCAGTTTCATCCTGACAAAAAAACTGTACTACCCATGGGTTAGAATCAAACTCTTCAAGGCTGTCCTGAAGTGCATCTTCAACCGAATCCCTTATTTCTTCCAGACGGGCAGCTGTGCGCCCCTCTGATGCCACTGGCGATATACTGTATACCGCACCGACAGACTGGCCATCGTCAAGCAGCAGACATTGTTCGCGACTCAGGTACTCGGCCCAGGGCAAAAAATCAATAATGGACGGACGGGTTTCGTATAAACGGGATTCATCAGCGTGACTCATCATGCCCGGGCGTTTCAGTGGGTCACGGCCATGAACAGCAAAGTCACTTTCCGGTATATCCACATCGCCGACTGAGGCCAGTTGATGTAGCTCATGCCCCAGCTTAACCAGTCGTCGCTTACGACTGTACTCGCGCACAATTTCGGCATAAGCAACGATATTGGCGGCGCTGGGCGTGTTTTTTGACAGTTCAGCCAGATAAGCGAACCCCCCGCACCGCTCCAGCAGATCTTTTCGCTCCATGGATTCGGACAGGGTTACCAGGTCAATGGGCAGGCCGGCACTGACCAACCGTTCTATCTCCCGAAAAATGGTCTGATGCTGGCCATAATAAAAATCTCCGGAATTCAGAAGCGGCGCAATTTCATCCCAGCGGTCGTTATCGAGCATCAGTCCGCCCAGAACACCGGTTTCAGCTCCGACATTAAACAGCATGGATTCTGCAGAAACAGATTTATGGCTCATACCTCATCCGCCCCCTGACCAAATCCGGGCTGAGGCCGGTTAACCAGAACCGCATCAAACTTATCTTTCCATTGAGGAAATAACTCACAGACCAGGTGGTGCATGGACTCCGCTGCCGGCAGGCTTACCCGGTCAGTTTTATATTCGAGACGATGTACTGGCTGCCCGCACGCATGCCCACGTTTGTAGACTTCCAGTTGCTCTATTTCGGTATTCAGCATTGATATGGCAATACGGTCTGACTGGGGGTACTGACCTTTATCCACGATTGCCTTGAGTTCGTTGAGGGTGTTTCGATCCAGTACAGTGGGTTCAACACAGTTGGCGAGAATTCGAATATCGGGAATATGGATACCGTAGGGTTCCAGAACCAGAAGTTTGGATAAAAGACGTACAGTACCGCGTAGGAACTCACGTACATCGGGTAAAATCGGTTTAATAACACCCATGACGCTTTGAGTCGCAGCGAGCACCACAAGCTCCACCATTACCCCGCCAGCGCCTTTGGAATCGACGATTATGACGTCATATTGTCTGAAAAGAGGATGCTGCAGGACATTACGCAGACGCATTCTGCCATCAGCTGCATGCAGCATATCATTGGAAAGACGATCGTCAGGATCGTTGGAAATGATGACGTCAAGATTGGGAATAACCGTGCGGGAAATGATGCTGTCAGGATTGTTAAGGTCAGCAGTCTGCATGAGTAATTCATACAGTCCGCAGGGTGCTTCATAGTGAAGTTTAAAAATACTGCTGGCTGTTGGCTGATTATAATCACCATCGATTAGCAGTGTTTTCAGACCAGCATCGGCGGTGTAACCCGCAATATTGCCTGCCTTGGTTGACTTCCCTTCTCCGCCCTTAGTGGATACTACTGGCAATACTACCGGGAATTGTTGCTCATCGGGGAGTAACAACGATTGCGGTGAAACCTGCTGTGCCAAATGAATACTGGCGTCTGGTTTTCTTTCTACAGACTCCCCGGTTGAAACCTGGGGGGAACACTTAACGCGAGATACAGTTTGCATGCAATACACTCGAAATTTATTCGAATGTGTTCGCCTGCCTGCTACCAATTCAAAAAGTCAAAGCGGCGTCTAACTTTTTGACAAGGGGATTGAAAATCCCCGTGTCCTTGGTTCGATTCCGAGTCCGGGCACCACTATTTAAAGAACCCAGCCTATGGCTGGGTTTTTGCTTTTCTGCGCCTGAAAAAAACATCCGCTTACCTCCCTTTAGATGCCTTCTTTGGTCAAACAGACGGTGCTTCCTCATCACGGCATCCCTGATGCAGAGGGGCACGTGCCGCATTTACGAAAGCGGGGCATTCAGTCGTAAAAGCAGCAATATTATTCTGAGTCAAAAAACATAAAGTCATTATCCTTAATACAGGAACATTAAAAATTTTATTGGGAATTTTCTTAACACCCTGCGAGATTATAATTAGTATTTTTCAAAAGTTTTAGACGTATCTATTTGACTTCTGCCCCATTGTTGCAAATAAAAATACCCCTTGTTAGAATGCGAACATAATTTATGTCGCTTTCTTTGATAAAAACCACTGATGGTGCTTTTGCATTTTATCCCGTATAACCTGGCCATATTTTTCCAGCGGAAGAAGTAAGTGTCGAACTTTATAAATTGAAATACCGCACAGATCGGCAAGCTCCCTGGTGGAAAGACCGCGCGTGCTGTGATCTTTCAATAAATTGAGAATCAACATTTGTTCCGGCCCTCTGATCGTCGCCAGACCACTTATTCCCATTTCCGCCGCTAACATCTGCAGATTGTCGTGAGGTGCGTTGTAGCCTGGATGTACAGCACCCGGGTTGTATGAACACTGTGAGAGTTTCATTGTCGACTCCTGATTTTTGAAGGCGTTAGCAGTATGAAATCCCTTGAGTCAACCAGCAACATTAGCTTTAGATGAAAGTAAAAACAGGATTTTTATCTGACTTTCATACTGTTTTATCAAAAACAGTCGGTATGTGAGAGAAAAGTAAGGCTTAGGGAGGAGAGGGAAATGAGGTACGATATTGAGGGATTTATCACTTTTGATACAGAGGATGCATCTCTCCTGAACCTGCTGACCGGAGATTGCGTTGAATTATCCCAGACTTCTACGCGTCTGCTAGCAGAATTACTCAACCACCGCGGCGATATCCTGTCCAGGAGTGAAATTTTCCATTCGGTATTTGATCAATACGGTGCCAGAGCATCAAATAGTAATCTTAATCAATATATCTCAACGTTACGCAGAAACCTGAGCGACCTGGGTGTAGAAAAAGAGATCATTACTACCGTTCCGCGCATTGGTTTCAAGATTGCGGATGATGTCGTCATCCATAACGATCGCGAGTATCGAACCCCTTTTCTGGAAGAAAAAGTCCCCGATCCCACCCGCACTCCGCCTTCTCCTTCGTTTTTTGAAAGGATTGCCCGAATAATGACGCTGGGTTTTGTATTAATCCTTTTGCTAATTAGGCCTCATCACGTCGATTCCGGGGAAGATATACATAAAATCGTTGACGACCAATGCATTATTTTTACCTCCCCCGCCCTGACGCTATGGGATGTCAAAAAGAGTTTTAATTTTACAACGCAGCCGTTCGACTGCTCGCAGCCTAAAGAATTGTATCTTTACAAAAAGCAGATAAAAGGAGCGCTTGGGAATATTATACATTTGCTTCTGATTGAGTGTAATGACGGCAAATGCGAAAGTTTTTATTACAGAGAAAAAACCAATGTCTAAACGCGTCTTTTTCCTGTTCCTCTGCCTCGGTCTCTCCCTGGCGGGGGGGATTTTTTCGTTTACCAGACCTTCTGTTTTCTCATGTGAGTCGCAATTTTCTGTTGTACAAATCATCAATGACGATACTATCCATGCTGAAGGCCTGATTTTTTTCAACATGTCGAACGATAATATATTTATCAATATCGATGGTTTACTTTCTCATAACAATAAAAACCAACTTATATCACGCACGCTAAAGATAAAATATAAACCGTTTAACGCCAGCGCACATTTATATCAAGTCACAAGCGTCCTCACCCTGCGCGACAGTACCGACAATATCGACGACAGTGTCGCTCTGAATTTATTGTTTGGCAAAGGGCCTGATGACAAGATAATTTACCTCAATAAATTTAATAATAATACAATACTCTTTGGTAACCACACATTCCCGCAGTATGGTTGCAAGCGAAATTAATTTGTGTGGTTTTCTTTAACGAAGCACAGCGTAAATTAAATTTTCAATATCATGAATATAAACTTAATAGAATCACTGGCTTGCATTTCAAAAATAATAGACATGATCAACCCCCGACTTAACTTGCATCATGTCAGAACGGCGTATATTGCCTGGCTTCTGGCGCGTGAGTCGCAGTTTACGCCTGCGCAATGTCGGAAAACACTGCTGGCAGCCCTGCTTCATGATATCGGAGGACTGAACGAAGAGTCTCGCCTTCAGCCCATGAGCTATTACGATAATGAACTCAATAATCACGCCGCTGTGGGGGCTGAATTACTGGCCAGTGTTCCTTTACTGAATCCATTACATGCAATTGTACGTTATCATCATACCCATTGGAAAAATGGTCGAGGCGCGTGTGTTAATGGCGTGAAAACGCCTAAAGAAAGCCATATCATCTATCTGGCGGATCGTCTGGATGTTTTAATCGCACACTATCGTGCCGGCGATATCATCACGGCAAAAGAAGAAATTATAAAAATCATTGCCAGCGGTGAAAATGAATTATTCCAACCAGAATATATCAACGCATTCCGAAGGGTCGCAAAAAGCGAACACTTTTGGCTCAGAATAAAATCGACCGCGTTTGACGGCTATATTAAAGAAGTCCCCCGCATTCATAATGACTTCATCTCGTTACATAACTTTCGAGATATCGCCGGTATGCTGGCGTTTATTATTGATGGATTCAGTAAACATGGCGTTCAGCATTCATTGGTGGTGGGGAGAATATCGGGATACCTTGCCAAAGAGATGGGTATTCCTCCGGTGCAGTGTCTGAAAATTGAAATCGGGGGGCTGTTGCATAATCTCCCAACGCTGGCCCTGTGCGCCGCACCGGCACATGCCGATGGGGGGAATTCGGTGTGGGATGAACTCTATCCCATCGAAGCAATCAGAGACATTGCCGGGTGGTGTCAGATTCAGAAATCGGTAGATGCAAAATCAGCCTATCCCCCGGAAGTGACGATCATCAAAGCCAGTATCTGGCTGGCCTCCTTACTGCAGGGAGTCACGCTATCGTCGGAATTTAAGGCTCGCGTGGCTGAAACGGCGGAAATCACGCCCGAGCTGGCGGGGATCGTGCGGCAACACAGCGCTATTTTATTACAGATATTCCAGGAATCCGTCAAAGAACGACGCGCGTTGGTACAGCGAATTAATCAGCTGAGCTCGTCATGAGCCGCGGGAAGTAGCCCTTCTCGCGGCTGCCTTACCTCAGACTGACAAACCTCCGTCCAGCACCAGCGTTTGCCCCGTGAGATAGCGGCTCCCTTCTCCGACCAGAAAGGCTACCGCGTGCGCTACGTCCTGCGTTTGCCCCAGACGGCGTAAGGGAATGTTCTGCCGCATAGCTTTCAGGCGGGCTTCAGGGATAGCCTCCACCATTTCGCCCTCAATGAGCCCAGGTGCCAGACAGTTTACCCGAATGCCAAACCGCCCCATCTCCTGAGCCAGCGAGCGCGTCAGGCCAATCATTGCCGCCTTACTGGCCGCATACGCCGTTTGCCCGCTGTTGCCCTTTATTGCCGTGACGGACGACATGAGCACGATGGCTCCGCGTCCCTGCATCATCATGGCGGGCAAGAGAATTCGGTTCCAGTTCACGAGCGCAACCAGGTTGTTCGTCAGCACATCCTGCCAGTCGCGTGCCGTTTGATGAATATGCAGTGCGTCACGGGTCATTCCGGCGTTGTGAATAATCGCCGCGGGTGCGCCAAACTCGTCAAGCAGCGACATCGCCAGTCGTTGGACATTCCCCTCATCGCGACCATCGCAGCGGTAACCTTTAACCCAGGTTGACGTGTGCAGTTCGTGCGCCTGCGCCAGCGTGCGGCCAATACCGGCCTCACTGCGGCCGGTAAACACAATGTTCCAGTCGGGCAGCAGGTGGCTCACCAACGCCTGACCAATTCCTCTGCTGCCGCCGGTGATCAACATCCATCTCTTTTCCATCTCAGCCGGCCATTTCCTGTTCGATGTACAGACTCAAATCGCGGAGGGTCATCGGCTGCTTTTTCATAAACATTTCAGCCGTGAGGGTCACATCAAACTCGCGTTTCGCCAGCACCATCAGTTCAACATAATCGAGGCTGTCGAGTTCCAGCTGCGACAGCGTCGTGTCCGGCGTCAGCGCCTCCAGGTTCATATCTTTCGCATCGGCAATCATTTCGCTGATTTTGCTGTAGATGTTTTCATACGGTTTCATTTGCATTTCCTTTTGTCAGCGGGCCGACTTTCAGCGTTACGGCACTGCTAATGTAGTGTTGTTGATAGCGGGTTTGCGCAGCAATTCGCACCACTGCACCCTGTAAAAGATCGCCGACCACCATGGCGGGTAATGTCTCGATCTCAAGAGGTTCCGGTAAAGGCACCGTCTGCCAGGGCGCGAGCAGATGGCTGTCGAAAACAATCTCCTGATGGGTTTGCACAACGGGATAGCGGGTGAATAGCGCGTCCAGCGTGCGACCAGCCGGCACCAGCGATGCAATGGCTTTCTGATCTAACAGCGCGGTATCCTGAAGAAGATGGCGAAACAGCAGCGCATCAAGAAAATGCCACTGCCGGGCGTCGGGGAGCAGAGGCAAAAAAGTCTGATGCAGCGCGGCAAGGGTTGACGCGCCGAGTTCTCGCTGACTTTCTGCTTCCTCCACAGCGAAAAGACTCACCGGGACGATAGTGCATGAGAGGCAGACGTTCTGCGCGGTAAGATCGTGCACGGCGGCTGAAACGGGCTTATTTGAGTCGCGCATCAGGAGATAATCGGTATCCCGCCACAGCGGTCTGCGCAACCGCACGGTACACTTCAGAAAGGGTGAGCGGCGAACCTCCGGGCTTATGAAACGTTTAACATCCAGCAATGCGCGCATGCCGTGAACGCTGAGCCTGCTTCCGCCCTGCGATTTCACCCACGCCTTATCGAAATGCACCGGATTGTAATCTCCTGAAAATGCAGCCCACAACCGCGCATCCCGCTGGCTGTAATGCAGCGTCATCATGAATGTTTCTCCAGAATTAACGCCGCGTTTGCGCCACCAAACCCAAAGCTCAGGTTGAGCGTACGGCGGATATTCGCGATACGATGCCCTTCCACAACATAGTCAAGGTCGCAGCGCTCATCGGCCTGCTGGAAATTGGCCGTTGCGGGAATCATTCCGTGAGCGATGGCCTGCAGGCAGACGATACTCTCGAACGAGCCTGCCGCTGAAATTAAGTGTCCGGAGTAGGACTTCGTACTGGAAACGGGGATAGACCAGGCCGCATCCCCCAGCGCCATTTTCAGCGACTGCGTTTCGTTGATGTCGTTCAGCGGCGTCGAGGTACCGTGAGCGTTGATATAGTCCAGGTGCCCGGGTTCAAGCTCCGCCTGCCGCAGCACGGAGATGATGGTTTGCACGCGCGCAAGGCAGTCTTCGGCGGGCGAGGTAAAATCCCAGGCGTCAGAGAAATTGGCGTAACCCGTGATTTCACCGAGAATAGTTGCGCCTCGCGCGAGCGCCCCCTCGCGCTCCTCCAGACACAGCACCGCCGCGCCTTCTGACAGCACGAACCCATTACGGTGCGCGCTGAAAGGACAGCTGGCGCGCCGCGGATCCCGCGCCTCTTTGCTCAACGCCCCTAATACGTCGATATTCCAGATCGCACAGGGACTCGTCAGAGACTCCCCGGCACCTGCCAGCATCATCTGCGCCCTTCCGGTGCGGATCACCTCGTAGGCTTCGCCAATCGCGATCGTTCCCGTCGCACAGGCCGCCACAACGGTATTCTGAAAACCGTTAAGCCCCCAGAACTGGCTGCAGGCGGCAGTGGTGACGCTCGGCATCGAATAAAAACAGTTAAAGGGCGAGGCGAAACCCGTTGCCGAAAAATCACGTTGCGCATCGTAACTTTCGTCCAGCCCTCCCCAGCCGGTGCCCATGATCGCTCCACAGTCTAGCGGGCTGTAGAACTCCTGCGGCGGCTGGTCACCAAAGGCCATCGCCATGGCCTGACGCGCCGCGCCAAACGTGAGCCGGGCAAACCGCGGCAGGCGGCGTCTGACGGCGGCCGGCACCCCGACCAGACTGGGTTCGTTATCCACCAGCCCAAGAAAATGGGTTTTGATATTCTGCGCCGTGTAATCGACATAACGATACCCAAGCCGGTAGTTCACGATCGCCTGCCAGCTCTCATCAGCCGTCACGCCAAGGGGTGTAACGGCGCCATAGCCGGTTACAACAACCCGCTTCTCTTCATGTTTAAGCTTCATCTTTCATTATCCTGTATTGCGTGTCGCCCCCTTGCGCCAGCCAGAGCTGCAGCGTGGCGTAGAGGTAGTCGTATTGGATTTGCGCGAGGGCGTTCTCTGTGGTCAACAGTTCGTCCTGCGCGTCGAGCAGCGTCTGGAAATCCACCGCGCCTGCGCGATAACGGTTTTCCGTGAGGGACAATCGCCGCTGGCTAAGGGCCTGCGACTGAAGTAGCCTGGCGCGTTGCTCATCTGCGCTTAGCCGGTTTTCCATGGCCTCATCCACTTCAGCGAGTGCGGTATAGGCGGTGGAACGGAAAGCGACCGCAGCCAGTTTTGTCGCTAAATCCGCCTGCTCAACGGTGAGCTGGCGGGTATTCCACTGGATAAACGGCAAGGCCAGCGCGGCCCCTGTTGTGAGGATAGGGTCGCGGAACCACTGACTGAAAACCTGGCTTCCGGCATTCAGAGACGCATCAAGAGAAAGCGTGGGGTAGAACTGCAGGCGAGCCGCGTCATAACCCGCGAGCGCGGCGCGCAGGCGCGACTCGGCAGCCTGAATGTCAGGCCGCTGAGCGATCGTCCGCAGCGGCGTTGCGCGCGAGATGGGCACCTGCTGATGAACATCCAGCGCGATCGATTCATCCGCATGTTGCTCGGCTGGTCTGTTGAGCAGCAGCGCTAACGCATTGCGTGTGTTCTGGCGCTGCTGAACTAAGGTTCTGAGCTGATTTTTCCGCACCAGCAGCGCCTGCTGTGCTTGCAGAATATCAAGCTGCCCTACTTTTCCGGCGTTAAACCACGACGCCACCTGCTGTAAGGTCTGTTCCGAGATCGCCAGGCCGTCACGCTGGTTGCGGATCTGCTGGTTATACAGGGCGATGCGCCAGTAAAGCTGGGCAGTGGTGCCAATAGTAGAAAGAACGGTCGCATGGTAATCCTGCTCGCTCGCCCTGGCCTGCCATTCACTCTGCTCACGGGTACGCGCCAGTTTCCCCCACAGGTCCAACTCCCAGGCGATGGCAATACCGCCGCTGTAGCTCTCCTGTGCAGGTGTCCCGTGACGCACCGTTTTACTGTTGCTGACGGAACCGCTCGCCCTGACGTCGGGGGTCACGTTGGTGCGGGTTAGCCCTGCCGCAACGCGTGCCTGCTGCAGCGTGATGGCTGCCGCCGCGAGATCGTTATTGCTTTCCAGCACCTGTTCAATGACCCGAGACAGGCGGGGATCGTTAAAACGCCAGCCGTTTTCCGTTTCCTTCTCCGACGTCGTGGGCCACCCTGTCGGTAATGACAGTATTGGGCGCTGGTAGTCGCTGCGGGTCATCGCGCTACACCCCGCCAGGAGTAGCAGCGCGGCTAAAATGAGGTGTCTTGTCATTCGCGAGCCAGCGCCTCTGTGGGGTTAAGGCGTGCCGCACTGCGCGCCGGGAAATAACCAAACGCCAGGCCAATCGCTGCGGAAAAGCCGCAGGCCATCAGCACCGGGAAGACGGTAAACACCATTGAAAATGCATCCGTCACGAAGGCAAAAAATTGCCCCACCAGCCAGGCCCCTAACACCCCAGCCAGGCCGCCGAGCGCGCAGATCATCACCGCTTCGATGAGAAACTGATTCATGATGTCCGCGGGACGCGCCCCTACCGATAATCGAATGCCGATTTCATGCGTCCGCTCCGTCACTGACACCAGCATGATGTTCATCACCCCCACGCCGCCCACCAGCAGCGAGATGGCCGCGATCGCGGTAATCAGAAGCGACATGGAGTCAGAGGTTTTTTGCATGGCATTCGCCAGCCGGTCATCGGTTTGAATAAAGAAATCTTTCCGCCCATGCTCCCGCAGCAGATGACGCTCCACGCGCTCCGCGGCCTCCTGTGGCTCCAGCGGCGGCTGGAAACGCAGAACCAGCGACTCCAGCGGTATTTGCCCCGTCAGCCGCTGCTGCAGCGCGGTATGAGGCACCCACGCGGCCATGAATCCCCCCACCACTTTCGGCCCCGGGCGAGTGGCGACACCGATCACCCGCCACGGCGCACCGGTAATCTGCACCAGCTCACCGAGCGGATTTTCCCCACCGGGGAACAGCGTATCCCGTCCGGTTTCATCAAGAATGATGACCGGTTCACCATCCGCAACGTCGCGCGCCGTAAAGCCAGTGCCCTGAACAAAGCGCAGCCCCTGCAGGGAGAAGAAGTCTTGCGAAACACCGGACAGCATCATGGAGGAATCGAAGCCTTTGCGCACCGCAAGCGCCGTGCTGCTGACGATCGGCGAGACGCCCATTACCCACGGCAGCGTCTGCAAACTGCGCACGTCTTCCATCGACAGCGCATGCTCCATGTCCGGACGCGCGTTGCCCCACCCGGTCCCCGGGCGGATCTCAAGCGTCGTATTTCCCAGCTTGCCAATCTCATCCATGATTGCCCGCCGCGCGCCTTCCCCTACTGCCATAGATGACACCACCGATGCGATGCCAATGATGATCCCGAGCATGGAGAGAAACGCGCGCAGCCGGTGCCCAGCCAGTGCACGCCAGGCCATACGAACAGATTCGCGAAGGCGCCGCGCCAGCGACGCTCGCCCGTTATCCTGTTCCGGCAGCGGTTTAGAGGGACAAGACTCGGCGTGCTGAACATCGCTGATGATTCGCCCGTCGCCGATCTCAATAATGCGCTGCGCCTGTCGGGCGACGTCGCGATCGTGGGTAACGATAATGACCGTGTGCCCGTCCACATGCAGCTGATGCAACACGCCCATCAGCGCCTTACCGCTGGTGCTGTCCAGGGCTCCGGTAGGTTCGTCAGCCAGGATAACGTGCGCGCCGTTTATCAGTGCCCGACAAATGCTCACGCGCTGCTGTTGTCCGCCCGAAAGCTCCGCTGGCCGGTGCCGCAGCCGGTTTTCAAGTCCGAGCTGAAGGGCCAGTCTCCGCACGCGCGCCGTGCGTTCCCGTTCCGACATCGCGGTGTACAGCGCGGGAATGGCAATGTTTTCTTCTGCGGTCAGATACGGCATCAGGTGATAGCGCTGGAAAATGAACCCCAGATAACGACTGCGCAGATCGGCAAGGTAGAGGTTATCCGCGCGATGCACCGGCGTGCCATTGATCAGTACCTCTCCGGAAGAGGGCCTGTCCAGGCAGCCGATGATGTTCATCAGCGTGGACTTACCCGAGCCGGACGCCCCCACAATCGCCACCATTTCGCCGCGATGAAAGGTCAGTGAAATATCACTCAGCACCGCCAGCGTTTGCGTGCCCGCATTAAATGTTCGGCAGACCTGCCGTAGAACGATAATCGGCTCCATCCGTTATCCTCGCTCCGCGTCTTGCGCCAGCACCACCTGGTCACCCGCCTGCAGCCCTTCAAGCACTTCGGCGTATTGACGGTCGTTAATGCCAATGCGGATAGTACGGGACTGTGTTTTCCCGTCTTCAACGGTGGTAATGGTGTAACGATCGCCGTCCTGCGCCTGGCCCAGCGCGGCAACCGGAACGCGCAGAACGTTACTGGCCCTGGCGATCTGAATAAAGACCTGTGCCGTCATTGACGTTTTGAGTTCACGACCGCCGTTCGGCACCTCGAACGTGCCGGTGTAGTAGACCGCCGCGGCCTGCGGGTTCCCGCCCATCCCTCTCTCGCCGGATGCCTCGATCGCGTCCTGCGGCGCAGGCTGCACATAGCCCATGGTGCTGGCGTAGCGTTTATCCGGGTTGGCAATGACATAGAAACTGAGCGGCTGGCCGGGGTGAATTTTTTGGACGTCCGCCTCAGAGATACGCGTTTGTACCTGCATCGTATCGAGATCCGCCAGCACCAGGATGGTCGGGGCCGTTTGTGACGAAACGATGGTCTGTCCTTCACGGGTCACAATACCCAATACCTCGCCGTCAACCGGCGCGACAATGCGCGTATAGCTGAGGTTGGCCTGCGCCGTTTTCACCGCCATTTCAGCCTGTGCGATCTGCGCCTCGCTCACCTCAATCTGCTGTACCTGCACCGCGTATTGCGATCTGGCCTGCTCGAACTCGCTGCGCACGCCTGAGCCGTCGCGCTGCATCATGCGCTGACGATCCAGCTCCTGGCGGTAGCGCAGCAACGTTGCTTGCGCAGAGAGCTTTTGCGCTCGGGCGCTGGCGAGCTGTGCCTTTGTATTCCTGAGTTCCGACTCCTGCAACGTTGGGTCGATTTCCGCCAGCAGTTGCCCTTTTTTCACCCGCTCTCCCTGGCGAACATACAATTTACGCAACTGCCCGTTGACCTGAGCACCGACGTTAACCTGGACCGCGGGCTTCAGGATCCCCGTCACCAGCACCACCTTTTCGATGTCGCCGGTGCCGATAGTGTCCACGGCCAGGCGCGCATGCGGTGAGGGCGAGTCCATCACCACCCAAAACCCCGCCATCGCGGCGGCAAGCGCCAGACCGCAGCCCAGCATGACCCTGCGGGAATCAAGCTTCATTACCACCCTCCCGCAGGCTGAGCCTGCCGCCAGCCAGGCGGTAAACCTGCTGAAAGCCCGATAAAACCTGCTCGCTGTGCGTGACCACAATCAATGACTTTCCAGCCCTGCGGCAGTGCGCGTGGACCGTTGCCATAACGATTGCCGAGGTCTCGTCGTCAAGATTGGCCGTCGGCTCATCAAGGAGCAAAACAGGACGTGAGCTGTACAGCGCGCGGGCCAGCAACAGCCGCTGACGCTGGCCGAGAGACAGCGCCGCGTGGCTCTCGCGGATCAGGGCATCCAGCCCCCCCGGCAATGCACGCACCACGTCACCCAGCGCGAGAGCATCAATCAGAGCCTCAACCCGTCCGCGGTCGCGTTCCCGGTAGTACGCGTCGAATAAGGTGATGTTTTCACGCACCGAGGCGTTAAAGAGAATGTCCTCCTGGCTTTGCAGGCAGACATACTGCGCCAGCTGTGCGGCAGGCAGCGCGTTCCCGCCTGCATAACACCCTCCCGCCTGTGGGGAGAACAGCCCGGCGATCAACCGGAGTAAGGTGCTCTTACCGGCCCCCGACTCCCCCACAATCGCAATCTGCTCACCCGCCCGGAGCGATAATGAGACGCAGGAGAGGACGGGCATGGCGGGATCGTACCCGTAGCCCAGCGCAATAAAGTCCAAATCAGGCGCTGCATCCGCCGGCGGTATAGCGGTCAGCGGCGCGCGCGCATCGTCTTTCCGTGGCGCAAAAAGGGCATGCGCGCGGGTGTCGATTACGTGCAGCTGCGTTTTCTGAATAATGGCGTAGAAGATCCGCGTGACGTAAGAGGTAAAGATTTGCCGCAGGAAGCTGTAGGCAAAAAAATCGCCCAGCGAGATCAGCTTGCCGTGAACCATCGGCAGCACCACCAGCATAAAGGCCACCATCTCCAGGCTGCCGCTCAGCTGATACAGACCCTCTTTTACCTGTTGATAGACCTTCTGGCGCTGTAAGCATGTAAAGAGTTCGCGGCTTAAGGCGGCAAACTGCCCCTGACGCTGCCCTTCCAGCCCGGCGGTTTTGACGGTCAAGATGCCCTGAAGGGTCTCCATAAAAAAATCATTCAGCGCGGCGCTTTTCAGCTGCAGCTGCTGGGTAAACCAGCGGTCGCGGATCACGGCCCAGACGCTGATGATCCCCATCACCGTCACGCCGATGGCGGAGATCGCCGCCAGGACCGGTGCGATCCAGAACATGATCGCCAGCGCGATCGCACCTATCACCCAATCGGAACGCAGACCATTATCCAGCTCGATCTTCTGCAGCAGGCCCATCTGCCAGGCGGTAAAGCGGCTGAAGATCTCCCCGGGGGCTCGTTTTTCAAAAAAACGTAGGGGGTTTTGAAGCAGACGGGAAAATCCGACGCCGCTGTGGATCAGCACAAACCGTTTGATGTAGCGTTCGCTGATCGCCCGAACGCCCAGAGCCATCAGCGACGAGAGCACAAACGCCAGGATAAACCAGCCGTACGGGAAGCTGCTGTTCTCCACGCTGGAGAAGGCCTGGTTGATGGCGCTACTGACCATCGTGGGCATCAGAAACAGCGTTAACGACACCAGGAAGGTCAACAGCATCAGCCGATAAATGCCCGGCTCGCCCGCCGTCTCCTGCATGCTCATCACCCCTGGCATGGACTGTACCGTTGTCGGCAGCGCCAGCCCGGGATCGGCGGCCAGCGCCTGCTCGGGTTCCACAATCAGGGCATAACCGCTGATCTCCTGCTTAAGCGCGGCAAAGGGCAGCCACTGCTCGCCAATCGCCGGGTTCATTACGCAGACGTGGTTGCCTTTACGCCAGGCCAGCAGGACATAGTGGCTCGCACCGTAGTGCAAAATGGCCGGCAGCGGCAGTTCACGTAGCTCATGGTGCTCAAACAGCACGGGCGTCGTCGCAATGCCTAAGCGCGCCAGGATGGCCACCAGCGTGTCCAGCGAAGTACCGTGATCGGAGGCTGGAAAAATGTCGCGCAGCGTTTCCAGTGAGATCGTCTGCCCCTGCGTTTGCGCCAGCATCGCCACGCACGCCAGCCCGCACTCGTTAGTCTCTTCCTGAAAGATCAGATTCGGGATCGTGGTTTTCATTTTTATAGTGAGTGATTAATAAAGTAGAGAGAATGGCTGTGCCAGAGGAGCCACTCCTGCGGGTGCTTTCGCAGGGTAGATTCAATGATGTCGGGCAGCACGCCGGCGACATTCTGACTGCTCACCGGCGGATGAATGTGGATGCGCAGGCCGTTGTCATAGCTGAGGTGATAAAACACCACCTGTGCGGCAATCGCGCCGGAAAGACGCACCAGACCGCTATGCAACTTTGCGCTGCGACCAAATAAACGACATGGCAGCTTCGCCACCCGCGCCCCTTCGGCCTGCGAGGTATAGTCGGGCGAGATATCGGGAAAAATAATCATGTTCTGCTGCCCGACGGCGACATCGGTGATGAGATCCATCAAGCTGCTGGCCAGCGTTTTGTTCTCCTGATGAATTGAACAGTAGGCGAGTGCAACGCCCCCGAGCGCCCGGGCGGGGGCGTTGTAAAGCTCAGCGCTGGAAGAAACCACCACGCTCGCTTTGCCCGGCGTGACGCTGGCACCGATAATGGCAGCCAGCACGTCAGATACCGTATGGAGCGGGGCCAGGATATAGGGCGCGTTTTGCTGGTGCAGCGGTGCGACCACCGCATCGAGATCCGCGGCGCAAGCACGAATTTGCTGAAGCAGCACCGGGTTTTGCCCCCAGGTGGCGGCCTCTTCCAGCAGGCGTCGCCGGACTGCCGTCCAGGCCACGTCCAGCCGGGACGTTTGCCCGGTCAGGCAGCGATAGTTTTCATTAGCCACCGCGTTTCGTAAGCGAAACGCGCGTCCGAGAAGCTGCGATGCGCAGAGCCCCTTCGCCACCACCAGCATCACGGGGAGAGGTACGTAGCGCATCATTTTTCGCAATAGAAAAATACCGCACTGAGAAAGCGTTCGCTGAATGACTTCAATTTTTCCCGCGCTGTTTTTGACGCTAAACACGCTCCAGACAATGAATAATCTGATCACAGAATTATTTATCCTCTTTGAGCAGTTCCAGCATGCGCTGCGCAAACGCCGGAAATTCGCGGTCCTGCGCGACAACATAGCGTTGATTAATAATAAACATCGGCGTGGCGTTAATATCGTAGTACTCGGTAATAGCCGCCATTTCGCTGAGACGCTCTTTAACCTTTTTACTCTTCCTCAATGTCGTAAACTTGACGACATCAATATTATTTTTCACTAACCAACCGTTCAGCTTTTTCTCATCCGTCAGATCGACGTTTCGCGTGATAATGGCGTTATACGCACTGTCGCGAACATCCTTTTCTATTCCCATCGCTTCCAGCGTGGCAAAGATAGGCGCATAGGCGGCAAGACCATTATCCTCGCCTGTAATATGAATAGAGCTAAATGTGGCGTCCGGAGGTAGATTACGGATAAGTTCTGCAAGATTCTCTTCGTTTGCCGCACAATAATGGCAACCGTAAGACATGACCTCGATAATACTGTGCTCTTTTTTTATCGGACTGTTCGCAAGCTTTTCGGCGCTGACCTCTCGAAAAGCCTGCGTCGTGGAATCATCTTTCGCAAAGGAATTAAAAACAAAAATATGATAGAAAAGCACCGTCATCGAAACGGAAATAATAATCAGAAAGATCGAATAACCGATCGCTGTTTTGCGCGTTAATGGATTCACTATCGTTTTCTCACAGTAGAAAAGCCTGGGGCAGCACACCCCAGGCAGCGCCGATTTTAATAGCGGTTAGGGATGCCACCACATTTGCTTGAATCAGCATCTCTCATGCTGGTCGTGCAGCCATGCTTATCCGTACAGGTGGTGATCTGCTTACAGGAGGTGACGCCGCCAACGGTGACGTTCTGATACGTGATTTCACAGGTCTTGCAGGTTCCCCCCACAACGCCAGCGGCTTCAAATACTGTCAGTTTTTTCATTTCCGTTTTCCTTACTTCGCGTTAATGACGTGCAATAATTTGCACCGTTAAATCGGTAATGCGTTCTACCGAAAGGTTGGCTCACGGATTCAGGGCATAATGCCTCTAAATGCGGAGAATAAAGCGATATTGCTTCTGATATTCAGCCTCTTCATTAAGTGGCGCTTGATATAGCTCAAGCGACGGATATCGACATTTACTTCGTCTGATATTTGCGAGAGTGACTTCCCCTTAAATAACTCTTCCATCAACCACCACTCACTCCCTGAAATAGTGGGCTCTCTGTTCCGGTCGTAAATTTTTTTTTGCGTATAGCTGACCAGCGATGCGCTAAAGCAACATCCCTGACGCTTTTTATCCAACAGACGCTGAAAAAACGGCATAACGCTCTCAATATTTTCACTTTTAAGCAGCCAATGCGCGGTGGGCAAAAGCGAATACAGTGCAAAAAAAAGAGGCATATTGTGTTTACTCAATAGCATAATCAGGCTTTTATTTTCATGCTGATAGAATTCTTTCATTAATTGCAGCGTATGAAGCCGCTCTTGCGGCAGGCTGTCTAAATCACAGAGGATCCACATGCAACCCTCGTCGTTAACCTGACGCTGTAGTTGAGCAAGCAGCTGCTCGTAGTCATCCGTTAAGGAATATAAAACGTCCGCCTGTTCAGCAAGTAAGCTGGTAATAACCATTTTTATTCCTTGCGAATAAAAAATATTTTTATCGTAAAGAAAAAACTGATACCTCATGCTGCAATTCCCTGTTAGCGCCGCTACTGATAGTTCAATGTATAATTTGCGGTGGCGGTAAAAGGCCCTGTCGTTAACGTTCCGTTTGCAATGGCATCGGGTTCCGCTTCAACAAAGGCCTGGAAGCTTAGCCGTAACAGGGTGTCGTTGATGAGGGTGGGACGCGTGGCGACATTCAAACGCACGGGCGTGTCATCCTCCTCCAGCAATCCTATCCCCACCCCGCCCGCATTGCCTGAGGCAGTGGCGGTAATGGCCAGCCGGTCCGCCATGTTGCCGTTGGCGATGCCGCTGAACGTCACCGTCACCGTGTTAAAGACATTCGGATTACAGTCCTGCAAGGTAATAGTGAACGGAACCGGTGTTATTTTTCCGTTTATATACAATGACTTTGTTGATACCTCACCGAAATCGACCAGCACCCGCGCCGATTCTGGCGCAATACTGCAGGGGTAAGCCATTACGACGCCCTTAAAGCTAAGATCGCCACCAATCAACTCCCCTCGCGCCCAGGCGGGTGTCGCAGAAAAGGCCGTCAAAAAACAGGCGAGGATAATTATCATGAGATGCATATTCCCTCCTTACTGGAATTCAGCCACAACCGTCGCCGATGCATGGAATTCACCTTCAGGGATAACCGAGGTGGTATTTTTGGCCACCGGCGCGGCGATCAGGTTCCAGTCACCTTCGTTGTGGGAAAATCCCGGCACGTTATAGAACGTGTTTGGCACCACGGGATTACCCTTGCTGTCACGCAAAGCGATGCCCAGCTCAGACCGGTCGGCGGTTCCCTGGGTACTCAGGTATTTCCCGTCAGTGAATGCCGGATTAGCCTGCTGGACCCCCAGCTTGATATTCAGCTCTCCCTGAGAAAAACTGCCCCCCTGGCATTTCACGTGAATCGGTACGTTTTGACTGTAATTGATGCCATCCAGCCTGCTGCCCGTTCCCGGAATGTTGCCGAAGTCGACGACGATAGGCGTCCCCTGATTAACAATGCATTTATCCGGCACGGTGATGACGCCGGAAGCGATGGTGACGCGCGACAGTGGCGTTTGCCCCATGGCACCCGGTCCCAGTCGACCATAAAGCGTTGCGATTTCGGAACCCTGTAAGTTCACCCCGTTGATAATGGGTTTGGTGATCATAAAGGTCACTTTTCCCTTCGCGCCGGAGGCAAACTGATTGTCCAGTATGGTGCTGGGAGGGTTGCAGTAGTTCTGATTGACGTTGTTGGAGACATTATCGAACGGTACGGTTTTGTACTGCTGTAAATTACCGCCGATATAGATCTCGATTTTAACGTCCATATAGTCATTGAGCTTGAGGTAACCCGCCGTCATTCCTGATTGGGTTAACGTCGCCTGCGACATGTAATATACCGGCTGGCTTATCATCGGCTGTGCGCAGTACGCGCGGCCCTGAAACATCCCGGCAAGGTCAAATTCGTCGATAACAACGGCACCCACCTGGTTGCTGGTAATGTCATGATTGCTAATGTTAATCAGGTATTCATAGGTACCATTTACCGCCTTAATTTCACCGTCCACCACGGACCACGCCGCCCCGGAAAATCCGAGCGAGCACCACGCCAGAAGGGCTGCATAAGGAAAAGGGTTTTGCATTGTCAGGCTCCTTCCTGATTAGCCCTGCTGGGCGGGGGGTAACGCCTTGCAGGTAGTGCCTTCACACCGGAATTTCAGCTCCGGATGCCCGCCATAATCATTCACAAACTTCATCGAAAACTGGCTAACGCCTGCATCCGTCACCTCAAATTTCTGGCTCGATTTAGGCGCAACCATGATCCCCGGGAAACGGGTGATCTTCATCCCGTCTCCTTTGGTCAAGCTGAGGATGGTCACGTAGTAAGGCGTGGGATTCTGCACGGTCATCTCGCTGCCGCTTTTGTGGAATACCAGGCGATCCTGCCAGACTTCCCCTTTTGTCTTCGGGATCACCGCTTCAGGGCGATAGAACAACTTAATGCGTGACTGCATTGCCAGCTGCAGCGTGTTGGGTTTTTCCGGCTTTGGCGGAATTTCCCTGACGTTGAGGTAGAAAAGGCTCTCTCTGTCCTTCGGCAGTTTGTCGATGCCCGCCGTTTTAGTGACGCGCGCGATCCCTTTCTGCCCTCCATTAATTCGCTGCAACGGCGGGAGTACAATCAGCGGTGAAGCGATCTTATTGCCCTTTTCATCCTCTACCCACGACTGGGCCAGGAACGGAATATCCGGGCTAGTATTAGACAGATTGGCGCTGGACGAAGACTCTTTCTCCGTAATGATGATGCGCGTCCGATCCAGAGAGACGCCCGCCTGCGCGTAGCCGTTCAACAGGCTCAGCGCACACGCCGCCATAAGATATCTGCTATGTCTGTTCTTGCTCATTTTTAGCCTTTAATTACGGTGAGATAACGCTTTAAACAGGGATTAACGGCACGGCAGAAGCATGTCGGAACGTCCGTTGTTCACGCCGGGCGGGATGGTCACTTTGCACTGCTGTTTGCCCGCCCACATGACATTCAGCGTTTCATTGGCGTTTATGCCCGCAAGCCATGCCTTGCCGTCCTCCAGCACCATGGCGACGCTTACGCCATCGGTGTTGTAAATTTCCGCCCCGAAAGGTGGGACGCTGTTATCTGCGAGGCGCAACGTGCCCATCATCTTCATCCCCTTCGCCATCCCAAAAGCCTGATAGCCGATGGCCCCTTCCGTCAGGGTACTGGTACTGATGGCTCTTGCCGGTTCGATATCGCCATCCATGGCGTCGACGTCTACGCGGGTGTCAAAGCTGTTGTAGCTCACCACATCCGGTACAACGGCAATACCGAAGCGGTTAGTCCGGGATTTCTCGCCATTGAGTGGGACGCCGCCAATGCCGTTGGTATCGACCATGACGCGCGCCGTGTTCATCGTTGCGCCGCTGTTATGCATCGCCGCGCCGTGCCGGGTTGCCGTGAAGCCGCCGCGCAGGGTGGTGCTTAACGCCATAAACTCATTTTGCTGGTAGCTGGCGTTGGTATTAATTTCCGCCAATTGCGAACGGTGCAGGTAATAGCCGTCCACGCTGGCGTTGCTGTTCTGACTGGCACCCGCGCGAATGCGCCACAGATTGTTGAAATCGCTGTTGTCGGTGTATGACGCCATCGGGCTGGTTTTACCGTTGTTGGTCTGGACGTCCAGCCCTGCCCATTTGTTATCCCCAATCGGCACAGACAAGGAGAGGGAGATGGAGTCGTCCTTTTGCCCTCTATAGTCAGTACGGTAAGCGGAAAGATTGGCGGTGATACCGCTGATATCGCCGACGCGGAAGACACGCCCCACGGACAGGCCGTATCGATCCTGGCTGCGTTGATTCCAGTAGTTTTGGTGGGTCCAGGTGAGAAAAACGGTTGTCGCTTTACCCGCTTCACCGGCCCAAAAGGTTTTACTCCCGGTGATGGTATAGAGCTGTTTTTCGCGCCCGACACGGTCATAACCCTGATAACGCTCATCAAGGTATTGCGCCATTGTGCGGAAGTCTTCCTGCGAGAAGCGGTATCCCGCGAACGTAATTGAGCTGTTGTATTCGTCGAAGGTTTTCGCGTAGCTCAGCTTGTATGAGGTGCCTTTCAGACGTTTCCCGTCAGGCTGACGGCTCCACGACTCCGTGGCATCAATGGAGAGGGCTCCTAACACGTTGAGATCGCGACCAATCCCCAGAGAGGTTGCGGTGTAGGCTTCACCCGACGACTGCAGGCCACCGTACAACGACCATGCATTACTGATCCCCCAGGAGAAATCGCCAGACAGGAACGTTGGCCCCTTCAGTGAGTGGTTATAGCGAGACGGCGTACCGCCCGACAGGTTGTAACGGACATAGCCCGGACGCGTGAGATACGGAATGTTGGCGGTGTTCACCTGGAACATCGAGATTGAGCCATCCTGCTCCTCAACGCGCACGTCGAGCGTGCCGCGCACCGAACTGCGCAAATCCTGAATATTAAACGGTCCGGCAGGGACGGTGGTTTCATAGATGACGCGCCCGCTCTGACTGACGGTCACTTTGGCATTCGAACGGGCAATACCGTGGATTTCAGGCGCATAGCCCTGCAGCGCCGGAGGCAGCATCCGCTCATCGCTGGCGAGGTTAATCCCGGTAAATCGCAGCGTATCGAATACCTGCGAGTTCAGGTAAATCTCACCCAGCGTCAGTTTTGCCGCCATCATCGGCAATGGCCGGTAGGCGTAGATTTGGTTCCAGTCGAAATTGGATTGATGGGTCTGGCTGTAGTAGCTTGTCTGATATTCACCGCGCATACGCCAGCCGCCGATGTTGGCTCCTGCCTGACCGTAGCCTGATATTGCGCTGTAGTTTTCATTGTCGCTGAACTGACGCGTCAGCTGTCCGTTAATGCTGTAGTCAAAAATCAGACCGGCGATACCTTCATCCCAACGTTCAGGCGGCGTCCAGTCAAGGTCGTTGTACTTCATCCATGCCTGGGGCACGGTGATATCAAGCACACCGGCATAGTTACTTAATTTCGCCCCCGACAGACGCTGCAGGGAATAGCAGTTTTCATAGATTTGAGCGACCTGGGTACGAGCGTCTTCTTTCAGCGCCAGTTTGTCCAGCAGGTCGCCGCTGATACACGGTAGCGTACGATTGCCGTCAGGCGATTCCACATAACGGATTTTCTCCTGGCCTATCGACTGGCCGTTAATACGGATATCCAGCAGATAATCACCAGGCGTGACATAGTTATCTGTCGCAAAGCGTGACAGATCGATACGGGTACGATCCGAAGCATCCAGAACATCAGTATTAAACTCAACTCGCTCCTCCGCGCGCGCCGTTGCTGCATAGCAGCAATTCATCACCAGGAGAGCAATTATTGTTAGATTAGCATTTAATTTTACTGACATGATCCCCGTCCCGAACAAATCCATTAAAAGCGCTCTACGTTCCACTGCGTAATAATTATTTTGTGGGTACCGACAATTTAAAAACATGCACGAACGCCGTAACGCCTTCCGCTTTAATAGCTACTTCTCGACAGCGAAATAAATCGGCATTAAGAACACGTGTTTATTTTCGTTCTTTAATAGTGCGGGAAATTTTCCCGCACTGACTACGCTCTGCGGATTACTGATAAGCAATCTCAAAGTTAACCGTTGACTGGAAGGAACCCGCCGTCACGGTCGCGCTTGCGCTTTCTGCTTTCACATATGCCACGAACGGAATGGTGTTGGTGCCATCAACCAGTTGAACAGGGGTGGTTGCGTTACCCCAGACAACGTCCTGACTGGCGCTGTCACGCAGGCCAATACCTGCACCAGACGCGGTACCAGAGGTGAAGGCTGCCAGAGACGCATCCGTTGGGTTTACGCTGGTTGGTGAGTAAGTTACTTCAGCAGTTTGAGCAACAGTGGTGTCACAGTGCTGCAGTTCGATGTTCTGATGTACGTTTCCGGCGCGCGCACCATTAGCCAGCGCAGAAACAGGAATCTGGCCAAAATCAACGCTTACTGGGCTGGAGCCTGGTGCCAGACCACATGCGGTATTCACCAGTTCACCCTGGAATTCAATCTGGCCATTCGTCGTATCAGCGAATGCAGACATTGAACCCAGAGCAGCGGTCAAAGCGACAGCCATAGCAACTTTATTCAGTTTCATAAAATATCCTGTTTTTACCAATATCCTGAGAAATAAAGAGTCGTCACGCTATACAAAATATACGCGAGTGAAATTAACTCTTGGTTTTGTTCTGGAAACGATATGCGAATAATTAAATTCGCAAATATTAAAAATCACCGCTTCTTCGAACTAATTCAAATGCTACCAAATGAAAACTTCACCACAAAGCAATACATTTAATGTGGGATATATACGCATTGTTAACTCGCAAGGATAAGAAAGCAGGGTTTTATATCTCGCAGAGTGACATGAATAGTCTTAAATTCATGACGCTTTTACCGGGAAAATAAATTTATAAAACAGGGGAAATTAAGATATTTCGTAGAAGGAAATGTGAATTTATTTAAAAAATAAGGAGAGGAGTGGTGGGCTATTATATTACTGGGGGCGCCATTCTTTCTGACGCAGGGAGAGGGAGAAGATGAAGCACAAAGCAAAAAACCCCGCACCTTACGGTACGGGGTTCTTCTTATTTGATGCCTGGCAGTTCCCTACTCTCACATGGGGAGACCCCACACTACCA
>ENA-OWLM01000122-OWLM01000122.1-metagenome-genome-assembly--contig:-NODE-122-length-29182-cov-3.770797_pt1 | contig 29182 bp, 28 predicted proteins | sample MGYA00245349_ERZ651102 | MGnify/ENA primary metagenome ERZ651102 (study PRJEB26857, sample SAMEA4031759) | metagenome | biome: human; feature: oral; material: saliva | place: Philippines | collected 2014... | reverse complement strand
CGATGATGGCGGCGATCCCGAGCCACTGGGCGGGGGGCAACCGCTCTCCCAGCAGCATCAACCCCATCAGGGCCCCCATGGCGGGTTCGCCGCTGGTGAGAATGCCGTAGCTCTTGAGCGGCAACCGGCGCAGGGCAAACATCTCCAGCGAATAGGGGAGGGCGCTCGAGAGCACCCCCACCCCCGCGATGGCCAGGATCACGGGCAGGGTGAAGGAGGCCTCGCTCGCCCCGACGAGGCCGAAGGGGAGCACCAGCAGGGTGCCCACCCACATGCCAAGGGCCGGCGCCTGCGCCCCCAGCAGGGCCCCGGCCCGCTTGCCGGTCAGCATGTAGAGCCCCCAGAACACGCCGGCGCCCAGGGCCAGTGCGGCCCCCAGGGGATCGATGGCCTGCTCGGCGGCCTGCAGGGGCAAGAGCAGCAGCAAGCCGACAATGGCCAGCCCGAGCCAGAGGAAGTCTTCCCGGTGGCGGGAGGAGAGCAGCGCCACCGTCAGCGGGCCGGTGAACTCGATGGCCAGCGCCACGCCGAGGGGGATGCGCTCGATGGCCAGATAGAAGAGCAGGTTCATGGCCCCCAGCGAGAGGCCGTAGGGGAGGGCGCCCAGCAGGGTGCGCCGGTCGAGAGGGGCACGCCAGATGCGAAACACGAGCGACAGGAGAAGGGCGGCACACCCCAGCCGGAACAGGGTGGTGCCTGCGGCGCCGAGCAGGGGAAACAGCGTCTTGGCCAGGGAGGCTCCGAGGGTGATCGACAGCATGGCGAGCAAAACAGCCAGCAGGGAGGAGAGGGCGGGGGGATTCGGCGGCATGGGTGCAAACCTGGGTAAGGGGGAGGTAAGAAAATATATCTGGAGCCCGCCATAATTTCGGTCTATTACTGGCCCTACGCGATAATTTTTATCTCTTGAGCCCCATGACCGACAAGTTTGACCTGCTCATCCTCGCCGAGTTGCAACAGGATGCCCGTCTGCCCATTCCCGAGCTGGCCCACAGGGTCGGCCTCTCCGCACCGGCCTGTTACCGCCGCCTTCGCACCCTGCGCGAGGCGGGGCTGATCGAGCGGGAGGTGGCGCTGGTGGCGCCGGCGACCATGGGCTGGCCCATCACCATGCTGGTGCTGGTGACCCTGGAGCGGGATCACGGCCGGATCGTCGACGAGATGATCGCCTGCCTGAAAGGGGAGCCCGAGGTGATGGACCTCTGGTACGTCACGGGCGAGCAGGACTTCGTGCTGCAGGTGGCCGCCCGGGACATGCAGAGTTACGAGCAGTTCACCCGGCGCGTGCTGCACGCCAGGGAGCAGGTGCGCAGCTTCAAGACCCTGGTGGTCATGGGGCAGCACAAACGCTGTGGTGCCCTGTTGCCGGTGTGAGAAGGGACTGCCGCGGCCTGGTTTAATCAGAGGGCATGGCACCTGGAAAGAGGGCAGGCGTGATGCCTGCCCTGAGAGTCAGCCTGCCAGCTCCTCCGCCGTCATGGGGCGCAAGACGCGGCAGGGATTGCCGACGGCGACCACCCCGGGCGGAATATCCCGGGTGACCACGGATCCCGCCCCGATCACGCTGTTGTCCCCTATGGTGACGCCGGGGCAGATGACGACGCTGCCGCCGATCCAGACGTTGTGGCCGATGCGCACCGGCGCCCCGAACTCCACCCCCCTGATGCGCGGGGCTACCGCCACCGGGTGGGCGGCGGTGTAGATCTGCACCCCGGGCGCCAGCAGCACATTGTCACCGATGTGCACCTCGCACACGTCGAGGATGGTGCAGCCCACGTTTGCGTAGAAATTCTCCCCCACGAAGATGTTGGCGCCATAGTCGCAATAGAACGGCGGGTTGATGGCGCACTGGGTGCCGCGCCCGCCGAGCAGCTCGTGGAGCAGGGCATCCTGCGCCGGCTTCTCCTGCCACTGGGTGTTGAAGCTGTGGTAGAGGTAGCGGCAGCGCTCCCGCGCCGCCTTCAGCTCGGCGTCCCCCGCATCATAGGGTTCCCCCGCCACCATCTTCTGCCACTCGGGGCCGCGCACGGCTGGCCGTGTCGCTGTCGTTGCGTCAGTCATCATTGCTCCATCAGCCAGATAAGGGATTCATAAGGGCGCAGCGTGCAGGACCCTGGCTGCGCCGGGCCGTCCGGGTAGTTGCCGAGCAGCAGCTGTCCCTTGCCACCGGCCAGCTCGGCCGGCAGCTCGAAGGCCGTCGGCTCGCCATAGAAGTTGCTCACCACCAGCAGGGTCTGACCGTCGGCGCGGCGGGCATAGGCCCAGATCTGCGAATGCCCCGCCAGCAGCTCCTGATAATCCCCCTGGGTGAAGATGGGGTGTGCCTTGCGCAGCCGGATCAGGTCCCGGTAGTGCCAGAACACCGAGTTCTGGTCGGCCAGCGCCGCCTCGGCATTGATCGCGGGGTAGTTGGCGGCGGGCTTGAGCCAGGGCGTCCCGCTGGTGAAGCCGGCATTGTCCGCCGCGCTCCACTGCATGGGCGTGCGGGAGTTGTCCCGGGACTTGGCGCCCAGAATGGCGAGGATCTCGGCCTCACTCATCCCTTCGGCCTGCTTGATGGCGAAGATGTTGCGGCTCTCCACGTCCTGATAGTCATCGATGCACTGATAACCGGGGTTGGTCATGCCGATCTCCTCCCCCTGATAGATGTAGGGGGTGCCCTGCAACCCGTGCAGGGTGCTGGCCAGCATCTTGGCTGCTATCACGCGATGTTCGCCCTCGTCGCCGAAGCGGGAGACGATGCGCGGCTGATCGTGGTTGCACCAGAACAGGGCCGACCACCCCTTGCCGTGCATGCCGCTCTGCCAGTGGTTGAAGATGCGCTTGAGTTCGAGGAAATCGAACGGCGCCTTGGTCCACTTGTCGCCATTGGGATAATCCACCTTCAGATGGTGGAAGTTGAACACCATGGAGAGCTCGGAGCCATCCAGCGCGCCATAGCGCTGGCAGTGCTCCAGCGAAGTGGACGACATCTCCCCCACCGTCATGGCGCCCACCGGGGCGAACACGTCGCGACTCACGTCCTGCAAAAATTCGTGGATGCGCGGCCCGTCGGTGTAGAAGCGGCGGCCATCGCCACTGTCGTCGCTCGGGAAGCGCTGATCCTTGGAGATGAGGTTGATGACATCGAGGCGAAAACCGTCCACTCCCTTCTTCGCCCAGAAGTGGATGATCTGTTTCACCTCGGCGCGCACCGCCGGGTTTTCCCAGTTGAGATCCGCCTGCTCGCGGGCAAAGAGATGCAGGTAGTACTGGCCGGTGGCGCTGTCCAGCTCCCAGGCGCTGCCGCCAAACTTGGATTGCCAGTTGTTGGGCACGCCCCCCTCCACCGGGTCCTTCCAGATGTAGTAGTCGCGGTAGGGGCTGTTCTTGTCCCCCAGCGCCGACTTGAACCAGGCGTGCTCGGTGGAGGTGTGGTTGACGACGATGTCCATCACGATGCGGATGTCGCGCGCGTGGGCGGCGGCCAGCAACGCCTCGAAGTCGGCCATGGTGCCGTAGGAGGGATCAATATTCAGGTAGTCGGCGATGTCGTAGCCGTTGTCCACCTGAGGGGAGACGTAGACCGGGGTCAGCCAGAGGGCGTCGACGCCGAGGGTCTTGAGGTAGTCGAGGCGGGCCATGATCCCCTTGAGATCACCGGTGCCGCGGGCACCGCTGTCCTGAAAGCTCTTGGGGTAGATCTGGTAAATCACGGCGCTTTGCCACCAGGGTGTCTGTTTCATGGTTGGGTCGCTCATAGGTTGAAACGGGGTTGGTCTGAAAAGGCCAAATGAAAAGGGCGGAGCCTGGGCTCCGCCGATGTTGTGTGGATCAGGCCGTGGCCAGATCCAGCTTGCCGGCTGCCTGCTGGCGCTTGTAGACAAGCAGGGTCAGCAGGACTGGCACCACGATGGCCACCAGCATGGCGATGGCGTAGATGCCCCAGTACTGCGGCTGGATGGAGAGGATGCCGGGCAGGCCGCCCACCCCGATGCCGTTGGCCATCACACCTGCAAACCCGCAGATGAGGGCCGCCAGGCTCGAGCCCACCATGGCACACAGCATGGGGAACTTGTACTTGAGGTTGATGCCGTACATGGCCGGCTCGGTTACCCCGAGGTAGGCGGAGATGGCGGCGGGCACCGAGATCTCCCGCTCGTTCTCCTTGCGGCTGATGAGGATGATCCCCACGACCGCAGACGCCTGGGCGATGTTGGAGAGGGCGATCAGCGGCCAGATGGGGGTGCCGCCCATGCTCTGCATCAGCTGCAGGTCCACCGCGTTGGTGGTGTGGTGGATACCGGTGATGACCAGCGGTGCGTAGAGGAAGCCGAACAGGGCCGCACCGATGGGGGCGAAGGAGCCCGTCATGGCGGCCTTGGCGGCGAAGCCGACGCCGTCACCGATCCAGCGGCCGAACGGGCCGATGAAGGCGTGCGCCACGATCACCGCCAGCAGCAGGGAGACGAAGGGCACGATCACCAGGTAGAGATAGGCCGGGATGATGCGTTTGAGGTTGGTTTCCACCCAGGCGAGGAAGACACCCGCCAGCAGGGCCGGAATGACCTGGGCCTGATAACCCACCTTCTGGATGACGAAGAGGCCGAAGTCCCAGACTTCCGGAGTCTGCTGGCCGATACCGTAGGCGTTCATCAGCTGGGGCGAGACCAGGGTGATGCCCAGCACTATGCCGAGGATCTCGGATCCGCCCATCTTTCTCACCGCAGACCAGCAGACGCCCACCGGCAGGAAGTGGAAGATGGCTTCGCCCAGCAGCCAGAGGAAGGCGTGGACCTGGGCCCAGAACTGGCTGATCTCCACCAGAGTGTGGGTCCCGTCGTCGAACATCTTGATGTCGCCGATGACGTTGCGAAAGCCCAGGATCAGACCGCCGGTGATGATGGCGGGCAGCAGGGGCACGAAGATCTCCGCCAGGTGGGAGATGCCGCGCTCCAGCGGATTCATGTTCTGGCGGGCCGCCTGTTTGGCGGCATCCTTGCTGGCGCCGCTGACCCCGATCTCCTGGGTCAGAGCCTTGTACCACTGATCCACCTCGTTGCCGATGACCACCTGGAACTGGCCACCCTGGGTGAAGCTGCCCTTCACCGACGGTATGGTCTCGATGGCCTTGGGGTCGGCCTTGGCCGGATCGGCCAGTACGAACCTGAGCCGGGTCAGGCAGTGGCTGACGGTGGTGATGTTCTCCTTGCCGCCGATCCGCTCGATCAACTGCGCCAGATGTTGTGTGTTGACTTTTGACATGAGCCTTCCCTCTGTGACTCCATGAATAATGGTCGTTTCTTTGCCGGCTGGCCAATGACCGCCCGCTTATTGGTATCGTTCCCAATCAGCATGAGGCCAGTGGCTCGCCACGACAATGGGAACGTTCCCAATTCGTGGCGCTGGTCACAAAAAGCGCAAAATGCCGGGAATGGAGGAAAAGATAGACTACAGGGGCTGGCAGGGGGCGATGGTGGCTCTGGGGGGCTGCCCCTCTTCAATCTGATCGAGCAGCTGTCTGGCTGCCAGGATACCGGCGTCCTTGTAGCCGAAATCCAGGCTGAGGGTGTTGGCGAACAGGAAGGGGAGCATGGGGTTGCTGCCGAGGCCGCTGACCAGGATGTCGGTACGCCCCTGCTCTTGCAGGTACTTGGCGGCGCCGATGGCCAGGGTATCGCTGGCGCAGACCATGGCCTGGGTGTCGGGGGTGAGCAGCTCGGCCGCCAGCCGGTAGCCGCTCTGCAGGCCGAGATCCCCGAGGGCGCTGCGGGGCGTGCGCCCCTGCTCATGGCAGTAGTCGAGGTAGGCCTGGTGACGGCGCAACCCTGTGGTGAGATCGCTGCGCTCGACCCCGAGGTAGGCGACGTCCACGAGGCCACGGCGCCCGAGGTGCTCGAGCACGGCCCGCACCGCCCCGTCGTCGTCGAAGCAGACCGACGAGAAGCCGGGCCGCTCGCGAGCCATCAGCACCAGCTTCTCCCTGAGCGGCGCCATGGCGGCATAGTCCAGATCGTTGAAGGCGAACAGGATGATGCCGTCCACCCCGCGCCGCTCCAGCACGGCCAGGTGCTCGCTCACCTTGGCGGGGGAGAATTTGCTCTCCATCAGCACGGCGTCGTAGCCACGCTGGTAGAGGGTCTCCAGCATGCCTCGCACCGCCTGGTTCTCGGAGCTGGAGTCCAGACGCGACACGACGATGCCGACCACCTGCTGGCTCTGGCTGCGCATGGCCCTGGCCGACTTGCTCGGCACGAAGCCGTGCTCGGCGATCACCGCCTCGACCCTGGCCCTCGTCTGGGCATTGACCTTGGGATCCTGATTGAGCACCCGGGAGACGGTCGACTTGCCGACCCCGCTGAGGCGAGCGATATCGAGGATGGTCAGTTTCTTTTCCATGAGGGATCCGTGACAGGGGAGGGTGACAACCGGGATGCCGACATTGTTGTTATTAAGTCCTGTGAATACAAGCCTATGGCGTTAGAATGCCCTTTTCCCTGGCGACTTTCTTCGTCGTCGTTGCACAGGACGCGCATCATGGATCTGTTGGCAAGTCTGCACTTCTCCCTCTCCATCACGGGCCCCATCTGTCTGGTGCTGCTGCTCGGCATCTGGCTCAAGCGGCTGGGGCTGCTGCCCGACAGCTTCGTGGAGTCAGCCTCCCGCCTGGTGTTCCAGGTTACCCTGCCGGCGCTGCTGTTCCTCAGCATGGTGCGCACCGACTTCTCCACCATGCCGAGCCCCTGGCTCATCGTTTACGGCCTGCTCGGCACCCTGGCCGGTTTCCTGGTGCTGGAGATGCTGGCAGCCCGCTTCATCCGCGAGCAGAAACTGCGGGGCATCTTCGTGCAGGGCAGTTTTCGCGGCAACATGGGGATCATGGGGCTGGCCTATGTGCAGAACGCCTACGGCCCCGAGGGGATCGGGGCTGCCGCCCTGCTGGTGGGCTCGGTCACCGTGCTCTACAACATCCTCGCGGTGATCACCCTGACCCGTAGCCTGGGGGGCGGAAAGGGGCTCAAACCCATACTCAAGGGGATCGTCAAAAACCCCCTCATCATCGCCATCCTGGCGGCGCTGCCCTTCGGTCTGCTCGGTATCGAGCTGCCCCAGCTGGTGATCACCACGGGCAACTACTTCGCCAACATGACCCTGCCGCTGGCCCTGCTGTGCACCGGCGCCAGCCTCAACCTCAAGGCCCTGCGCGGCGGCGCCATGCTGACCGGCTGGGCCACGGTCAACCGGCTGTGCTGCATCCCCGTGCTGCTGGTACTGGGGGCCTGGGCACTCGGGTTCAGTCCGCAGGCCCTCGGCATCCTGTTCCTTATCAGCTCCACCCCCACCGCCGCCGCCAGCTATGTGATGACCCGCGCCATGGGCGGTGACAGTGCCCTCGCGGCCAACATCATCGCCACCACAACCCTGGGCTCGCTCGTCACCACCAGCCTGGGGGCTGCCCTGATGAACTACCTGGGGCTGATGGGGTGAGGTGATGGACGTCAGCATCATCATGACCATGCCGGGATCTTTGCCCGGCACAGGGGCTTGACCTTGCCGCGGGCGGCAGCTTTAGGCTGATTGCACATCAACAGAGGAGGTATCCCATGACCATTCAACTGACCGTTTCCGGCATGTCCTGTGGTGGCTGCGCCGCCAGCCTGCAAAAAGCGCTGCTGGCCCAGCCAGCCGTCAGCGAAGCCAGCGTCGACTTCGCCAGCAGCAAGGCCGTCATCGAGAGCGAGCTGAGCAAGGAAGAGCTGATCGCCCTGATCGAAGCCAGGGGGTTCACCGCGGAGTGAGTTATCACCTAAGTGGTAAAAAACAGACCAATATTCTGTTTACTTCTTTTTATTGGTGAGAATGATCACTTAAATTCCGTTTAAAAAGAATAAAAATGCTGCAATCAAACCCATAAGAAGGATTGCAGCATGACCCTCCCTCTCCGCAAGACCCTGCTTGCCGCCGTACTCGGACTGACCCTCTCCCCCATGGCCATGGCGCTGCCGAGCGTGCACATACTGGCCACCGGCGGCACCATTGCCGGCGCCGGGCAGTCCGCTACCCAGTCCAACTACGAGGCTGGCAAGGTGGCCATCGAGACGTTGATCGCGGCCGTCCCCGAGATGAAGAACGTGGCCGACGTGCAGGGGGAGCAGGTGGTCAAGATCGGCTCCCAGGACATGAACGACGAGGTGTGGCTCAAGCTCGCCAAGCGGGTCAACGAGCTGCTGGCCAAGGATGACGTGGACGGCATTGTCATCACCCACGGTACCGACACCATGGAAGAGACCGCCTACTTCCTGAACCTCACCGTCAAGAGCGACAAGCCGGTGGTGCTGGTCGGCGCCATGCGTCCCTCCACCGCCATGAGCGCTGATGGCCCCATGAACCTCTACAACGCCGTGGTCACCGCCTCCGATCCCGCCTCCAAGGGGCGTGGCGTCATGGTCGCCATGAACGACACCGTGCTGGATGCCCGCGACGTCACCAAGACCAACACCACCGGCGTGCAGACCTTCGCCGCTCCCAACTTCGGCCCGCTCGGCTATATCCACAATGGCAAGATCGACTATCAGCGCACCCCGGCCCGGCTGCACACCAGTCAGACGCCGTTCGACGTGAGCAAACTCGACAAGTTGCCCCGGGTAGGCATCGTCTACAGCTACGCCAACGCCTCGGATCTGCCGGCCAAGGCCCTGGTGGATGCCAAGTTTGACGGCATCGTCAGCGCCGGGGTGGGTAACGGCAACCTCTACCACACCCTGTTCGACACCCTGGCCCAGGCGAGCAAGGACGGCATTCGCGTGGTGCGCTCCGCCCGCGTGCCGACCGGCGCCACCACCCTGGATGCGGAGATAGACGACGCCAAGTACGGCTTCGTGGCAGCCGAGACCCTGAACCCGCAGAAGGCGCGCATCCTGCTGATGCTCGCCCTGACCCAGAGCAAGGATCCGGCCCAGATCCAGCGCTGGTTCCAGCAGTTCTAAGCAGCCCGCCCCGCGTTGGCTGACGCGGGGTGCCGGCCATGAAGGGGGCGGGAGATACCCGCCCTTGTTCATGGCGCTCGTCAGCTTGCGATCAGCCAGCCGCAGAAGCCCAGATAGAAGAGTCCCGCCAGGGCGAGCCTGCCCGCCGTCATCCATTCCCGCCGAAAGCCCCACCACAGGATCACCACCGCCAGCAGCGTCACCAGGGACGAGGCCATCATGACGTCGTCCAGCAACCAGGGGGTGAACAGCAGGCAGAATGCCTTGGGGATGGTGCCCTGGATCATCATGGCACCGGAGACATTGGCCAGCGCCAGCCGGTACTTGCCCTGTCGTACCCAGAGCAACACGTTCATCAGCTCCGGCATCTCGGTGGCCACCGGGCTCAGCAGCAGGGCCGCCAGCACGGGGGAGAGGCCGGCCAGCTCCCTCAGGCTCTCCAGCTGATGGACGAACAGCTGGGCCGCCAGCGCCATCGCCATCAAGGCCGTCAGGGTCTGCAGCTGTACCTTGCCGAGCGTCGGGATCCTGGCGTGCGGATCCAGCCTGAGCGGTTCGGGCAGCGGGGCCTCGTGGCGATCGATCTGCCTCAGCTCGCGCCTCACGTAGGCGAGGTACACCAGCACGAATAGGGAGGCCAGCCAGGCTTTGCCGGGGAAGGCCAGGGTGCCGAGCAGCACCGCCAGCAGGAAGATGCCGATGAACCAGGCCTGGTCACGGGCGGTGTCGCGCAGCGCCTCCCTGTCCATGATCCTGTGGGTCGGGCTCATGCACAGCAGCAGGAGCAGGCCGATGGCGCCATAGCCCAGGGTGGCCAGCACCAGGGGGCCGCCGAGAGTCGCCCCTATCCCGAGCTGCTGCTGGGCGGGGGCCTGCCCCATCAGCAAGGCGGTCAGGGTGACGATGCATTCCGGCAGGGCCGTGCCGAGGGCCGCCAGCAGGGAGCCGGTGGCGCTCTGGGAGAGCCGGAAGTGATGGCCAACCCATTCGATGCCGTTGACGAAGTATTCGCAGGCCCGGTAGATGGTGATGGCAGAGAGCAGAAATAACAGCAGGGTGATCAGCATATGAGTAGCCGCCAGGCGAGCAGGATAACCGATGGACCCGACATGGCTCGCCTGGCTGGCGTACATGTCGAGGCCAAAGGTCTTGCAGAGCGATGGATGCCATCGCCGCCCATGCCATGGACCTGTGGATCCAAGCGTGTTGACATGAGCCCTGCCCGGATCGCGGGCGGGTTGCTACTCCCCAATGACAGTGGGGGCGTTGTACCAAGCTGGCGGCCGCCCCACAAGGCAAAACCGGGATATCGCGGGGACCAAGTTGTAAGGGGATGTAACGCCGGCCTGCCGGGATCCTGATCTTTCCCCCGGGATCTGCGCTCTGGCACAGGGATTGCTATGAGTTGGCTACTGTCCACATTGACTTGGGAAGGGTGAACGATGAAACGGTGGATCCAACATTTTTATCAGCTGAACCGCCTCAACTGGCTGATGGTCTGGCTGCTGCTCTGCTGCAGCATCATTCTGCTGTTCCCGGCCGGCCTGATGAAGGGGGCCGTGAGCCAGTGGGCCACGGCCCACGCCGCCTGGCTCGGGGTCGGCATGCTGATCGCCATCTCCTACTTCTGCAGCCAGGGCTTTCTGATCGCCTGGGAGTGGGCCTGTGACGAGTGGCAGTCCCGCCGCCAGAAGGACCAGCTGGCCCAGATGATCGGCTTCCTCGACTTCAACGAAAAGGCGGTGCTGCGTGAGTTCGTGCTGCAGCGTAAAAGCGTCATAAACCTGCCGATCACCGAACCTGCCGTCAAAAACCTGATGGATGCCGGCGTGCTGACCTATGCCTATGGCAAGCCGGTACGGGAGAAGGAGGACGAGAACCAGATCCGCGCCCTGATGATCGCCCTGCCGGCCCGCCCCCTGCTCACCTACAAGGTGCTGGGGCTGTCGCGCGGCAAGATGAGCGACGAGCAGGTGGAGCAGATCATGAACGCCAGACCCAAGTTCGCGCAGAAGAGCCTCCAGCGCTGACCTTTCCCCATCCCCATAAAAGAAAAGAGCCGGACACTTGGTCCGGCTCTTTGCTGTCTGGCGTGGGTTACTCGGTTCTGGCCTTGAGATAGCCGGCGTAGTCGGGCACCTGCACGCTGAAGGCCTGCTGCATGTGCGGGCTGTCCATGATGAAGTCCGCCGTCGCCTCGTTGGTGGCGACCGGGATGTTCCAGACTGCGGCGAGGCGCAGCAGCGCCTTGACGTCAGGATCGTGGGCGGCGGGATTGAGGGGATCCCAGAAGAAGATCATCACGTCTATCTTCCCTTCGGCGATGAGGGCGCCGAGCTGCTGATCCCCCCCCATGGGGCCGGAGAAGAGACAGGTGATGGGCAGCTGCGCCTTCTTGCCGAGCAGGGTGCCCGTGGTGCCGGTCGCATAGAGATGGTGGAGCTTGAGCTCCTCCTTGCGGCGTAGCACCCAGTTCAACAGCGGGGCCTTCATGTTGTCGTGAGCCACCAGGGCGACCCGCTTGTGGGGCGCCATCTCGCGTGCAATCAGTTCCATGGAGTTCATCCGTAGCAAAGTGATGAGATTGGGGCGGTATCCTAATCGAAAGCGACCCGCGTCGCTGCGCCATGCATCGTAACTGTGATCGCGGTGACGGTTCAATGTGGCGCAAGGTGCGTCTCGGCAGGGGGGGAAGGTGGTTGGTCACGGGATACGGGATTATAGTCTCGATCTGCGAGGGCTCACGACAAGGGGTTATGTGTGGTGTGCATGAGGCGTGGCGCAGGAAAAAACCCGCCTGGGCGGGTCGTTTCTCGTCGGGGATTCAGGATGACTCGGAGTGGAGTTGGGATTGCTGGTAATTTTCCAGACCGATGCGCTCAATAAGGTCGAGCTGGGTTTCCAGCCAGTCCACGTGTTCTTCCTCATCCTCCAGGATATCCTGGAACAGGTCGCGGCTGACGTAGTCCTGCACCGACTCTGCATAGGTGATGGCTACCTTCAGGTCCGGGATGGCGTCCATCTCCAGTGACAGGTCACAGCGCAGCATCTCCTCCACCGTCTCACCGATGCGCAGCTTGCCCAGATCCTGCAAGTTGGGCAGTCCTTCCAGAAACAGCACCCGCTTGACCAGCTCGTCGGCATGTTTCATCTCATCGATAGACTCATGATACTCCTTGTGCCCGAGCCCCTTGAGGCCCCAGTCATCGTAGATGCGGGCATGCAGGAAGTATTGGTTGATGGCTACCAGTTCATTGGCCAGCACCTTGTTGAGGTGGGCAATGATTTTGGGATCTCCTTTCATCGACATTACTCCTCGTGTTCGAGCCTAGGGCAAGGATCACTAGAGCTTAGTCCAGAAAGATGACAATCAGGGGATGGCGAATCGGCACTCCTGACACGAGGAGCATTCGCTTGGGGTGACGAGGGGTCTACAGGCGAGGTATCAGGCCACTTCGTAGTAGAGTGGCGCCTGCTCCGACTCCATCTTGTCCAGCTCTGCGGCGATGATCTCCATCGTCATGCGCACGCACTTGCCACATTGGGCCCCGACTTCCAGCGATTGCTTCAGTTGCCGGAACTCGGTCTTGCCTGCCTGTACCGCCTTGCGGATCTGGTTATCTGTGATGCCGCGGCACAAACACACGTACATAATATGGACCTCATGCTGGAATGAGAGAAATCTAAATGAGAATGGTTCGTAGTGCAAAGAACGAATCGTAATAAGATCCCGTGCTTGCTACCTATTCTCCCCTTGGGGAGAATGCCACCATCAGAGAGGAGGCGAACATGCTGAAGAAACTACTCAATGCCTTGTTCAAGGGACAACCTGCCCAGCACGCCGAGGTCACACCTACCGAATATGCCGGTTATCTCATCTATCCCGAGCCCATGGCAGAGGGGGGGCAGTTCCGGCTGGCGGGTCGCATCACCAGGGAGGTGGACGGGGTCGTGCAGACCCATCGCTTCATTCGCTCCGATCTCTTCGTAAGCCCCGCCGATGCCGAGCGCTTCATGGTGCAGAAGGCCCACACCTTCATCGATCAGATGGGGGATCGCATGTTTGAACCCAGGATCAAACCGGAACACAACCCGGCACCATGAGTCCTGTCGAACTGGCCACCTTGCGCCAATCCCTTGCCCGCGCCGGTGAACGGCGTCTGATCTGGCTGGAAGGGGAGGAGGCGGACTGCATCGCCCGTGCCGAACCCCTGTTGGGGGAGGCAGTGTTCTGGCTGGGCAATGGGCCAGAACGTCACGGGCCCTTGCCCGCCGCCAAGGCACTGCAGCGGCTAGGCCAGGAGTGCGACACCCTGGTCTTCAACGCCTTCAGCGGTTTTCACCCCGATGCATTCGGCGCCTTGTCGGGCACGCTGCGGGCGGGGGGGCTGTTGCTGCTGCTGACGCCGCCCAGAGAGGCGTGGCCGGCGTATCCGGATCCGGACAGGTTGAGGCTGGTTGCCCAGCCCGAGGACGCCGCTCGGGCAGGGCACGGGTTCATCGCCCGCCTGGTGCGGCTGCTGACGGGGGATCCTGCGCTCTCCTTGGATCCCGTATACAAGGGCGAGCCTTGGCAGCCCCTGGATGCGGGCCGGCCATTGAGCGCGGATCAGGCCCTCGGGTTGCCCGCCATTCACAAGGTGCTGCACGGCCATCGCCGGCGCCCCCTGGTGTTGAGTGCCGACCGCGGACGCGGCAAGAGCGCCTTGCTGGGGCTGGCCAGCGCCGAGCTACTGAGCCGGGATCCCGCCTTGACGATAGCGGTGACGGCCCCCTCGCAGGCGACCGTCGCCACCCTCTTCGCCCATGCCGAAGCCGCGCTGGACAACACACCAGAAAGGCTGGCGGGGTTGACCTATGTTTCGCCGGACCGGGTGGCTAGGGGGGAGGTGCAGGCGGATCTGCTGCTGGTGGACGAGGCGGCCGCCATACCGACACCGCTTCTGGAAGCCATGCTGGCCCGCCACAGCCGCATCGTCTTCGCCACCACGGAACACGGTTATGAGGGAACGGGACGTGGCTTTCACCTGCGCTTCAAGCAGGTGCTGGATCGGGAAACCCCGGACTGGCAGGAGCTGCACCTGGCGGAGCCCATTCGCTGGAGCCGGCACGATCCGCTGGAGCCCCTGACCTTCCGGCTGCTCGGCCTCCACGCCGACACAGTGGCACCGCAACCGCCGACGACCGCCAGCTGGCGACAGCTGGAGCAGGTCGCTCTGGCCAGCGATGAGGCCCTGCTCAACCGGGTATTCGGCCTGCTCGTGCTGGCCCACTACCAGACCAGCCCCAGCGATCTCAGGTACTTGCTGGAGGGGCCGGATCTCGACATCCACCTGCTGGAGCAGGGTGACGTGCTGCTCGGTGTGGCGCTGGTGGCGCGGGAGGGCAATATCTCCCCTGCATTGGCCCAGGACATCTGGGCAGGACGGCGGCGTCCTCGCGGCCATCTGCTGCCCCAGTCGCTGCTGGCCCACGCCGGGTTCATCACGGCAGGGGAGCGCACCTATGCCAGGGTTATGCGCATCGCCATTCATCCCAGCCTGCATCGCCTGGGGCTGGGTTCCTTGCTGCTGGACAGGCTGGAGACGCACTATCGCACATTGGGGGTCGACTACTTGGGAGCCGCCTTCTCCGCCAGCCCTGATTTGCTGCCATTCTGGCTCAAGGGGGGGCTGAGGGTGCTGCGCATCGGTCTGCTGCGGGACGCCGCGAGCGGCAGTCATGCGGCCTTGCTGCTGAAGCCGCTGCAAGCTGAACGCCATGCGGAGCTGGCGCAATGGCGCCAGCGCTTCGTGAGCCAGCTGCCGACCTTGCTCGCGGGAGAGCTCAGGCAGCTGGATGCCGAGCTGGTCTGGCTGTGCCTGAGAGGGGAGCAGGTTGTCGGGGCGCCCGAGCTGGATGCCTTCGAGCATCAGGAGCTCGACTGCTTCGCCCATCACCACAAACCGTTCGAGCTGTGCCAGGCCACGCTGCAACGTTGGCTGGGCAGCAAGATGGCGTTGCTGGATGACCTGAGCCCCGACGAACGTCGGCTGTTGATCGCCACCATCTGGCAATATGCGCCCTGGGCCGAACTCGCCGCAGCACAGGGTGTGGCTGGCAAGCCTGCCCTGATCAAGGCCCTGCGCGCCCTGCTGGCCAGGTTGCTGGCACCGAGGGTACCCGAGGGCTGACAGCCTTGGCGGTACAGGACATGGCGCATCGCCGAGACATGAACGAGGGGCCTGATGGCCCCTTGTTCATATCGGGTCTCTCGCCTTGCTATCTGTCTTGGGACTGAGGCCTACGCCGGACGGATGTGAATGCAAAGGATGGCTCAGCCGGCAGGCCATCTCGTTCGGACTGCCTGCCCATACTGCTCGGATGAGTACTGCCTCGCGTGCCGGCATTTTGGTTTTTTCCGAATATGGACTAATACTTGAATGTAAATGGCAGTTTAATAAATTTATTTATTTCAAATGGTTAGCCTTATTGGTAGTTAATGCCGTCCATCTTTTCTAACGTGCACAGGGAGTGCAATGTGGGAAAAAATGCAGTTAACCATGGCGCCTGGATGATGTGGCTTGTCAGCAGCAGCGCCTTCGCCAACGACATCTCCTTCAACATGACGCGCGGGGTGACCGCCATCAGTCAACAGGTCTATGACCTGCACATGACGATCTTCTACATCTGTTGCGCCATCGGCCTGCTCGTCTTCGGCATCATGCTTTGGTCCATCGTGTGCCATCGAAAGTCTCGCGGTGCCAAAGCCGCTCAATTCCACGAGAGTACCCGCGTCGAGCTGCTCTGGACGGCGATCCCCGTGCTGATCCTGATCGCGATGGCGGCCCCGGCGACCTCGACGCTGCTGAAGATGGAAGACACCTCCAAGGCCGACCTGACCGTGCTCGTCACGGGATCGCAATGGAAGTGGCATTACAAATATCTTGAGCATCCGGTGGAGTTCTACTCCCTGCTGGCGACCAGCAAGAAACAGATCTCGGGCGGCGAGCCCAAAAGTGACAACTATTTGCTAGAGGTAGATCAGCCTCTGGTATTGCCCGTAGGCAAGAAGATCAGGTTCCTGATGACCTCGGACGACGTCATCCACTCCTGGTGGGTGCCTGCCTTCGCCGTGAAGAAAGACGCCAACCCCGGATTCATCAATGAAGCCTGGACCCGGATCGACAAGGCCGGCACCTATAGAGGTCAGTGCGCCGAGCTGTGCGGCAAGGATCACGGCTTCATGCCCATCGTGGTGGTGGCCAAGCCTGCCGGGGAGTTCGATGACTGGATTGCGAAGGTGGCGGCAGATCAGGCGGCAGCCAAGGCACAGCAACAGGCACAGGTTGCGGAGAGCATGACGCTGCCACAGGCCATGGAGCTGGGAGAGAAGATCTATCTGGGGCATTGTGCTGCCTGCCACCAACCCGCCGGCACCGGACTGCCCGGCATCTTCCCGGCGCTCAAGGGCAGCAAGGTGACCACGCTGGCGGAGAACCGGGCCCAGCATCTGGACATCGTCCTCCACGGCAAGAGCGGTACGGCGATGCAACCCTTCGGCAAGCAATTGACGGCGCAGGAGCTCGCCGCCGTCATCACCTATGAGCGCAATGCCTGGGAGAACAAGACCGGCGATCTCATTCAGGCTGCCGAGGTGCAGTCCCTTCTGAACCCAGTCGAACCCAACAAGGACAAATGAGGTGCCGGCATGAGCGATGGAATCACAGATACCCTGCACAGCGAGCATGTCCACCAACCGGCATCGGGTCTGAAGCGCTGGCTGTACACGACCAACCATAAAGACATCGGTACTCTCTATCTGCTCTTCGCCCTGGCCATGTTCTTTACCGGCGGCGCCATGGCCATGGTCATTCGGGCCGAGCTGTTCCACCCGGGCTTGCAGCTGGTTGAGCCCCTCTTCTTCAACCAGATGACCACGGTGCACGGCCTCATCATGGTCTTTGGTGCCGTCATGCCCGCCTTCACCGGTCTGGCCAACTGGCTGATCCCCATGATGATCGGTGCCCCCGACATGGCGCTGCCCCGGATGAACAACTGGAGTTTCTGGATACTGCCGTTTGCATTTCTGATCCTGCTGTCGAGCCTGTTCATGGAAGGGGGGGGGCCCAGCTCGGGCTGGACCTTCTACGCGCCTCTTTCGACCAAGTACAGCGGCAACAGCACGGCGTTGTTTGTGTTTGCCATCCACATCATGGGGATTTCCTCCATCATGGGAGCCATCAACGTCATCGTCACCATCTTCAACTTGCGGGCCCCCGGAATGGGCTGGATGCAGATGCCGCTCTTTGTCTGGACCTGGCTCATCACGGCATTCCTGCTCATCGCCGTCATGCCGGTACTGGCGGCGGCGGTGACCATGGTGCTGACGGACAAATACTTTGGCACCAGCTTTTTCGATGCGGCAGGAGGCGGGGATCCCGTCATGTTCCAGCATATTTTCTGGTTCTTCGGGCACCCGGAAGTCTACATCATGATCTTGCCGGCCTTCGGTATCGTCTCCAGCATTATCCCGACCTTCTCCCGCAAGCAGCTGTTCGGTTATCGCTCCATGGTTTATGCCACCAGCAGCATCGCCTTGCTCTCCTTCATGGTCTGGGCACACCACATGTTCACAACAGGATTGCCTGTCGTGGCCGAGCTGTTTTTCATGTACACCACCATGCTCATAGCAGTGCCGACTGGAGTGAAGGTGTTTAACTGGGTTGCCACCATGTGGCGCGGTTCCCTGACGTTCGAGACCCCCATGCTGTTCGCCATCGCCTTCATCACCCTGTTCACCATAGGCGGCTTCTCGGGGCTGATGCTGGCCATGACGCCGGCGGACTTCCAGTATCACGACACCTACTTCGTGGTGGCCCATTTCCATTACGTGCTGGTCACAGGTGCTGTCTTCTCGATCCTGGCCGCCGCGTATTACTGGCTGCCAAAATGGACGGGGCACATGTATGACGAGCGGCTCGGCCAGTGGCACTTCTGGTGCTCGCTCGTCTCGGTCAATGTGCTGTTCTTCCCCATGCACTTCGTCGGCCTGGCGGGCATGCCTCGCCGTATTCCGGATTACGCCCTGCAATTTGCCGATTTCAACATGCTGATCAGCCTCGGCGGCTTTGCCTTCGGGTTGTCACAGCTTCTGTTTGTCTGGGGAGTGATCAAGTGCATCCGGGGGGGGAGGCAGGCGAGTGATCAGGTATGGGAGGGGGCGCAGGGGCTGGAGTGGACGCTCTCCTCACCACCGCCTTACCACAGCTTCAAGACACCGCCCGACATCCGGCCGGAAGAGCGGTAAGGAGGCACAATGGCACAGGTTAATCACGGCCCTCTGCTCAGAAAGCTGGCCCTGGTCGTGCTCGCCATGTTTGGCTTCGCCTTTGCGCTGGTCCCACTCTATGACGTCTTCTGCCGGATGACGGGTCTCAATGGCAAGACCGACGCTCAGCCGGCCACGATGGAACGGGCGGTGCCCGACAGTACGCGTAGCATACAGGTCGAATTTCTTGCCCATGCCGATAGCCGGATGCCCTGGGAGTTCAGCGGCGAAACGGTGCGACTGTCGGTGCGACCGGGGGACGTGAAGCAGGTCAATTACCGGGTATTCAACCCCACCGAGCGAACCATGGTGGGCCAGGCGGTTCCGTCCGTCTCCCCTGGCCCCGCGGCAGCCTACCTGAAGAAGGTGGAGTGCTTCTGCTTCAACCGCCAGGAGTTGCAGGCAGGAGAGAGCAAGCTGATGCCGCTCAAGTTCTATATCGATCCGGCCCTGCCTGACGACATCAACACCATCACGCTCTCCTACTCGCTCTATGACATAACCCAGCCCAAGCCGACCCCGGTACTCGCCCAGAGGAAATAGCCATGGCCAAGGTGAACCAGAATTATTACGTACCTGAGCAGAGCCGTTGGCCCATCATAGGTGCCATCGCCCTGTTTCTCCTGGCTCTGGGGGCGGGACATCTGGTCAATGAGAGCGCGAGTGGCCAGGCCGGTATCGGTCGCTATCTGATGATGGCCGGGGTGGCCCTACTGGCGTTCATGCTGTTCGGCTGGTTCCGCCATATCATCCACGAGTCCATGACCGGGCTCTACAGCGCCCAGATGGACAGATCCTTCAGGCAGGGCATGGTCTGGTTCATCTTCTCCGAGGTGATGTTCTTTCTGGCCTTCTTCGGCGTGCTGTTCTATGCCCGTCAGCTCGCCATGCCCTGGTTGGACGGAGCAGGCAGCAAGGTGATGACAGGCCAGTTGCTCTGGCCGGATTTCACTGCCCATTGGCCCCTGCTCAAGACCCCGGGAGGCACCACCACCCAGGCCATGCCCTGGCATGGCATCCCCCTTGTCAACACTGTGATCCTGCTCAGCTCCTCCGTCACCCTGCTGCTTGCGCATACGGGGCTGGAAGCGGAGAGACGGACCCGTCTCAAGGGGATGCTGCTGATGACAGTGGTACTGGGGCTGACATTCCTGTGGTTGCAGGGCTATGAATACCTTCATGCGTACCGGGAGCTGGGACTGCGGCTCGATTCCGGCATCTATGGCAATACCTTCTTCATTCTGACCGGGTTCCACGGTCTGCACGTCATGCTAGGCACCCTGTTCCTGACCATCATCTGGTTGCGCATCATGCTGAGGGACCATTTCACCCCACAGCGCCATTTCGCCTTCCAGGCTGCGGCCTGGTACTGGCACTTCGTCGACGTGGTCTGGCTCTGTCTGTTCGTCTTCGTCTATCTGCTCTGAGGTCGCCTTCAGTAGGGGCGCTGATTTGGCTCCAGCCAGCCCATCATGACGGCGAGCAGCAGAAGGACGATCACCAGCAGGGAGAGGAAGACGCGGCGCCCCAGAGGGGCCGACATCTTTTGCGTATGACCTGCGGTCATCATCAGCCAGAGGGCGTGAAACAGCTGTCCGATGATGAGCAGCAGCATGAGTACCAGCACCACCTTGATCAACATGTTGGGATCCTCCGTGATATGCGTGACTTGGCAACGTGGAACAAACAACGCCCCTGGCACCACAGACGCTGGCTCGTACTCTTGTTTACTCTGGTTGTGACCGCCGGTTTGTGCAAGCTGGCGCTCTGGCAGTGGCAGCGCGGGGTGGAGAAGGCGTCTTGGCTGGAGCGGATGGCGGCGGCACAACAGGCACCGCCACAAACGCTGGCCCAGCTCGACTGGAGCGACCCGGCGCCACTGGACGGTCTGGCATTGCAGGGTGAAGTCGAGTGGGTATCTCCCTATATCTGGTTGCTGGACAACCAGGCTGCCGGGGGGGAGATCGGCTATGACGTGCTCATTCCGGTGCGAGCCCCCAACGCCTCCATTTTATTGCTGGTGAACCTGGGCTGGGTGCCCGCCCCCGCGAGCCGTGCTCAGCTGCCAAGGCCCGTTATCCCGGCCACCCTGGCGCTCGATGGCGTGTTGCGTACGGCCCCCGGCGGCCTCCTGCTGGGTCAGAATATCGAGTCCGGCCCCTATCCAAACCGGTTGCAGTCCATCAGGTCGGAGGCCCTGGGCGGGGTCATGGGAGCGCCTCTCGCAGACGCCGTGTTCTACCAGCAGCGGACTCCCTTCTTCTATCACTACCAGCCGAATGTCATGCCCCCCGAGAAGCACCTGGCTTATGCGGTGCAATGGCTCGGATTGGCGCTGGTGGTGCTGGTGGGCGGTCTGGTGCTGACGAGGAGGATGTCACCATGAATCCATGGCGTAGATGGCGCGTTCCCGTGCTCTTTGCTCTGGTGATCCTGCTGCCGGTGCTACTGGCGGCCCTGACCCTGAAGCAGGGCTGGTATGAAGCGGGCACCCGTAGCAAGGGGGTCTGGATGAATCAGGAGATCTATCTGCTGCCCCCCCTCCCGTCCCAGCAGAGCAAATGGCGGCTGGTCTATCTGGCGGCCCGAGAGTGCGAGGGGCTGTGCCGCCAGGTGCCGGAGTTGATGGCGCGGATCCAGACCGCACTGGGTCGCAATCTGGACAAGCTGGAGCTGGTACAACTGCCCCCTCGAAGTGGTACGGATGGCGAGGTGAGGGTGGGCGACATGCTGCTGGTGGACTCGCAGGGGCTGGCCATACTGCGTTACGAGGTCCCTGCCAGCACGGCGCAATGGCCGCTGTTTGGCAAGTCTGTGCTGTCGGATCTGCAGCAGCTGCTCAAGTATCAGCGAGGTGTGCAATGAAGGCGGAGCTCACGATGGGGGCGGGCGACATGGCCCTGTCCGTTGCACAACCCGGAACCTGGCGTCGGCGAGGTAGCCTATGAAGATCCAGAAGATGTTGGCATCGATGGCCATAGTGCTGGCGGTGCTGGTGATCATGCTCGGTGCCTACACCCGCTTGACGGATGCCGGGCTGGCCTGTCCAGACTGGCCAGGTTGTTACGGCTCCCTGGCCATCCCCCACGCCGATCACGTCGAGCAGGCGGCCCAGCGTTACCCTGACAGCCCGCTGGTACCTCACAAGGCGCGCAGCGAGATGGTGCACCGCTACTTGGCCGGTGTGCTGGGGTGCCTGATTGCGGCCCTGTTCGCGCTGAGCTGGCGCGCAGGCGGTCGTCTGCGTCTGCTGTCGGGTACCTTGCTGGCGCTGGTGGTGGGGCAGGCGACGCTGGGCATGTGGACGGTGACCCTGGCACTGCATCCCCTGGTCGTCACCACCCATCTGCTGGGTGGGTTCACCATACTGACTCTGCTGTGGCTCTATCGCCTCGCACTGGCGCGCCCGTCGGCGCCCCCCCGCAGCCATCATGGCCAGGGATTGCCCTGGCTGGGGAGCGCCGCCTGTGGCGTGTTGTTGCTGCAGATTGCACTGGGAGGCTGGACGTCGGCGAACTACGCCGCCATGGCTTGCGTCGAGTTGCCATTCTGTCAGGGGGATTGGCAGGAGCAGCTGCATTGGGAAGAGGCCTTCCACCTGCCGCTGGGGCACACCAGCTATGAATTCGGAGTGCTGAGCAAGGAGGCGCGTCAGACCATCCATATCGCCCATCGTCTGGGCGCCCTGGCTACCGCCCTGCTGGTGGGCGGTTTTGCCCTCGCCCTGATCCGCCAGAGGGCTTCTCTGCGGTGGCTCGGCGGGCTCTTGCTGGTCCTGCTGCTCGCCCAGATTGCGTTGGGGCTGGCGAACGTTCATCTGGCCTTGCCGCTGGCCAATGCCCTTGCGCACAACCTGGTGGCGGCCCATCTGCTGGTGTGCTGTGTCCTGGCCCGTGGGCGCCTCTCTCGCCCCCATGGTCCTCCCGTGCTGTCGCCCGTGGTGGCCAGGAGCCGGATATGAATGGCAAACCGCTGGCACAACGTGTCGCTCCCCGGCTGTGGCGGGACTATTACCAGTTGACCAAGCCCAAGGTGGTGGCGTTGCTGTTGCTGACGGCCTGGGTGGGCATGCTGCTGGCCGAGCCGACGCAGGCCTCTCTGGACGAGATGGTGCTGGGGTTGGGGGGAATAGGGCTACTCGCCGCCGGGGCGGCGGCCATGAATCACTCCCTTGACCACGGTATCGATGCCCGGATGCGCAGGACGCGCTGGCGCCCGGTGGCCAGGGGGAGGATAGGACCGGGGCAGGCGATGAGCTTCGCCGCCTCGCTGGCTCTGCTGGGATTTGTGCTGCTTTATTGGGGGGTGAATCCTCTGACCGCCTGGTTGACCCTGGCCAGCCTCCTCGGTTATGCGGTCGTCTATACCCTGCTGCTGAAGCGGGCGACCCCGCAGAACATCGTCATCGGCGGGCTGGCGGGGGCCATGCCACCGCTGCTGGGCTGGACCAGCATCACTGGGCAGCTCTCGGCTGAGCCCTGGCTACTGGTGATGATCATCTTTACCTGGACGCCTCCTCACTTCTGGTCCCTGGCCATCCATCGGCGTGATGACTATGCCGGCGCCGATATCCCCATGCTGCCGGTCACCCATGGCATCGGATTCACCAAGACGGCCATCCTGCTCTATCTGCTGATCCTGACCCTGGTCTGCCTGCTGCCCTACCTGATAGGCATGTCCGGGCTCATCTACCTGGTCGGCAGCCTGGGGTTGAACCTCGTATTCTGCTGGCATGGTTGGCTGTTGAAGTACAGGGATCGGCCCGGTCAGGCGATGCGCACCTTCCGCTTCTCCATCTATCACCTGATGTTGCTGTTTGGTCTGCTGATCCTGGATCACCACTGGCTGTGGCGATTGTCGTGACGCCGATGGGAGCCAGGACAAGGTGAATGGCGGCTCAGTATCTGCGTACTGCCTTGACGACATAAAACAAGATGGCCCCTCAGGGCCATCGTGTTTTCAGGGAGGCGGGAGCCTAGAGCTTGACCATGATGTGGCGCGGCACAGTGTAATCTTCCAGCGCGTAGAGGGAGAGATCCTTGCCGTAGCCGGACATCTTCATGCCGCCGTGGGGCATCTCGGAGGTGAGCATGAAGTGGGTGTTGACCCAGGTGCAGCCGTACTGCAGGTGGCTGGCCACCTTGCTGGCAAGGCCGAGATCCCGTGTCCAGACCGAGCTGGCGAGGCCGTAGTCGGAGTCGTTGGCCCACTGCACCACCTGCTCGGCGTCGCTGAAGCGGGTCACCGACACCACGGGGCCGAATACCTCCCGGCGCACGATCTCGTCCTCCTGGCGGGCATGGGCGATCAGGGTCGGCTCGAAGAAGAAGCCGTTGCCGGCGCGGATCTTGCCGCCGGTGGTCACCTCCACATGACCGCTGCTCTGGGCCCGCTCCACGAAGCTGGCCACCCGGTTGCGCTGCCGGTCCGAGATGAGCGGCCCCATCTCCACCCCCTCCTCGCGCGGACCGCCCACCTTGATGGAGGCCACCGCATCCGTCATGGCGGCGACGAACTTGTCGTAGATCTTGCCCTGGGCATAGATGCGGCAGGCGGCGGTGCAATCCTGGCCGGCGTTGTAGAAGCCGAAGGTGCGAATGCCCGCCACCACGGCCTCCAGATCCGCGTCGTCGAAGATGATGACCGGCGCCTTGCCCCCCAATTCAAGATGGGTGCGCTTCATGGTGCGGGCGGCGCTCTGCAGGATCTTCTGGCCGGTGGCGATGTCACCGGTCAGCGACACCATGCGCACCAGCGGGTGCTCCACCAGCGGCGCCCCCACGCTCTCGCCCCGGCCGCATACGATGTTGATGACGCCGCGGGGGAAGAACTCGCTGGCGAGCTCCGCCAGGCGCAGGGCGGTGAGGGGGGTCTGCTCGGAGGGCTTGAGCACCACCGTATTGCCGGCGGCGAGCACGGGGGCCATCTTCCAGGCCGCCATCATCAGCGGGTAGTTCCAGGGGGCGATACTGCCCACGACGCCGATGGGGTCTCGGCGGATCATGCTGGTGTGCCCCTCCAGATACTCCCCGGCGAGCGGCCCCTGCAGGCAGCGGGCGGCCCCGGCGAAGAAGCGGAAACAGTCCACCACCGCCGGCAGTTCGTCGTTCAGCACCGCCAGATAGGGCTTGCCGCAGTTGAGGGATTCGAGGGCCGCAAACTCCTCGGCGTGGCGTTCGATGGCATCGGCCAGGCGCAGCAGCAGGGTACTGCGTTGGGCCGGGGTGGTGCGGCTCCATTGGGCGAAGGCGCGCTGGGCGCCGTTCACCGCCCGGTTCACCTGCTCGAACGAGGCTTCGGGCACCGAGGCGAGAAGCTCGCCGGTGGCCGGGTTGAGGATGGGCTCGGCCGGGCCGTCACCGGTGACGAACTGACCGTCGATCAAGAGTTGGGTAGAGAGTTTCATGGTTGCATCCTTGCGCACGCGTTGAGTCGTTATTTGCCACTGCCGGCGACGTCCTGGCCGTCGCGGGTGAGGTAGTAGGCAAGCAGAATGGGAATGGTGGTGAAGGCCACTATGATGAGCGCCACCACGTTGGTGACCGGCCTGTCCCGTGGCCGGATCAGCTCCTGATACATCCAGATCGGCAGCGTGGTCTGCTGGCCGGCGGTGAAGGTGGTGACGATCACCTCGTCAAAGCTGAGGGCGAACGCCAGCATGCCCCCCGCCAGCAGGGCGGTGGCGAGGTTCGGCAGGATCACGTAGCGCAGAGTCTGGAAGCCGTCGGCACCGAGATCCATCGACGCCTCGATAAGGCTCTGGTTGGTGCGGCGAAAGCGCGCCAGGGCATTGTTGTAGACCACCACCACGCAGAAGGTGGCGTGACCGATGACGATGGTCCAGAAGCTGAAGGGGATCTCCATCACCCCATAGGCGGAGCGCAGCGCGATGCCGGTGACGATGCCGGGCAGGGCGATGGGCAGCACCAGCAAGAGCGACACCACCTCCTGGCCGAAGAAGCGGCTGCGGGCGATGGCCCCCGCCGCCAGGGTGCCGAGCACCATGGCCACCAGAGTAGCGAGCCCGGCCACCTCCAGCGACAGCTGGATGGCGCGCCATACGTCGGGGCGGTTGAGGGTCACCTCGAACCACTTGAGGGTGAGCCCGGGGGGCGGGAACTGGTAGCTCTTGCTCTCGCTGGTGAAGGCGTAGAGGAAGATGAACAGGATCGGGAAGTGCAGGAACAGGAGGCCGCCGATGGCCGCGTACTTGAGCAGGCCGGAAGGCTGGTTCGTAGAGGGATTAGAGCGCATCGAAGGCCCCCAGACGTTTTGCTATCGCCAGATAGATGGCAATGATGAGGATGGGCACCAGCGAGAAGGCGGCGGCGAAGGGCAGGTTGCCCGCCGTGCCCTGCTGCATGTAGACCACCTGACCGATGTACATGGTGGAGTTGCCTATGATGCCGGGGATGATGTAGTCCCCCAGCGTCAGGGAGAAGGTGAAGATTGAGCCCGCCACCACACCGGGCAGGGCCAGCGGCAGGATCAGGGTGCGAAAGGTCTGGGCCGGGGTGGCGCCGAGATCGCCGCTCGCTTCCAGCAGGGAGCGCGGGATCCGCTCCACCGCTGCCTGGATGGGCAGGATCATAAAGGGCAGCCAGACGTAGACGAACACGATGAAGGTGCCGATGCGCGAGAACGACAGCGACGGCCCCCCTATCACTGGCAGCGAGAGGATGGCGTCCAGCAGCCAGTCCAGTCCCAGGGTGTCTGCCAGCCAGCTGACGACCCCCTCCTTGGCCAGGATCAGCTTCCAGGCGTAGACCCGCACCAGATAGCTGGACCAGAGCGGCAGCATGATGCCGACGTAGAACAGGGCCCGGGTCTTGCCGCTGGTGTAGCGCGCCATGTAGTAGGCCACCGGAAAGCCGAGCAGGGCGCAGGCCAGGGTCACCAACAGGGACATGCCGACGGTGCGCAGGATCACGTCCAGGTTCTCCGCCCGAAGCAGGGCGACGAAATTCTGCAGCCCCAGCTCGTGGCGGATCTGGCCGCTGAACTCGTCCAGCCCGAAGAAGGCGTTGGAGAGCAGCATCAGCAGAGAGCCCACGTAGATGATGCCAAGCCAGAGCAGGGGCGGCCCCAGCAGGATAGCCAGCAGCAGGCCGGAACGGCCATAGAGCAGGGTGGAGAGGCGCCGCAGCGGCCTGACGCGAACGGAGTCGGTAGCGTGGCTCATGGCAAGGCTCGCACTGTGGGGGGCGCTCATGGTTGAGCTCCCTGGTGGGCGGTGTGCAGACGGTGGATCGCCTGCTCCGGCCAGCTGAGGCTGACCCGGGTGCCGCGGGGCAGGCGGGCCTGGCCCTCGTTGGGATGGTTGACGATAAGCTCGAGCTGCTCGCCGAGATCGACCCGGTAGCGCACGAAGGGGCCGAGGTACTCCACCTCGCGCACCTCCCCGGACCAGCCGGGGCTGCCAGCTTCGGCGAGGCGGATCCGCTCTGGGCGCACCATCATCTGGCGAGCATCACCGCACAGACGGCGGGCCTGCTCCCCCTCAAACAGGTTGACGGTGCCGACGAAGCGGGCGACGAAGGGGGTGGCGGGGGCATCGTAGATGGTATCCGGCGCGGCGATCTGCTCGATCTTGCCCTGATTGAAGATGCAGATGCGGTCGCTCATGGAGAGCGCCTCCTGCTGATCGTGGGTGACGAAGATGAAGGTGATGCCGAGCTGGCGCTGCAAGGCCTTGAGCTCGAGCTGCATCTGCTCACGCAGCTTGAGGTCGAGCGCCCCGAGCGTCTCGTCCAACAGCAGGATGCGCGGCTGGTTGATCAGCGCCCGGGCGATGGCGATGCGCTGGCGCTGACCGCCGGAGAGCTGGCCGGGCTTGCGGTTGCCGACGCCGGGCAGGCGCACCAGCTCCAGCATCTCGTCCACCTTGCGATAGCGCTCCGCCTTGGCCACCCCCTTGAGCATCAGGCCGTAGCCGATGTTGTCGCGCACATCCATGTTGGGGAACAGGGCGTAGTCCTGAAACACGGTATTGAGGTTGCGATCGTAGGGGGGCACGGTGGAGCAGGGTTCACCGAACAGCCGGATCTCCCCCTCGCTCGGGTATTCGAAGCCCGCGATCATTCGCAGGCAGGTGGTCTTGCCGGAACCGCTCGGCCCCAGCAGAGTGAAAAACTCGCCGGCGGGGATCTGGAAGGAGATGTCGTCGACCGCCTTCACCTCGCCATAGTAGCGGCTGACCCGGTCAAATTGTACGGCTGTCATGGTACGTCCTTGTCTGTGGGAAGCGGGCCGGACTCCTGTCCGGCCCAGTGGTTACAGCATTGCCTGGATCAGCGGCCACCCAGGATGGCGATATAGTCCGAGACCCAGCGATAGTAGGGGACGCAGGTTCCCTGGCTCTTGCACTGGGAAACGGGGGTGCGCCAGAAGTGCACGCGATCGAAGTTGTCGATGCCGTTGGTCTTGCATCCTTCCGGGCCCAGCAGGGCGTTGCCCTCGCAGGCGGCCGGCACCACGGGCACGGAGCCGAACCAGGAGGCGAGATCCCCCTGCAACTTGTTGTTGAGGGAGTGCTCCAGCCACTTATAGGCACAAGTGAGGTTCTTGGCCTCGCTGTGCACCATGCTGGTGTCGGCCCAGCCGGTGACGCCTTCCTTGGGCACTGTGGTAGCGATGGGCTGCTTGTCGGCGATCAGGGTATTGGCCTGGAAGGGCCAGGAGCCGGAGGCCACCACCCCTTCGTTCTTGAAGTCGTCGATCTGGACGAAGGCGTCATGCCAGTAGCGTCCCACCAGCTGGCGTTGCTTGCGCAGCAGGTCGAGGGAGGCCTTGTACTGATCCTCGTTCAGCTCGTAGGGATCCTTGATGCCGAGCGCCGGCTGGTGGGTCATCAGATAGAGGGCGGCATCGGCGATGTGGATGGGGCCGTCAAACGCCTGCACCCGCCCCTTGTTGGACTTGCCATCCGCCAGGGTTTGCTCTTCGAACACCACGTTCCAGGAGTCCGGTGCCTTGGGGAACACCTTGGTGTTGTACATCAATATGTTGCCACCCCACTGGTAGGGCACACCGTAATGTTTGCCGTCCACCGTGTGCCAGGGGGCATTCTGCAGCCGGGGATCAATTTTGCTGTAGCTCGGAATGAGCGCCAGATTGAGTGGCTGCACCTTGCCGCCGGCGATGAGGCGCAGGCTGGCGTCCCCGGAGGCGGTCACCAGGTCGAAGCCCCCCTCGTTCATCAGCGCCACCATTTCGTCCGAGGTGGCGGCCGTTTTGACATTGACCTTGCAGCCGGTCTCTTTCTCGAAGCCGGTGACCCAGTCGTAGTTCTTGTCGGTCTCGCCACGCTCCACGTAGCCAGCCCAGGCCACGATGTTGAGCTGGCCTTCACCCTTGCCGAGGGTGGTCGGGGCGGCCTGGGTCTGGCCGGCCATCAGGACGGGGATCAGAGCCAGGGTCAGGGGGGTCAGTTTCATCTTGCTCTCCTTGCATGGGCGGGCACGGTTGTGGTGCCTCACTGACAATTAACATCATGTTAACCAGCCATGAGCGTAGGAGAAGCCGACAGTAATGAGAATTTCAATTTTTAACGGCTTAGGTATCTGAAAAATCAATACCGAGCGCATATGAATCTGATTTTTGGTTACAGCCCCCTGGTCAGTCGCACGGGGTCTGAGTCAGCGGGGGAGGGGCTGGCGTGACCGCAGCCGACTCTGGTCTCGCGCGATGTCGATGAACTCGCGGGCGGTCCACTCCAGTCGTGAACCGCGCCGCCACACCAGGCCGATGTCGATGGCGGGGATGGGCTCCTTGATGGTGCGGGCCTCGACCCGCTCCTGCTCCAGAGACCAGGGACGATAGGCAAAATCCGGCAGCAGGGCGAGCCCTAGCTGGCTCGCTACCAGGCTGCGCACCGCTTCCACCGAGGCGGTGCGCAGCACGATGC
>ENA-OWLM01000121-OWLM01000121.1-metagenome-genome-assembly--contig:-NODE-121-length-29398-cov-4.159322_pt1 | contig 29398 bp, 23 predicted proteins | sample MGYA00245349_ERZ651102 | MGnify/ENA primary metagenome ERZ651102 (study PRJEB26857, sample SAMEA4031759) | metagenome | biome: human; feature: oral; material: saliva | place: Philippines | collected 2014... | reverse complement strand
CGCCACTGCGCAGAGACGGCCGCCGGCGGCGAGATGGACGGCGACTGGCTGACCCGCTTCCTGCAACTGGCGGAAGACATCAGCATGGTGCCCATGCAGCAGCTGTGGGGGCGGATCTTCGCCCTGGAGGTGGCGACCCCGGGTCGCTTCTCCATCCGGGCCCTCAATACCCTCAAGGAGATGACCCAGCGGGAGGCCCAGCTGTTCCAGCGGATCTGCGCCCTCTCCTGCCACTACGAGGGGAGCGACGAGCAGCGCCTGCTGCTCGGCATGCACAAGGGGGCGGGTCTGCTGAGCCGCGCCAAGGTCACCCGCATGGGGCTCGGCAAATACCGGGTGCCCTACAGCGCCCTGCTGCTGCTGTGCGATCTCGGCCTGCTGCACCGTGGCGAACTCGAATCCGGTCCCCTGCCCGCCGAGGGTGTCGAGCTGGCCTTCGGCAACCAGCGCTGGCGCCTGCGCCTGCGCCAGAGCAATCTCACCCTGCTCTACTACCGGCTCACCCCCATCGGCAACGAGCTCGCCCTCTTGCTCGAGGAGCCGCCTCTCGAAGAGTACCTGCAGGATCTCAAGACCCTGCTCTCCACCCACCTGCAGATCGAGACCCAGATCCCTGCAAACACGGCCGACACGCCCGCCTGATCTCTTCGGTACCCCGGGCGGCCCCTTGCCAAATTGCGAAACCGCCCCCGCCGTTGCCAAAATGGCTCTCAAAAAGCGAATCGATTCAACCCGCTACCGAGACCCTGCCGCCCCTTTTGGCTCTTTACGGACCTTGGTCGAACATTATTCGCCTTGATCACCTTTTGAGCGTTTTCGACCACTCTGGTGCACGACTTGCAACGGGACTCATCACCTCGTCACAGTCGGACACTGCCATGAGAATCAACCAACCCGTTACCCAGCGTGAGCGCCTCTACCCCGAGCACCAGAACCTCATCTCCACCACGGATCTGGATAGTCGCATCACCTATGCCAACGACGAGTTCTGCCAGATAGCCGGCTTCACCCTGGCGGAGCTGCAGGGCGCGCCGCACAACCTGGTACGCCACCCCGACATGCCGCCCCAGGCCTTCGCCGACATGTGGGCCCACCTGCGGGAGAGGAAGAGCTGGATGGGCCCGGTCAAGAACCGCTGCAAGAACGGGGATCACTACTGGGTCAATGCCTTCGTGACCCCCATTCAGGACGCGAGCGGCAAGGTGGTGGAGTACCAGTCCGTGCGCACGGCGCCGGACGAGGGGGTCAAGCAGCGGGCAGAAAGCGTCTACGCCGCGCTGCGCGAGGGCAAGGCCCCCCTGGCACTGCGCCTGCCCCCCTTCTCCCACACCCTGGGGATCCTCCTCTGCCTGCTGCTGGCCCTCGTGGCCCTGCTTGCCTTCGGCTACCAGCAGGGCATCGGTTGGCCCCTTGGCCTCGGCGCCCTGCCCCTGGTGCTGGCGCTCGTCATCAACCAGGTCCTCTCCCGCCGCCTCGCGCGGCTCGACAGCCTGGCCCGCAGCCGTTTTGACAACCCCTTGATGCAGCTGCTCTACACCGGCCGGGTCGATCGCCTGGCCGCCGTCGAGCTCGCCATGAAGATGAACCAGGCGGAATTCAATGCGGTGCTGGCCCGCACCCAGCAGACCTGCCAGCAGATCCTGACATCCGCCCAGACGGATCTGCACAACGCCGAGACCATCACAGGCAACCTGCAGCAGCAACAGGCCCAGACCAGCCAGGTGGCGACCGCCATCACCCAGATGGCAGAGTCCATTCGCGAGGTCTCCCACAGCTCGACTGCCGCCTCCGACCGGCTGGACGAGACCGCCGACCTGTTCCGGGAGGGCAATCGCAGCGTGCAGGCCACCATCGAAGAGGTGGAGGGGATGCACGGCGAGCTCATCACCTCCCGCGCCGTGATCGAGGCCCTGGCCGGCCAGTGCCGGGCCATCGACGGCATCCTGGACGTCATCAACAACATCGCCAACCAGACCAACCTGCTGGCCCTCAACGCCGCCATCGGGGCGGCCCGGGCCGGCGAGGCGGGCCGCGGCTTCTCGGTGGTGGCGGACGAGATCAGATCCTTGGCCATCAAGACACAGTCCTCCACCGGCGAGATCCAGAAGATGATAAGCCTCTTGCAGGCCAGTGCCGGGGATGCGGAGCAGGCCATGGCGCAAGGGGAGAAGCTCTCCGCCAGCTGCCGCCTCAAGGCCGCCGCCACCGGCGACGTGCTGCAACAGATCAGCGATCGCCTGCTGCAGGTGGCCGCCGGCAGCAACCAGATCGCCCAGGCGGTGCAGGAGCAATCCCAGGTCACGGCCGACATAGACCGCAGCGTGCTCAGCATCAAGACCTTGGCGGACGACTCCAGCCAGGGCAGCCGCCACGCCGTGCAGGGCATAGTCCAGCTGGTGCGCCAACTCGGGGAGCTGGAGCGACTGGTGCGCCAGTTCCAGCAGCATCCCGTCCCTCATCAATTCGACAACCCCAGACCCAGCGGCGAGGTAGTGCTGGCCCGCTGATCCCGAGACCGTGCGCTAACAACAAAAAAGGGCCCCTGTCGTCACCGGCAGCGGGCCCCTCTTTTGGGTGGAGCATGGGCGTCTGAGCGGGTTTCAATTTCGAGTCCTCGACTGAACCAGCGGGTCTTTCGCCCCATCCCAACCACCTGCTCGCCCGTGCCACGCCGACCCTCTCGGCTGCACCGCATGGCCCTCGGCAGGGCAATGGCCTTGCTCACTCCCCTATCCATACACCGTGAATTTTGGGCGCAGGGCCTTGAGCGTTGAGCGTTGAGCGTTGAGCGTTGAGCGGGAAACGGGAAACGGGAAACGGGAAAGCGTTGCGCCTTGAGAACCTTCTTATCCAACCTGACGCAGGCCCCGCTGGCCCCCCAATTTATTGATCTTGCCCGAGAAATCGCCCGATCCCTCTTCCCTAACCAGCTCCGTTCGGTAACATGGCAATCAGGATCACCTCTTGTCGGAGTCAGCCATGAACCAGACCGGAGCCACAGGAAAAGCGCAGCAGGCTGGGGGCTGAAATTCAGGGGCGGTTGCGTTGCCGGTGCTTTCCGAGACACACTCCCTTACTGTTTCTTTATTTGGTGGTAATTGTGGTGCAAAAAGAGGACGTCCGGCCCCAGAAGATAGCTATTAACACATTGATTTAAAATTAATTTTTTATGTAAACAATCAGAATGAAGTAGTGTTTTATGGAAGGCGGCACTAGCGTGTTAGTGCCGCCTTCCATCTAATCACTGTTAGCCCCTCACTCAAAACCGGAATTAAGAATGCCTTGGACTTCAGAACACACTGAATGGCTTGTCGATACTGGCGAAAGACTTAAGACCGTCGACGGCAAAGAGGTCGAGGTCTGGGAGTTCCGTCATGAGAACAACGAGGCAGTGCTTTCGGCTTGGGCCAGGCATTTTCGGAATCACTACTGCTTTGACAGCGAGATCGATTATTGGCGCAGAGGGTACAAGTTCTCTCGCGGAGAGTATCTCAACACAATAAAGTTCCCGGACCCCAAAAATGCCCCAGGACCCAGTATCCGCGCTGGCGACTTTGGAGAAGTGCTGGTTGCTGATTTTCTTGAATACCTGCTTGGCTACTGGGTTCCACGCACTCGTTATGGTGACAAAACCATCCGGAACGAGTCGACAAAAGGAAGTGACATCATCGGCTTCCATATCGTCAAGGATGGCAAAGCCTCTTCGCAGGATAGGCTGGCGATCTTTGAAGCGAAGGCACAATTCTCAGGGAAAAAGGCGAAGGCGAGACTTCAAGATGCTGTAGATGGCTCAGCAAAAGACATCGCACGTAAGGCGGAGTCTTTGAATGCGGTCAAGCAAAGGCTGTATGGCCGGAATGAGCTCGATGATGCCGAAAAGATTGAGCGGTTCCAGAACGAAGTGGATCACCCATACAAGGAAGTTTATGGAGCTGTCGCGCTTTTTGAGAATCCGCTTTTTGACGGCCACCTGACATCCTCGACCGATGTATCCTCTCATCCGCATTCAGGTGACCTTGCGTTAGTGGTCATCAAAGGGGATCAGATGATGGCACTCGTCCACGAGCTCTACAGGAGGGCTGCGGATGAGGCCTGAACAGAAATCCCAACTCCTGCTGGGCGTCACACGGTCAAAGGCCAAGATGCTCGAGTACAGTATTCCTGAAGAGCATCACATCAAGATCACCCAGGATCCGGCCAAGCTCTTCACTATCTCGATTGGTTTGCTGGGCGACCTTGCCGCTGCTATCAACCGGAACGAGCCAAATCCCGATTCCCTCTCGGAGCTGAGAACCAATCTGCTGTTTTCCGCCCGCTTTTTCGACTCCTATCTCCAGTCAAAGCTGAACGAGACACTTGATCCATACCTCGTGCTTCTGGGCTCCGCCTCCTATTACCTGTGTGATCTTCCCGGAAGCACGTCGGTATTGGCGAAGCGTATCGATGGCGACTGCCCGGATTTGGATGGCAATGGTTTGGAAGATCTGTTGCTCTGGTTGCTACAGGCCGATCTGGGTACCTATTTTGATGAAACTGAGGGGCCGTTCGGCAGATTCATCGACGGGATTTCAAAGTGGATTCTCCGGTTTTTCGAGGATGGGAACGGCGAAGCAAAACTCCTCGATTTGGCCACGAAGCTGCGGGACGCCGTCTATGAATTCGGCACACCCAGGCAGCTTCTGTTTGGTGATGTGATCGCGGCCGTTCTGAGGAAAAAGCTGGAGAATTCCGCCTGGAAGGCTTTGCCATTATATTCCGGGTTGCCCCGCGACAAATGGCGCCATGCGCTGCAAAAGGATTCGTTCATCAAGGAGCTCTGGCCTGCACAACACCTTTTGGGCCTGGCGGATGTTCTCAAAGGCGAGTCTGTCATCGTTCAAATGCCCACCAGCGCTGGTAAAACGAAGGCAACGGAGCTGATCCTTCGAAGCGCGTTCCTGGCTGAGCGTGTTTCACTGGCCATCATCATCGCCCCGTTCCGGGCGCTGTGCCATGAGATCAAGACTGGCCTCGTCGAGGCGTTCCACAACGAAACCACCAAGGTGGATGAATTATCCGATGCCCTACAGACCGACTTCGAGATTGCCGAACTTCTGGGGCACCAACAGATCCTGGTTGTAACCCCCGAGAAGCTGCTCTACGTCCTTCGGCATGCTCCGGAACTGGCTGCCCACGTTGGCCTGCTGGTTTTTGATGAAGGCCACCAGTTCGACAGCGGCACACGAGGCATTACATACGAGCTGCTCTTGACTTCGCTGCGCTCCATGATTCCTGAAGGAACCCAGAAGGTATTGATCTCAGCGGTCATCAGCAACGCCGAGGCTGTTGGAGAATGGCTGAACGGGGACCCCAAAACTGTTGATGGACAAAATTTACTACCAACACATCGCAGCGTTGCGTTTGCCAGCTTCATTGACCTGAAGGGGGCCGCAATTAGAACTGGATGGATGAAATATGTAAATCCTGAAAGTCCTGAAGATCTTGAATATTTTGTGCCACAAGTCATTGATAAGACTCAGCTCGAAAGGAAAAAAGGTGAGTCGCTAACCAAACCAAAATATTTCCCAAATCCTACGGAGGGGAAAGAAATAGCAATATTTCTTGGGCTGAAACTTGTTTCAAAAGGGACGGTAGCGATCTTTTGTGGAAGAAAGGATACTGCATCTGGTCTTTGTGAGCTGGCTGCAGAACGCTTCTCGCGAAAGCTGCCTCTGGCTGCTCCTTCTGACTTTTCTGACCAGGACGAAATTTCAAGACTGATTTACCTTATCAACACGAATCTTGGAACCGAAAGCCCATCAGCAATTAGCGCTCGGATAGGCATTTTCTCCCATCATGGGAATACACCTCATGGAATACGATTGGCAGTTGAACACGCGATGCGGCTTGAGAGCATTCGGTTTGTCATATGCACGTCAACACTGGCACAAGGGGTCAATCTTCCGATCAAATATCTTATAGTAACCAGCGTTTACCAAGGGCTAGAACGAATTAAAGTTCGTGATTTCCACAACCTTATAGGACGCGCTGGTCGTGCGGGGATGCATACCGAAGGCAGTGTATTATTTGCAGATCCTGTAGTATTCGACAAAAGGAAATCCCGCGATGAAAAGTGGCGATGGAATCAAGTTAAAGAACTATTAGAACCTCGCAACTCCGAGCCATGCGTAAGCAATCTCCTATCCATCTTCGACCCAATCAAGAGCGATGACGAGAAATACACCATCACCATGGAGGCTCTAGATTTTGCCAAGGCCTATATCGACGATCCTGATGAAGTCGCCAAATTGTCTGCCGGGATAGCTGCACAACATGGAGACAAAAATTTCTCAAGAGATGGTGTCGAGCGGCAAGTCGCCTGGAGAATCAGCCTCATCTGTGCCGTCGAGAGCTTCTTGCTATCTCATTGGGATGAATCTGAAGATGGTCTTTCGGAAGCTGATGTGACCAGCCTGGCCGAAGGGACGCTGGCTTTCTTCCTGGCTGATGATCAGAAAAAGGACCATATCCGCGAGTTGTTTCAGCTTCTCTCAGGGAACATCTCCGCAAATATAACTGATCCGGCTCGCCGCAAAATCTATGGCCGGACGCTTTACGGTATTCAAGATGCCCAAGCCATCGAGGGATGGGTCCATACCAACGCCGACAGTCTGCTTTCGATTGTTGATGAAACAGACGCGCTCGATCTTGCCTGGCCATTGCTTACCCGGCATATCAACAGTGGCGTATTCACCAAGTTCGATAAGCCGGAGGCGCTAAAAGAAATCGCGCATGGGTGGATCAGTGGAAAGCCCTTCAGCGATCTCCTGAACATCATCCGAAAGCGAAAAGCCAAGATGTTATGGGGCACCCGCCGGAGGGAGTTCAAAATCGATCATGTCGTCGATGTCTGCGAAGGGGCGCTAGCTTATGACGGCGCACTCGTTGTAGGCGCTGTGTGTGAATTCATCGAAACCCTCGACCAAGATGGCAGTGGAGACCTGATCAATCGTCTGCAGCTTTTTCAAAAGCGCCTGAAATATGGTCTACCGACCGAAACCACCATTGCCCTTTACGAGCTTGGCTTTTCGGACCGAGTCATCGCTCAGGATCTAGCCACGTCCTTGAACCTAGATGTGACCCAGAAGAAGCATCTCGTGAAAGTGCTGAAAAAAGATCGGGACAGAGCCAAGGCGGTAATGGAAAAATATCCAAATTTTTTCCAAGGACGAATGAATGAAATATTGGGCTAACAACGCGCTAAACCAAACTCCTCTGGAGCTGGTTAGTTTAAGCGTTAAGTATGCGATACATAGATCTAGTTATCACCTGCCTCCGGCATCAAACCGGTGTCAGGTGATAAATAGACCTGTAGATCGATTCAAAGTTGGGTTCCGTTTTTACGGTATAATGCTTTAGGTTGTGTGGTGGCGTTAGGCTAAAAAGCTATTTTAGCTTTGCAGCCAATATAGCAATCAATATTTCATTGGAGATTTCATTGGAAACTGAGACTAAATTTTTTATGTTGGCGGCAATCCTGGTGATTATGTTTTTAGCAATTCTTGTATATTGCGGAAATTTATTGAGATCAGAGCATGGCTCAGATATCAGAGTTATCTTCTTTTTCTATTCCTTGACGATTGTCATTACTTCTATCCTTGGTGTCTGGGCTGTGATGGCAGAAGTTATAGATGATAAGGGAAACTTTATTGGTGATGCGGGAAATATATTAGCCTGGTTGGTGGGAGCATCACTAAATATAAAGTCAAGTCTCTATGTAATTGTAGCCATCACTATATCATTAATCATGCCGCAAATCCTTAATTACATATTAAGCGGTTTATTTGGTGTCGCGACATCAGTTATATTTTTTAGCGAAAGCTATAGCTTCGCCATGTGGTGGGTCGTTAAAACTTTTGTTGTAGCTGCTGGTGTAACAACAGTCACCCCTTTATTTGCAGTGTATTTTCAATGGGATTGGTTTAACCAAGTTGAGACTTCACTAATTATATCTTTGTGCCTTTTAAGCTATTCATTTATGCTGCTGGGGTTTTATCGAAAAGGGACGCGTATCGTAGAAAAAGTGGTTAGTAAATTACCGCAAAAAATCCGTGTTGTAGGTAGGCATATCCATAACTGGTGTAGGAGAGCCGATAAAGCACAAAGTTAACCCAACAAACTTTTAGAAGTAATTCACAACACGTGGCTTCTTACTATATTTTTTTGTTCGGTAAGAATTGAGACACACGCAATTCTGAGCGCAGCGTAGCGACTAACAGATTGGCGGACTATACCCACAGTCACAGTCACAGTCACAGTCACAGTCACAGTCACAGTCACAGTCAGGCATGATATTACCTACTTCCTCCAATCCGTCGAGGGGAAGGAGCAAGGTCAGGAGCGCCATCAGGGATGATGGCGCAGGCGGCATAGGGAGATGCCGTGTACAGCAGGCCATCCGACTTTGTGACCGACCCGAGGGAAACCGCGCAGCGGCCAGATTGGGGGGGACCTTTCTTTTGGTGACTTTTCTCTGGCCACACAAAAAAATCACTCGCCACTACCCGTAGGGCGGGCGAAACCCTTTCGAGGACAACACCCTCGCATCCCGTGTGGCACAGCCACATCAATTTCCCTGCGCCCTCGGTATAGGAAATAAAAAAGGGGCAACCACCCCCTCATACTCGATAATCGACAGACCATATAGACCCTAGTCGAGCAATCCCCTCTGCCGCAGGGCACTTAGCAGTTCATCCACCAAAGCATCTACCGGCTTGCCAGCGTTAAGCAGATGCACTTCTGGGTTTGCCGGCGCCTCATAAGCGGAGTCGATACCGGTGAAATTGCGGATTTCCCCTGCCCGCGCTTTTTTATAGAGCCCCTTGGGATCGCGCTCTTCACACACGCTAAGCGGCGCATCGACGAACACTTCGACGAACTCCCCTTCACCCACGAGATTGCGTACCAGCTCCCGCTCGGCACGAAATGGCGAGATAAAGGCGGTGAGGACGATAAGTCCCGCATCCACCATGAGTTTTGCCACCTCGCCGACCCGGCGGATATTCTCCTGGCGGGCGGCGTCGTCGAAGCCGAGATCGCCACAGAGGCCGTGACGCACATTGTCCCCATCCAGCAGATAGGTGTGCTTGCCTTGCGCGGCCAGCGACTGCTCCAGTGCCCCCGCCAGGGTGGACTTGCCCGCCCCCGACAGGCCGGTGAACCAGATCACCAGCGGCTTCTGTCCCTTCTGCTCGGCCCTACGCTCTTTGCCCACGGCATGGGCATGCCACACGATATTGCTCATTCACACTCCTTGCTTGGCGCGCGCGCCTCAATGCTGAAACGGTCTGGCTCCTTGAGCTCAGCCTCTGGCCACTCGCCACTGACGGGGCCATGGTCGTCGTGTATTCCTACTCCCTGCAAGACACCAGGCCCCCAGTTGCGCCGCCTTAAAACGGAAACAGCAGGGGCACCATGACGATCACCCCGATGCTGTAGGCCAGGGAGACCGGCAGGGCTAATTTAAGGTAATCCGGCATCTTGTAGTTGCCCGCCGCATAGACCATCAGGTTGGTCTGGTAGCCGTAGGGCAGGATAAAGCTGGAGCTGGCCCCGAACAGCACCGCCAGAATGAACGGCATGGTGGAGACGTCCATGCTGAGCGCCAGCTGGTATCCCATGGGGAAGGCCAGGGCCGCCGCGGCGTTGTTGCTCATCAGCTCCGTCAGCACCAGGGTGAACAGGTAGATGCCGATAAAGGCGACGAAGGGGCTGGCACCGTTGAACTCCCCCATCAGCCAGTCGGCGATGAGCTTGGCCAGGCCGCTCTGCTCCAGTTGATCGGCGATGGCCAGCGCGCCCCCCACCACCAGCCAGATATCCAGCGGAAAGCGGCGGCGGATCTCGTCCAGGGTCAGGATGCGGGTAAACAGCAGCACCACCAGCATCACCAGCAGCCCCTTGAACAGCGGCACCAGCTCGAATACCGACAGCGCCAGTACCCCGAGGAAACCGAGCACCACGGCGGCGCTGCGCTTGCCATCGAGCCGGGTCGAGGCCTCCAGCCCGCTCACCACCACGAACTCCCGGGAGAGGGACTTGTTGCCGGCAAACTTGGGGCCGGGGGCCAGCAGCAAGGTGTCCCCTGCATGCAGTTCAATCTGGCCGAGGCCGCCGGTGAGCTGGGTCTCGCCACGGCGCACCGCCAGCACCACCGCATCGAAGTGGGTGCGAAACTCGGCGTCCTTGATGGTCTGACCCACTAGGCGCGAGCTGTGGCTGACGATCACCTCCACCAGGTGCTGGCCGTTGAGGCGGTGCTGGCCGTAGAGATCCAACCCCTTGAGCTCCTGCAGCACGCCGACGCTCTCCACGTCGCCGCAAAACAGCAGCATGTCCCCCTCGTGCAACTCGTGCTCCGGCTGCACCGGGCAGATCACCTGATCGCCGCGGATGATCTCCGCCAGATAGAGGCTTTTCAGGCTGCGCAGGCCGTTCTCCTTGACGCTGCGCCCGGCCATGGGGGAGCCGGGGCCCACCTTGGCCTCGAGAAAATAGCCGGATTCCCGGCTCATCTCGGTGTCCTGCTCCGGCAGGTGGCGGGCAAACAGCAGCACGGCGACCAGGCCGGTCAGCAAAGTCCCCGCCCCCACCATAAAGAAGTCGAACATGCCGAGCGGCTTGGCCCCCATCTTGATGAGGAAGCTGTTGACGATAAGGTTGGTGGAGGTGCCGATCAGGGTCAGCACGCCGCCAAAGGTCGCCGCGAAGCACATGGGCAGCAGCAGCCGGGAGGGCGCATGGTTGGGGTTGCGTTTGACCGCCCCCAGCATGGAGGCCACCACGGCGGTGTTGTTGACGAAGGCCGACAGGAAGGCGGTGGAGAACCACACCTTCACCAGCACCTTGTTGAAGGAGCCGGTGCCCACCAGGTTGGCGAACCAGCTCATGACCCGGGTCTTCTCCACCGCGAGCGACACCAGCAGCAGCAGCACCAGGGTCAGCAGGGCACTGTTGGTGTAGCCCGCCACCACGGCGTTGATGTCCGCCAGGCCGCTCAGGTAGGTGATGAGCACGGCGCCCGAGAAGAGCAGCGCCGGCCGGAGTTTGCCCTGGATCAGCAGGGCGACGAGGGCAGCCAGCAGACCCAGCACCAGGGATTGTTGCCAGGTCATGGGCTTATTCCTTGCTTGCGTCGTTGCTGATGGTCAGCGCCTGCCAGTGGGGGAAGTGCTTGCGCACCAGGGCGTTGAGCTCGATTTCGAACTCGCTGTATTGCCCTGCCACGGCCTTGGCCGCCAGCCCTTCCACTATCATGCCCGCGCCCACGGTGACGTTGGTCAGCCGGTCGATCAGGATGAAGCTACCGGTGTCGCGGATCTCCTGGTAGGGGTCGAACGCCACCGGATCGGTCAGGCTGAATTCGCACAGGCCGATCTCGTTGAGCTTGAGTTCGCTTGCGGGCAGCTCGTCGAGCTTGTTGATCTCGATGCGGTGGCGGATGGCCTCCACCTGACCGCGGCTCTTCTTGGTGGCCAGCTTGACGTCATAGACCCGGCCCGGCTGCAGGGACTCTTCCCCCATCCAGACGATGTGAGCCAGCACGTTCTGGGTCACCTGGGGCTTTTTCGCCGCGTCCACCAGCAGGTCGCCCCGGCTGATGTCGATCTCGTCCGCGAAGGTGACCGTGATGGCCTGGCCCGGCAGGGCGTATTCCAGATCCCCGTCGAAGGTGACGATGCGGGTCACCGTGCTCTCCTTGCCGGACGGCAGCACCGCCAGGCGGTCGCCGACCCGCAGGATGCCGGAGGCGAGGGTCCCCGCGAAGCCGCGAAAATCGAGGTTGGGGCGATTGACGTACTGCACCGGCAGGCGCACCGGGTGACGCTCCAGCTCGCGCTCCACCTCGGCAGATTCCAGCAGGGAGAGCAGGGTCTCGCCCTCGTACCAGGCCAGCTTGTCGCTTTGGTTGACCACGTTGTCACCGTCCAGGGCCGAGACCGGCACGATGTGGATGGTGTCGACGCTGAGCTTCTTGGCGAACTCGCGATACTCGGCGCTGATGTTGTCGAACACCTCCTGGCTGAACCCCACCAGGTCCATCTTGTTCACCGCCACCACGAACTGCTTGATGCCGAGCAGGCTCGCGATAAAGCTGTGGCGACGGGTCTGATCCAGCACTCCCTTGCGGGCGTCGATCAGGATGATGGCGAGATCGCAGGTGGAGGCACCGGTGGCCATGTTGCGGGTGTACTGCTCGTGGCCCGGAGTGTCCGAGATGATGAATTTGCGCTTGGCGGTGGAGAAGTAGCGGTAGGCCACGTCGATGGTGATGCCCTGCTCGCGCTCCGCCTGCAGGCCGTCCACCAGCAGCGCCAGGTCGAGCTTCTCGCCGGTGGTGCCGAGCTTCTGGCTGTCGGATTCCAGCGCCTTCAACTGATCTTCATAGATCTGCTGGGAGTCGTGCAGCAGGCGCCCGATGAGGGTGCTCTTGCCGTCGTCCACACTGCCGCAGGTGAGAAAGCGCAGCAGGCTCTTGTGTTGCTGTGCGTGCAGGTAGGCTTCGATGCCCTGTTCGCTGATGGCGGTCTGAATATGGTTGTTCATGATGCGATTCCTTAGAACATTTTTTTAGAAATAGCCCTGACGCTTCTTCTGCTCCATGGAGCCGGCCTGATCGTGGTCGATGAGTCGCCCTTGCCGCTCGCTCGAGGTGGTCAGCAGCATCTCTTCGATGATCTCCGGCAGCGTCTGCGCGCTGGATTCCACCGCGCCGGTCAGCGGCCAGCAGCCGAGGGTACGGAAGCGCACCAGCTCCTGTTTCACTTCGTCGTCCGGGCCGATGGGCATGCGATCGTCATCCACCATGATCTTGATGCCGCCGCGCTCCACCACGGGGCGCATGGCCGCGAAATAGAGCGGCACTATGTCGATGTTCTCGAGATAGATGTATTGCCAGATATCCAGCTCGGTCCAGTTGGAGAGCGGGAAGACCCGGATGCTCTCACCCTTGTTGACCTGGCTGTTGTAGACGCGCCACAGCTCCGGGCGCTGGTTCTTGGGATCCCAGCGGTGGGACTTGTCGCGGAAGGAGTAGACCCGCTCCTTGGCACGGGACTTCTCCTCGTCGCGGCGGGCACCACCGAAGGCGGCATCGAAGCCGTATTTGTTGAGCGCCTGCTTGAGCCCCTCGGTCTTCATGATGTCGGTGTGCTTGCTGCTGCCGTGGACGAAGGGGTTGATGTCCATGGCCAGACCGTCCGGGTTCTTGTGCACGATGAGATCCAGCCCGTACTTCTCGGCGGTCTCGTCCCGGAACTTGATCATCTCCTTGAACTTCCAGTTGGTGTCCACGTGGAGCAGGGGGAAGGGGATCTTGCCCGGATAGAAGGCCTTGCGGGCCAGGTGCAGCATGACGGAGGAGTCCTTGCCGATGGAGTACATCATCACCGGGTTTTCAAATTCGGCAGCCACCTCGCGGATGATGTGGATGCTCTCGGCTTCCAGTTGCTGCAGATGGGTCAATCTTTCACGGTCCATGTCTGGGTCCTCGGTTCATTGCGCTCGCGCCTGGTCGGGGCGCGGTCTGGGTTCAGTTCGGTGCCGCCTGGGCAGCACCGTCAAATCGATTCGTGTCTCGGCCTCAGGCCAGGCTCACCAGCTTGAGCTCGTGGCCGCTCTCGGCCCCCTTCCCTTCTGCCGCCTCGCCAAACCAGGCCAGCTGTTTGCGCAGGGAAACCACCTCGCCGATGACGATAAGGGACGGGCTCACCGCCTGCTGGGCCAGTTCGGCCAGATCCGCCAAAGTGCCGGTCAGCACGCGCTGACGGGCCGTGGTGCCGCGCTCTATGATGGCGATGGGGGTGGCGGCGCTTCGGCCATGGTTCACCAGCTGCTGCTGGATATGCTCCGATCGCATCAGCCCCATGTAGACAACTAAGGTCTGGTTGGTGGCGGCGAGCTGCTGCCAGTCCGGTTCATTGCCCTCTTTCTGGCAGTGGCCGGTGATGAAGACGGCGCTCTGGGCATGGTCGCGGTGGGTGAGCGGAATGCCCGCATAGGCGGTGGCACCGGCGGCGGCCGTGATGCCGGGCACCACGGAGAAGGGGATGCCCTCGTCTGCCAGCACTTCCAGCTCCTCGCCGCCACGGCCGAACATGAAGGGATCGCCCCCCTTGAGCCGCACCACCCGGTTGCCCGCCTTGGCGTATTCCACCAGCAGGCGATTGGTCTCTTCCTGGGGCACGCTGTGGGCGCCGGCCTTCTTGCCGACCGACACCAGGGTCGCATCGCGGCGCACCAGGTCCAGGATCTCGGCGGAGACCAGCTGGTCATAGAGCACCACCTCGGCCTGTTGAATTTGTTGCAGCGCCTTGAGGGTCAACAGGCCCGGATCCCCGGGGCCCGCCCCCACCAGCACCACTTCCCCCACCTCGGTCTGGGCCTTGTCGAGCCCTTCGTTCAGCCACTGCTCGGCACCCTGCCAATCTTCTTTCTCAATCAGGCCGGCCAGGGTGTTGGAGGCAAAGGCGCGCTCCCAGAAGCGGCGGCGATCGGAGAGGGAGGACAGCACCTGCTTGGCCCGGCTGCGCACCCGACCGGAGAGCTCGGCCAGGCCGCCGAGATGGCGGGGCAGCAGGCTCTCGAGCCGCTCGCGCAGCAGGCGCACCAGCACGGGGGCCTTGCCACCGCTGGAGACGGCCACGACGATGGGGCTGCGATCGATGATGGAGGGGAAGATAAAGCTGGAGCGCTCGGGGTCGTCCACCAGGTTGACGAAGAGGCCGCGCTCGGTGGCGCTCTGGTAGACCAGGGCGTTGACCGCGAGATCGTCGGTCGCCGCCACCACCAGGATCTGACCCGCCAGATGGGCAGGCTCGAAGCGCTCGGCCAGATGGGTGAAGCGACCGGCAAATTCGTGGAAGCCGGGGTCGAGCTCGGGAGAGACCAGGGTCAGGCGGGCACCTGCCGCCAGCAGCAGGCGCGCCTTGCGCAGGGCCACTTCGCCCCCGCCCACCAGCAGTACCGGGCGGCCTTCCAACCTGGCAAACATAGGTAAATAATCCATCAGGGCCCACTCCTCGGCATCGCGACATCTGGGGCGACTATAGGCAGGAGCGCTTATCCCTCAAAATAATAAAAAATGCTCTTTAATGCGTTTTGGTAATTAGTAAAACCGTATTGCGGCAAAGGGATATGAATCCCTTGTGGTGGATGGCGCCAGACCCTAGGCTAGTGAAAGTGTTTCATAAGGAGCTTAATCATGAATGAGTCATTGATTGTATTGGGGATCTTCATATTCCTGGTACTCGCCACCCTGAGCGCAGGCATCAAGATAGTGCCACAGGGTTTCAACTGGACCGTTGAGCGCTTCGGCCGCTACACCCGCACCCTCTCGCCGGGCCTCAACCTGCTGATCCCCTACATCGACCGCATCGGCCACAAGATCATCATGATGGAGCAGGTGCTGGACATCCCGGCCCAGGAGGTGATCTCCCGGGACAACGCCAACGTCACCATAGACGCCATCAGCTTCGTGCAGGTGGTGGATGCCCGCAAGGCGGGATATGAAGTCAACGATCTCACCAGCGCCATCCGCAACCTGACCATGACCAACATGCGGACCGTGCTGGGCGCCATGGAGCTGGACGAAATGCTCTCCCAGCGCGACACCATCAACGAGAAGCTGCTGCGCACCATGGATGCGGCCACCGCCCCCTGGGGCATCAAGGTGACCCGGATCGAGATCAAGGACGTGCGCCCACCGCTCGCCCTGGTTGAGGCCATGAATGCCCAGATGAAGGCCGAGCGCCAGAAACGGGCCGAGGTGCTGGAGGCCGAAGGGGTGCGCCAGTCCAAGATCCTGAAAGCGGAAGGTGAGAAGCAGTCCCAGATCCTCAAAGCCGAGGGCGAGCGTCAGGCCGCCTTCCTCGCCGCCGAGGCGCGGGAGCGGGCCGCCGAGGCGGAAGCCAAGGCGACCCACATGGTGTCAAAAGCCATCGCCGAAGGGGATCTGCAGGCCATCAACTACTTCGTGGCCCAGAAATACACCGAGGCGCTGGCCCGCATCGGTGAAGGCCCCAACAGCAAGGTGGTGATGATGCCGCTGGAGGCGGGTAGCCTGATCGGCGCCGTGGCCGGCATGGCCGAGCTGTTCAAGGATGGCAAGGGCGGCAAATCATGACAGCCCTGTTCGAGGGGCTGACCCACTGGCACTGGCTGGGGCTCGGCTTCGTGCTGCTGGCCATCGAGGTGCTGGGGTCGGTGGGCTTTCTGCTCTGGACCGGCATCGCCGCCCTGGAGGTCGGGCTGCTGCTGCTGGTCTGGCCCTTCGGCTGGCAGGCGCAGCTGCTGCTGTTTGCGGTGCAGTCCCTGATCACCACCTGGGCCTGGTGGCGCTGGCAGCACCGCCGGGATCGCTCCGGGCAGGACGCCGCCGCCCCCATCAACGAGCGGATGCAGAGCTATCTGGGACGGGAGCTGACCCTGCTGGATGACGTCAGCCAGGGGATGAGCCGGGTCCACCTGGACGACACCGTCTGGACGGTGCGCTGCGGTCAGCCGCTCCCTGCGGGCACCAGGGTCAGGGTGACGGGGCATGACTCCCATATTCTGCTGGTGGAACCGCTGCCCTGAGCGGGCCCGCCTCCCGGCCATAAAAAAACGGGCCCGGCGCTCTCGCGCCGGGCCCGTTTTTCAATGAGGTGCTGGCTTAGTTGGCCTTGGCATCGCTCACTGCGGCTTCAGCCTTCTCGGCTACGTCAGCAGCAGCCTTCTCGACAGTAGCGGTCGCTTCGGAAGCAGCCTTCTCGACGGTAGCAGACGCTTCGCTAGCGGCGTTCTCAACAGTGGCAGCAACTTCTGCAGCCGGAGTAGCGGCCGGCGCGGCGGCTTCTTCTTTCTGACCACAGGCGGTCAACATCAGACCCAGGATACCGGCTACCAGTACTTTGTTCATGTGCATACCCTCAAAAAAAGATGGAGAGATGGTGTGAATGACCATCACAGCGCCCCGGCTCCCGGCAGAAAAACCACCGGCATGAGCCCGAAGGCGCGCGAAATATATCTCCATACGCGCCCGATGAAAACGCGTATCACAATGATATTTTCTCGTTGCCTTGATAAGAGAAACTACTTTAACGACAAATATTAATATAAAGCACCCACAAACTCGCAAGACGAGACAACAAAACACCAACTTAGAGTCGAATGATACTCAAAAATTGTCATTTTACCTTCCGCCCGTCGAGCCGTTAAATCGCCTCAATCAGACAGCTTCTGACAAGGAAGACGCCGCCCCTGGCTGTCGCTCTCCCTGGCCAGATCCAGCAGCGCCATCACCGCCAGCGCCTCGGGGGCGGGCACAGGGTTGGCCCCTTCTCCCTTGATGGCGGCACAGACCGCGCGGTAGTAGGCGCCGTAGTCCCCCGCCTCACCGGCCAGGGTCTGCTGCTGGAGCTGACCATCCCGGATCCGGCTGAGCTGGCCGGGCTGCGGATCCGCCCCCCAGTCCGCCGCCGGAGGGCGCTTGCCCTGCTTGAGCTGCTCTTCCTGCACGTCCATGCCGAACTTGATAAAGGAGCCCTCGCTGCCATGAACCACGAAACGGGGCATGGTGGCGGAGACCAGACAGCTGCCGTGCAGAATGACCCGTTTCTCGCCGTAGCCCAGCACCACGTGGAAGTAGTCGTCGCTCAGCGCCCCCGGGCGCTGCCGGGCGAGATCGGCCTGGATCCAGTCAGGCTGGCCGAACAGTTGCAGGGACTGATCCAGGATATGGGGGCCGAGATCGAACCAGAGACCGGAGCCCGGGCCACCCGCCTCGCGCCAGCGCTGGCGCACTTCGGGGCGATATCGGTCGAAATGGGATTCGAACTGGGCGATCTGTCCCAGCGCCCCCTCCGCCAGCAGGCGGCGCACGGTGAGAAAGTCCCCGTCCCAGCGCCGGTTGTGGAAGATGCTGAGCAGGCGCTGCTGCTCCTCGGCCAGCACCACCAGCGCCTCGGCCTCTGCCAGATCCAGGGCGAACGGCTTGTCGATCACCACGTGCTTGCCCGCCAGCAGGGCCTGGCGTGCGATGGGAGCATGGGTGTCGTTCGGCGTGGCGATCACCACCAGATCCACGGTGTCGTCCGCCAGCACCTCGTCAAGGGAACCGACGAGGCAACCGGGCAACTCGGCCTGCACCTTGGCGGCATCCCGGCTCACCACCCAACGCAGGGCGAGACCGGGGGTGGTAGTCAGAAAGGGGGCATGAAAGGTCTGCCCTGCGAAGCCATAACCCACCAGGGCGGCGTTGATTGTGTGGCTCATGCGGTTGTCTCCACGGGTAGCATGTCATGGGGAGCAGGCGAGCCATCGCCTGCATAAAGAGAAGGGGGCTCAAGGCCCCCTGAGTGTGCTCATCAGAGCACAGGATTTATTGCAAACACAAGCGCCGCCCCTGACGTGTCATCAGTACCAGCAAGGGGGGCAGCAACAGCCACATGTGCAGGGCCAGCTGGTTCAGGGGATCCGGCATCAAGGCACCGGTGAGCCCCACCAGGGCGCCAGAGCCGCTCATCTGGAACAGACCGAGCAGGGCCGCCGCCGTGCCGGCGCAGTGGCCGAAAGGAGCCAGGGCCATGCCGGCTGCGGCGCCCAGGATCATGGCGAAGCCGATGCTGGAGAGGAACACCGGCCCCATCATGGCCAGCGGATGCGGGATGTGCATGGCCAGCGTCAGGGAGATGGCGGAGATCAGCAGCACCAGCAGGCCGAGGCGCAGGGTCCGTCTCGGCCCCACCCTGGCGATGAAGCGAGGAGCCAGGAAGCAGGCCAGGATGTTGAGGACCGCGTTAGCGGTGAACCAGTAGCTGAACCCGTTCATGTCCAGACCCAGCTTCACCATCAGCTGCACCGGCGCCGCAGTGACATAGGCCAGGATCACCGCCATCGCCAGCATGCACAGGGCCGCGTTGAACAGGAAGCTCGGGGAGCGCAGCACCGGGCTGTAGCGGGACCAGCTGATGAGCGGGCCGCTGCTGCTGGTCTCTTCCGGGCGAGTCTCCGGCATCCGCCACAGCAGCCAGCTGCCGACCACGACGGCGTACCCGGCCATAAACCAGAAGTTCGCCGACCAGCCGGCCTTGGCGGTGAGCCAGCCGCCCAGCAGAGGGGCCAGCGCGGGAATGAAGCAGATGGCGCCGTTCAGGTAGGAGATCATCTGGCCACTCTTCTTGGGGCCATAGCTGTCACGTACCACGGAGAAGGCGGCCACCGAGGTGGCACATGCCCCCAGGCCTTGCAGCACCCGCGCCAGCATCAGCTCACCGAGGCTGACGGCAAAACCGGCGCCCAGCGCGCTCAGGCCATAAAGCAGCACGCCGCCCAGGGCCACGGGTTTGCGGCCATAGCGATCGGCGAGCGGCCCCACCAGCAACTGCCCCATCCCCATGCTGAACAGGAACCAGGTAATGGTGCCCTGCATCAGGGTCACTTCGGCCCCCAGTTGCTCGGCCATCTGCGGGATGGCGGGCAAGTAGATGTCGATGGCCAGCGGGCTGAACAACACCAGGAGTACAAGCAGAAGAATCAATGGCATCAGTCACCTCAAGCCCTAGGAATATCGATTGGTGCGCGAGTCTACTGACTCACAGTAATGAATTGAAATGGTATTTAATCACTTCGGTTATTCCCTATGGGAAAGATGTATTTTATCCACTTGTCACGCCGGACAGATTGTAGCCCGAACGGAACCCAGCATCGGACAATTGCGCTTTTACTCGGCCCCGCCCCCGCATAGAATGCGCAGATTATTTTTGCGGAGGTGTGTGATGAACAAGCTTGTCCTGGCAACAGGGAACCAGAAAAAGGTGAAGGAATTGGCCGCCATGCTGGCCGATATGAAGATCCAGGTGATCCCGCAGAGCGAGTTTTCAGTCTCCGATGCCGATGAGACCGGCACCACCTTCGTCGAGAATGCCATCATCAAGGCCCGTCACGCCGCCCGCGTCACCGGCCTGCCCGCCGTGGCCGACGACTCCGGCCTGGAAGTGGACCTGCTGCACGGCCGTCCCGGCGTCTACTCCGCCCGCTTTGCCGGCGTTGGTGCCAGCGACAAGGAGAACATCGACAAGTTGCTGGCCGAGCTCAAGGGCGCCCCGGATTACCTGAAAAGCGCCCGCTTCTGGTGCGTGCTGGTCTACATGCGCCACGCCGACGACCCCACCCCCCTCATCTGCCAGGCGAGCTGGGAGGGGATGATCATCGACGAGCCCCGCGGTCAGCACGGCTTTGGCTATGATCCCGTGTTCTTCGTCCCCGACCACGACTGCACCTCGGCCCAGATGCCGGCCGAGCTGAAGAACCAGCTCAGCCACCGCGGCCAGGCCCTGGCCAAACTCAAAGCAGCCCTGGCAGCGGTAAACTAAAGCGCTGTCTCCCGCCGCGTTGTCATCTACAATGGGGGCCGTCGGCCCCCGTTTCGTTGGCGGCGCCTAGCCCGTTGTCATCGGCAACACAGGCCACCCGACCCCTTTTGATTGTTGAATACTGGAAACCCCATGCTGCAACTGCCGCCCCTCTCCCTCTATATCCACGTGCCCTGGTGTGTCCAGAAGTGCCCCTATTGCGACTTCAACTCCCACGCCCAGAAGGGGGAACTGCCCCACCTCGAGTACGTGACGGCCCTGCTGGAGGATCTGGAGCAGGATCTGCACTGGGCCCAGGGACGGCCGCTCTCCTCCATCTTTATCGGTGGCGGCACGCCGAGCCTGCTCTCCGTGGCGGCCATGCAGGCCCTGCTGGACGGGGTGCGCGCACGCATTCCCCTGACGGCGGACTGCGAGATCACCATGGAGGCCAACCCGGGCACGGTGGAGGCGGACAAGTTCGCCGGCTTCCAGCGGGCCGGCATCAACCGCATCTCCATCGGGGTGCAGAGCTTCCAGCAAGAGAAGCTGACCCGCCTCGGCCGCATCCACGGCCCCGAGGAAGCGCGCAAGGCCGCCGAACTGGCCCACGCCATCGCGCTTCCCACCTTCAACCTGGATCTGATGCACGGCCTGCCGGATCAGAGCCTGGACGATGCCCTCTATGACCTGCAGCAGGCCATCGACTGCGCGCCGCCGCACCTCTCCTGGTATCAGCTCACCATAGAGCCGAACACGGCGTTTGCCTCCAAGCCGCCCAAGCTGCCGGAAGACGACACCCTGTGGGACATCTACGAGCAAGGCCACGCCATGCTGACCGCCCAGGGCTATCAGCAGTACGAGATCTCGGCCTATGCCAAGGCGGGCTACCAGTGCCGCCACAACCTCAACTACTGGCGCTTCGGCGACTATCTGGGGATCGGCTGCGGCGCCCACGGCAAGGTGACGGACCTCGCCAACCAGCAGATCCTGCGCACCGCCAAGGTGAAGCATCCCAAGGGATATCTGGACCCGAGCCGTCCCTATCTGGACGAACAGTGGCAGGTCACCGAGGACGATCTGCCGCTCGAGTACTTCATGAACCGGTTCCGTTTGTTTGAACCGGCTCCCAAGGCGGAGTTCGAAGCCTATACCGGTCTGGCGCTGGAGCGGGTGGAGACTGTGCTGACCATCGCCCAGAGCAAGGAGCTTATCGAGGATCTCGGCGACAGCTGGCAGCTCACCCCCCTCGGCCATCGCTACCTCAATGTGCTGCTCGAACTCTTTATGGACGAGTAAGAAGGCGTTCACACATCTTGCAGCGAAGCCGTGAGCAAACGGTCGCTTTCGCAACAACAATCAGGGCGCCATGGGCGCCCTGATTGTTTTGAGATGAAGGGGTGGAAACCCGCTCAGCAGCAGACGCATACCATCTGCTGTTGGCCGGGCTCCCACCGCTTGCCGTGCTTGGCCTTGCGCTGATAACTGCCCTTGCCCTTCTTGCTCGCCTCGACCCGGGCCTGGAACAGGGGGGAGGTCACCAGTGCCTTGAGGTGATTGTCCTGGATGATGCCACGCTGGTGGGCGTGGGTGGGTTCTGCGGTGACGGCGGTCACCTTCTTCTTGGCCATATCGGCTCCTTGCTGGGGTTGTCGTGTTTGCCCATCGCCCCTGCTACCACAGATCCGGGGCAGGCGGCGAAAAAACGTGCCGATTGTGCGCCTCTTGCCTCCCCCGCGCAAGGGTCAGGCGGGCGAGTCAGTCTGGCTGATAGACGACCCGCACCAGCCCGCTCGACAGCAGGGTACTGGAGACGGGGGCGAGCCGACCGGGCAGGGCCCCCGAGAAGAGCGACACCCCGCGCCCCAGGGTGACCGGCACCCAGAACAGGGTCAGCTCGTCGACGACCCCGGCCTGCAGCCCCTGGCGCACCAGATCGCCACCATCCAGATAGAGGTGACGGCTCCCCTCCTGCCAGAGCGTATCCAGCACCTGTGGCAGCGCCCCCTGCCGGAAGGTGACGTGGGTGCGGGGATCGGCCGCCCTGTGGGTCAGCACCACCACTGGCTTGTTCCCGTAGGGCCACTCTGGGAACCCGAGCACGGTGTCGTAGCTGTTGCGTCCCATCAGCAGGGTATCCGCGCTCGCCATCAGCGCGCTGTAGCCGGTCTCTTCCTGGGAGTCGCCGTTGTAGGGTGCCAGCCACGCCAGATCCCCGCCCTCCCCCGCGATAAAGCCGTCGAGGGAGAGGGCGAGAAAGGCACTGACCCGGGGGCGCTGCAGTTCAGTGCTCATGGTCGTGATGCTCGTGGCGGGAGGGGGCGCCGGACTCCAGGGTCTCCAGGATGGCGCAGTGCTCTGCCGAACGCGGACCGCCGCAGCAGATGTCAGAGAGCTCCCTCAGGTTCTCGCGAAAACGGGTCAGCTCCACGATTTTCTGCTCCACCTGTTCAAGCTTGGCGTCGGCCACCGCCTTCACCTCCTGGCAGGTAACCTTGGCCTTGTTGGTGTCGAGGGCGAGCAGCTCGCCGATGTCCGCCAGGGAAAAGCCCACCGACTTGGCACGGATGATGAACTCCAGCCGCCGCCTGTCCTGCTCCCCGTAGAGGCGATAGCCCGACTCGTTGCGAAGGCCCGGCGAGATGAGGCCGTTCTTCTCGTAAAAGCGCAGGGTGTCCGCCTTCACCCCGCACGCCCTGGCCAGTTCCCCGATCCGATACATGGTCCTCTCCCCCTGCATGACATCCCCGACATGGTACTCAATATAAACCGGCCTCCACTATCGCCCCTTTGCCCGGCGATTGCCAGCCAAAGGCAGGAAAGGGGCAGCAAACCCGCCCCATCATGGCCCTTTATCCCCAAAACACTGAAAAGACAAACGTTTCACAAAAAATCACCGGAAAACGTTTAACGCCGCATCCCACAAGGCTTTGTCTCTTTAAAAAATCCACCACGGCTCACATTTTTTGTGTAGAATACGCGCCCACAAGAGAGCGTCGCGTCAAGCGGGCATTTCCTAAAACGCTTTTGCCAACGGCCAGCCTTCTGGCGAGAGTGGTTTGCGAAATCCCCCACTTCCATTTATTTGGGGACTCTCTGTGTGTTGAGCCTCGCCTCCCATGGAACGGTCCCCGTTATGCTGAGGACGATAGAGTGATGGAACAAGCTCGACCCATTCGCCGCGCACTGCTGAGTGTGTCTGACAAGACTGGCATCCTGGAATTTGCCAAGGCACTCGACGCGCGGGGTGTGGCCCTGCTCTCCACCGGTGGTACCGCCAAGCTGCTGGCCGATGCCGGCCTGCCGGTCACCGAGGTCTCCGACTACACCGGCTTCCCCGAGATGATGGACGGTCGGGTCAAGACCCTGCATCCCAAGGTGCACGGTGGCATCCTCGGCCGCCGCGACCGGGATGACGCCATCATGGCCCAGCACGCCATCTCCCCCATCGACATGGTCGTCGTCAACCTCTATCCCTTCGCCGCCACCGTGGCCAACGCTGGCTGCACCCTGGAAGACGCCGTCGAGAACATCGACATTGGCGGTCCGACCATGGTCCGCTCCGCTGCCAAGAACCACAAGGACGTCACCATCGTCGTCAAGGCCTCCGACTATGACCGCGTCATCGCCGAGATGGATGACAACAGCAACAGCCTTCGCCTTTCTACCCGCTTCGATCTGGCCATTGCAGCCTTCGAGCACACCGCCGCCTACGACGGCATGATCGCCAACTACTTCGGCACTCTGGTGCCCTCCTACGGCGAGAACAAGGAAGGGGATGAAGAGTCCCGCTTCCCGCGTACCTTCAACGCCCAGTTCATCAAGAAGCAGGACATGCGCTACGGCGAGAACAGCCACCAGGCTGCCGCCTTCTACGCCGAAGAGCAGGCCGCACCGGGCTCGGTGGCGAGCGCCACCCAGCTGCAGGGCAAGGCCCTCTCCTACAACAACATCGCCGACACCGACGCGGCGCTGGAGTGCGTGAAGGAGTTCAGCGAGCCGGCCTGCGTCATCGTCAAGCATGCCAACCCCTGTGGCGTCGCCATCGGTGACAACCTGCTGACCGCCTACGATCGCGCCTACCAGACCGACCCCACCTCAGCCTTTGGCGGCATCATCGCCTTCAACCGCGAACTGGACGGCGACACCGCTGCGGCCATCGTGGCCCGCCAGTTCGTGGAAGTGATCATCGCCCCCAGCATCAGCCAGGCAGCCCGCGACGCGGTCGCCGCCAAGCAGAACGTGCGTCTGCTGGAGTGCGGTCAGTGGACTGCCCCGGCGCAAGGGTTTGACCTCAAGCGCGTCAACGGCGGCCTGCTGGTGCAGGAGCGCGATCTCGGCATGGTGACCCTGGGGGATCTGACCGTGGTCAGCCAGCGCCAGCCGACCGAGGCTGAACTGAAAGACCTGCTGTTCTGCTGGAAGGTCGCCAAGTTCGTCAAGTCCAACGCCATCGTCTATGCCAAAGACGGCCAGACCATTGGCGTGGGCGCCGGCCAGATGAGCCGGGTCTACTCCGCCAAGATCGCCGGCATCAAGGCCGAGGATGAAGGGCTGACCGTGGCGGGCTCCGTCATGGCTTCCGACGCCTTCTTCCCGTTCCGCGACGGCATCGACGCCGCTGCTGCTGCGGGTATCTCCTGCGTCATCCAGCCCGGTGGCTCGATGCGCGACCAGGAGGTGATCGACGCAGCCAACGAACACGGCATGTGCATGGTGTTCACCAACATGCGCCATTTCCGTCACTGATGGATCAGGGCCGCCGCCGGCGGCCCTTTTGTTGTCTCTTTTCACCTGGCTATTTTTCACCGGCGCAGGCTGTTGGCCCGCCAGTGACCCCGAATAGAAGCGAGCGATACGATGAAAGTACTGATCATTGGCAACGGCGGCCGTGAACACGCCCTGGCCTGGAAGGCCAAGCAATCTCCCCTGGTGACCCGGGTCTTCGTCGCCCCCGGCAATGCCGGCACCGCCCATGAAGGGAGCATCGAGAACGTGGCCATCTCGGCCACCGACATCCCGGCCCTGCTGGCGTTTGCCAAGGAGCAGCACATCGGTCTGACCATCGTCGGGCCGGAAGCGCCGCTGGTGAAAGGGGTGGTCGATGCGTTCCGCGCCGAGGGGCTGGCCATCTTCGGCCCGACCGCCGCCGCTGCCCAGCTGGAGGGCTCCAAGGCGTTTGCGAAGGATTTTCTGGCCCGTCACGCCATCCCGACCGCCGAGTACCAGAACTTCACCGAGGTGGAGCCGGCCCTGGCCTACCTGCGCGAGAAAGGCGCCCCCATCGTGATCAAGGCTGACGGCCTGGCCGCTGGCAAGGGGGTGATCGTCGCCATGACCCTCGCCGAAGCGGAAGAGGCGGTGCGCGACATGCTCTCCGGCAATGCCTTCGGCGATGCCGGCGCCCGGGTGGTGATCGAGGAGTTCCTGGACGGGGAAGAGGCGAGCTTCATCGTCATGGTGGACGGCGAGCATGTGCTGCCCATGGCCACCAGCCAGGATCACAAACGGGTCGGTGATGGCGATACCGGCCTCAACACCGGCGGCATGGGCGCCTACTCCCCCGCGCCCGTGGTCACCCCCGAGGTGCACCAGCGCGTGATGGAGCGGGTGATCATGCCGACCGTGCGCGGCATGGCGGCCGAGGGCAACGTCTATACCGGTTTCCTCTACGCCGGCCTGATGATCGACGGCCAGGGCAACCCCAAGGTGATCGAGTTCAACTGCCGCTTCGGCGACCCCGAGACCCAGCCCATCATGCTGCGCATGCGCTCCGATCTGGTGGAGCTCTGCCTGGCCGCCTGCGCCGGCAAGCTGGATCAGGTCGAAGCCATCTATGACCCCCGCGTCGCCATCGGCGTGGTGCTGGCGGCGGGCGGCTACCCCGGCGACTACCAGCAGGGCAAGCCCATCAGCGGCCTGCCGGTGGAAGAGGCGAGCGGCGAGAAGGTATTCCACGCCGGCTCCCGCATGGAAGGCGATACCGTGGTCACCGCCGGGGGGCGCGTACTGTGCGCCACGGCCCTCGGCCACACGGTCGCCGAGGCGCAGCAGCGGGCCTATCAGCTGGCAGGGCGCATCAAGTGGGACGGCGTCTTCTACCGCAACGACATCGGCTGGCGCGCCATCGAGCGCGAGCTGGCCAAATAAGCCGTCACTTGCTACCTCGCAGACAAGGGCCCCCGGGCCCTTTTTTGTTGCCGGGGTGCAGCCCCCCACTGCATTCGGACTCCCCGCATGCTGCTACCAGGCCGCCTTGGTGGACTTCAGCCTTCCGTTTCGCCCGCTTGGCATCCGATGTCTGACACACTCCGTTCGGTTACATTCGTACAGCAGGATGCACACATTTCGTCACAATCAGTCGCACTTTCCCCATACAATTGGCCAGCTTTCGTGGCATCATGCTGCCGATAGCGCACTCATATGAGTGTCATAAGAACCTGCAATTTCGTCGTCTCATAAGGAAATCCCATGCTGAAAACTGTGCGTCCCCTGCTGCTGCCCCTGATGTTCGGCCTGATGACCCTGCCCGCCGTGGCCGGCGATCTGGAGCAACCGATGAAGAAGATCGGTTTCAACTACAAGCAGGCCGTGAAGGCCGACGATGCGGCCACCATGGAGAAACATATCAAGGAGATGAAGGCCCAGCTGGATGTGGCCAAGGAGAGGAACATGCCGGCCGCCAAGAAGGAGAAATTCCTCGAAGGCATGCACAAGGTACAAAACGAGCTGGACGCCAGCCTGGCGGCCCTGCAGGCCGGAGACCAGGAGAAGGCCCAGGCTCACCTGGCCAAGGTCAACGACCTGAAGAAGGAGTACCACAACTATGCCAAGCAGAAAGGCTGATCCCTTCCACTGGGATGGTCTGGTCCGCCTCACCCACTGGGGGGTGGCGGCCATCTGTATCGGCAATCTCTGGCTCAACGAGGCGGGGGAAGAGTGGCACGAGCGGATGGGATACGCCGTCATGGTGCTGATCGGACTGCGCCTGCTGTGGGGGCTCACCTTCGCACGCGGCCCCGCCCGCCTGCGCGCCCTCATTCCGAGCAGGGCGGACTTCCGGCAGCAGGCCGACGCCCTGCGTAAACGCACCCCGCCCACGCCCGGCCATCACGGCAGCGGCAAGCTGGCGGTCTGGGCACTCTGGCTGCTCGTTCTGGCAACGGCCGGTACCGGCTGGTTCCAGAACACCGAGACCGGCTTCGAGCTCGGGGCCGATGACTGGCACGAGTGGTGTACCTGGGCGCTGCAGGGCATGATCGCCCTGCACCTGAGCGCCGTCGTCTACACCTCCTGGCGCCAGCGCAGCAACCTGGTGACCCGCATGCTGCCAAGGCGCAGACGCGATGCCCGGGTTCAGCAGCAGGAACCCAACACCTGACTCTCCCGGGGCCCTGGCGGGCCCCGTTCTTGTCTCTTCCCCCGCCCTTCTCCCGGCCCGTGCAGCGACCTGCACAGGCGCTGTCGCGTCCTCTTCCGACAGGGACGCATGAAAGCATTTTCATTCACATTTCTTAATTAATTCAGGCTGTTCAATGTTCAACCAGCCGATTTTCATGAATGCTACTGAGCTGAACGAGGAAGTTTGTTGTCCGTTCGATTCATAGACAGTGATACGTCAATAACAAGATCGAAGGGAAAATCGTCATGCACACCACACTGTTTCGAACCGCCCTGCTGGCGGCAGCACTCGGCTCTTTCAGCCACACTGCCAGCGCCGAAGGGGTCATGGTTCACCTGTTCCAATGGAAGTTCAACGACATCGCCAACGAGTGCGAGACCGTGCTCGGGCCCAAGGGATTCGGCGGCGTCCAGATAACCCCCCCCGCCGAACACAAGCAGGGCAGCCAGGTCTGGTGGACCGTCTATCAACCGGTCAGCTTCAGCAACTTCAACAGCTTCGGCGGTAGCGAGGCGGAGCTCAGAAGCATGATCGCCCGCTGCAACGCGGCCGGGGTCAAGGTCTACGCCGACGCCGTCTTCAACCAGCTGGCCTCGGGCACGGGCACCGCCACCGGCGGCGGCAGCTACAACTCGGGGCAATTCCAGTATCCCCAGTTCGGCTACAACGACTTCCACCACAGCGGCGACATCACCAACTACGGCGACAGCAACAACGTCTGGAACGGCGCCCTCTACGGCATGCCGGACCTCAACACAGGCTCCGCCTACGTGCAGGATCAGATCGCCACCTACATGAAGACCCTGCTCGGCTGGGGAGTGGCGGGCTTTCGCATAGATGCGGCCAAGCACATGGCCCCGGCCGACGTGAAGGCCATCCTAGACAAGGCGGGCAGCCCCAGAGCCTACCTCGAGGTGATCGGCGCAGGCGGGGAATCCGCCGACATCCAGCCCCCTCGCTACACCTACATAGACACCGTCACCGACTTCAAATACGGCACGGATCTCGCCGCCAACTTCAACGGCCAGATCAAGAACCTCAAGACCCTGGGCGAGAGCTGGGGCCTGCTCCCCTCGAACAAGGCATTCGTCTTCGTGGTCAACCACGACCGCGAGCGGGGCCATGGTGGCGGTGGCATGCTCACCTTCATGAACGGCGCCCGCTATGAGCTGGCCAACACCTTCATGATGGCCTGGCCCTATGGCTGGAAGCAGGTGATGTCGGGTTACCGCTTCGAAAACATGGGCACCTATGAAACCGACAAGGGGGCACCGGGCAGCACGCCCTGCTCCGACAGCCAGTGGAACTGCGAACAGCGGCGCCCGACCATCATGAACATGGCCCTGTTCCACAACAGAACCGAAGGCCAGCCCGTCAGCCACTGGTGGGACAACGGCAACAACCAAATAGCCTTCGGCCGCGGTGACAAGGGCTTCGTCGCCATCAACAACGAGAGCGGCAGCCTGGTGGCCTCGGTGCAGACCGGCCTGCCGGCCGGCGAGTACTGCAACCTCCTGGGGGGCACTGATTACTGCAGCGGCGGCTATGTCACCGTCGATGGCAGCGGCAAGGCCAGCCTGAACGTACCCGGCATGAAGGCAATCGCCATCCTCGCCGGTTGCACCAA
>ENA-OWLM01000120-OWLM01000120.1-metagenome-genome-assembly--contig:-NODE-120-length-29446-cov-4.179341_pt1 | contig 29446 bp, 38 predicted proteins | sample MGYA00245349_ERZ651102 | MGnify/ENA primary metagenome ERZ651102 (study PRJEB26857, sample SAMEA4031759) | metagenome | biome: human; feature: oral; material: saliva | place: Philippines | collected 2014... | reverse complement strand
ACGTCTACAACGAGCTGCGTCTCGGCAAGCCGGTGAGCATCGGGGTACGCAGCAACGACACCTGGATCACCTCCAAGGTACGGGCCGACATGCTGGCCGCCAAGAACTTCGACAGCGCCAAGGTCAAGGTCGTCACCGAGAATAGCGAGGTGTTCCTGATTGGCCTGGTGACGCGTCAGGAGGGGGATCAGGCCGTGGAGATAGCCCGCCACGTCAGCGGCGTGAAGCAGGTGATCAAGGCCTTCGAGTTCGCCCAGAACTGATCCTGCAGGGGATGTAAAAAACGCAGCCATGAGGCTGCGTTTTTTATTTGATGACTTTCAGCGTCGGACGGCCCGACGGGCGCGGTGGCTCCGGTTCGGGCTCGGGCTGCGCCGTGGCCTCAGCCTGCTCCAGCCAGAGATCGTAACCCGGCTCCGGCGGGAACAGGGTGCCCACGCCGTTCTCCCGGGCATGGATGGCCAGAATGGCCGCCATCGGGATATAAACCTGCTGCGACACACCACCGAAGCGGGCGTTGAAGCTGACGGCCTCATTGTCCATGTGGAACTGGCCAACGGCTCGGGGAGCGATGTTCAGGACGATCTGACCATCCTGCACAAACTGCATCGGCACCATCACATGGGGAATGTTCGCATTGACCACCAGATGGGGGGTCAGATCGTTATCCAGCAACCAGTCAAAAAACGCCCGCAGCAGATACGGGCGACTGGGAGTCATTGTCGGTTCCATGCTCATACGCCGGCACGGATCTCGCGCTCGGCCTCGGTCAGGGAAGCCTGGAAGGATTCGCGTTCGAACAGGCGCACCATGTAGGCCTTTAGCTCCTTGGCGCCACGACCGGTGAAGTCGATGCCCAGGCTCGGCAAACGCCACAGCAGCGGGGCCATGTAGCAGTCGACCAGACCGAACTCTTCGCTCATGAAGTAGGGCATCTCGCCGAAGATGGGGGCGATGGCCAGCAAGTTGTCACGCAGCTCGGCGCGGGCGGCTTCGGTATCGGTGCCTGCCATGATCTTGTCGGCCAGCGAGTACCAGTCCAGCTCGATGCGGTGCATCATCAGACGGCTGTTACCGCGCGCCACCGGATAGACCGGCATCAGGGGCGGATGCGGGAAGCGCTCGTCCAGATACTCCATGATGATGCGCGAGGTGTACAACGCCAGCTCGCGATCCACCAGGGTCGGCACAGTGTTGTACGGGTTCAGCTCGGCCAGCTCGTCCGGCAGGTTGGCAGGATCAACCTGGCAGATATCCACGCTAACACCCTTCTCCGCCAGGACAATGCGCACCTGATGGCTGAACATATCGTTGGCACCGGAAAACAGCGTCATTACCGAACGCTTATTGGCAGCTACAGCCATTGAACCCTCCCGTCATTAAAAAGCAGAAACGGCAATGAAGCATGTCTGTCTTCATTGCCGTGCGTCATATTACTCCGATCTGGTCGCTTAGTGAACGTCGCGCCAGAATTCCTTCTTCAACAGCACAGTGAAGATGAAGAAGATTGCGATGAAACCGAGCACCCAGAAGCCCATGCGTTCGCGCTCCTGCTGCACCGGCTCAGCCGAGTAGACCAAGAAGTTTACCAGATCCAGCACCGTCTGATCATATTCTTCGTTGTTCATTTCACCGTTGCCGTCAGATTTGATGCTGGCAACCTGCTGGACATCGACGCCATCGACCTTGTGGGTCGCGAACTCGGCGCGAGGCGTTCCCTGCAGGGGCTCCAGCACATGGGGCATGCCCACCGACGGGAAGACAGCGTTGTTTACCCCGAATGGCCGGGTCTCATCCACATAGAAAGAGCGCAGATAGGTATACACCCAGTCGGCCCCCCGTACCCTGGCCACCAGGGTCAGGTCGGGCGGCGGCGCACCGAACCAGCGTGCCGCGTCCTTCTCGGACATGGCGCTCTTCATCAGATCGCCGATCTTGGCGCCTGTGAAGATCAGGTTCTCCTTCATCAACTCTTCCGGAATGCCGATGTCGGCTGCCACCCGGTTGTAACGTTGATACTGGGTGGAGTGGCAACCGGCGCAGTAGTTCATGAAGGTGGTAGCGCCCCTTTGCAGGGATGCCTTGTCACTCAGGTCATATTCCGCCTTGTCGAGCGGGAAGCCACTGCCTGCGGCCAACACTAGGCCGGGCAGAAGGGCCAGCACAGCAAAAATTATTCTTTTCATTTGAATGTCACCCTCTCCGGCAGCGGCTTGGTGCTCTCATTCTTGCTGTAGAAGAACAACAGGACGAAGAACCCGAAATAGCCCAGTGAACAGACCTGTGCGAGCAGGGTCAGTGTCGGAGTCGATGGCAGCACGCCCAGCACCCCCAGGATGATGAAGCAGACCACGAACTGGGCGATATTCAACTTGTGCAGGGTGCTGCGATAGCGCACCGAACGCACCTTGCAGCGATCCAGCCAGGGCAGCAGGAACAGCACCACGATGGAGAGGCCCATCATGATGACCCCGAGCAGCTTGTCCGGCACCGCGCGCAGGATGGCGTAGAAGGGAGTGAAGTACCAGACCGGGGCAATGTGCTCCGGAGTCTTCAGACCGTTCGCCACCTCAAAGTTCGGCTTCTCTAGGAAGTAGCCCCACATATCCGGCTTGAAGAAGATGATGGCGCAGAACAGGAACAGGAAACCTGCCACCCCGATCATGTCCTTGACCGTGAAGTAGGGGTGGAACGCCACCGCATCCAGCGGCCAGCCTTTTTCATCCTTGTGCTTCTTGATGTCGATGCCGTCCGGGTTGTTCGACCCCACCTCGTGCAGCGCCAGGATATGCATGGCCACCAGCATCACCAGTACCAGCGGCAGCGCAATGACGTGCAGCGCGAAGAAGCGGTTCAGGGTGGCACCGGAGATGACGTAGTCACCGCGGATCCACAAGGTCAGATCGTCACCGATGACCGGGATGGCGCCAAACAGCGAGATGATGACCTGGGCTCCCCAGAAGGACATCTGGCCCCATGGCAGCAGGTAGCCCATGAAGGCCTCCGCCATCAGCACCAGGAAGATCAGCATGCCGAAGATCCACAGCAGCTCGCGCGGCTTCTGGTAAGAGCCGTAGATCATGCCGCGGAACATGTGCAGATAGACCACCACAAAGAAGGCGGAGGCGCCGGTGGAGTGCATGTAGCGCAATAGCCAGCCGTAATCCACATCCCGCATGATGTACTCGACGGAGGCAAAGGCACCTTCCGCAGAGGGGTTGTAGTTCATGGTGAGCCAGATGCCGGTGATGATCTGGTTGACCAGCACCAGCATGGCGAGGGAACCGAAGAAGTACCAGAAATTCAGGTTCTTGGGAGCCGGATACTTGGCCATGTGATCGTTGTACATGGCCGTGAGCGGGAAACGATCGTCAATCCAGCCCATGAGTTTGGCAAACATGGTCAGGCCTCCTTGCCATCGGCACCCACCAGAATGGTGGTGTCGCTAAGAAATTGGTATGGCGGGATGACCAGGTTCAGCGGCGCAGGCACACCCTGGAACACCCGACCGGCCATGTCAAACTTGGAACCATGGCATGGGCAGAAGAAGCCGGAGGTCACCCCTTGCACCTGTTCGCCGAAGCTGTCGGGCAGGTAGGAGGGGGAGCAACCCAGGTGAGTACAGATACCGACCGCCACGAAGATTTCCGGCTTGATGGATCTGTAGCCATTGTGGGCATAGTCCGGTTGTTGTGGCTCGTCGGAGGCAGGATCCCGCAACTTGTCGTCGTGTGCGGCCAGGGCATCCAGGGTCTGCTTGGTGCGCTTCACCACCCAGACAGGCTTGCCACGCCACTCGACCCGGATCAGCTGACCCGGTTCCAACTTGCTGATATCCACCTCTACCGGTGCCCCCGCCGCCTTGGCTTTGGCACTCGGATTCCATGACTTTATAAACGGCACTGCGGTAAAAGCAGCTCCTACACCGCCAACGGCAACCGTTGACCAGGTAAGAAATCTGCGGCGACCGGTATCAACTGGCGCATTGCTCATCCAAAAACTCTCCCATGTGGACTCCGCTCATTCTTATAGTGTCCCCGTTTCCTATCTCCTCTCCCTGACAACTGCGGTGGAAGCGGAGTGGCAATTGACACAGAAAGACCATGGAAATTTTAAAGAAAAGATAACAATTTGACAAGAAAGGGAAGCGATGGGTAAAAACAATAAATACACAAATTTTTGTCTTTTGTGACGTGTGCTTAGCATTAGTGCATGGAAGATTACCAATAAAAAAAGCCTGGCACATGGCCAGGCTTTTTTGACACTCGTGAGAGTGCGTACCAAAAGCGAATTAACGCTTGGAGTACTGCGGACGCTTACGCGCTTTGTGCAGACCAACTTTCTTACGCTCAACCTTACGGGCATCGCGAGTAACAAAGCCAGCTTTACGCAGTTCGGAACGCAGGGTCTCGTCGTACTGCATCAGAGCACGAGTGATACCGTGGCGGATCGCACCAGCTTGACCGGAGATGCCACCACCGTTAACGGTGATGTACAGATCCAGTTTCTCGGTCATCTCTACCAGCTCCAGCGGCTGACGAACTACCATGCGGGCAGTCGGACGGCCGAAGTATTGCTCCAGGGAGCGCTGGTTGATTACGATTTTACCGCTACCCGCTTTGATGAAGACGCGAGCAGTGGAGCTTTTGCGACGGCCGGTACCGTAGTATTGATTTTCTGCCATGTTGCCAGTTCCCGTTAGATATCCAGTACTTGAGGTTGCTGAGCAGCATGAGCGTGCTCTGCGCCTGCGTAAACTTTCAGCTTACGGAACATGGCACGGCCCAGCGGGCCCTTCGGCAGCATGCCCTTGACGGCAGCTTCGATTACCATTTCCGGCTTACGCTGAATCAGCTTGTCAAAGCTGATGGACTTGATACCACCCGGGAAACCGGAGTGAGCGTGGTACATTTTGTCGGTAAATTTCTTACCGGTTACGTGTACCTTCTCGGCGTTTACAACGATGATGTAGTCACCGGTGTCAACGTGCGGAGTGTACTCGGCTTTGTGCTTACCACGCAGACGAGCAGCGATCTCGGTTGCGATACGACCCAGAGTTTTACCTTCTGCGTCCACAATGTACCAGTCACGTTTTACGGTTTCTGGCTTGGCAACGAAAGTTTTCATTAAGTTAAACCCAATTACCTGTTACAGACCCAATTGCTTATGGGGGCTCTCCCACAAACAACAAACGATGGCCTACCTGTACCCCTTCGAATACAAGTAAAGCTTAAAGTGTTGCTGTCTTATCGACAGCTGTAACGTGGGCCGGGCGATTATAAGTGAAGTTGCCTTAAATATCACCTGCTAATTTCACTGCCATGAAGCTAGCAAATGTCGCCCGGCCCTACCTGCCGCAGATGCCCATCCGACTGGCAGGCGCGGTATTGTGACTAAGGAAGGTGCACTCTTGCAAGGTATTCGTGCGATTGCATCTCCTGGAGCCGTGAAAGACAGCGCTTGAATTCGAAATTCAGCAGGCCATCCCCGTATAGCTCGGCCATGGGCACTGATGCCGACAGGATGAGCTTCACGTGCCGCTCGTAGAACTCGTCCACCATGGCGATGAAGCGGCGGGCGGCATCGTCCGTGCCTGTGCCCATGGGCTGCACGTTGGCTAGCAGGACAGTGTGAAACTCCCGGGCCAGCTCGATGTAATCCCCTTGGGAGCGCGGGGTGCAACAGAGCTGTTCGAACTCCATGTAAAGCACCCCTTCCCCCATACCCAATACGCTCAGCTGGCGGTGGTTGACCTCCAGCACGGCGGTTGTCGCCTGCGCCATGCCGGTCAGTTGTCCGAAATAGCGATCCAGGTTGGTCCTGGCCTGCTGATCCAGCGGGAAATGGTAGATCTCCGCCTGCTCCAGCGTGCGCAAGCGATAGTCGGTGCCACCATCCACGTTCAGAATTTCGCAATGGCGCTCGATGAGGGCGATGGCAGGCAGGAAGCGCGCCCGCTGCAGGCCGTTGCGATAGAGATCCTTGGGCGGGATGTTGGAGGTGGCCACCAGCACCACGCCATGGCCGAACAGCTCCTGGAACAGGGTACCCAGCAGCATGGCATCCGTAATATCGGAGACGAAGAACTCGTCGAAGCAGATGACATCGACCTCACTGGCCAGCTTGCTGGCGATGAGCTTGAGAGGGTCTGCCTGGCCGGTCAGTCCCTTGAGCTCGTCATGCACCCGGTGCATGAACCGGTGGAAGTGGACGCGCAGCTTGCGCTCTCCGGGCAGGCTGTCAAAGAAAGTATCCATCAGCCAGGTCTTGCCTCTGCCCACGCCGCCCCACATATATAACCCCTGGATGGGGTCGCGGCTCTTCGGCTTTTGCAGCCAGCCCAGCAGACTGCGGGATCTGGTCGGAGTCGGGCTGGCGCACAGATCCTGATAGAGTCGTTCCAGGCGGGTCACGGCCATTGCCTGGGCCGGGTCGGCCACAAAGCCGGGACGCTGCAAATCCTGCTGATATTTTTGCTGCGGGGTCATCCTGTAAACCGCCTCCAAGTCCCTGAATGAGGGACAAAATGGTATCACGCTCTCGGGGGGCACGGTATAGTGCCAGCGAGGCGTTACGGTCAATCCGACCGTTTCAAATTCATCGATTTAGCTGTAACAAGGAGCTTCTATGACTCTGTTTAACGGGATCCTGCTGGCGATTGCCGCCCTGATCATCGGCGTAGTGATCGGCCGTTTCTCTGTCCGCAGCCGGGATGCCGGACGCCTGGAACAAGAACTGAAAAAGGCTCACAAGGAGCTGGAAAGCTATCAGGGCCAGATCACCACCCACTTCGCCGACAGCGCCGCCCTGATGGAGCAACTGGCCGAGCAGTACCAGACCCTCTATCGCCACATGGCAGAGCAGAGCAAGTTCCTGGCCAAGGTACAGGAGCCGCTGTTCCGCGAGCCCGAAGTGGAGGAGTTAAACGAAACCACTTCCGGCGAGGAACCGGGTCAACCTCCCCGCGACTACGCGGGTGCCTCCGGTCTGCTCAAGCAACCTGGCTAGTCTCTGCTGGAACTAATTACGCCTTATCGTGGTCAGACCTTGACGATTGCACTGCAACTTTTTCTGGGAGCTGTTTCTCATATGCGTAAATCTCTTTCTGTATTCAGTGTCTTAGCCCTCAGTGTCGGTATCGCCATGTCCGCAGCACCGGCGCAAGCCGCCCTGCCCCTGCTGGCGAACAACCAGGAGATGCCGAGCCTGGCCCCTGTCCTCGAGCAGGTGACCCCTGCCGTGGTCAACATCTCCGTCTCTGGCAAGAAGATCACCCGCCAGCGCCTGCCGGAACAATTCCGCTTCTTCTTCGGTCCCAACATGCCTGACGAGCAGGTGAGCGAGCAGCCCTTCCAGGCGCTCGGTTCCGGCGTCATCATCGATGCCAAGAAGGGCTATGTGATCACCAACGCTCACGTGGTCCACGAGGCGGACGAGATCAAGGTCAACCTGAAGGATGGTCGTGAATACGCGGCCAAGAAGATCGGGGAAGACAAGCAGTCGGACATCGCCCTGCTGCAAATCAAGGCCGAGGACCTGGTGCAGATCAAGTTCGCCGACTCCGACGAGCTCCGGGTCGGCGACTACGCGCTGGCCATCGGCAACCCGTTCGGCCTGGGCCAGACAGTGACCTCCGGCATCGTCAGTGCACTCGGTCGCAGCGGCCTGAACATCGAAAATCTGGAAAACTTCATCCAGACCGATGCGGCCATCAACTCCGGCAACTCCGGTGGCGCCCTGCTCAACCTGCGCGGGGAGCTGATCGGCATCAACACCGCCATCCTGGGTCCGAATGGCGGCAACATCGGCATCGGCTTTGCCATCCCGTCCAACATGGTGCGCGACCTGTCAGAGCAGATCGTGAAGTACGGTGAAGTGCGCCGCGGCCAGCTGGGGATCACCGGCACCGAGCTCACCTCCGAGATTGCCAAGACCTTCGGCTACAACAAGAAGGACGGCGCCTTCGTCAATCAGGTCATGCCTGATTCCGCAGCCGCCAAGGCGGGCATCAAGGCGGGCGACATCATCATCAGCATCGATGGCAAGCCTATCCGCTCCTTCGGTGAGCTACGTGCCAAGATCGCCACCATGGGGGCCGACAAGCAGGTCTCTCTCGGCCTTATCCGCGACGGCAAGGAGCAGACCGTCAAGGTCACCCTGAAGAAGGCGGATGACAGCGAGATGCTTGCCAGCGCCCTGCACCCGGCTCTGGAAGGCGCCAAGCTCAGCACCATCACCGACCCCGTCACCGGCGTCGCCGTCTCCGACATCGATCCGCGCTCCCCTGCCGCCGCCTCCGGCCTGCAGAAGGGCGACATCATCATCGGGGTCAACCGCCTGCGTATCAACTCCATGGGCGAACTGACCAAGGCACTGAAGAACAAGCCGGAAGTCCTGGCGCTGAACATCCAGCGCGGCGACTCCTCGCTCTATTTGGTGATCCGTTAAGTCCCTCACACCCGCGGCGACCGCCGCGGGTGATTTTTATCCATCGATAGTGTTATTCTCTGCGCGCAGCGTGTACGGACGAGAATGACATGAAAATCCCACCTTTGATCAGTTACTTGGGCAAGTCTGTCGGCTTTGGCCTCACCGTGGCTGCACTCCTGTTGTTGCTGTTTCCCAGTTTTCGCGGAGGCGCGCACCTGCCGGGCCTCATCACCAATGCCCGTGAACTGAGCTTCTCCTACGCAGCCCATCGCGCCGGCCCTGCCGTCGTCAACATCTACACCCGCAGTTTCGCCGGCAATCGCGGCGAGAAGGTCGAACTCAGGCCTCAGGGACTGGGCTCCGGCGTCATCATGAACCAGCGCGGTCACGTGCTGACCAACTATCACGTCATCGCCGATGCGGATCAGATCATCGTCGCCCTGCAGGATGGCCGGGTGTTCAGCGCCGAGCTGGTTGGCACCGACAAGTTGACTGATCTGGCGGTGCTCTACATCGAGTCGGACAACCTGCCGGTGATCCCGCAGGATCCGGATAGGCTGCCGGACGTGGGGGACGTGGTGCTCGCCATCGGCAACCCCTACAACGTCGGCCAGACCATCACCCAGGGCATCATCAGCGCCACCGGCCGCATCGGCCTCTCCAGCATGGGGCCGGACAGCAACGGCCGGCAGGATCTGCTGCAGACCGACGCCGCCATCAACGAGGGCAACTCCGGAGGAGCCCTGGTCAACGGCCGCGGCGATCTGGTGGGCATCAACACCGCCGCCTATCACCTCAACGGCAATCAGGAGAGCTACGGCATCAGCTTCGCCATTCCCTACAAGCTGGCCAAGCGCATCATGGATGAGCTGATCGCCAACGGCAGGGTCATTCGCGGCTACCTCGGCATCTCCAGCGTCGAGATCAACCCCATAGTGGCGCGCATGCTGAATCTGGGCGATCTGCAGGGCCTGGTGGTGGAGAGCCTGGATCCCAACGGCCCCGCCACCAAGGCCGGTCTCAAGCGTGGGGACGTGCTGCTCAAGATCAACGGCGAGGCTATCACGGGCGTGCGTCCCGTCATGGACAAGATCGTCGAGAGCCGCCCAGGCACCAAACTCACCATCTCGGTGATCCGCAACGGCAAACCGCTGGACGTCGACGTCGTCATCGAAGAGGACCTGCGCTACCAGAATCAGAACCTGCCGACCAGCGGCGCCGTCCCCGCCACCTGACGGCAAGCCGATCAGAGAAGGGCCCTGGGGGCCCTTTTTTTGAGCCTGCCAGCCATGGACCACTCTCCGTTCGTGAACCTTCTCACACTTCTTGCCTGAGGTTTTTTGGCGGCAGGCGCCACCAAAATGCGCTCCGGATCACAGCGTACCGGCGTTCTTGGCCCCACTTTCTCGCGCCCCGCCACAAAAACAGTCTCTTGTGACGCCATTCCACCCGAATTTCCGGTTCGAATCGGAAAAAGCCTGCCTCCTCCCTCCCGCGCCCCCGCCTTAAGGTACCTCCATCCTTTCTGCCAGCCTGGAGAGCAGACCTTGAATACCGACCCCCATGACAGCCCCCTGACCCCGGACAGCCCGGCGCTGCTGCGCAAGACCGATCTCACCCTGGCCCGCATCCATAACCTGCTGGCGGATCAGGGCATCCGGCCCAACGAGGTACAGCTGCAGATGCTGGCTTCCCACGTCAAGGCCATGGTGTGGCGCTCCCATAGCGGGGAATCCCTGCCGGAGGTCGACCTCAGCCTGTTCGAGGAGATCTCCCCCCTCTCCCTGCGCCTCGCCGAACAGGTCGTCAGCTGGCTGGAGCGACTCGCCTACGAGGAGGCGCACCTCCTGTCCGTCCATTTCGAAGTTGCCAAAGAAAATGAACTCAGCTCAGTCAAAGGAGAAAGCTAAATGACAGCCATCAAACTCGTGATTGGAGATCGTCTCGGCAAGGGTCAGAAGGTGGGAGCGGGCGCAGAAGCCGCCGGTGCTGCCGTGACCGTGATCCCCGGCATGGCCGCCGACATGAAGCTCGGTGATGTGATGAACAGGGAGCAGGCCGATCTCGGCATCTCCTTCTGCGGCAGCGGTGGCGCCGGCGCCATCACCGCCCAGACCAAGTACGGCTACAAGTGCCGCTACGGCATGCGCTCCATCGAGGAGGGCATCACCGCCATCAACGAGGGGTGCGTGGTGCTGGGCTTCGGCTTCATGGACAAGGAAGAGCTGGGCCAGAAGCTCGTCGAGGCCTTCGCCAAGAAACACGGACGCGCCTGATGAAAGAACACTTCACCACCCAGGTGACCGTCAACGGCAAGGGGGCGACCCGCCAGCAGGCGTTCGCCGCCGCCCTCAGCCAGGTGCAACCCGGCCTGCTCAAGGAGAACCCCCGGGTGATGCTGCGCATCGAGCCCCTCGAGGTCGAGGTGCTTGAGGCCGAGGAGTCGGTAAGGGTGGAGAAGTTCCTGTTCTTCTTCCTGCCGCGCCAGCGCCGCGAGTTCCGGGTCCGGCTGGCGATCACCGTCAAGGTCACCAGCCTGGACGTCGACAAGGTGAACTTCACCCTGATCTGACCCTACAACCAAAAGGACAAGTTGGATGTTTCTAATCATTTTGATGAAGTCACTCATCATCGGCGGCCTGGTCGGCGTCGGGGTGGGGGCAGGCGCGGCGCGGATGTTCCACGCCCCAACCGTACAAGGCATGGGGGCCTTCCGCACCCTGGGCGAGCTCAACTCCTGCGAGGGGGATCCCGCCTCCCATTTCTCGTTCGGTCTGGGCTTCTTCTTCAACGCCTGGGCCTCCACGGTCGCGGCCGGGGCCTTCACCCAGGACGTGGATCACCGCATTCTGCCGAACTGGGGCGCTGCCGCCCTGATGTTCAAGAACCGGGATCTCGCCACCACCCTGCATGACCCCAAAAAGATGGCCATCGCCTGCGGCATCATAGGGGCCATCGTGGTCGCCTTCCTCAACAGCACGGCCGCCGCCGTCCCCGCCGCCCTGCAGGTTACTGCGGTCAAGGTGCTGGTACCGGCCGCCAACCTGCTGGTCAACACCGTCATGCCGGTGATCTTCTGGCTGGCCGCCATCGAGGCGGGCAAGAAGTCCGGTTTCTGGGCCACCATCTTCGGCGGTCTGGCGCAGCTCATCATGGGCAACGCCGTGCCGGGTCTGGTGCTCGGCATCCTGATCGGCAAGGGCGTGGAAGAGAGCGGCTGGAACCACGTCACCCGCGTCATGATGAGCGCCATCGTGCTGCTGTTCGTGCTGAGCGGCTTCTTCCGCGGCTTTGACATGAAACTGATCGAGTCCTTCCACCTGGGCATCCCCCTGTGGCTGGAAAACGTCCACAACCTGCTGAGCGGCAAATAAGGGGTCACACCATGGATGAGAAACTGAGAAACAACTTCTGGTATGCCGACTGGTCCTTCCCCATCTTCGTCGGCCTGCTCTCCTCCGGCGTCTTCGCCGGTACCCACATGTTCTACCTCTACGGGGTCGGCGCGTTCAACGAGGTCGCCTTCGTCGCCATGCTCAAGGCCGGGATGGACACGGGTGCCTACGGCGCGGTGGCCGCCTTTGGCGCCAGCTTCCTGTTTGCCCGCATCATCGAGGGCTCCCTGGTGGGGATACTGGACATCGGCGGCGCCATCCAGACCGGGGTGGGCCTTGGCGTGCCCGCCCTGCTGCTGGGGGCCGGGATCGTCTACCCGGTGGAGAACTTCACCGCCTCCCTGGTCACCGGCATGGCGATTGGCCTGGCCATCGGCTACGTGATCATCCTGGCGCGCAAGTTCACCATCAACCAGAGCAACTCCACCTACGGGGCGGACGTCATGATGGGGGCCGGCAACAGCTCCGGCCGCTTCCTCGGCCCCCTCATCATCCTCTCCGCCATGGGCGCCTCCATCCCCATCGGGATAGGCTCCCTGCTGGGCGCCCTGGTGTTCTACCTCTGGGAGAAACCCATCACGGGGGGCGCCATCCTGGGAGCCATGCTGTTCGGCACCTTCTTCCCCATCGCCCTGGCATAAGCCGGCGCCACACCCGCCGCCCTTAGGGGCGGCACTGTCGAGGTCACCAGCATGTACGACACGATCATCAGGGCGGGACGCCTGGGAAACGGGCAGCTCGTCGACATCGCCATCAAGAATGGCAAGATAGCGGCGCTGGGTTCGCTGCCAGAGAGCACGGAGACGAAGCAAACCCTCACTCTGGCCGGACAGGTCCATGTGAGCGCCGGCTGGATCGACGGCCACACCCACTGCTACTCCGCCTCCCCCATCTATTGCGATGAACCGGACAAGGTGGGGGTAGCGTCAGGTGTCACCACTGTCATCGACGCCGGCAGCACCGGGGCCGACGACGTGGACGACTTCCAGCAGATCGCCGCCGGCTGCAAGACCCGGGTCCACGCCCTGCTCAACATCTCCCGCATCGGCCTCTTGCGCCAGAACGAGCTGGCCAATCCCGCCGACATCGACCCCGCCCTCGCCCAGTCCGCCATCCGGCGCCACCCCTCCTTCATCATCGGCATCAAGGCGCGCATGAGCGGCAGCGTGGTGGGCGAGAGCGGCCTGCAGCCCCTGCGCGTGGCCAAGCAGATCCAGCGGGACAATGGCAACCTGCCGCTGATGGTGCACGTGGGCAACACGCCGCCGGATCTCGACGAGATCGTCGCCCTGCTGGGGGATGGCGACCTGCTGACCCACTGCTTCAATGGCAAGCCGAACCGCATCCTGACTCCGGCGGGTGAACTGCGCCAGGCGGTGCGCGAGGCGATGCAGCGAGGACTGTTGCTCGACATCGGCCACGGCGGCGCCAGCTTCAGCTTCGAGGTGGCGGAGCTGGCCATCCGCCAGGGGATCCTGCCCCACACCATCAGCTCCGACATCTACTGCAAGAACCGCATCAAGGGGCCCGTCTACAGCCTGGCCCACGTGATGTCGAAATTCCTCGCCATCGGCATGACCCTGGAACAGGTGCTCGCCTGCGTCACCCACCAGGCCGCCGATGCCCTGCGCCTGCCCGGCAAGGGGCGCCTCGAGGTGGGCGCCGATGCCGACCTGACCCTGTTCCAGGTCGCAAGCGACCCGATTCTCTTTGCCGATACCGAGGCCGCTACCCGCCACGGCGACCGGCAACTGCTCCCCCTCGCCGCCCTGGTCGGCGGCGAACTGGTTCTGACTCACAACGGGAAATCACACCATGCCTTCTGTGTATGAGAAATATCAGCTCAAACCGGTGATCAACGCCTCCGGGCGCATGACCCTTCTCGGCGTCTCCACTCCCGAGCAGGAGGTGGTCGACGCGGTCAACTTCGGCCTGGGTCACTACTTCGAGGTCAAAGACTTGATCGACAAGACCGGCGCCTACATCGCCGGCCTGCTGGGGGCCGAGGATGCGGTGGTGGTCTCCTGCGCCAGCGCCGGCATCGCCCAGTCGGTGGCCGCCATGATAGTGCGCGGCGACCCCTACCGCCTCGAACATCTCCACGCCCATGACCACGGGGTACCAAGCGAGATCGTGCTGCCCAAGGGGCACAATGTGAACTTTGGCGCCCCCGTCGGCACCATGGTCAGCCTGGGGGGTGGCAAGGTGGTAGAAGCAGGCTATGCCAACGAGTGCTCTGCCGCCCAGCTGGCCGCCGCCATCAATGCCAATACCGCCGCCATCCTCTATATCAAGTCCCACCACTGCGTGCAGAAGAGCATTCTGTCGGTGACCGAGGCGGCCGAGGTAGCCAGGGTCCACGGGCTCCCGCTCATCGTCGATGCGGCGGCGGAGGAGGATCTGCACCTCTACTACAACCAGGGAGCGGATCTCGTCATCTATAGCGGGGCCAAGGCCATCGAGGGGCCCACCAGCGGGCTGGTGCTCGGCAAACGCCAGTATGTGGCGTGGGTCAAGCAGCAGGGCAACGGCATCGGACGCGCCATGAAGGTAGGCAAGGAGGGGATCCTCGGCCTGACTCACGCCATCGAGCGCTACCTGGCCAAAGAGAAGGAGAGCGGCACCGCCATGGTCGCCAAGATGACCCCCTTCATCGAAGGCCTCAACCAGCTGCCCGGCGTCACCGCCAGGGTGGTATGGGACAGCGCAGGGCGCGACATTGCCCGCACCGACATCGCCTTCGACCACCAGCAGATCGGCATGACCACGGTGCAGGTCGTTGCCCGCCTGCAGCAGGGTACGCCGGCCATCTACTGTCGCGGCTACAAGGCCAACGAGGGGCACATCGAGATAGACGTGCGCAGCGTTACCGTCCCCCAGCTCGACCAGATCCATGCCGCCATTGCCCACCTCGTTCAGGAGAACAACTGATGTCACTGACTCCCAATTACTACCGCGGTCAGATTTGCCTCAACGCGTTACCGGGTTTCACACAGCATGCCGTCGTCGACAGCCACCTCTAATCCAGGAGAACTCCTTATGTCTCTTACGCCCAATTACTACCGCGATCGGGTCTGCCTCAACGTGCTGGCTGGCTCCAGAGAGAATGCCGTCGAGATTTATGAAGCCGCCGAGGGCCACGTGCTGGTCGGCGTGCTCTCCAAGAACTACCCGGATGTCCCTGCCGCCGTCGCCGACATGAAGGAGTACGCGGCGCTCATCGACAACGCCCTCTCCATCGGGCTGGGAGCCGGCGATCCGCGTCAGTCCGCCATGGTGGCCGAGCTGGCCCGCCAGCTGCAGCCCCAACACGTCAACCAGGTATTCACTGGCGTCGGTGCCAGCCGGGCGCTGCTCGGTCAGTCTGCAACCCTGGTGAATGGCTTGATCTCTCCCACCGGCACGCCGGGCATGGTGAAGATCTCCACCGGTCCCCTGAGCAGCCAGCAGCCGGACGGGATAGTGCCCATCGACACCGCCATCGCCCTGCTCAAGGACATGGGCGGCAGCTCGGTCAAGTTCTTCCCCATGGGCGGGCTGGCCTGCCGCGCCGAGTATCAGACTGTGGCCGAGGCCTGCGCCCGCCACGGCTTCTGGCTGGAGCCCACTGGTGGCATCGATCTGGACAACTTCGAGGAGATAGTGCGGATCGCGCTGGATGCCGGGGTCGAGAAGGTGATCCCCCACGTCTACAGCTCCATCATCGATAGCGCAAGCGGTCAGACCCGGCCCGAGGACGTGAGCACCCTGCTCACCATGGTGAAGGGGCTGCTGGCCTGATAGCCAGGGGCACCGGTCCGATCACTGACCGGTGCCTGGCTTGTCATTGACCCCCTTGTTAACATCGACCCACAGTGCGCGACAGGAGTCCCCTTTTCCCCCATGATCAAGCTGCCCCACCCCAGGCTCCACCAACTGCTGGCCCTGCTCCACGCCGAGCCCTTGCCCCAGGAGGAGCTGGCCCGCCGCCTCAATGTCTCCACCCGCACCGTGCGCACCGACGTGGCGACCCTGAACGAGCTCATCGCCACCCAGGGCGCCCATCTGATCCACCAGCGTGGCAGCGGCTACCAGCTCAAGATCTACAATCAGGAGCTGTTCGACGCCTTGCTGGCGGCACAGGGGCAGGAGAGCACCCTGCCCCGCACCAGCCGCGAGCGGGTGCTGCACCTGCAGATCCTGCTGCTGACGGCGGAACAGGGGATCAAGCTCGACGAGTTGGCGGACACCTGGTACCTGAGCCGGGCGGCACTGCAGGGAGACATGGCGGAGGTACGGGAGCGGCTCGCTCACTTCGGGCTCGCCATCGACAGCAAGCCGAGGCTCGGGATGCGCATTCAGGGGAACGAGACGGCGATCCGCGCCTGCCTCACCCAGCTGCTCTGTCAGGAACTGTTGCAACAGCATCCACTCCAGAGCCTGCTGCCTACCCTCTGCCCCAGCAAGACGCTGGAGGTCGTGGGCAACCACATTCACGAACAGCTCGGCCGACATCAGCTGCGCCTCGCCGACGAGAGCCTGCAGCAAGTCACCGTCTACTGCGCCGTCGCCCTGCTTCGGCAAGCCTCCGGCCACGAACTGATCCAGTTTGCCAGCGACGACATCACCCCGCCCCTGGCGGCAGTGGCCCGCGACATCTATGCCGCCCTGCCCACCCTGACGCCACCGGGGGAGGAGGAGATCGCCTGCCTCGCCATCCAGATCCAGGCCCGTCTCACGGCCGACACCCCCCAGCTCGGCCCGACCATGGCCGCCGAGAGCAAGCAACTGACGGAGCACCTGCTGGCCTACATCCACCAGCACTACCCCTATGACCTTCGCGGCGATCCTCAGCTGCGGGCCGATCTGCAGACCCATATCAGCGCCATGCTGCTGCGGGTCAAGTACCAGATCGGCAGCCACAACCCGCTGGCGGACCACATCAAGCAGTACTACCCCCTTGCCTACGACATTACCCTGGCCGCCATCTCGGAGTGGATCAGGCAGACCCCATACCGGCTGACCCACCATGAAATCGGCTACCTGGTGATCCACATCGGGGTCGGGCTTGAGCGCCACTACGACATCGGTTACGCCCGGCGCCCCCAGGCGCTGCTGCTGTGTGACGCGGGCAATGCCACCTTCCGGGTGCTGGAGGCGCGCATCCGGCGGGAGTATCCCCAACTTCAGCTGATGACGCTGGAGTCGGTACGGGATTATGAAGGGCTGGCGCGGGTCGAGCAGGACTTTGTCATCAGCACCGTCAAAGTGAGCGAGAAGAACGTACCCGTGGTGCAGGTAGCCCCCTTCCCGACCCAGTATCAGCTGGAGCAGCTCGGCAAGCTGGTGCTCATCGATCGCACCCGCCCCTATCTGCTCGACAAGTATTTCGATGCCGAGCACTTCATGGTGGTCAGGGAACCGATCAGCCAGGACGAGCTGTTTGCCCGCATCTGCTCCCAGCTGGAGCGCGAGGACCTGGTGGAGAGCGGCTTTCGGGGATCCCTGCACGAACGGGAACGCATCGTCTCCACCATGCTGGGGGAAGGGATCGCCCTGCCCCACTCCCTCGGCCTGCTGGCGCGCCGTACCCTGGTCTATACCGTGCTGGCCCCCCAGGGGATCGACTGGGGCAATGGCGAGACCGCTACCCTCATCTTCGTGCTGGCCATCGCCAAGGCCGACTATGAGGAGGCGATGGGGCTCTACGACCTGTTTCTGGCGCTGATGAACGAAAAAGCCAGCAGGAACCTGCTGGCTTGTCGGGACTTTGCCACCTTCAAGGCGCTGGCGCGTTGCGCCTCCTGAGGCGAGGCGGGGCCGCTTACTCCTCGTTGAAACCCGAGGTAAACAGCGCCACCACGGCGGCCAGAGCCTCCACCTCTTCGGGGCCCTCCACCTGGACTTCCACCTGTTTGCCCTGGGCGGAATCCAGCATCAGCAGGCCGATCACGCTGTCCGCGTCGGCCTCGACCCCTTCCTCGTTGCGCAGCAGCACGTGGGCATCGAACCCCTGTACCAGCTCGAACAGCATCATGGCCGGTCTGGCGTGGATGCCTAACTTGTTTTTGACTTCTACCGAGGCGGAAACTGTCATCTGAGCATCCTGTGGTCTGTCAGGCCTGAGTGGACCGCTTGTCCAGCGTCCGGTGGCGGATCTGCACGTTCTTGCCAAGCAGCCGGAATGCACTGGCCAGCCGCTCGGCGATGAACACCGATCTGTGCTGCCCGCCGGTGCAGCCGATCCCGACCGTCACATAGCTGCGGTTGTTTCGCTCCAGGTGGGGCAGCCAGGTCGCCAGCATGTTCTCGATCTGCTGGATGAACAGCATGACATCCGGCTGGCTCGAGAGGTAGTTGGCCACAGGCTCGTCCTGGCCGGTGAAGGGCTTGAGCTCCGGGATCCAGTGGGGATTGGGCAGGAAGCGGGCATCGAACACGAAGTCCGCATCCTTGGGGATGCCGTACTTGAAGCCGAACGACTCGAACACCAGCACCAGCTCGTTTTCCTTCTTGCCGAGCACCCGGGTCTTGATGAGCTCGCTGAGGTCGTGAATGTTGAGGTTGGTGGTGTCGATGCGCAGGTCGGCGGTCGAGGAGAGGGGCGCCAGCAGGTGGGTCTCCTCCCGGATCGCCTCGTCCAGGGACAGCTTGTTCCGTGACAGGGGATGCAGACGGCGGCTCTCGCCGTAGCGCTTGAGCAGGGTCGTGTTGTCCGCATCGAAGAAGAAACTCGAAAACTCCACCCGCCCCTCGTTGCGGACCTGGCTCAGCAGGCCTTCCAGCCTGTCTGTCTGGGCGGGCAGGTTGCGCACGTCGATGCTGACCGCCAGCTTGTCATACTGGCTCTCCACCGACACGATCAGCTGAGGCAGCAGGTTGACCGGCAGGTTGTCTACGCAGTAGTACCCCAGATCCTCCAGCACCCTCAGGGCTACCGTCTTACCGGAGCCCGAACGGCCGCTTACCACTATTAACTGCATCTTGTCCCCTCACGCCAACGTGGCTGTGTCAGACCCGGCCTCAGGCCGACGTCATGATCTGATAGAGTTCTTCGTCGCTGGTCGCCAGGCGCAATTGGCGGCAGACGGCCTTGTCACCCAGCTTGGATGCCATCAGGGAAAGAGTCTTGAGATGCTGCTTGCACTCGCTTTCCGGCACCAGCAATGCAAAGAGCAGGTCAACCGGTTGATTGTCGATCGAATCGAAAGGAATGGGTTCGGAGAAGGTCATCAACACGGCGGTCGGCGCAAATGCGTCGTCGATCCGGCCGTGGGGAATGGCAATACCGGCACCGATACCGGTACTGCCCATCTTTTCCCGCGCCAGCAGGCTTTCAAACAGGACCTGGCGGGAGGCGCCGAGGCGCTCTGCGGCCAGTTCACTGATGATCTCGAGCGCGCGTTTCTTGCTGGTACAAGGGACCGCACTCTTGGTGCAGTCCCGACTCAGTATGTGTTCAAGTTGCATAGTTATTTTTGGTTTAGCTTGTCTTTGTGCTTGATGATCTGCCGATCCAGTTTATCCAGCAGGGTATCAATCGCCGCATACATGTCAGCATGCTGCGAATTGGCGAACACCTCACCCCCGCTGACGTGCAGCTTGGCTTCGGCGATCTGGTTCAGTTTTTCGACGCTCAACACCACATGCACGTTGTTGATATGGTCAAAGTGACGCTCGAGTTTGGCAAATTTGTTGTTCACATAATCACGCAGAGCTTCGGTAATCTCGACATGGTGTCCGGTCAGGTTAATTTGCATAACGTCTTCCTTTTGTTTGCCTAAACCAGGCGTTTGCGCTGATTGGATGGCGGGATCAACAAGGATTCACGGTACTTTGCGATCGTGCGTCTCGCCACCATAATACCCTGTTCGGCCAGCAAATCCGCGATCTTGCTATCACTAAGCGGCTTGGCGGGGTTCTCCGCCGTCACCAGCTTCTTGATCAGGGCGCGAATAGCGGTCGATGAGCACTCTCCTCCTCCCTCCGTATTGACGTGACTGGAGAAAAAAAACTTCAGTTCAAAAATGCCGCGAGGCGTGTGCATGTACTTCTGGGTCGTGACCCGCGAAATGGTCGACTCATGCATCTCCACCGCCTCGGCGATGTCGTTGAGCACCATGGGTTTCATCGCCTCTTCACCATACTCGAAGAAGCCCTGCTGCTGCTCGACGATGCAGCTGGCCACCTTGAGCAGGGTGTCGTTGCGACTCTCCAGACTCTTTATGAACCATTTGGCCTCCTGCAGGTGGGAGCGGATGAACTGGGTATCCGTGCTGCTGCGGGCATTGCGCGCCATGGCCGCATAGGCCTCGTTGACACGAATGCGCGGCGCCGAATCCGGGTTGAGCTCCACCACCCACTTGCTGCCCTTCTTGACCACGGACACATCCGGGATCACGTATTGGGATTCGCTCTGGATGATACCGTTGCCGGGCCTGGGCTCCAGCTGCTGGATGAGATCCAGCACCTCCTTGAGGTCGCTCTCCTTGAGCCGGGTCTTGCGTGCCAGGGTGCGATAGTCGCGATTGCCAAGCAAGTCCATGTGCTCGCGGATCACCTCCCTGGCCTCGTTGAGCCAGGGCAACTCGGGCGAATACTGGCCGAGCTGGATAAGCAGGCACTCCTGCACCGATCGCGCAGCGATGCCGACCGGATCGAAATGCTGCACCCGCTTGAGTACCGCTTCGATCTCATCCAGTTCAACTTCTACCTCTTCGCTGCTGACTGCAGCCTGAATGTCCTCGAGAGAAGCGGTCAGATAGCCGGATTCATCGATGGCATCGATGATGGCAAGCGCGATGGCGGCGTCCACATCGCTGAAGGGGGTGAGACGCATCTGCCACAGCAGGTAGTCCTGCAGGTTCTCGGTGGTTTCACCCTGATAGAGGCTCTCCTCCCCGTCGTGGATCGGGCCTGCACTCTGGGCCGTACCGGCCGAATAGACTTCGTCCCAGGTGGTGTCGACCGGGAGCTCGTCCGGCATCTTGTCCTGTGCCATGGCGTCGCTGGAGTCGAGCTGACTGGCATCGTGTGGCTCCGCCTCACTGGTTTCCTGCGCATCGTTCTCCTCTTGCTCCAGCAAGGGGTTGTTATCGAGCGCTTGCTGAATTTCCTGCTGGAGTTCCAGGGTGGAGAGCTGGAGCAGACGAATCGCTTGTTGTAATTGTGGCGTCATGGTCAGTGACTGACCGAGGCGCAACTGTAATGTCGGCTTCATCTACGTCGGGATATCCTTATGTTCAGCGAGGCGGTCACCTAACAAAAATGAGGGGTGCCCCCTTACTATAGACTGAATTGATCGCCCAAATAGACGCGCTTGACCTGTTCATCGGCAAGGATGTCGGCAGGGGCGCCCTCGGCAATCATCTTGCCGTGGCTGACGATGTAGGCCTTCTCGCACACGTCCAGCGTCTCTCTGACGTTGTGGTCGGTGATCAGCACACCCAGCCCGCGTTCTTTCAGGTGCTGGATGATCTTCTTGATATCAATGACGGAAATAGGATCCACACCTGCGAAGGGCTCATCCAGCAGGATGAACCGCGGCTCAGCAGCCAGCGCACGGGCAATCTCCACCCGGCGCCGCTCCCCGCCCGAGAGGCTCTGCCCCAGGCTGTCGCGGATGTGGGTGATGTTGAACTCTTCCAGCAACTGTTCGACCTTATCCTCCCGCTCTTCCCGGCTCAACCCCTTGCGGGTCTGCATGACCCCCATCAGGTTGTCGAACACCGAGAGGCGCCGGAAGATGGAGGCCTCCTGTGGCAGGTATCCGATGCCATTGCGCGCCCGGATGTGCATGGGCTGCAGGCTGATGTCCTGCTCGTCGATGGTGATGAGACCGGCATCCCGCTGCACCAGACCCACGATCATGTAGAAGGAGGTGGTCTTGCCCGCCCCGTTAGGACCGAGCAGGCCCACGATCTGGCCCGTTCCCACCTCCAGGCTCACATCGCTGACCACCATGCGGCGCTTGTAGCTCTTCTGCAACCCCGTTGCTTTTAACACTGCCATGGCTTCTGTTTCCTACTTCTTCTGGTCGGCGGGCTTGTCGAAGTTCTCTACCTGATCCGGCAGGAACACCGTCTTGACACGCTGGGTGGGTCCCTTGCTCTCGGCGATCATCTTCTGTTTCACAATGTCATAGCGGATCAGATCGCCAGTGACCTGGCTGTCTTCCTGTTTCAGCTGGCCGTTGCCGGTGATGGTCACCAGCCGGTTCTTGAGCTCGTAGCGAATGCTGTTGCCGTGGGCATTGACCGGTTTGCCGTTGTCCAGCACCTGGAAGAAGGTGGCCGGGTTGCCATAAGCCGTCATGACCTCAGCCCCCTTCTCACCTGAGCGGATCACCACCACCTTGTCGGCCTTAATCTTGATGGTGCCCTGGGTGATGATCACATCCTCGCTGAAGGTGATGCGGTTGTCCTGCATCTCGGCCACCTGCCTGACGGCATCCACATAGACCTTCTCGGCGAAGTCGGACTCTTTGGCGTTCAGGGTGCCGCACAGCAGCAGGGCAGTGAGCGCCAGATTAACGTTTTTCATTGAAATAAGTGGCATGGCCTTTATCCAGTAACTCGAAATATTTACGTTCCAGGTGACCCTTCAGGCCAACGCCCTCGGTCTGGAATTCCTGGCCCACGATGCTGATGTGCTGGTTGCTTCTCAGCTCCTGCGTCACCAAGTCCATCTCCAGATAAGGGGTATCCAGCGTGGAGATGAAAGAAGCCGGCAACAGGCCGTCCAGATGCACTTTGTCACGCAGGATCACATTGTCGTCTGTGTTGAGCACCCCGGTCTCGGCCGTCACCTTCCACTCGGCCTCGCCCTTGTCATCGAACATGTAAACCACAGGCTTGTCGAAGGTGGACTGCTCGAGGACCTGATAATACTCCGCATAATCCGACTCCAGCCGCTCGGTCCGCTTGCCCTGTTCGTTGAAGCGGGTGGTCACCAGATGTTTGGCGGTGAAGTCCGGCTGGAAGTTCTCTACCTTGGTAGTCGGCTCGGGCGCCAGCTCAATCTCCCCCAGCTGCCAGGCGGCAAGCGCCACCAGGAACAGCAGGCCGAACAAAACCGTCTGCTTGTTCATCGCGACACCTCGGGTGGATAGTCCCCCAATCCCTGGGCCTGCAGGATGAGATCGCACACTTCGCGCACAGCACCGACACCGCCTCCCAGCCGTGTCACCATGTCAGCCCGTGCCAGCACCAGAGGATGGGCGTCGGCCACGGCAATGCCGAGGCCGCAGGCCTGCATCACCGGCAGATCGATGGTGTCATCCCCCATATAGGCGGCTTGAGATGCATCCAGTCCCAGCGTGGTCAGCAACGCCTCGAAATGGGGGAGCTTCTCATCCGCCCCCTGCACCAGGTGCTGCACCCCGAGGCTCTTCATGCGATCGCTGACGATGCGGGAGCTGCGCCCGGTGATGATGGCGATCTCGATGCCCGCATTGAGCAGGGCCCGCATCCCCGCGCCGTCGCGGGTGCAGAAGGTCTTCAGCTCTTCGCCGTTGTTGCCCATATAGATGAAGCCATTGGAGAGCACCCCATCCACATCGCACACCAGCAGACGGATCTGCGCCGCCTTCTCGTACTGGCTGCGCGTCACCGGACCATAGAGGGTCGGTACGTCTTGCATCAAATTACTCCGGCTTTCAGCAGGTCGTGCATGTTGAAGGCACCCAGCGGACGTTTCTCCCCATCCACGACCAGCAACCCGTTGATTTTTTTGGTTTCCATCAGTTTGACGGCTTCGGCTGCCATCATCTCTGGCCCTACGGTAACACAGTTGGCCGTCATGACGCGGCTGATGGGAGTGTGGTGAATATCCACCTGCAGATCCAGGATCCGCCGCAGGTCGCCATCGGTGAACAGGCCGGCCAGCAGCCCCTGTTCATCGACCACCGCCGTCATCCCCAGCCCCTTGCGGCTCACTTCTAACAGCGCCTGGCTGATGGTGGCATCTATCCCCACCTTGGGCAACAGATCACCAGCGTGCATCAGGTCGCCGACCCGCAGCAACAGCCGTTTGCCCAGGGAGCCGCCGGGGTGGGAGAGCGCGAAGTCGTCGGCGGTGAAGCCGCGGGCTTCCAGCAGGGCCACCGCCAGCGCATCCCCCATGACCAGGGTTGCCGTGGTGCTGGAGGTCGGCGCCAGCCCCAGCGGACAGGCCTCTTTTTCCACCTTGATGCACAGGTGCACGTTGGCCTCTTTCGCCATGGTGGAGGCCGGGTTGCCGGTCATGCAGATGAGCGGAATGCCGCGGCGCTTGAGCACCGGCAGCAGGGCCAGGATCTCGTCGCTCTCGCCGGAGTTGGAGATGGCGATGATGAGATCCCCCGCGGAGATCATGCCGAGATCCCCGTGGCTGGCTTCGCCTGGGTGCAGAAAGAAGGCGGGCGTCCCCGTGCTGGCCAGGGTCGCGGCAATCTTGTTACCGATATGACCCGACTTGCCCATGCCGGTGACCACTATCTTGCCACCGCAGCGCAGCACCATCTCGCAGGCCCGTTCGAAGGCCTCGTCGAGGTACTGGTAGAGACCGTCGATGGCTTGTTTTTCTATGTCCAGCACCGCACGGGCACTGCGACGAAAATCGAACAATTCAGACACTTTTTCAGGCTTTACAGACATAAAGGCACAGCTCCGGGCCGAAATTTGCTGCGGGATTATAAAAAAGTCTGCCGAGATAAGCGAATCGGATGCGGAATGGCCGGTCAGCGATGCAAATTGTTACATAAAACTGTCGCGCCTTTGGGGGGGAAACCCGCTCAATAGTTGTTCCTTGCTGTTGCTTAGACCTAGACTAGCCCATAAAATTCGCTCTTCATTTATACCGGATGGACAATTGTTTGAACGATGACCTGATCACCATCTCCGACCTGACGTTCAGTCACGGAGATCGGTTGCTGTACGACAGGATCAACCTGACCATTCCCCGTGGCAAGGTCACCGCCGTCATGGGGCCGAGCGGGATCGGCAAGACCACCTTGCTGCGCCTGATCGGTGGCCAACTGAAACCGGAATCGGGTCACATCCTGTTCGACGGGGAAGACATTCCTACTCTCTCCCGTTCACGCCTCTACGAGGTGCGCAAACGGATGAGCATGCTGTTTCAAAGCGGCGCCCTGTTCACCGGCATGACCGTCTTCGACAACGTCGCCTTCCCCCTGCGGGAGCACTCCGGCCTGCCGGAGGAGCTGATCCACGCCATCGTCATGATGAAGCTGCAGGCGGTGGGTCTGCGCGGCGCGGCAAAACTGATGCCGTCCGAGCTATCCGGCGGCATGGCCAGGCGCGCCGCCCTGGCTAGGTCCATTGCGCTGGATCCGGATCTCATCATGTATGACGAGCCCTTCGTCGGCCAGGATCCCATCACCATGGCGGTGCTGGTCAAGCTGATAAAGGAGCTTAATGACGCCCTTGGCATCACCTCCGTCATCGTCACCCACGACGTGAAGGAGGTGCTGAGCATCGCCGACTACGCCTACATCATCGCCAACCGCAAGGTGGTCGCGCACGGCACGCCGGAGCAGCTGCGCGAGGAGCACAATCCCGAAGTCGAGCAATTCCTGAAGGGATTGCCTGACGGTCCTGTTCCGTTTCATTTTCCGGCAGGCGACCTGCTACAGGATCTGTGATGCTGACAACTCAGATAAGCAAGCTGGGGCGCAGCGGGGTGCGCTTCATCAGCGCCATCGGCCGCGCCACCATCATGCTGTTTCATGCGCTGGCGGGACGCCCCCAGCCGCGCAAACACTTCCCGCTGCTGGTGCAGCAGCTCTACGTGGTGGGGGTACAGTCCGTCGCCATCATACTGGTGTCGGGCCTGTTCATCGGCATGGTGCTCTCCTTGCAGGGCTACAACGTACTGAAGGATTTTGGCGCAGAGCAGAGCCTGGGCCCCCTGGTCTCCCTCTCCCTGCTCCGTGAGCTGGGCCCCGTGGTGACCGCCCTGCTGTTCGCCGGTCGTGCGGGTTCCGCCCTCACCGCCGAAATAGGCCTGATGAAGGCCACCGAGCAGCTCTCGAGCCTCGAGATGATGGCCGTCGATCCCCTGCGCCGGGTCGTGGCGCCTCGCTTCTGGGCCGGGGTCATCAGCATGCCGCTGCTGGCCTTCATGTTCAGCCTGATTGGCATCTTCGGCGGCAAGCTGGTCGGTGTCGATTGGCTGGGAGTGGATGAGGGCGGCTTCTGGTCCGCCATGCAGGCCTCCGTCGACTGGCAGGACGACATCATGCAAGGGGCAGTGAAGAGCCTGATCTTCGCCCTGGTGGTCACCTGGATAGCGCTCTTCAACGGCTATGATGCCAAACCGACCTCGGCCGGGATCAGTCAGGCGACGACCCGCACCGTGGTCCACTCATCCCTGGCCGTGCTCGGTCTGGATTTTATACTCACCGCAGTCATGTTTGGATAAGGGAAAGATGAAGTTCAGCAAAGTAGAATTTCTGGTTGGTGCCTTCATGCTGGCTGGCATCGCGGCCATTCTGGCATTGGCACTGCAAGTGGCGGGATTGAGTTTCAAACCGGAAGGAGAAACCTATACCCTGCGCGCCCATTTCGATAATATCGGCGGCCTGAAAGTTCGTTCGCCGGTCAAGGTCGGCGGTGTCGTCGTCGGCCGGGTCAGCGACATCAGTCTGGAGCCCAAGAGCCAGGTCCCCGTCGTCACCCTGCAGATGCAGAAGAGTGCCGGCGAGTTCTCCGAGACCAGCACCCTCTCCATCCTGACTTCGGGTCTGCTCGGCGAGCAGTACATCGGTCTGGCACCCGGCTTCAGCGATGAGGAGATGGGCACCAACATGCTCAAGGATGGCGACATGATCGAAGACACCAAGTCCGCCATCGTGCTGGAAGACCTGATTGGCAAGTTCCTCTATAGCCAGTCCTCTCCGGCCGCCAGTACACCCGCAACCAAGGAGTAACCATGTTCAAGAAGATCGCCCTGCTGCTGGGTCTGATGACCAGCATGCTGTTCTCCCTCGTCGCCCAGGCGGAAATCAACAGCTCGGATCCCTATGCCCTGGTGGATCAGGCCGCCCAGCAGACCTTTGCGCGCCTGAAATCCGACCAGGCCCAGGTCAAGAGCAACCCCGACCATCTGCGCGTCATCATCCGCGAAGAGCTTCTGCCCTATGTGGACAACCGCTTCGCTGCCTACAAGGTGCTCGGCAACCAGATCAAGCAGACCACCCCGGCCCAGCGTGACGCCTTCGTCGAGGTCTTCACCGAATACATGGTGAGCTCCTACGCCGATGCCCTGGCCCACTTCGACAAGCAGACCGTCCAGGTGCAACCCGGCAAGGTGGCCGACAGCAACATCACCGCCGTCAACGTCAGCGTGAAAGAGGCCGGTAAACCGGACATCTTCCTCGAGTTCAAGCTGCGCAAGAACAACAAGACAGGCGAGTGGAAAGCCTTCGACATGGTTGCCGAAGGGATCAGCCTGCTCTCTGCCAAGCAGAACGAGCTGGGTGGCCTCATCCGCCAGAACGGCATCGATGCGGTGATCGCCCAGCTGCGCGAGCACAATGCCAAGCCGCTGGTCATCAAGTCATGAGACTGAGTGGCGAATTGCAGGCGGCTCAGGTCATCGAGCTGTGGCAACGCCGTGCCGACTGGTGGCAGGAAGACCTGCTCGAGCTCGGCGAGGTCACGACCCTGGATTCCGCCGGCCTGGCTCTGCTGGTCAAGTGGGCCAAGGCAACCCTGGCGCGAGGCGCCACACCGACTCTGTTGGGTGCCTCCAACGATTTCCATACGCTGGCCAACCTTTACGGGGTGGCCGGTTTGTTTCAATCAACCCCGCTCACAACTGAGGACGCATAATGCAAGTCTCTGAAATTGAAGCGATACTCCTCGAGGCTTTGCCATTGTCCGAAGTCCATGTCAAAGGGGATGGCAGTCACTACCAAGTGATCGCCGTCGGCGACATGTTTGACGGCATGAGCCGGGTCAAGAAGCAACAGGCCATCTATGCCCCTCTGATGGACAAGATTGCCACTAACGAGATCCACGCTCTCTCCATCAAGGCCTATACCGAGGCCGAGTGGAAACGCGAGCGTAAATTCCAGCTGCCCTCCTGATTTGGTAAAGAAGTAACCATGGACAAATTCAAGATCACCGGCCCCTGCACCCTCTCCGGTGAAGTGACCATCTCCGGCGCCAAGAACGCCGCCCTGCCGATCCTGTTCGCCACCCTGCTGTGCGACGAAGAGGTGCAGCTCTCCAACGTGCCGCGCCTCAAGGACGTCGGCACCACCCTCAAGCTGCTGGAGATGCTGGGCGCCTCCACCAAGGTCAACGGCAATGTGACCGTGCTGACCGGGGCCGTGAACAACCACGTCGCCCCCTACGAGCTGGTGAAGACCATGCGCGCCTCCATCCTGGCACTGGGTCCGCTGGCAGCCCGCTTCGGGGCGGCCGACGTCTCCCTGCCCGGCGGTTGCGCCATCGGTGCCCGTCCGGTCAACCTGCACGTCCATGGCCTGGAGCTGATGGGTGCCAAGATCACCATCGAGGACGGCTACATCAAGGCCCGTGTCGACGGTCGCCTGAAGGGTGCCCACATCCTGATGGACATGGTCTCCGTCACCGGCACCGAGAACCTGATGATGGCCGCCGCCCTGGCCGACGGTCGCACCGTGATCGAAAACGCCGCACGGGAGCCGGAAGTGGTGGATCTGGCCCACTTCCTCAATACCCTGGGTGCCAAGATCCAGGGCGCGGGCACCGACACCCTGACCATCGACGGCGTCGAACGTCTGCACGGTGGCAGCTACAGCGTGCAACCTGATCGCATCGAGACCGGAACCTTCCTGGTGGGTGCAGCGGTCACCGGTGGCAAGATCACCTGCCGCAATACCGACCCCAGCCTGCTGGAAGCCGTCCTGGTCAAGCTGGAAGAGGCCGGCGCCCTGATTGAGAAGGGTGACGACTGGATCACCCTCGACATGACAGGTCGCACCCTGAAGCCTGTCACCATCAAGACCGCCCCCTACCCGGCCTTCCCGACTGACATGCAGGCCCAGTTCACCGTCCTGAACGCGGTGGCCAAGGGTACCGGCATGGTCACCGAGACCATCTTCGAGAACCGCTTCATGCACGTGCCCGAGCTGGTGCGGATGGGCGCCGACATCGAGCTCCAGGGCAACGTGGCCATCTGCCGCGACACCACCCAGCTCAAGGGGGCCCAGGTGATGGCGACCGACCTGCGCGCCTCAGCCAGCCTGGTGCTGGCCGGCTTCGTGGCCGAAGGGGCCACCATCGTCGATCGCATCTATCACATCGACCGTGGCTACGAAGACATCGAGCACAAGCTGCAAGGTTTGGGCGGCTGCATCGAGCGCATCAAGGAGTAATCCTCGCGCCCATAAAAAAACGGCACCCCTGGGGTGCCGTTTTTGTTTGTCCGCCCGGAGTCAGTGACCGGCCAGCTTCATCTGTTCTACCAGCACGGAGCCGGTCTTGAGGCTGGAGCGCTCATCCTCGTCGCTCCCCACCGCCACTATGTGGCTGAACATCTCGGCCAGGTTGCCGGCGATGGTGATCTCCTCCACCGGATAGAGGATCTCGCCGTTCTCGACCCAGAAACCGGCGGCGCCGCGGGAATAGTCGCCGTTGACGATATTGACCCCC
>ENA-OWLM01000117-OWLM01000117.1-metagenome-genome-assembly--contig:-NODE-117-length-29652-cov-3.854884_pt1 | contig 29652 bp, 28 predicted proteins | sample MGYA00245349_ERZ651102 | MGnify/ENA primary metagenome ERZ651102 (study PRJEB26857, sample SAMEA4031759) | metagenome | biome: human; feature: oral; material: saliva | place: Philippines | collected 2014... | reverse complement strand
TGGCGCCGAGGTCGGTCAACTACTACATGATGGTCGCCGCCGGGTTGTTCAACTTCGCCAAGCAGAACGGCTACACCCACCAGGATCTTTCTTCAGTGCTGACCAAGGTGGAGGTGATCCGGGATAAGCCAGACCCGTTTGATCAAGATGAATTTCGGCGCCTGCAGGAGGCGGCCAGGCATGACATGGACGCAATGTGGGTCCAGCTCGCCTGCTGGACGGGCATGCGCACTGGTGAGCTTTGCTCCCTGGCATGGGAGGATGTTGACCTCGAGCGGGGGGAAATTCAGATCCGCCGCAACATCACCCAGGCCCGCAACTTCAAGGTGCCGAAGACAGGTCATGAGCGAACGATTGTGCTCCTCCCACCGGCAATTGAGGCTCTCAGACGCATGCGGCCAATGACAGCCATGCGCCAATCCCACTACATCAAAAAGACGCTGCGGGACCGCCGGCAGGTAGATGAAAAGGTCACGTTCGTGTTAAGCCCCGATGTAACCAGCAAGACACCCGGGCTCAGCATCTGCTATACAGCCTTCACTTTGGGCGACAAATGGGACAGGTTGATAAAGAGGGCTGGCATTCGCCGCCGAACCCAATACCATATGCGCCATACATTTGCTTGCTGGATGCTGACCGCTGGCGCCAACCCGGAATGGGTTGCGTCATACCTGGGGCACGAGGACAGCACCATGGTGCGAACAGTCTATGGCAAATGGATCCCCGAGCAAGACCGCGACGAAGCGGACAGGGTTTGGGGCAGGCTTGGGGCCAGCTTTTCTGATTTGGCCCCAATACAGCCCCAAGAATTTATTGAAACAAGATAACAACCTGTAAATTAAAGAGAATTAGCCAATGGCTCAATTTATTTACACCATGAACAGGGTCGGCAAGGTCGTGCCGCCCAAGCGTCATATTCTCAAAAACATCTCCCTCTCCTTCTTCCCGGGCGCCAAGATAGGCGTGCTGGGTCTGAACGGCGCCGGTAAATCCACCCTGCTGCGCATCATGGCCGGGCTCGACACCGAGATCGAAGGGGAAGCCCGCCCGCAGCCCGGCATCAAGATCGGCTACCTGCCCCAGGAGCCCAAGCTGGATCCGGAGCAGACAGTGCGCGAGGCGGTGGAAGAGGCCGTGGGCGAGGTGAAACGCGCCATGGCTCGTCTGGACGAGGTCTATGCGGCCTACGCCGATCCGGACGCAGACTTCGACAAGCTGGCCCGCGAGCAGGGCGAGCTGGAAGCCATCATCGCCGCCCAGGGCGGTCACAACATGGAAAACCAGCTGGAGCGCGCGGCTGACGCCCTGCGCCTGCCGGCCTGGGATGCCCAGATCAAGCACCTCTCCGGTGGTGAGCGCCGCCGCGTGGCCCTGTGTCGCCTGCTGCTGGAAAAGCCGGACATGCTGCTGCTGGACGAACCGACCAACCACCTGGATGCGGAGTCCGTGGCCTGGCTGGAGCGCTTCCTGCACGACTACGAGGGCACCGTGGTGGCCATCACCCACGACCGCTACTTCCTCGACAACGTGGCGGGCTGGATCCTGGAGCTGGACCGCGGCGAGGGCATCCCCTGGGAAGGCAACTACTCCTCCTGGCTGGAGCAGAAAGACGCCCGTCTGGCCCAGGAAGCGAGTTCCGAAGCCGCCCGTCGCAAGTCCATCGAGAAGGAGCTGGAGTGGGTTCGTCAGAATCCGAAAGGTCGTCAGGCCAAATCCAAGGCTCGTATGGCTCGCTTCGAGGAGCTCAACACCAACGACTACCAGAAGCGCAACGAGACCAACGAGCTGTTCATTCCGCCTGGACCGCGCCTCGGCGACAAGGTGGTGGAAGTGGCCAACCTGCGCAAATCCTACGGTGATCGGGTGCTGATCGATGACCTGTCGTTCGCCATACCCAAGGGTGCCATCGTCGGCATCATCGGCCCGAACGGTGCCGGTAAGTCGACCCTGTTCCGCATGATGTCGGGCCAGGAGCAGCCGGACTCCGGCGCCATCACCCTGGGCGAAACCGTGGTGCTGGCCTCGGTGGATCAGTTCCGCGACAGCATGGATGACAAGAAGACGGTGTTCGAAGAGGTCGCCGACGGTCAGGACATCCTGCGCATCGGCAACTACGAGTTCCCGAGCCGCGCCTACATCGGTCGCTTCAACTTCAAGGGCTCTGACCAGCAGAAGCGCGTCGGCGAGCTCTCCGGTGGCGAGCGCGGCCGTCTGCACCTGGCCAAGCTGCTGCAGACCGGCGGCAACGTGCTGCTCCTCGATGAACCGACCAACGACCTGGACATCGAAACCCTGCGCGCCCTGGAAAACGCCCTGCTGGAGTTCCCGGGTTGTGCCATGGTCATCTCCCACGACCGCTGGTTCCTCGACCGCATCGCCACCCACATCCTGGACTATCAGGACGAGGGCAAGATCGCGTTCTTCGAGGGCAACTTCACCGAATACGAAGAGTGGAAGAAGAAGACCTATGGCGCCGAGGCCGTCCAGCCGCATCGCGCGAAATACAAGCGTATCGCCAAGTAATTGCTGGCGATGGAGCAAGGCGGCACAGCCGCACCGCTCCGGATACGCAAGCGGCTCGCCAAGTCATGCCGGATCGGTGCGGCCTGCCTGACCACACCGACCGGAGACGACAAGGCAAACGCTGTGATGACAAGGGGGAGCACGGGCTCCCCTTTTTATCCCCTTCCGGATTACAATCATCCCCTCCTCCACCCAGTGACAACGCGCCATGACCCAGCCCACCGCCCCCAGACTCACCATCCAGATCCGGCTTGAACCCGGTTGCCTGGGGCCGGATGGCAAGCACCACATCGACACCTTCTGCACGGCAGCCAGTCGGGTCTTTGCCGCCATCGAGCCCGAACGGGTCAACTGGGTGCTGATCCCCCGCCATGACAAGCAGTTGCCGGAGCAGGAGTTCCTCATCGAGGGACGCAAATTGAGCGAGGCCCAGGCCAGCCTGCTGCTGCAGCGCCTGGGGCTGGCACTCGACCCCTTGCTGGAGCAGAGCGACGCCGTGCTCAGCCAGCTTATCGAGCGCTACCTGAAGAGCCGTTGATGGCCCCCACAGATAAGGTTCTATCGAGCCCCGTTTTAACGCCTCCCGGAGCAAACGTTTGAATTTTTGCTCTATTCATTGATCCGCCTCGCAGATCCGGGGTTTGTAAACCTGGCCTCCTGTGTAAAAATGTGCGCGCTGTCACGGTATCAGGACGAGTCTGGTCATTTCACCGCCAGAAACAGGGCCCTTCACCCCGCATGGATGGGTGCGGCCCCCCTGCTGCTTATTTCACGTTACCCATTGGAATCCAACATGAATCAACCACATCACGCTACCGGGCAGACCGCCAGCCCGGCTGCCGGGCATGGACTGCTCGAGCGCCTGTTTGCCCTGCGCGGTCATGGCACCACGGCCCGCACCGAGGTGATCGCCGGTATCACCACCTTCCTGACCATGGTCTACATCGTGTTCGTCAACCCGCAGATCCTCTCTGCTGCGGGCATGGACACCCAGGCCGTGTTCGTCACCACCTGCCTCATCGCCGGCATCGGCAGCATCCTGATGGGTCTCCTGGCCAACCTGCCCATCGCCCTGGCGCCCGCCATGGGCCTCAACGCCTTCTTCGCCTTCGTGGTGGTGGCCGGCATGGGCTACTCCTGGCAGGTCGGCATGGGCACCATCTTCTGGGGCGCCCTGGGCCTGCTGATCCTCACCTTGCTGCGGGTGCGCTACTGGCTCATCGCCAACATCCCGCTCACCCTGCGAGTCGGCATCACCGCCGGCATCGGCCTGCTCATCGCCCTGCTCGGCCTGCACAACGCCGGCATCGTCGTCGCGAGCCCCGCGACCATGGTGACCGTGGGCAACCTCACCTCCCTGCCCTGCCTGCTGGGACTGCTGGGCTTCTTCCTGATCTGCATCTTCTCCGCCCGTGGGGTGCACTCCGCCGTGCTCATCTCCATGGTGGTCACCACAGGGCTGGGCTTCCTGTTCGGGGATGTCACCTTCAAGGGCTTCGTCTCCATGCCACCCAGCGTCGAGCCGGTATTAGGCCAGCTGGATCTGATGGGGTCGCTCGACATCAGCCTGGCGGGGATCATCTTCTCCTTTATGCTGGTCAACCTGTTCGACTCTTCCGGCACCCTGATCGGGGTCACCAACCGCGCCAAGCTGGCCGATGACAGAGGTCACTTCCCGCGCATGAAGCAGGCCCTGGTGGTGGACAGCGTGAGCTCCGTCGGCGGCGCCTTTATGGGCACCTCCTCCGTGACGGCGTATATCGAGAGCAGCTCCGGGGTCGCCGTGGGCGGTCGCACCGGCCTGACCGCCATCGTGGTCGGCGTGCTGTTCCTGCTGGCCATCTTCTTCTCCCCGGTCGCCGCCATGGTGCCGGCCTACGCCGCCGCGGGCGCCCTTATCTACGTGGGCGTGCTGATGTGCTCCGAGCTGACCCGGGTGAAGTGGGAAGACCTGACCGAGGCGGTGCCGGCCTTCATGACCGCCGTCATGATGCCGTTCAGCTTCTCCATCACCGAGGGGATCGCCGTGGGCTTCATCTCCTACTGCGTGATGAAGGCGGGCACCGGCCGCTGGCGCGAGATCAACCCCTGCGTGCTGGTGGTGGCCCTGCTGTTCGTGCTCAAGTTTGTCTGGGTCGACAGCCACTAACCCTCGCTTGCACCCACAAAAAAGCCCGTCATCGACGGGCTTTTTTCATGTCTGGCATCGCCGCTCAGCGGATGCCGCGGGCCTCGCGGATCCACTCCCAGGCCTGCTGGATCTCCTGGGCCTTCTCCTTGGCCATCTCCATCATCTCCGGCGGCAACCCCTTGGCGGCCAGCTTGTCCGGGTGATGCTTGCTCATCTCCTTGCGATAGGCGCGCTTGATCTCCTGATCGCTGTCACTCTCGCTCACCCCGAGCAGCTGATAGGCATCCTTGAGACGGTCCCGGGAGGGCGGCTCCTGCCGGTATTGCTGCCCCTGCCCACCGCCCTGCTGCTGGCGGTGGAAGAAGTTCATCTGGGCCTCGGCCATCGCCAGGATCCGCGCCAGCTCGATACGGCTGAACCCCAGCTCGTCGGCGATGGTCTGCAGGATGGCGCGCTCGTTGGCCTCCACCTTGCCATCGGCAAAGGCGGCCTGCAGCTGGACCTCCAGGAAGAAGCGCAGAATGTCCCGCTGCCCCTGGCTGGCCTGGCGAAACTCCGCCAGAGTCTCGCGCAGCGGGAAGTCGCTCTCCTTGCCCTGACGGAACGACTCCTGGGCGCGCACGCGCTGCTCACCGGAGAGGCGCATCCTGTCCATCAGGTTGGACGCCACCCGGATCTCGTGTTCGGTGACCTGGCCGCTCGCCTTGGCGATGTGGCCCATGACAGCGAAGGTGGCGTGGAAAAAGACCGCCTGTTGCTGCTGGCTGGGAGCACGGCGGAAGGACATGCCCATGCCCCGATCGAAGCGGTGACCAATCCACAGGCCCAGCAGGGCCCCGAAGATGTTGCCGAGCAGAAAACCGAAGAAGGCGCCAAGCACCTTACCCCAAATACGCATGGTTCAAGACCTCGTGATGTTAATGAGTGCCGGCGAGCAGCTGCTCGTCCAGCGCGCGCAGCCGCTCCACGGTGCCGATGTCCCGCCATTCGCCGGCGAGCAGGCTGCCGCCGACTCTGCCCTGCGCCATCCAGTCCCGCAGCAGGGGCGCCAGCTTGCGGGCCCCCGAGGGCAGCTCGGCAAAGGCGGCGGGGTGGTAGAGACCGACCCCGCTGAAGGTCAGGGCCGGGGCATCCAGCACCCGGCCGGCTTGCAAGGAGAAGTCCCCATTGGGATGCTGGGGGGGATTGGGCACCAGCCAGAGGTGGGCCAGATCGCTCCCCAGGGGCTGACGTACCAGGGTGGCATAGTCAGCATCGATCCAGGTGTCGCCGTTGATCACCAGGAAGGGGTCGCTGCCGAGCAGGGGCAGCGCCTGCACGATACCGCCTGCGGTCTCCAGCGCGCTCTCCTCTGCCGACCAGCGGATAGACACCCCGAACGCGCTGCCATCGCCGAGGGCCTCCACCAGCTTGTGGCCAAGCCAGGCATGGTTGATGACCAGCTCGCTGATCCCGGCGCGTTTGAGCTTCTCGATATGGTGCACAATGAGGGGTTTGCCTCCCGCCGCCAGCAGCGGCTTGGGCAGACTGTCGGTAAGCGGGCGCATCCGCTCGCCGCGGCCGGCGGCCAGGATCATCGCCTTCATGATGCAGCTCCGTCGGCACGGGCCTCGGCCACCCGGGTCAGACCCGGCAGTACCACCTGCTCCAGCCAGGCACCGAAGCGGACCAGCACGGGATAGCTCTCGCCATGGGTGCGACAGACATCGACCACATAGTCGAGGGTACGTGGAATGTCTTTGAGGTAGCCGGACTTGCCGTCCCGATGCCAGAGGCGGGTGAAGATCCCCGCCGCCTTGAGGTGGCGCTGCATGCCGGTGAGGTCTGCTGCGCGACGAAACGCGGCATAGTCGAGCCCGCCGAGCAGCCCCGCCTGATGCAGGGTCTCGAAGCCCTGGCGCATGCCCTGCTCGATCACCTCGTCGGGCCAGCGCACGTAACAGTCTTTCAGGAGGGAGACCAGGTCATAACTCAGAGGGCCGATGACCATGTCCTGGAAGTCGATGATGGCGAGCTCGCTCTCGCCCGGGGTCTGCCCACCGCACACCATGAGGTTGCGGCTATGGAAGTCCCGGTGCATCACCCCCTGGGGCTGGGCCAGGTTGTTCGCGGTGAGGCAGGCGAAGGTCTCCGCCAGCAGTTGCTCTTCCTCGGCGCTCAGGGTCAGCTGCAGGTGCTGCCCCAGCAGCCACTCGGGGAAGATGGCGTTTTCCCGGGCCATGAAGGCGGCATCAAAAGGCTCAAGCTCCAGTTCAACAGCGCCGAGACGGGGCAGCAGGGCGATGGCCTTGCCATACCAGGCCAGCACGTTGTCTGCGTTCAGGCAGCCGATGAGCTGGGTATCCCCGAGGTCCGTCACCGCCAGCAGTCCGTGATCGTAGTCCACCCCCCTGACCTCGGGCGCCTTCAACCCCACCCCATGCAGTGCCGCCGCATTGCGAACGAACTCATGATTTTTTTCGGTTTTAGGATTAGCATCCACCCACACCAGACCGCCACCGCGGAAGTAACGGCGGAAACTGGCGTCACCGGAAATGAGGGTCAACGGAAGGTTGGCATCACCGGAAATCCGGCGTGCCCATTGCAAAAGCAGGGAAGCGCGATCGTGCATGAGTCGGGAACCAAATTGGAAAGCAGCACTTGGCTGTTAGCCCTGGCCGCAATAATGCTTTATCATTGCCGGCTAACATAAAGCAATGACATGCAATGTCAACTCGATGGATCCTGACATAAAATGCATGCCCTGAACTAACCGTTTTTACTACGGATTGCGCGAGCCTTTCACATGACAAAATGGACACTGGGATACTCCTGTCCCATCGCCCTGACCATCAGCCTTGTTCCTGCCGTGAGTCCGCTCATGGTTCAGGCTGCGCCACTCAACGCACCGCCCGCCACCGGGATCCTCGACAGCCTCTGCTATGACTATGTGCCCAAGATAGAGAAACCCACCGCAGGCCAAGATGCCAATGCTCAACCCGTCGAGGTGGATGCCGATCGCCTGGAGGCCAAGCAGGGCGGCACCGCCGTCTACGAGGGCGATGTCAAGGTTCGTCAGGGGGTGCGCAAGTTCGACTCCGACTACGCCCAGCTCGATCAGAAGAGCCGGGACGTCATCGCCATCGGCAACATCTACTACAACGATGGCCAGATCACGGTCACCAGCGACAAGACCCTCAAGTCCAACCTGGACACCAAGAACTCCGAACTGGAGGAGGGCAAGTACCAGGTTCACGGCTCACCGGTGCGCGGCTTCGCCGAGAAGGTGACCATGACCAACAACAACCAGAACATCACGCTGGAGGGGGCACAGTACACCACCTGCCCACCGGGCCAAGAGGTCTGGACCCTGAAGGCTGGCAGCATCGACATCGACCAGTCCGAGGTGTTCGGGGAAGCCTGGAACGCCAGCCTCTGGCTCTATGACTATCCGGTCTTCTATTTCCCCTACATCAACTTCCCCATCAAGGACGAGCGCAAGACGGGCCTGCTCTACCCGGGTTACACCCAGAGCTCCAAGAATGGCATGGACATAACCCAGCCGTTCTACTGGAACATCGCCCCCAACTACGATGCCACCATCACCTCCCGTTTCATGGACAGACGGGGCCTGATGGAGCAGGTCGAGTTCCGCTACATGCCGGATCCGGCCCACGTGGGGAGTCTCTACTTCGAGAACCTGGCGAACGACAAGCAGTACGACGAGACGGACAGCCTCAACGACCACCTCTCCGACGGTCACCGCTACCTGATGAGCGCCCGCCATACCTCCATGTTCCAGGACAATGCCTTGCGCTTCTCGGTGGACTACACCAAGGTGCGGGATCAGGACTACAACTACTTCAACGACTTCTCACCCAAGGTGGGGACCCAGGTTGACAACCAGCTGCAACAGTCCCTGAAAGCCGGCTACTACCAGCAGAACTGGAACCTCGATGCCGAGGTGCGCACCTACCAGATCCTGCTGGCCAGCGCCCAGCAGCCCCACGAGCTGATGCCGCGCATCAACCACAACTACTATCAGCAGGGGAGCTGGTACGATCTGGCCTGGAACACCGAACTGACCAACTTCGGCTACAACAACGATCAGGCCATCGCGCAGAACCAGGGGGAGGCCTACACCGGGACCCGCTTCCACACGGCGCCCACCCTGACCATCCCGCTCATCGACGAAGCCGGTTACTTCCTCGACAGCCAGTACAAGCTGATGTACACCCGTTACGATCAGACGGTACCGGACAACATGAGCAGCACCTTCACCAACCGCTTCACTCCGGTAGACGGGGGGGATGTCACGCTGGAAGAAGGCACCATCACCCGGGTACTGCCCTCATTCCGCCTCAAGGGGGGCATGACTTTCGAGCGTGATCAGCAGTGGTTCGGCGACGACGCCAACCAGACCCTGGAGCCGGAATTCCAGTACCTCTACATCCCCTACAAGGATCAGGACAACATCGGGGTCTACGACTCCACCACCATGCGCCAGGACTACTACAGCCTGTTCAGCGATCGCCGCTACGCCGGTCTGGACCGGATCAGCGACTCCAATCGCCTCTCCCTGGGGGTCACGACCCGCATTTATGATGCGGCCGGGGATGAACGAATCCGGCTGGCCGTTGCCCAAGCCTTCGACTTCGTGGCGCCCAGGGTCAAGCTCTATGCCAGCGACGAGCTGAGCACCAATACCCGCTCGCCCCTGTCGTTCGAGGGGGACGCCAAGATCAACGAGCAGTGGTATGCCCATGCCGGGGCACAGTATGACGTGGAACAGCGCCAGATCAGCTCCGCCAACAGTGCCCTGGAATACCGCCACGAGAAGCTGATCAGCCAGCTGAACCACCGCTTCGTGCGGGATGCCAACTACGACCTCGACAACAAGGGACAGGTCACGGATCTCAACCAGATCGGCCTGCTGCTGACCACGCCCCTGAACGACCAGTGGCACCTCTACGGGGGTTACTATCAGGAGCTCAACCAGAACGTCAAAGTGGACCGCAAGGTGGGCCTGAAGTACGACTCCTGCTGCTGGAGCATCAACTTCAACCTGGAGTGGGTCAACACACCGGATAACGTGAATCTGGAGCCGACTTCGGAGCGCAGTTTTGGCATTCAATTTGAAATGAAAGGATTGGGTAGCGTGGGTACCGGCGCCAAGGGCACCTCCCTGGACACCGAAGCACTGCCTTACATTCGTCCGTTTAACCTGCGAGACCAATAACCGGTCTGGCAAACGCCTTGAGAGATGGATATGAAGAAGACGTTAATTTCCCTGCTGACCGCAGGCCTGTTCGGTGTCATGAGCCAGGGCGCCTTCGCCGCCCCCGAGCTGATGGACAAGGTGCTGGCCGTGGTCAACAAGGACGTGGTGCTGGCCAGTCAGCAGGAAGCCCTGGTACAGAAGGTGAAGGCATCCGCCCAGGAGAGTGGCCAGTCCCTGCCCGATGACGTCACCCTGCGCAAGCAGGCGCTGGACCGCCTGATCCAGGAGAGCCTGCAGCTGCAACTGGCGGAGCGCCAGGGGCTCAAGATCAGTGACACCCAGCTGGAGCAGGCCATCCAGAGCATCGCCGCCGACAACAAGATGACCCTGGAGCAGCTGCGTGCCCAGCTGGATCGGGAAGGGCTGACCTATGCCCAGTACCGGGAAGAGGTGCGCCGCGAGATCCTGATGAACGAAGTCCGCCGCAGCCAGGTGCGTCGCCGCATCAACATCTCCGATCAGGAGGTCAAGCAGGTGGTCGAGGCGCTGAGCAAGCAGGGCCAGCAGCAGACCGAGTTCCATATCGGCCACATCCAGGTTGCCCTGCCGGATAACCCGAATGCCGAACAGCTCAACGCCGCCAAGGCCAAGATCGAACGTATCCTCGCCGCCCTGAAAGAGGGGGCGGATTTCCGCAAGCTGGCCATCGCCGAGAGTAACGGCCCCAAGGCCCTGGAAGGGGGTGACTGGGGCTGGATGAGCCCGCAGGAGATGCCCACCCTGATGGCCGAAGCGGTACAGGGTGCCAAGAAAGGCGACATCGTCGGCCCGCTGCGCTCCGGCGCCGGCCTGCACATCGTCAAGATCTTCGACACCAAGGGTCAGCAGCAGGTGATGCAGACCGAGGTGAAGGCCCGTCACATCCTGATCAAGCCCTCCATCATCCTGAGCGAGGAGAAGGCCAAGAACACCCTGGACGGCATCCTGCACGACATCAAGAGCGGCAAGGCGAGCTTTGCCAGCATGGCGGAGAAGTACTCCGAGGATCCGGGTTCCGCGGTACAGGGCGGCGAGCTGGGCTGGTCTGATCCCAATGTCTACGTGCCGGAGTTCCGCGACATGGTGGGCCGCCTGCAACCTGGCCAGATCAGCGAACCCTTCCGCACCACCCACGGCTGGCACATCGTCCAGCTGGAGGATCGCCGCAGCCAGGACGCCACCGGCAAGGCCCAGGAGCAGCGAGCCTACCAACTCATCTTCAACCGCCGCTTCGCCGAAGAGTCCCAGTCATGGCTGGATGAGCTGCGCGACGAAGCCTACATCCAGATCGAACCGAACTGATGAGCTGTCATCGTCTTGCCATCACCCCGGGTGAGCCGGCGGGCATAGGTCCGGATCTGGTGCTGCACATCGCCCAGCGGGACTGGCCCCATCAACTGGTGGTGATCGCCGATCCCGCCCTGTTGCAAGAGCGGGCAGCCCTGCTGGGGCTGTCTGTCGAGCTGGAACCTTATGACGCCACGGCCCCTGCCCGCCCCCAGCGGGCGGGGACCCTGAGCATCTGCACCGTGCCCCTTGGCGCCCCTGCGGTGCCGGGCATGCTCGACGAAGGTAACGGCGCCTATGTGCTGGCCACCCTGCAGCGCGCCTGCGACGGCAACCTGAGCGGCGAGTTTGCCGCCGTGGTGACCGGGCCGGTGCACAAGGGGATCATCAATCAGGCGGGCGTGTCGTTCAGCGGCCACACCGAGTTCTTCGCCCAGCAGTCCGACACCGCCGACGTGGTGATGCTGCTGGCCACCGAAGGGCTGCGGGTGGCGCTTGCAACCACCCACATCCCGCTGGCCTATGTGGCCAAGGCCATCACAGAGGAGCGCCTTGGCAAGGTGATCCGCATCCTGGATGCGGATCTCAAGCGCAAGTTCGGCATCGAACAGCCCCGGATTTACGTCTGCGGCCTCAACCCCCACGCCGGGGAAGGGGGGCACCTCGGTCGTGAAGAGATCGAGGTGATCGAACCCGCTCTGGCCGCTCTGCGTCAGGAGGGGATCGATCTCGTCGGCCCCCTGCCGGCCGATACCCTGTTCCAGGACAAATACCTCAAGGATGCGGATGCGGTACTCGCCATGTACCACGACCAGGGGCTGCCCGTGCTCAAGTACAAGGGCTTTGGCAACTCGGTCAACATCACCCTCGGACTTCCATTCATCCGTACTTCGGTGGATCACGGCACCGCGCTGGATCTGGCAGGCAAGGGCCTGGCCGATCCCGGCAGCCTGATCACCGCGATCAACCACGCCATCCAGATGGTAGAGAAAAAAAGATATGAGCAGTAAGGTGCACATGGGCCACACGGCCCGTAAGCGTTTCGGTCAGAACTTCTTGCACGACCGTTATGTGATCGACCAGATAGTGGCCGCCATCAACCCCCAGCCGGGTCAGAACCTGGTGGAGATCGGGCCGGGTCTGGCGGCGCTGACCGAACCGGTCGCCGCCCAGATGGACAAGATGACCGTGGTCGAGCTGGACCGGGATCTCGCCGCACGCCTGCGCGAGCACCCCACTCTTAAAGACAAGCTGACCGTCATCGAGGCCGATGCCATGCGCTTCGACTTCAGCACCCTGATGGGGGAAGGCAAGGGGCCGCTTCGCATCTTCGGCAACCTGCCCTACAACATCTCCACCCCCCTCATCTTCCACCTGTGCGAGTTCGCCGATCGGGTGGAAGACATGCACTTCATGCTGCAAAAAGAGGTGGTACTGCGTCTGGCCGCTGGTCCGGGCAGCAAGGCCTATGGCCGCCTGAGCGTGATGACCCAGTACTACTGCCAGGTGATCCCGGTGCTGGAAGTGGGCCCTGGCGCCTTCAAGCCGGCACCCAAGGTGGACTCCGCCGTGGTGCGCCTGGTGCCGCACAAGAACCCGACCATAGTCGCGAAGGATATCCGCTGCCTGAACCGGGTCTGCACCGAGGGCTTCGGCCAGCGTCGCAAGACCATCCGCAACAGCTTCGCCAACTTCATCACAGACGCCCAGCTGACCGAGCTTGGCATCGATGGCAACCTGCGCCCGGAGAACCTCTCCCTCGAGCAGTTCGTCACGATCGCCAACTGGCTGGCCGATCAGCAGCAGGCCTGATCCCATGACGAAAGCCCGGATCCTGGTCCGCCCCCACCCCAGCTATGTGGCAGGGACCGCAGACCCTTACCATTTTCTCTATCGCATCGAGATAGAGAACCTGGGTCCGGGCACGGTGCAGCTGCTGCATCGGCGCTGGCTCATCACGGACGCCAATGGCAAGATGCAGGAAGTGGAAGGGCCCGGGGTCGTCGGTGAACAACCCCTGATCGCCCCAGGCGAGACCTTCACCTACCAGAGCGGCGTGCCGCTCGCCACGCCGCTCGGCGTGATGGAAGGCAGTTACATCCTGCAAGATGAATCTGGCCAGCAATTCGAGGCGCCCATCGCCCCCTTCACACTGGCCATTCCAAACATTATCAACTGAGGTTTCATGGCGAACTGTTTCGTCGGCGATATCCAGGGCTGCTACGGCGACTTGCGCCGCCTGCTGGATCTTGCCGAGTTCGACTTCGATAACGACGTGCTCTGGCTGTGCGGTGATCTCGTCGCCCGCGGCCCGGACTCTCTCAACACCCTGCGCTTCGTCAAGTCACTGGGACAACAGGCCGTGACCGTGCTCGGCAACCACGACCTGCACCTGTTGGCGGTCGCCCACGGGGTCGCGCCCCTCAAGAAGAAGGACAAGCTGCAGGAACTGATGGAAGCCCCGGATCGGGACGAGCTGCTGGAGTGGCTGCGCCACCGGCCGCTGCTGGCGGAGCACCCCGATCTGCCCATCATGATGATCCACGCCGGTCTCTCCCCCGCCTGGGATGCCCACACCGCTCGCAGCTGTGCGCGGGAAGTGGAGACCCTGCTGCGCGGGGATCAGTACAGCTGGCTGCTGCACAACATGTACGGCGACCAGCCGGACAGCTGGGACGAGGGTCTGCTGGGGATAGAGCGCTACCGCTACATCATCAACAGCTTCACCCGCATGCGCTTTTGCTACTTCGATGGCCGACTCGACTTCAAATGCAAGAAGGGCCCCACCGAATCGACCCCGGGCCTGCGCCCCTGGTTCGAGCAGCGCGAGCACCATGTGGATGACCCCATCCTGGTGTTTGGCCACTGGGCGGCGCTGATGGGCAAGACCGGCAAGGACGACATCAAAGGGCTGGATACCGGCTGCGTCTGGGGCAACAGTCTCACCCTGTGGCGCTACGAGGACGACGCCCTGATAGCGACGCCCTGCCCTGTCTATGCCAAGTAAGGATCTGGGTCCAGTCAGCTGGGCCTGACGCTCCGGCACAATCACAAGACTCCCGCCTAGCCTTTGCCAGGCAGCAAACACCAGTCAGGGACGCAGAAAACAAGACGGGCCCGGCATCACCGGGCCCGTCTTGTTATCACAACCCACAAGGCTATAGCCTGCGCCCCAGCCGCTTCTCAATCTGGCGCCGCTCCCACTCCGGGCCGAACAGCCTGAACGGCTGGAACAGATTGATGGCGTGGGAAGCCAGCCCCAGTCCCCACCCCAGCATGGGCCACCAGGCCCAGATGTAGTCCGGATTGCTCAGGTAGTTGATGACGAAGAGCCCCCCTATCACCAGCACATAGCTGATGAGGTGACCATAGAAGCCCCGCAACCCCTCCACGAACTTCATCGCCTCCCGCTCATCCCGCGCCACCTGCACGCCTTCCCGACCGTCCACTTCGTTTCCTCTCATCTCGCTCTCCTGCAGTTGGGTCACATCGAGCTCGAAGACGGCGGCCAGGGCCTTGAGGGATTCCAGTCCGGGTGACTGTCCCTGCTCTATCCGCTGGATGGTGCGAACGCTCAGGCCAGTCAGGGTCGCCAGCTGTTCCTGGGACCATCCCCGTTGCAATCTCAACTTCCTGACGATCATCTTGTGCTCCTTGTGGTGATTGACAGGACCAGCATAGGGACAGAGCCGAACGAGAGACACGACAGAGGGCCGACACTTACCTGACTTACTTTTAAAATCAGACAATTAGGATTGTTCACAGCCGATCTTTCGTCCATGAAACCAGACAGGGCCAGGCCCGCCATGCGGGGTCTCGCCGCAAAGCGGATCCGGCCGCGCATCCAGCCGGGCGACCCGGCATGGGAACGAAACAGGTCCAAAGGGCTGGCCTACAGCCCCTGCATCAGCTCGGCGCCGATCTCGAAGGAGCGCAGCCTGGCCTGATGATCCACAATGGGCCCGTTGAACATCAGTTCGTCAGCCCCGGTTTCCGCCAGCAGGGCCTTGAGACCGTGGCGTACCCGCTCCGGATCCCCCACCAGGGAGCGGGCCAGGGTCTGCTCCATCGCCATCAGTTCCCGGGGGGACCACTCCTCCCCCAGCGCCTGCACCGGCAGCGGCAGCTTGCCGGCATCCCCTCGGTAGAGGCGCAGGAACTGCTGCTGTACCGTGGTGAACTGGAAGCGGGCCTCCCGTTCGCTGTCGGCGGCGATCAGGTTGACGCAGACCACGGCATAGGGCTTGGGCCAGCGAACCGAGGGGCGATACTGGGTGCGGTAAAGCTCCAGCGCCTGGAGCAACAGACCGGGGGCAAAATGGGAGGCAAAGCCGAACGGCAGCCCCATGGCTGCCGCCAGCTGGGCGCTGTAGAGACTGGAGCCCAGCAGCCAGATGGGGACGTGCAGCCCCTGGCCAGGTACCGCCTGGACGGCGCCGATCTCGTCCCCGAAGTAGCCCATCAGCTCGCGCACGTCCGCGGGGAAATCGTCCACCTCGCCACTGCGCTGCCGGCGCAGCGCCTGCATGGTGCGCTGATCGCTCCCGGGAGCACGCCCGAGGCCGAGATCGATGCGATCCGGGTAAAGGGAGCTTAGCGTGCCGAACTGCTCGGCAATCACCAGCGGCGAGTGGTTCGGCAACATGATGCCACCGGCACCGATCCGCAGGGTGGAGGTGCCCCCCGCCAGATGACCGATGAGCACCGAGGTGGCGGCACTGGCGATCCCCGGCATGTTGTGATGTTCCGCCAGCCAGTAGCGGTGGTACCCCCAGCGTTCCGCATGCCGGGCCAGGTCCAGAGAGCGGCGAAACGACTCGGCCGGCCATGAGCCCTCGGGAACCGGCACCAGATCCAGTACGGAATAGGGAACGACAGACATGGGACACTCCTTTGATTCACAGGGCATTTGCCAGTGCAGCAATGTAGCACGAGATATCTGAATGAATCACGTGACCGGAGCAGGCTGGCAAGACGCTCCCGAGCGGTCCACTCGTCGGTACGCATTCACTATGCGCTGCGAAAGAGGTCACTAAGGCCTCATTCCATCCCGTCAGGCCCTATGCTTTTTGTCATTAAGCGAGCACACTGATAGGCGATCATGACCGCGATCGCCGGAGGACAAGGACCCGTCCATGACAAGCACACAACTCAGCCGCAAACCCTTCTACGTACACATTGCCACCCTCTTCATCCTGCTCTTTTCCGTGTTGGGAGGGGCCCTCATCCTCCTGCAGTTCCAGCAGGGCATGCAACAGGGGCTGGCGCACGAACGACAGAGTTTCCAGCACTATCGGGAGCAGCTGGCGCTGGCCATCACGCTGAACCAGCGCCCCGCGCGCATGTCACTGAGCCTCTTGCGAAGCGGTCAGCTCTCTGCCATGCCGGACCTGGAGGCACGCCTCGCCTTTCTGCCCCAGCTGGCTGAAGTGCTGGCCAACAGCAGCAGCTATGGCGCCATCTATGTGGGTTATGACAATGGTGATTTCTTCCTGGTGCGCAAGCTGACCGAACGGGCGAAAGGGGCGCTGGACAATCCGCCCGCCGAGAGCCGTTTGCTGGTCCAGAGCCTGAGTCAGGGCCGGGGGGAATTTCTCTACTTTGATCAGCGCCAGCGGCTGCTGGAGCGACGCCCCATGCCGGAGTACCGCTTCGATCCCCGCGATCGCGGCTGGTACAAGCAGGCACGCTGGAATACCGGCATCATAGTGACCCACCCCTACCTCTTCTTCACCACCCGGGAGCCTGGCATGACCCTGGCGGTGGAGAGCGATGACCGCCGGGCAGTGATCGGGCTGGATGCCGGTGTAGAGGGGCTCTCCTCCCTCATCGGCGAGCTGCCCCTTCCCAGCCACAGCCAGCTGGTGCTGTTCGACGAGGCCGGCACCCTGTTGGCCACGGACCCGAAACAGTTGCCGAGCTTCGACCAGCTGAGCCGCCTGCCCATGCTGACAGCCCTCAGGCATCCCGTCCTGGCCCTGCTGCAACAGGAGATGGCGAGCCAGCCCACCCTGCTGCATAACCCCTCCGAGCTGACCCTGAGCACCGACAAGGGGGAGGACTGGCTGATCAACCTCTCCTCCCTAGGGGAAGGCTCCCCCTTCTATCTCGCCCTGCTGGTTCCGGCGAAGGTGCTCACCGCCCCGGCTCGCCAGGATGCCCTGCACAACCTGGCCTGGGCATTCGCCGGCCTGCTCCTGCTGCTGCCCGTCATCTGGCTGGTGGCCAGACGGACGGCCACCCCCTTGCTGGCTCTGACCGCAGAGGCCGAGCGGATCCAGCAATTCGACTTTGGCCAGAGCAAGGAGCCCGGCTCGGCCATCCGGGAGATAGACGATCTCGCCCGCGCCATGTCCAGCATGCGGCTGACCCTGGGCAACTTCATGAGCATGGGACGGGCACTGACGGCCGAACACCGCTTCGATTCCCTGCTGAGCCGCATCCTGCATGAAACCGTGTCCGCGGCCCAGGCAGAAGGAGGCGCCCTCTACCTGGCGCAGAAGAAGCAGATGCAGGCCGTTCAGGCCATCTGGCAGGGGCAACCGCTGCCCTGCGAACAGGTGATCTGGCAGGATACCCTGCTCGCCGGCCTCTATCACACGGAGCGTCTCAGCCTCCGCCTCGATGAGGAGCAGTGGAACCGCTGCCTCGTGGGCTGGGGCCCCTTCCCCGGCCCTTGCCAGCTGCTGGTCGAACCCCTGCACAACCACCGCCAGGAGCTGATCGGCAGCCTGCTGCTGGTGTTGCCGGACTGCTCCCCCCGGGAGCTGGTTTCACGCATCAGCCTCATCGAGGCGCTGGCGGGCATGTCCGCCTCCGCCATCGAAAACCAGCGCCTGCTGGAAGAGCAGAAACAGCTGCTGGAGGCCTTCATCGAGCTCATCGCAGGCGCCATCGACGCCAAGAGCCCTTACACCGGCGGCCACTGCCAGCGCGTCCCCGAACTGGCCAAAATGTTGACGGAGGCGGCCTGTGCACAGCAGCAGGGGCCCTTCAGGGACTTTAGCCTCAACGACGAGGAGTGGGAGGCCATTCACATCGCGAGCTGGCTGCACGACTGCGGCAAGGTGACCACCCCGGAGTTCGTGGTCGACAAGGCCACCAAGCTGGAGACCATCTACGACCGGATCCACGAGATCCGCACCCGTTTCGAGGTGCTCAAGCGCGATGCCCACATCGAGGCGCTGGCGGCCAGACTGCCGGCCTCGGAGCGGCAGGCGGCCGAGGAGGCGCTGGCATCCCACTGGCAAACCCTGGATGAGGAGTTTGCCTTCGTGGCCGAGTGCAACCTGGGAGGCGAGTGGATGGCGCCGGAGAAGCTGGCCAGGCTGGATGCCATCGCCAAACGTAGCTGGCTGCGCACCCTGGACGATCGCCTCGGCATCAGCCAGGAGGAGAGAAAGCGCCATCCAGGCCCCTCCCCCCTGCCCTGCCGCGAGCAGCTGCTCGCCGACAAGCCGGTTCACCTCATTCCCCGCCCGGACCAGGACAACCTCGCCCGCAACAACCCCTGGGGCTTCAAGGTCAGGGTGCCCACCCACCTCTACAACCGGGGGGAGCACTACAACCTCGCCATCGGCCGCGGCACCCTTACCGAGGAGGAGCGCTACAAGATCAACGAACACATCATCCAGACCATCCGCATGCTGGAGCGCCTCCCCTTCCCCCGCCACCTGAGCAAGGTGCCCGAGATAGCCGGGGGTCATCACGAGCGGATGGATGGCACCGGCTATCCACGCCAGCTGCAGGGGGGGCAGATGAGCATTCCCGCCCGCATCATGGCCATCGCCGACATCTTCGAGGCGCTGACCGCGAGCGATCGCCCCTACAAGTCGGGCAAGACTGTCTCCCAATCCCTGGGCATCATGCAGAAAATGGTAGAGGAGCAGCACATAGACCCGACCCTGTTCGCCCTCTTCATCGAGAGCGGCGTCTGGCGCGACTATGCCAGGCGTTTCCTCGCCCCCGAGCAGCTCGACGAGACGGCCTGCCAGTCCCTGCTGGCAGAGGCACACTAGCCTTCACCGCCGCCCATAAAAAAAACGGTCAACCTGGGTTGACCGTTTTTTCTTAAAGCACTGCCTCTTAGAACAGCAGATGGGCCACACCGGCGATCACCGGCAGGGTGATCAGGGTGCGCAACAGGAAGATGATGAACAGCTCCCACAGCTTGACCGGGATCTTGCTGCCCAGCAGCAGGGCGCCCACTTCCGACATATAGATAAGCTGGGTCACCGACATGGCGGCGATCACGAAGCGGGTGATATCGCTCTCTATGGTCGAGGCCAGCACCGCCGGGATGAACATGTCGGCGAAGCCCACCATGATGGTCTTGGATGCGGCTTCCGCCTCCGGCAGTTGCAGCAGCTCCAGCAGGGGAACGAAAGGCGCCCCCAGCCAGTTGAACACCGGGGTGTGCTCGGCCAGCATCAGGGCACAGGTGCCGATGGCCATCACCACGGGCAGTACCCCGAAAATCATGTCCAGGGCGTTCTTCACGCCTTCCCGCGCCACGGCGCCCATGTCGGTCATGCCGTCGGCCTTGGCCAGGGCTCGCTGATAGCCATAGCTCAGCACGCTGTGCTCATGGGGAATCGCCTCCTGCTTGCGGCACAGGGGCGTACCGTCGCTGTAGACATCCTTCTTCCAGGAAAGCGGCGGCAGGCGCGGCACCACGATGGCGGCCACCACGCCAGCCAGGCAGACGGTCAGGTAGAAGGGCACGAACATGTGTTCCAGCTTCACCTGGGAGATCACCACCAGACAGAAGGTGATGGAGACCGCAGAGAAGGTGGTACCGATGACGGCGGCTTCCCGCTGGGTATAGAACTTGCCTTCGTACTGTTTGCTGGTGAGCAGGATGCCAACGCTGCCATCCCCGAGCCAGGAGGCGAAGCAGTCCACCGCAGAACGGCCCGGCAGGCGGAACACGGGGCGCATGATGCGGGTCATCATGGTGCCGACAAACTCCAGCAGACCGAAGTCGAGCAACAGTGGCAGCAGCAAGCCGGCAAAGATGAATACCGAGAACAGTACCGGCAGCAGATCGTGCAGCACCAGGCCGCCGGTCGCGCCGGAACGCAGCACCTCGGGGCCAACCTCGAAGAAGGTCAGCAGCACGAAGATCCCGCCCAACACCCGCACGCAGGCCCAGAAGGGGGAGACGTTGAACAGGCTGTTCAGGAAGGGGCGACGCACCAGGATGGCCGGCTTGAACAGCCAGGCGACCAGGGTCATCAGCATGGTGGTGGTGATGATGGCGCTGACCATGGCAACCAGATGATCGGCAAACACCGTCTGCACCAGCTTCGCCAGCACGGCGACGGGGATGGTGACATTGCCGTCGTAGAGGACCGGGGTCATGAACAGCAGGATCCCGATCAGCGACGGGATCAAAAACATCAGCACGTTGCGGCGAGTACGGATCGCCGGTGCCTCCAGGGTCTTTTCCAACATGATAAAACCTTAAATGTGACTTTTCCTTCAGCCAGGCCACCTGCATATCCATGCTCTCACCCGGCAAGCGGGCGCAAGAATAACGTAAAAAAGTGCACAAACAAGCTTTTTATACATTATCTCAAGCATAAATATTTTATCAGGTAAACCATCCATAAGAACAAACCAAAACAGTCATGCATATCAATTCATTTTTATTGGTTAGCATAATGTTTCAAGGAGGTTAAGTTCAGGAGCGCAGTATAATCTGCAGCCGCAGGCAGGCAATAAGAGAGATGAAAAATATATCTATAGGGTGATCCCGTCGATCCTCCCATAAAAAAACCGGAGCCTCTCGGGGCTCCGGTTTCGTCACTGAGGCGATACTCAATCGCGGACGTAGATGACTTCGACGCCGTCGTCATCCTCGTCGTCCCAGTCATCATCGTCCAGGCCATCATCGAAAGCCTTGGACGCCGCCAGGGCCTCCGCCTCGGCCTGGGCCAGCTGGTTCTTGTGGTAGTCGTCCCACTTGAACTCCACCTTCTCGATGGCGGCCTTGGCATCGGCATCCAGCTGACGGGGCATGGTGTCCAGCAGATCCAGGATGTCGTAGCACACCTTCTTGGTGCCTTCCTTGCTGATGGCGGTGATGGCGTAGACCGGGCCCTCGTGGTTCAGGGCGGCCTTGACGCGCTCCATCACCTCGCCCGCTTCCTCTTCCAGGATGAGGTCCATCTTGTTGAACACCAGCCAGCGCGGCTTGCTCGCGAGCTCCGGGCTGTATTTCTCCAGCTCGCGAACGATGGTCACGGCATTTTCAGCCGGATCGGAGCCATCTACCGGGCAGATGTCCACCAGGTGGATCAGAACGCGGCAACGCTCCAGGTGCTTGAGGAAGCGGATCCCCAGACCGGCCCCCTCGGCAGCCCCTTCGATCAGACCCGGGATGTCGGCAATGACGAAGGAGCGGGAGTTCTCGCCACGCACCACGCCGAGGTTCGGCACCAGGGTAGTGAAGGGGTAGTCGGCGACCTTGGGACGGGCGGCGGAGACGGCGCGGATGAAGGTGGACTTGCCCGCGTTGGGCAGGCCCAGCATGCCGACGTCCGCCAGCAGCAGCAGCTCCAGCTTCAGGGTACGCACCTCACCCGGGGTACCGTTGCTCTTCTGGCGCGGGGCCCGGTTGACAGAGCTCTTGAAGCGGGTGTTGCCAAGGCCGTGGAAGCCGCCCTTCGCGACCAGCAGCTTCTGATCATGGCTGGTCAGATCCCCCAGCAGCTCGCCGGTGTCTTCGTCGCTGGCACGGGTACCGACTGGTACGCGCAGGATCTTGTCCTTGCCACGACGGCCGGTACAGTTGGCGCTCTGGCCATTCTCGCCACGCTCGGCGGCATGGAAACGCTCGAAGCGATAGTCGATCAGGGTGTTCAGGTTTTCATCGGCAACCAGATACACGTCGCCGCCGTCGCCGCCGTCACCGCCGTCCGGGCCACCGTTCGGGATGTACTTCTCGCGGCGGAAGCTCACACAACCGTTACCACCGTCACCGGCATCGACTCGAATCTGGACTTCATCAACAAACTTCATAGGTAACCGTCACCTTAATTCGAAAAACCGATACGCAATTATAGTGATACGGGCCCCTTCGGGCGAGACGCATCAGGCCGATTGAGCCTGCCTGCGCCAGCTCATCCGCGTGCCGTTTTTTCGTCAAACTCATCAGAAAAACAAAAGCCCCGCCAGGTGGGCGGGGCTTCGGATCCTTGCGGTCCGTAATTACTCAGCAACGATGCTGACGTACTTACGATTCTGCGGACCTTTAACTTCGAACTGCACTTTACCGTTCGCGGTAGCGAACAGAGTGTGGTCCTTGCCCAGACCAACGTTCTCACCAGCGTGGAACTTGGTGCCGCGCTGACGAACGATGATGCTGCCAGCCAGAACTGTTTCGCCGCCGAAACGCTTCACGCCCAGGCGTTTAGCTTCAGAATCGCGACCGTTGCGGGATGAACCGCCAGCTTTTTTGTGTGCCATCTATCGGACTCCTCTAATTAAGCGCTGATGCCAGTGATTTTGACTTCAGTGAACCACTGACGGTGGCCCGCTTGCTTACGGTGGTGCTTACGACGACGGAACTTGACGATAGTCACTTTCTCGCCACGGCCGTGAGCCACAACTTCAGCCACAACCTTGCCACCTTCAACGAAAGGAGCACCTACTTTGAAAGTGTCGCCTGCAGCAACCATCAGTACTTCGTTGAAGTCGATGGTAGCGCCAGTCTCAACGTTCAGCTTTTCCAGACGAACGATTTGACCTTCGGCCACACGGTGTTGTTTTCCGCCGCTTTGGAATACCGCGTACATTTGATTAACTCCGTAAAGGCGTGTCTTTTGCTCAAGGCCAGACACGCGCAAAAACCTATAACAATGGGCGGGCATTCTACGCAGAACGATTTGCCGAGGCAAGGCCAATTTAGCAAAAAGTTTATTTTGTGCGCATATCCCTCGCCGTGAATAAACGCTTAACTGTAACCCATTGTGAAATCGTGTAGAATCCCCGCCATTGCTAAAAACGCAGTAAATGCTGCCGTCACGTTACGAGACTTATGGACCAACAGACTATCCGTGCGCTCTGTGCCGCCGACATGACGGCGGTCAATGAACTGATCCTGGCAAGACTCCAGTCCGATGTCAGCCTGATCAACCAGCTGGGTTTCTATATTGTCAGTGCCGGTGGCAAACGGATGCGCCCCATGCTGACCGTGATGGCGGCGCGCGCCCTGGGCTACGAGGGTGAAGATCACCTGAAGCTGGCCGCCATCATCGAATTCATTCACACCTCCACCCTGCTGCACGACGACGTGGTCGATGAATCCGACCTGCGTCGTGGCCGGGAAACCGCCAACGCCCTGTTCGGCAACGCGGCCAGCGTCCTGGTGGGTGACTACCTCTACAGCCGCTCCTTCCAGATGATGAGCGAGCTCTCCAACCTGAAGGTGATGGAGATCCTCTCCGATGCCACCAACACCATCGCCGAAGGGGAAGTGTTGCAGCTGATGAACTGCAACGACCCGGATACCACGGAAGAGAGCTACATGACGGTCATCTACTGCAAGACCGCCAAGCTGTTCGAAGCCGCGACCCGCCTCGCCGCCGTGCTGACCCATCAGCCCGCCCCCGTCGAACAGGCCATGACCGACTACGGCAAGTATCTTGGCACCGCCTTCCAGATCATTGATGACGTCATGGACTACTGCTCCCAGAGCGACGAGATGGGCAAGAACGTGGGCGACGATCTGGCCGAGGGCAAGCCCACCCTGCCGCTCTTGCGCGCCATGGAAGTGGGTACACCGGAAGAGCGCCAGCTGGTACGCGACGCCATCGAGCACCGCAACGGCATGGATCACCTGGAACGCATCCTGGCCATCCTCGACCGTACCGGTGCCCTCGAATACTCTCGCCAGCGGGCCCGGGAAGAGGCCGACAAGGCCATTGCCGCCCTCGCCATCCTGCCGGACTCCCAGCACAAACAGGCACTGGAAACCCTGGCCCACATGGCGGTACAGCGCAGCGCCTGAGTCGAATTTCCGAATCCAACAAAAAAGAGGCCATTGGCCTCTTTTTTCATTCTCTATCGCCGTGACGACTAGTGGCCGAGTGCCCAGAGGATGACAGCCCCCGCCACCACCAGGCAGCCGCCGATGCGGCGCAGCTGTTCAGGTGGCTGATCGCTCAGCATCCGCAGCATCTGCTGCCAGGCCTTGGGGGCCAGCAAGGGACCCAGCCCCTCGAACAGCAGCAGCAACCCCAACCCCATCAGGATGGATGTCAGCATCCCCCCTCCTCACAAGAAATGCCTCACAATGGAAAAGGGCCTGAATGCTCAGGCCCTTTGCTATCACCATTCGGTGCTTACTGCTTGTCCCCGTTAGGCGACTTGAGGTAGCGGAAGAACTCGCTGTCCGGCTTCAGGACCATGAGGTCATTGCCACTGGCGAAGCTCTTGCGGTAGGCCTCCATGCTGCGCACGAAGCTGAAGAACTCGGGGTCCTTCTTGTAGCTGTCAGCGTAGATCCTGGCGGCCTCGGCATCCCCTTCACCGCGCAGCTGGCGGGCGTTGCTCTCGGCGTCGGCGATCATGACGGTCACCTTGCGATCGATGTCGGCGCGCAGGATTTCGGCCTGCTCGCGACCCTGGGAGCGGTGCTCACGGGCTACAGCTGTCCGCTCGGCACGCATCCGCTGATAGATGGAGCTGGAGACTTCCACCGGCAGGTTGATCTGCTTGATCCGCACATCCACCACCTTGATGCCGAGCTCGGAGGAGCGCGCCATCTTCATCAGGGCATCTTCCATCACGGTGCTCCGCTCGCCGGAGACGATGTCCTTGATGGTGCGGTTACCGATCTCGGAACGCAGGCCGTTGTTGATCTTGCGCTTGAGCAGGTCTTCGGCCTGGATCTTGTTGCCACCACCGGTCGCCAGGTAGTACTTGGAGAAGTCCTCGATCTTCCACTTCACGTAGGAGTCGATGATGAGGTCTTTCTTCTCGGAGGTGACGAAACGATCCGCCTGGCCTTCCAGGGTCTGGATGCGGGCATCCATCTTGCGCACCTGGTCGATGAGCGGCACCTTGAAGTGCAGGCCCGGCTCATACAGACGCGGCTCACCGGAATCCACCCGCTTCACCTTGCCAAACTGCACCACTATCCCCTTCTGGCCTTCATCGACGATGAAGACGGAAGAGAAGCAGACCATGGCGGCCACAGCGATGACACCAATAGCTATCTTCTTCATCTATCAGTTTCTCCCTGTGCTGAAACGATCACCGCCACGCAGCGGGGTCGGTGTGGAATTGGCCCCTTCGTTGGACGGCTGGGCCGGCTCGACGGCAGGGGTGCTCGCCGGACGCGCCGGTTGCACGGCATTCGCCTTGCCGGAGAGCTTGTCCAGCGGCAGGTAGATCATGCTGTTGTTGCCAGCCGGCATGTCCACCAGGACCTTGTTGGCCTGCTGATAGAGCTCTTCCATGGTTTCCAGGTAGATACGATCGCGGGTCAACTCCGGGGCAGCCTGATACTGGGGCAGCAGCTCGTTGAAGCGGGCGACCTCACCCTTGGCCTTCAGCACGATCTGGGACTTGTAGGCTTCGGCTTCCTGCTCCAGGCGCTTGACCTGGCCGCGGGCCTTGGGCTCCACTTCACGGGCATAGGCTTCCGCCTCACGAATGAAGCGCTGTTCATCTTCCTGAGCGGAGATGGCGTCATCGAAGGCGTCCTTCACCTCTTCCGGCGGACGAGCCGGCAGGAAGTTGACGTCCACGATCTGCAGACCCATGTGGTAGGGCTCGATGATGCTGTCGATCACCTGCCAGGTCTCCTGGCGCACCTTCTCACGACCCGTGGTCAGCACGTCGTCCATCTTGGTGTGACCCACCACATAGCGCAGGGCGCTGTCGGTCGCCTGGCTCAGGCTCTCGTCGGCATTGGTCACGCTGAACAGGTACTGCTCGGGATCGACCACGCGATACTGCACGTCCATCTCGACCCGTACCACGTTCTCGTCCTGGGTCAGCATGAAACCGGAGGCCGGCAGGGAGCGCACGGACTCCACATCCACCGGGATCACCCGATCGATGAAGGTCGGCTTCCAGCGCAGGCCCGGATCCACGTTGTGGGAGTACTCGCCAAAGCGCAGCACCACGCCCCGCTCGGCTTCGCGAATGGTGTAGAAGCCGCTGACGACCCACACCACCACGGCCACCACCAGGGCGATGGAGAGGCCAAACTTGCCCACGTCACCACCACCGGATTTGCCACCACCGAGCAGACCGCCGAAACGACGGCTCACCTTGCGCAGCATCTCGTCCAGATCAGGGGGGCCCTGATTCTTGCCGTTGTTCCCCCAGGGGTCACGGTCTTTGCCATTGTTACCAGGCTCATTCCAAGCCATCAGCGTCTCCATTAATACATGCGGATGGATATCATCTCTATCGGGCCATCTCTCGTCGATGAAACCTGTAAACATTCATCGTCATCGACGAATCAATGCCTGATAAAGCGTTGTAAACTCTCACCTTCTTGTTTCATGAGGCGGTTCCAGTCGGCCAGTTGCAGGCGGACTTCCAGGACGAAATCCCCCTCCTCGCTGAAACCTTCCTGCTCGATGCCCTTCAGCCGATAGAGCGCACTGCGCAATCTGGCGGCCGACGGCGGCAACTGCAGGGTGTGATGGACCATGGAACCGGCCAGCAGTTCGGTCAGGGCCAGGAAAAGGTATTCGCTGCCTTCGCCGACAGCCAGACTCGCACCGGGCGACCCGCCTCGTCACGCTCCAGGCCGGCAGGACGATCGCTCAGCTTGTCGATCTTGTTGCAGATCATCAGCTGGGGGCGGTCGTCCGCCTCGATCTCGGCCAGGACTTGCTGGACCGAGTCGATATTCTCCTGCATCTGTTCATCGGCACAGTCCACTACGTGCAGCAGCAGATCCGCTTCGCGGGTCTCCTGCAGCGTCGCCTTGAAGGCCGCGACCAGATCATGGGGCAAGTGCCGAATAAATCCAACTGTGTCCGCCAGGATCACATCACCCACATCCTGGATCACCAATTTTCGCAGGGTAGGGTCCAGGGTTGCGAACAACTGGTCGGCAGCATACACGCTGGCATCTGTAAGTTGGTTGAACAAAGTGGATTTTCCGGCGTTGGTGTAACCCACCAGGGAAACGGTCGGCACCTCGTTGCGGTTGCGGGCACGGCGCCCCTGCTCCCGCTGCTTGGCCACCTTGTCGAGCCGGCGCAGAATCGCCTTGATGCGTTCACGTAGCAAACGTCGGTCGGTTTCAAGCTGGGTTTCACCCGGGCCGCGCAGGCCGATCCCCCCCTTCTGACGTTCGAGGTGGGTCCAGCCTCGCACCAGGCGAGTAGAAAGATGGCGCAACTGGGCCAGTTCGACCTGCAACTTGCCTTCGTGAGTACGGGCGCGCTGGGCGAAGATATCGAGGATGAGGCCAGTCCTGTCCACGACCCGGCACTGGAACAGACGCTCCAGGTTGCGCTCCTGGGCGGGGGTCAGGGCATGGTTGAAGATGACCACGTCCGCATCCAGCATCTGGACCTGGGACGCGATCTCTTCCGCCTTGCCGCTACCGACAAAAAACTTGGCGCTGGGCGCGCTGCGACTGGTGGTGATCACCCCCAGTGCATTGACCCCGGCCGAGCTCACCAACATCTTGAGCTCGTCCAGATCCTCCCGCTCACCCTCATCGCTGAAGTTGACATGTACCAGAACGGCCTGTTCACCAGCTTCGTAACGGTCAAACAAGCGCTTGCTCCTTGACAGGTATCATGATGGATCTGTGTTGGCGAGTGGGCTCGCCGCGGGATATCACGCCTCGGCTTCACCCTGCTCTTCACCGGCAGCGCCCTGGGCGTGCTGATGATGGTTGACGGCACGGGCCGGCACCACGGTGGAAATGGCGTGCTTGTAGACCATCTGGCTCACGGTGTTCTTCAGCAGAATGACAAACTGGTCAAACGATTCGATCTGACCCTGCAGTTTGATGCCGTTCACCAAATAGATAGAAACAGGAATCCGCTCACGGCGCAGCGCATTCAAAAACGGGTCTTGGAGAGATTGCCCCTTAGCCATCTTTCTTTTCCTTATAGTTTGTTGTTTTTAAACACCGGATATTCAATATAACAACCTGATTATACAGGAGTGTCAAGCCGCACCGGCTCGGGCGACGACCCTTGCCAGATTGCCAGACTCACCAGATTCCAACCAGGTCACATCAGACCAACCGCGCAACCAGGTCATCTGACGCTTGGCCAACTGGCGGGTGGCAACAATTCCACGATAACGCATCTCATCATACTCCACTTCCCCCGCCAGGTAGTCCCACATTTGGCGGTATCCCACGCAGCGAATGGAAGGAAGTTCCGGGGTGAGGTCCCCCCGCTCGTAAAGCGCCCTGACCTCCTGCTCGAAGCCGCTTCCCAGCATCTTGTCGAAGCGCTGCTCGATGCGTTGGTGCAGCACGGCGCGATCCTGGGGGGCGATGGCAAACTGCAGCACACGGTAGGGCAGCCCCTCCCCCTGCACCCGGGTCAGCTCGGTGAGGGTTTTGCCGCTGATGCGGTAGACCTCGAGCGCCCGGCTGAGCCGCTGCGGGTCGTTGGGGTGGATGCGGGCGCCGGCCACCGGGTCGATGCGCACCAGTTCATCGTGCAGCGCCTGCCAACCAAGGCGCGCCGCCTCTTCTTCAATGCCGGCGCGAATGAGCGGATCGGCGGAGGGCAGCGGGGAGAGCCCCTCCAGCAGCGCCTTGAAATAGAGCATGGTGCCGCCCACCAGCAGCGGAATACGGCCACGGTCGGCGATCTCCTTCATCTCCCGCAGCGCATCCTTGCAAAAATCCGCCGCCGAATAGCTCATGGCGGGATCCAGGATGTCGATCAACCGGTGCGGCGCCTGCGCCAGCTCGGCCGGCGTAGGCTTGGCGGTGCCGATGTCCATGCCGCGATAGATGAGCGCGGAATCCACGCTGATGATGTCGCAGGGCAGTGCCTGGCACAGTTCGATGGCGAGATCCGTCTTGCCGGAGGCCGTGGGCCCCATCAGAAAAATTGCAGTCGGCAACTCAGCCACGTGAAAAACTCCCTCGCATGGTCGCCACCCTGGCGGCGAGCCTGCAAAAAACTGGTTTATGGGTTCAAGAGGAGGCATCCCCCTCACTTGCCATCGGCGAACTCGGCCAGCACGCTGGCCAGCGGCAGCGGGCGCACCAGGCGCACGTCTGCCAGTTGGTCATTGAAATCGGCAACTAGTTCCGTCAGCAATCGGTTAGCCGTGGCAAAATCGTATATTTTATCGGCACTTATGCCCTGCTCCACCAGCCATTGGCATAGTATCCCAGCCTGCTCGTCCGCATCACTGTCAGATCCGCTCTCGACCAGCTGCAGCAATTCGGGTAAGAGGCGGGCCAGATCGGTCTGGCGCAGCAGGGCCGGTACCCGAGTCAGGATCATGGTGTCGC